>Ga0193753_10003475_pt1 | contig 11606 bp, 11 predicted proteins | sample H1c2metaG_FD_144925 | JGI IMG/M metagenome (GOLD analysis project Ga0193753, IMG submission 144925) | Soil microbial communities from a riparian zone of the East river system, Colorado, United States - H1c2 | ecosystem: Environmental > Terrestrial > Soil > Riparian zone | place: USA: East... | reverse complement strand
CCATGCATAGGTCGGACAGCGTTCGGCGCACAGCCCACAGTGGAGGCAGACGTTCTCGTCCTTGACCATCACGCGGCCCGTCTGCTTGAGGCCGCCCGAGACGAACAATGCCTGGCTCATCTCGGTGGCGGGAGCCGCGAGCCGCGTCCGCAGATCCGGTTCCTCGCCGTTCTTGGTGATCGTAAGGCAGTCCACAGGACAGATATCGAGACACGCATCGCACTCGATGCAAAGCGAGTCGGTAAAGTGCGTCTGGACGTCGCAGTTCAGGCAGCGCTGCACTTCGGCGGCGGTCTGCTCGGGCGTGAAGCCCACCTCGACCTCGGTCGTCATGCTCTTGAAGCGGACCGGCAGGTCCACGTGCTTCATCTTCTGGCGGCGCGCGGGGTCATAGTTGTTGCTGTAGGCCCACTCGTGCAGCCCCATCTTCGTGCTCGCGAGGGTCATGCCCTGAGGCGGTCGTTCCGTCACCGCCACACCCTGGCAGTGGTTGTGGATGGAGATCGCCGCCTGATGTCCCTGCTCGACAGCCCAGATGATGTTGGCGGGCCCAAAGGCCGCGTCCCCGCCGAAGAACACGCCGGGCCGCGTGGACATGAACGTCGCCTTGTCCACGACGGGCATGTCCCACTTGCCGAACTCGATCCCCATGTCGCGCTCGATCCAGGGGAACGCGTTGTCCTGCCCGATCGCCAGGACCACCGCGTCGCACGGGATGATCTCGCGGCCGATCGTCTCCTGCTTCAACTGCCCGTTCACTTCGCTGGAGCTGAACCTCTCGAACTCCATGCCGGTGAGGACGCCGTTGTCGACCACGAACCGCACGGGCTGGAGGTTTTCGAGGATCTCCACGGCCTCTTCTTCAGCGTCCTCGAGCTCCCACGGCGACGCCTTGAAGTATCTCCGTGTCTTGCGGGCGATGACCTTCACGTCGGTGGCCCCGAGGCGCTTGGCCGACCGGCAGCAATCCATCGCCGTGTTGCCGACGCCGATGATCAGCACGCGCTTGCCCACCGAGCTCACGTGCCCGAAGTGAATCGACTCGAGCCACTCGATGCCGATGAACACCTGGTCGCTGTCGTGGCGGCCAGGGATCTCGAGCTCCTTGCCCTTGGGCGCGCCGCTGCCGACGAACACCGCGTCGTACTCGCCGCCGTCGGCGAGCGCCTTGAGGCTCTCGACCGGTGAGTTGTAGCGGACGTCCACGCCCATGTCGACGATGTAGCCGATCTCTTCGTCGAGGACTTGCGCCGGCAGGCGGAACGCGGGGATGTTGATGCGCATCAGCCCGCCGGGCTGCGAGAGCTTCTCGAAGACCGTGACCTCGTAGCCGAGGGGCATGAGGTCGTTGGCCACGGTGAGCGAGGCGGGCCCGGCACCGATGAGCGCCACCTTCTTGCCGTTCTTCTGCTCGGGAGCTGTCGGCAGGAGATCGGTGACATCGCCGCGGTTGTCGGCGGCCACGCGCTTCAAGCGGCAGATCGCCACGGGCTTCTCGTCGATGCGAGTCCGCCGGCAGGCCGGCTCGCACGGCCGATCGCACGTGCGCCCGAGGATCCCCGGGAACACGTTCGACTCGCGGTTCACCATGTAGGCCTCGGTGAACTGGCCCTGGGCGATCAGCCTTATGTATTGGGGAACGTTGGTGTGGGCCGGACAGGCCCATTGGCAATCAACGACCTTGTGAAAGTAGTTCGGGTCCCCGACGTTGGTGGGCTGCATCGACGGTGAATTATAGGGCAGCCAAGCCCAGCCGTGTGGACGCCATGCGGCGGTGTGCAAACGGCGTGGCCCACCCGATGGGGGTAGACCGCGCCGTGTCCGAAGCCCGTTGTTGCGAGAATCTGTCGCCCGTAGGGAAACTCCTGGCTACGACGCCTGGCTACAACGCCTTGTTCACTTCCGCCCAGTTGACCACGTTCCACCAGGCGCCGATGTAATCGGGCCGGCGGTTCTGGTACTTCAAGTAGTAGGCGTGCTCCCACACATCGACGCCGAGCACGGCCTTCTTCCCCTCCATCAACGGGTTGTCCTGGTTGGGGGTGCTGGTGATCGCGAGCTTGCCGCCCTCGTTCACGAGCCACACCCAGCCGCTGCCAAACCGGCCGACGGCGGCCTTGCCCCACTGCTCCTTGAACGCGTCGAAGCTGCCAAACGCCGCCGTGATGCCGTCGGCCACCTTGCCCGTTGGCGCGCCGCCCGCGCCCGGCGCCATCCACGTCCAGAACATGGCGTGGTTCCAGTGCCCGCCGCCGTTGTTGCGCACCGCCGTGCGGATGTCCTCGGGCAGGCTGCTCAGATCCTTGCAGAGTTCATCAACGCTCTTCCCCTGGAGGTCGGGATGCTTCTCCAGCGCGGCGTTCAGGTTGTTCACGTAGGCCTGGTGATGCTTGCCGTGGTGGATCTGCATCGTCTGCGCGTCGATGTGCGGCTCGAGCGCGGCGAAATCGTATGGGAGCTTCGGTAGTTCGTGAGCCATGGGTCCTCCTGGCGCCGGAGCCAGTGTCATGTCACCGCAAACCCGGCCGCCGCATGGTGCGGACCGTCGTGGATCCGCGCAACCCACCAATCGTATCCGAAGGGCGGGCGTGAACACTCGCCCTTCGAGCGGTCAGGTGGGGCGGGTAGGTCCGCGCGCTGCGCGCGCGGTAGGGCGGGTAAGAGCTTTCTCTATTCTCGGGAAGTGTTCTTGCCTACCTGACCTACCTGACCCACCCGACCTACCTGACCCTACTGAATCGAGAGCATGCGATCCAGCGCGACCTTGTTCCAGTGCTTCTGCTCGTCCGGTACGACGACGCGGTTGTGCACGTGGCCGGCGACCAGCTCTTCCAGAATCCACAAGAGGTGGTTCGGCGACACGCGGAACATGGTCGAGCAGAGGCAGCCGAACTGGTCGAGCGAGATGACGGTGCGGTCGGGCGCCATCTCGTGCGCGAGCCGGTTGACCAGATGCACCTCGGTGCCGACAGCCCACACCGAGCCCACGGGGCTGTTTGCGACCGTCTTGATGATGTATTCCGTGCTGCCGCTGTCGTCGGCCGCCTGCACCACGTCCCACGGCACTTCGGGGTGCACGATGACGCGAATCCCGGGGTGCTGCTTCCGGAGCGCGCCGATCTGCTTCGCGGTGAAGCGGGTGTGCACCGAGCAATGGCCCTTCCACAGCAACATCTTGGCGCCCTGAGCCTGCTCGGGCGTCAGCCCGCCGAAAATCTCGAAGGGATCCCAGATCTGCATCTCGTCGAGCGGGATGCCCATCTTGTATGCGGTGTTGCGGCCCAGATGCTGATCGGGCAGGAAGAGCACCCGCTCGCCGCGGCTGAAAGCCCACTTGAGCGTAGCTGCCGCATTCGACGACGTGCACACGGTGCCGCCGTGCTCGCCGACGAAGGCTTTGATCGCCGCCGCCGAGTTGATATAGGTCACGGGCACGACGCCGGTGATGCCCATCTGCGTCAGCTCTTCCCAGGCCGTCTCGAGCTGGTCCGGCTCCGCCATGTCGGCCATCGAGCAGCCGGCGGCCAGATCCGGCAGGATCACCTGCTGGTGGGGCGCACAGAGCACGTCGGCGCTTTCCGCCATGAAGTGCACGCCGCAGAAGATGATGTAGTCGGCGTCGGGCCGATTGGCGATCTGACGCGCGAGGCGGAACGAGTCGCCCGTGTAGTCGGCGAACTTGATCACTTCGTCGCGCTGATAGTGGTGCCCGAGGATCACCACCCGGCTGCCGAGCGTCGCACGCGCGGCGGCGATCCGCACTTCCATCTCCGTGTCGGACAGCCCGAGATACTTCTCGGGCAGCGCCTGACGCTCGGAGAGGTGCTGCCGTTCGTATTCGGTCAGCAACGGAATGATGGACGGCATCGTCGCTTTGCCCTTCTCTCACACCCTGTAGCTTGTGAAAAGTTTCGCAATCTAGGGATATGAAAAAGCCCAAACCCACCCGTCGGCTCTGTGCCTGGGGAAGTTTGGACTGCCGCTATTATACCGCGATACTGCGACGCAAGCCGCGCGAAACGCAGGCGTCACGGCGCCGGCCCAGGCCCGCCCGGGTTCGTCTCTAGACGGCGTGGGCCGTCGGGGCCTGAGCAGCCTCGACCGGAGGCACGTTGACGATGTTGTAGAGGGTGTCGCGCTCGAAGGGCTCCCGGCCCGCGGCGCGCACGAGGCGCGTGAGGCCGGCAGTCGTCATCCCCTCGGGAGTCGGGGATCCGGCCATGTGGTAGATCTTCTCTTCCTGAACGGTCCCGTCCAGGTCATCCACGCCAAACCACAGCGCGGTCTGCGCCAGCTCGAGACCAGTCGCGATCCAGAACGCCTTGATGTGCGGGATGTTGTCGCACATCAGGCGCGACACGGCGTGCACGCGCAGTGTGTCAGTGCCGGTCGGCGCCGGCAGCTTTCGCATCTGGTTGTTGTCGGGATGGAACGCGAGCGGGATGAATGCCTGGAAGCCACCCGTCTCGTCCTGCAGCGCGCGGGCGCGCAGCATGTGGTCGACGCGCTCTTCCATCGTCTCGATGTGCCCGTACAGCATCGTGACGTTGGTACGCAGCCCGAGCCGGTGCGCGATCCGGTGAATCGACAAGTAGCGATCCGCGTCGGCCTTGTCGTGGCAGATCTTCCGGCGCACCCTCTCGGCGAAGATCTCTGCGCCGCCGCCCGGCATCGAGTCGAGCCCCGCGTCGATCAACTCGCGCAGCACTTGCTCGTCGGTCATTCCGTACAGCTGGGAGAAGTAGGCGATCTCGACGGCGGTGAAGCACTTCAAGTGAATCGACGGACGGATCTCTTTGAAGCCGCGCAGCAGCGTCGTGTAGTAGCTGAATGGCAGGTGGGGGTTGAGGCCGTTGACGACGTGCACTTCGGTCAACGGCTGATTCGCGCGCTGCCGCAGCTTGTCCCACGCCTGCTCGAGCGACATCGTGTACGCCTCGGGCATGCCCTCCTGCAAGCGAGAGAACGAGCAGAAGAGGCACGTCGCCTCGCAGACGTTGGTGGGCTCGAGACGCAGGTTGTAGTTGAAGTAGGTGCGCGCACCGTGGCGTTTCTCACGCTCACGGTTGGCGAGGTGGCCCACGGCCAGCAAGTCGGGACTTTCGAACAGGCGCACGCCATCCTCGAGCGTCAGCCGCTCGCCTGCTCGGAGCTTGTCGTCGATTTCGGCCAGATTGGCCGCGCGGAGACGTGCCTGCACGGGACTACGGACAAATTCTAGCGTGCTATACTCCGGCCCAACAACCATCACTGCCAGGTGAACGGGGAAGTGGGTGCAAAGCCCACGCGGTCCCGCCACTGTAAGCGGAGAAGTCCGGCCTCCCTCGTCACTGCGTGAACCTGGGAAAAGAACCCTAGGAGCCCTGGAAACAGGGCCCCACGCGGGAAGACCAAGCCGGGCTGCTCGATCGCTCCGCGAGCCAGGAGACCTCTCACCAGGTGTTCGTTCCTTGTTCCAGCGCGCAGGACGCTGGGAGGAGACATGTCTCTCGGCCACGCGCCGTATCTCATCGCATCAGAGGTGTCGTACGCCTACCGGCCCCACGGACGCACCGCGTCTGCGTTCGCGCTGTCGGGCGTCAGCCTGTCGGTGCCGCGCGGCTCGTTCACGGGGCTGCTCGGCCCGAACGGCTGCGGCAAGACGACGCTGTTGAAGCTGATGGCCGGGGTGATGAAGCCGTCGAGCGGGCGCGTCACGCTCGAAGGCCGCGTGCTCGCAGACCTGCCTCGTCGCGAGGCGGCACGCCACGTGGCCGTCGTGCCACAGGACACACACCCGGCGTTCGACTACACCGTTCTCGAGATCGTGCTGATGGGCCGGCATCCGCATCTCGGGCGGATGCAGCTCGAGGGCCCGGAGGACCTGGCGATTGCGCACGAAGCGCTGCAGGCCACCGGCACCGACCACCTGGCCGAGCGCTCCTTCACGTCCTTGAGCGGTGGCGAGAAGCAGCGCGTCGTGATCGCGGGCGCTCTCGCGCAGCGCCCCGACGTGCTGCTGCTCGACGAGCCCACCGCCTCGCTCGATCTCGGCTACCAGCTCGAGGTAGCGTCGCTGCTCACTCGCCTGGGCCGTGAGCATCGCGTCACGATGGTGATGGCGACACACGATCTGAACCTGGCGGCCTCGATGTGCAACGCGCTGGTGGTGCTGCGCGACGGGCGCCTCCTCGCCCACGGCCCGACGGCGGACGTACTGACTGCCACAATGGTGCGGCAGCTCTACGACGTGGAGGCCGACGTCAGGTTTCATGAAGGGGCTGGCCACCTCACGGTCACGCCCATGAGCCGCGTCTCGTGATCGCAGAAGAAGCAGCGCGGGCGGCGCAGGCCGCGGGTCGGCCACACACCGCGGCGGCTCGACCCATTCGTGCGCGCCTGCGCCTGACGTTGCTCGTCTTCGGCGTGCTGGCCGTCGCGACCTGCGCGCTGGCGCCGCTCATCGGCAGCACCAGCATCAGCTTCCGGCGCGCCCTCGACACCTCGATCCCGTTCGCCGACAACGTAGATGCGCAGATCCTGCTCATCGCGCGCCTGCCCCGCGTGCTCGCCGGCGCGCTGGTCGGCGCGGCGCTCGCCTCCGCGGGCGTCGTATTTCAAGCGCTGCTCCGCAATCCGCTGGCCACGCCGTTCACGCTCGGCGTATCCGCCGGCGCCTCGCTCGGTGCCATGCTGGTCATCATTCTGGGCGGCAGCATCGCGGTCGGTCCCTGGTCCCCGGTGCCGCTCGCAAGCCTTGCAGGCGCGGGGCTCGCGGCGGCCATCGTGTACAGCCTGGCCAACGGCCCGCGGCGGGTCATGTCCACCACCGTGCTGCTGCTGGCCGGCGTGACACTCAACGCCTTCTTCTCGGCGTTGATTCTGTTCGTCCAGTATCTTGCCGACTTCTCCGAAGTGGCCCGCGCCACGCGGTGGCTGATGGGCGATCTCGACATCGCCGGGTTCAGCCCGCTCGTCGGCGCCCTGCCGCTCATCGTGGTCGCCGCAGGCATCTTCGCGACGCTGCCCTCCTCGCTCAACCTGATGGGCGTGGATCCGGACTCGGCCTCATCACGAGGCGTGGACGTGGTCGCGACCCAGCGCTGGGCATTCTTCAGCGCGTCGCTCGCCACGAGCGCCGCGGTCGCGCTCGCCGGGCCAATCGGCTTCATTGGCATCGTCGTCCCACACCTGGTCCGGTTGCTCGTCGGCGTCGATCACCGCATCGTGCTGCCTGCGTCGGCGCTCTTTGGTGCCACGTTCCTCGTCGGCTGTGATCTCATCGCGCGCACGCTGATGGCGCCGATCGAAATCCCGGTCGGCGTCGTGACCGCCATTATTGGAGGACCGTTTTTTCTATGGCTGCTCGTGCGCGAAGGCTGACCACCGTACTCGTGCTCGCGGTTGCGGCCGCGATCGGCGTCACCGGGTGCGAGGCCACGCCTCCTGCCACAACCCAGGCAGCTCAGCGCATCGTATCGCTCGTGCCGACGGTGACCGAGATGCTGTTTGCCGTGGGGGCCGGACCTCAGGTCGTGGGGGTCAGCAGCTACGATTACTTCCCTCCTGAAGTGGAGCGGCTGCCCAAGGTGGGCGCGCTCATCGACCCCGACAACGAACGCATCTTGGGGCTGCGGCCCGATCTGGTCATCGTCTACGGCTCGCAGAGCGAAGCCGAAGCGCGATTCAAGGCCGCGGGCATCCGGACCTTCAGCTATCGGCACGACACCGCCGCGGCCATTGCCGGCACCCTCGACACGATCGTGGCGATCGGAACACTGACCGGGCACGAGGCGCGGGCCCGCGAGGTGACCACCGCCATGACGCGTGACCTCGAAGCCGTGCGCGCGCGTGTGGCCGGGCGCGCCAGGCCTCGCACGCTGCTGGTGATGGCCCGCCAGCCGGGAACACTCCGCGGCCTGTATGTCAGCGGTGGGGTTGGCTTTCTGCACGAGATGCTCGAAGTGGCGGGAGGTCAGAACGTGTTCGATGACGCGAAGAGGGAGTCGGTGCAGCCGTCGAGTGAGACGCTGTTGGCGCGCGCGCCTGAGGCAATCCTCGAGTTGCACGGCTACGGCGACCCGGCCGCCTCCGGCACTGACATCGGAGTCTGGACGGCGCTGGCCTCGATTCCAGCCGTAAGACAGTCGCGCGTTCAGGTCCTCTCCGGGGACCACGTCGTGGTCGCGGGCCCGCGGCTCGGGCAAGGCGCCGAGGCCATGGCGCGTGCCCTGCATCCGGATGCGTACCAATGAAGATCCTCCTCTCGTGGAGCTCGGGCAAGGACAGCGCGTGGGCGCTGCACATCCTGCAGCAGCAGTATTCAGGCCACGTGGACGGACTGCTGACGACAATCAACGAATCGGTGCAGCGTGTCGCGGTGCACGCCGTACGCCGCGAGCTGCTCCAGGCCCAGGCGCAGGCCACCGGCCTCCCGGTGCGCATCGTTCCCATCCCCGACCCGTGCTCCAACGAAGAGTACGAAGCCCGCATGCGTGTGTGCGTCGCCGATGCCGTGGCCGCCGGGTTCACGCACGTGGCCTTCGGCGACCTGTTCCTCGAGGATGTGCGCCGCTACCGTGAAGACCACCTGGCGGGCAGCGGCCTGACGCCGCTCTTTCCGCTCTGGCAGGTCCCGACGCCGCAGTTGGCCACGGCGATGATCGCCGGCGGCCTCAGGGCGAGGCTTGCCTGCGTCGATACACGGATTCTCGATGCCTCGTTCGCCGGCCGCGAGTTCGACGCGGCCCTGCTGCGGGATCTGCCCGATGGCGTCGACCCGTGCGGCGAGAACGGCGAGTTTCACACCTGCGTCTACGACGGACCGATGTTCGACGCGGCGATTGCGATTGAGACCGGCGGCACGGTCGTCCGCGCTCCGTTTGCCTGGCGCGACCTGATCCCGGCCGGTCCCATCCAGGCCGAGGCTGCCGCGCCCGTATGAGTGCCGACCCCTACCCACGCCGGATCGTCTGCCTCACCGAGGAAACCACCGAGACCCTGTACTTGCTGGGGCAAGGCGACCGAGTGGTGGGCGTGTCCGGCTACACCGTGCGGCCGCCGGAAGCGCGGAGCAAGCCGCGGATCTCGGCGTTCATCAACGCACGCTTCGACAAGATCGACGCGCTCGAACCGGATCTGATCCTCGGCTTCTCGGACCTCCAGGCCGACATCGCAGCCGAGTTGATCCGGCGGGGCTATCCGGTGATGGTCTTCAATCAGCGCAGCGTTACCGAGATCCTGCAGATGGTCCGGGTGCTGGGCGGCATGGTCGGTTGCGCGGATCGCGCGCAGGCGCTGGCCGCGGAGCTCGAGTCGGGCATCGCCACGGTGAGGGACGCTGCCGCCCGGCTGCCCACCCGGCCACGAGTGTTCTTCGAGGAGTGGGATGTGCCGCTCATCTCGGGAATCCGGTGGGTGGAAGAGCTCGTGGAGATCGCGGGCGGAGAGCCCATCTTTCCCGAGCTGCGCGACGCCAAACTGGGCAAGGACCGCATCGTGGACGCCGACGAGGTGGTACGTCGCGCGCCCGATGCGATCATCGCTTCGTGGTGCGGCAAGGCCGTGCGAACGGAGCGCATCCGGTCGCGCCCCGGCTGGCACGACGTGCCCGCCGTCCGGCTCGACCAGCTGTACGAGGTCAAGTCCGCACTCATCCTGCAGCCCGGTCCTGCGGCGCTCACCGAGGGCCTCCGTCAAATGCACGCCGCCATCGTCAAGGTGGCACACGGAGCTGCACGCGATCGCACGCGGGCCTGAGAGGCGTCTGGGTCAGAAAAACTGACGCAGCCGGGACTAGTGTCGGCCAAGACGCGGCCGGCGCGCTTCACGCCAGTGCGCACCGGCCTCGAAAGATCCAATCAAAGATGGCCTGAAAAACGCCGCTTGCTCCTTGGCTGCCTGCTTGCTCAGTAGGCAGGCAGCGTCCGCACTCACGCGGACCGTGGAGGCACACAGGCATGAGGCTTCGAGTTCTGACCGTTGTTGGCGCGCTGGTTCTTGCGGGTTTGATGGCGCGTCCGGCGCAGGCCGCTCCGATCTTCGGAGCATCGGTATTCGCTACGGGCGGCCACGTGATCGCGACGTTCGAGTCGAACGACGCCGGCTACACCAACGACCTGTATCTCGACAGTCCCGCGAACGCGCTCGGGATCATCTTCAGCAATCACACGACGGCGCCGGGCACGACGATGGATCTCGGCAACTTCGTTGCCGGCACTGAGTTGATCTTCAAGATCCACGTCACCAACACCGGTGACTACTTCTTCACCGGCGCCGGCAGCCGCAATGCCGATGGTCTGGCGCACGTGTTCGCGGACGACAGCGTGCCCGCTCACGCGGGCCGGACCTACGTAGGCTTCGAGGATCTCTACGGTGGCGGGGACCTGGACTACAACGACCTGGTCTTTTCGTTCACGAACGTCAGAGGCGTGGATCAGCAGGACCTGCCCGTGCCGGAGCCCGCGGAGCTCATGCTCTTCGGCACCGGCCTGGCCTTCATCGCGTCGCGGATGCGGCGCCACTTTGTGCCTACGCGCTGAACTCAGGATCGGCTCTGGGCTCTCGGCTTTGAGCTCTAGGCGTGTTACGTCCGTCGCCCAAGCATTACGCTTGTCGACAAGCGTACTCTCGAGGAGCGTCAGGGAGCCTCAGGCCTAAAGCCCAGAGCCTGAAGCCCAGAGCCGTCTTACTTCTTCGCCTTGTCCGCCAGCCAACGGGCGATGCCGCTGAAGTCGGCGGCGGGCGCACGGAATTCCTGCGGCGTCATGATCTGCAGCATGTCGGAATGCGTCGGACCGCCGTAGGGCACCGGGCCGCGAGACAGATTGTCCTGCTTGGTGTAGAGCTGAATCGGGGGCGCCGGGGCGTAGACGGCTACGAAGAAGCGCAGGTTCAGGCCGTCGCCCTCCTGGCGTTCGCTCGACCGCTGAAGCTGGCGATGAATGCGGCTCATGTTCAACGGCAACTGGTCGACGTTGACGTCCGCGCGGCCGCTCTTGGCGTCGCCTCCATCGACCGGTGCCGGGCTGGCCTGTACCGGCTCCTGGGCGCCCGCGGACACAGCGAGTCCCAGTACCACGAGTGGTATCAGCAAAGCCGATGAGACGACGGGCATCGTCCGCATGTTGTTTCAGACGCCTAGAGGGCACCCCTGGCCGCCCTATTGATTCTCCTTCCATTCTTCGTGCCACGCCATCTGAATGGCCTCGAGCTTGGGCTCGTTCGAGGCCTTGGCATCGCCATCGAAACCCTCTAATTGCAACACTTTATCCCGCAAGTCGGTGAAGCGGACGGTCAGCGGATCGATCGCCGGATACTTCTCGAAGAGCGCGATGCCGATGTCCTCGGCGTCTGTCCAGGTCATGGAATGGCCTCCGCTTTCTGCTCATCCTTGTGGTCAGACTTACCCAGCTGGATTGCCCCGCCCTCCTGCACGTAATTGCGGGTGTACATCGGGAACTCGACCACGACGTCGCCCGTGATCACGGCCTGGCAGCCGAGCCGCGACTCCGGCCGCAAATCCCATGCGGTGTCGAGCCGATCGGCTTCGGCGTCGGACATTTCGCTCAGGTTGTTTTTTCCCTCACGCACGATGAGATGGCACGTCGTACAGGCGCAGCTGCCGC
>Ga0193753_10003474_pt1 | contig 11607 bp, 6 predicted proteins | sample H1c2metaG_FD_144925 | JGI IMG/M metagenome (GOLD analysis project Ga0193753, IMG submission 144925) | Soil microbial communities from a riparian zone of the East river system, Colorado, United States - H1c2 | ecosystem: Environmental > Terrestrial > Soil > Riparian zone | place: USA: East River... | reverse complement strand
CCGACCTCATGGTCGTCCTGCCAGAAGGCCGCGTGCTCGCGGTACAGGTGCAGCAGGTCGCCGAGGAAGAGCTGGAGGCCCTGGCGCGCGGGATCGTGGGTGAGGTGCCAGTCGAGGCTGCCGTCGTGGTCCCACTCGCGCTCCTGGCCCAGCTCGATGCCCATGAAGAGCAGCTTCTTCCCGGGCCGCGTGACCTGGTAGGCGAGCAGCGCGCGGAGGTTGGCCAGCTTCTGCCAGGCGTCGCCCGGCATGCGCGAGAGGATGCTGCCCTTGCCGTGCGCGACCTCGTCGTGCGAGAGCGGCATGATGAAGCGCTCGCTGTGCTCGTAGAGCATCGCGAAGGTGAGCTCGTCCTGGTGCCAGCGCCGGTGGATCGGGTCGTGGCCGAAGTAGCCCAGCGTGTCGTGCATCCAGCCGAGGTTCCACTTGAACGCGAAGCCCATGCCGCCGTCCCGGCTCACGGGCCGCGTGATGCCGGACCACGACGTGGACTCCTCCGCGATCATGAGCGCGCCGGGGCACTCCTGCGCGACGATCGCGTTGAGCGAGCGGACGAACTCGATGGCCTCGATGTTCTCGCGCCCGCCGTACGCGTTGGGGATCCACTCGCCCTCCCGGCGGCTGTAGTCCAGGTAGAGCATGCTCGCGACCGCGTCCACGCGCAGGCCGTCGGCGTGGAATTCCTTCAGCCAGAACAGCGCGTTGGCCACGAGGAAGTTGCGCACCTCGTTGCGGCCGTAGTTGAAGATCAGGGTGTCCCAGTCCGGGTGCGTCCCGAGGCGCGGGTCCTCGTGCTCGTACAGCGCGGTGCCGTCGAAGCGCACCAGCGCGTGCGCATCCTTCGGGAAGTGCGCCGGCACCCAGTCGAGGATCACGCCGAGGCCGGCCTGGTGCAGCGTGTCGACGAGGAAGCGGAAGTCGTCGGGCGTGCCGTGGCGCGAGGTGGGCGCGTAGTAGCCCGTGACCTGGTAGCCCCAGCTCCCGCCGAACGGGTGCTCCATGACCGGCATGAGCTCCACGTGCGTGAAGCCGAGCCGGCGGCAGTGGCTGGCCAGGCGCGGCGCGATCTCGCGGTAGGAGAGCGAGCGATTGCCCTCCTCCGGCACGCGCGCCCAGCTCGCGAGGTGGCACTCGTAGATCGCCATCGGCTCGCGGGCGGCGTCGCGCGTCGCCCGCTTCTCCATCCAGCCGTGGTCGGCCCACGCGTGGTTGTCCCTGCGCTGCACGATCGCGGACACGCCGGGGAACTGCTCGTGCTTGGCCGCCATCGGGTCCGTCTTGAGGCGCAGCACGCCGTCCGCGCCGACGACCTCGTACTTGTAGAGGTCGCCCGGGCGGATGCCGGGGATGAACAGCTCGAAGATGCCGGAGCTCCCGAGGTGCCGCATCGGGAAGCGGTTGCCGTCCCAGTGGCAGAAGTCGCCGACCACGGACACGCGCCGCGCGTTGGGCGCCCACACCGCGAACACGGCGCCGTCCATGCCCGCCACCTTCCGCGGGTGGCTGCCGAGGATGTCCCACAGCCGGCGGTGGTTGCCCTCGCCGAAGAGGTGCAGGTCCTGGTCGCCCAGCGAGCACGGCAGGCCGTGCAGCGCGTGGATGTCGATGTCCGGGATCCGCGCCGCAGGATCATCGAGGAGCGGAGCGTGCTGCGACATGGGCTCGTGGGCCTCCGTGGCGTGCGCCGTCGGCGCCGGTGCCGGCGGCGCGGCCGCGGCGGCGGGCTGGTGCGTCATGGGCACGAGAGGGAGGCGCAGCAGCGCGCGGGAGCTGCCGTCGGCGGCCGGCGGCGCGTCCCCCGTGGCGGTCTCCACCAGTGCCGCGTCCTCCGCGTTCGTGTCGAAGAGCTCGAGCGCCGGGACGAAGGGCAGGTCGCCGCGCGCCTCGCGCACCAGCGCTGCCGCGCTGGCGGCATACGTGCGCGCCGGCCAGCCGGAGGCCGGCGTGCCGCCGGCCTCGGACGCGGCCGTGGCGCCGAAGGCGGTCCCGCCCGCGGTGCGCGTCTCGCGGTGCGCGAGCACGGAGCGCAGCGCCGCGCCGACGTCGATCTCGCGCGAGCCCAGCGGCGTGGCGCGCTTGCCCGCGCGCGGCGCGGCCGCGGCGGCCTGCGGCTTCGCCTTCGCCTTCGCCCCGGGCGCCCGCTCCGTCCTGGACTCCGCCCTGGCACCCGCCTTGGCACTCGCCTTCGGCTGGGCCTTTTCGTCGGGTCCCGCTTTCGCCTTCAGCCTGGCCTTCGCATTCACCTTGGGCTGGGACTTGCCCTTCGTTCCGCGCTTGCCGCCCGCCTTGCGTCCGGTCGCGGCGTGCGCCTTCGTGGCGGCGGCGGCCTTCGAGCGGGCGCGCGGCTTCGCTCCCGCGCCGGCCGTGGCCGCGGACTTGGCTGCGGCCTTGCGGCCGCGCGAGGGACTGTGCTTCGAGGAGTGCTTGCGTGTGCTCATGAAGATCCGCCGGGCGGGCTCGCGGTGCGCGAAGCCGCGCTCAGGATAAGGCAGCGCGCATCAAGGTTCATGCGCCCAGCGCCACAACCGCAGAGCGTGCGCGGGAATGCGCACGCTTTGCGCGGCGCGGAGCGCCGCCGGACCAGCGTCCCGTGTGGGCGGCGTGAAGGCCTCCGCGGGCGCCGCCGCAACCAGCGGAGCGGCGGGGGCGCGCGCCGGCGCCTCGGGCGCGCTGCCGACAGGTCCGTCGAGCGACTCGGCGACCGGCGCGTCGAGCGCGCAGTCCGCGCTGTCGAGCAGCAGCTCCCAGTGACCGGCCTCGGCCGAAGGCGGCGGTGCCAGCGACACGGCCCGCGCGCCGGCATTCAGGAGCAGCAGCAGCGTGTCGCCCGGCAGCGGGAGACCGGCTTCGTCGCGCTCGTCGGCGGCCGCGCCCGGGAGCAGCATCCCGAGGAAGCGGTTGCCCGGGTCGTTCCAGTGCGCCACGGTCATCTCGGCGCCGTCGGGTCCGATCCAGACGACATCGCGGTCCACCGGGTGGTCGTCCATGCGGCCGCGGAAGAAGCTGCGCCGGCGCAGCACCGGCTGCTCGCGGGCCAGCCGCAGCGCGCGCCGCGCGAAGGCGAGCAGGTCGGCGCGGCGGTCGTCCAGCGACCAGTCCAGCTCCAGCAGCCGCGGCTGGCAGTAGGCGTTGTTGTTCCCCTCCTGGCCGTGGCCGAGCTCGTCGCCCGACAGCAGCATGAAGAGGCCCTGCGACAGGACGCCGGTGGCGAGCAGGCTGCGGCGCACCCGCTCGCGCGTGGCGAGCACGGCCGGGTCCTCCGTGCCGCCCTCGACGCCCCAGTTCCGGCTCCAGCTGGCGTCGGTGCCGTCGCGGTTGCCCTCGCCGTTGGGCTCGTTGTGCTTCCGCTCGTGGCTCACGAGGTCCGCGAGCGTGAAGCCGTCGTGGCTCGTGATGAAGTTCACGCTGGCGGACGGACCCGTGGCGAACAGGTCGCTGCTGCCGGCGAGGCGCGAGGCCAGCTCCGGCACCTGGCCCGGCTCGCCCGCCCAGAAGCGCCGCACGCTGTCGCGGAATCGGTCGTTCCACTGCGCGATGCCCACGGGGAGGCGACCGGTGCGCCAGCCGTCGGGCCCCAGGTCCCACGGCTCCGCGATGAGCCGCACCTGCGCGAGCACCGGGTCCTGGAGCAGCGCGTTCCAGAAGGCCAGGGCGTGCTCGCCGGACGGCCCGCGCCCGAGCGCCGGCGCGAGGTCGAAGCGGAAGCCGTCCACGTGCATGGCCGTGACCCAGTGGCGCAGGCAGTCCAGCACGAGCTGCAGGCCGCGCAGGCGGCTGGTGTCGGGCGTGTTGCCGCAGCCGGAGTAGTCCACCTGGTGGCGCAGATCGGAGGGCTGCAGACGGTAGTAGTTGCGGTTGTCGAGACCGCGCAGCGAGAGCGTGGGTCCGAGGGAGTCGCCCTCGGCGGTGTGGTTGAACACCACGTCCAGCAGCACCTCGAGTCCCGCGGCGTGCAGCGTGCGGACCATCAGGCGGAACTCGTCGACCTGCTGGCCGCGGTCGCCGCTCGCGTAGCCGGCGTGCGGCGCGAACCAGGCCAGCGGGTTGTAGCCCCATGCGTTCTCCAGCCCGCGCTCGGCGACGGCCTGCTCCGTGAGGAAGTGCTGCACCGGCATGAGCTCCACGCTCGTGACGCCCAGCGAGAGCAGGTGGTCGATGACGGGACGGCACGCGAGCCCGAGATAGCGGCCGCGCAGCGCGGGCGGCACGGCCGGGTGCCGCGCGGTGAGCGCGCCGACGTGGCACTCGTAGATGACGGCGCTCGCCGGGTCGACGCGCGGCGGGCGGTCGTCGCCCCAGTCGAAGCGGTCGTCGATCACGATGCCCTTCGGAGCGAAGGGCCCGCTGTCGCGCAGGTCCATCCGCGCATCGAGCTGCGAGAGGTCCGTCGTCCCGCGCGGGAGCGCGTGGTCGAAGAGCGATTCGTGCCACGCGAAGCGGCCGGCCACGGCGCGCGCGTACGGATCGAGCAGCAGCTTGGACGGGTTGCAGCGGTGCCCCTCGGCGGGGGCCCACGGCCCGCGGACGCGGAACCCGTAGAGCTGGCCCGGCCGCAGCTCGGGGAACAGGCCGTGCCACACGAAGCCCGTGCGTCCCGGCAGCGGGAGGCGCGCGGTCTCCGGGGCGCCGAGCGCCTCGTCGAAGAGGCAGAGCTCCACGCCCAGCGCGTGCTCCGCGAAGACGGCGACGTGCACGCCGCGCCCGTCGCAGCGGACGCCGAGCGGATACGGCTGGCCGGGCAGCGCGCGCAGGGCACCCGCGGAACTCACGCGTGCGCCTCCCACGTCGCCAGGTCGAAGGGCCGGCAGCGCGGGCCCGGCGGGAAACCGCGGAACTGCGCCTTGCAGCGGTAGCAGAGCAGCAGTCGCTTGACGAGCAGGCGCAGCACGAGCCAGTCGAGCAGCGCCATCGGCAGCAGGATCGCGAACATCCACGGCAGGCTCACGCCGCTGGCGAGCAGCGCGCCGAAGACGATCAGCACCACGAGGACGCCGAGCCTGCCGTTGACGTCCTTCTGGATGCAGAGCGTGTGGTACGCGCACGCCGGGCAGCCGTCGAGGCGCCGCTCGCCGTCCAGGTGCGCGGCGAAGTCCAGCGCCGCGACGGAGCCGCACGAGCAGCGCAGCGAGGCGGGCGGCGCGGGCTCGCAGGCCGCCTCGATCCAGCGGCCGCATGCGGCGCAGCGCACGGCGCACGATCGGCTGGCGTGGTCGCGCGCCGGGATGTCCGTGGCGGCCTCGCTCACAGCGGCACCCCGGTGCTGCCCTCGACCATCTTCCCGAACAGCTCGCCCAGCAGGACCAGCACGGTCATCGCGTACAGGATGCCCGTGGCGGGCTGCGTGCGCTCCATGCGCACCGTGACGGCGGCCATGAGCGCCATGACCGCCGGCACCAGCAGCCCGACCGGAATGCGCGCCCAGACGTTGACCACGTCGAGGACGCGCTCCGGCGAGCGCTCCAGGACGTCGCCGAGCGAATGGTTGCCCGGCCCGAGGAACTGCTTCCAGAGCAGCGCGAGCGCGAGGCCCGAGAGCGCCGCCTTGGCGAGCAGCAGCCACGGCAGCGGCGAGACGAGCCGCGCCAGGTGCGAGACGCCGAGCCCGTGCGACACCAGGTACCAGTGGCCGAGGATCATGCCCCAGAGCGTGAAGCCCAGCACGAGCGCCGACGCGAAGGCCGCCGCGAGCACGAGCGTCTTGGTGAGTCCGGCGCCCGCGGCGCCGGGCGGCGTGGCGAGCGGCGCGGGCGGGGCGGGGAGCACGGAGAGCACCACGGCCGCGGCACCGGCGAGCAGCGCCGCACAGAGCAGCGTGAGCTCGAGCGCCGGCCGGTCCCAGCCCGACACGGACGCGAAGAGGAGCGTCGCCATCGTGACGGCCGCGACGGCGAGACCGAGCTGCCGGTCGGCCGACGAGGCGCCGGCCGCGAGCGCGGGACCCCAGGCGAGCGAGCCGGCCAGGCCGTAGAGGCCCAGCAGCACCCACCCGCCGAGCTTGAAGTACCTGGGCCCCAGCGCACGCCGGTCGTTGACGGCAAAGGTGACCAGCGAGCCGAAACCGAGCTGCAGCAGGAACAGCAGCGAGACGTGCGCGAGCGACATCACGCGATCCTAGGAAATCCGGGCCGGGCGGAGCGGCGCGGAATCAGCGGCTCATGCTGGGGGAGGCCTTCAGCCGAATTGACCCGGCTCGATTGTGCTCTTAGACTCCCCAGGCTTTATCGGGCCCATCTGGACACTGTCCGCGCTCCCGAATCCCGCGCGTCTGTGCGGCCCCGAAAAAGGCATCTCCCGCCGGTCCACCACTGGAGCGTCATCTCATGCGCCTCTCCGTCTGCACTTTCGGCCTGCTGGCCGCCACCGGTCTTCTCGCGAGCCCGGTCTTCGCGCAGACCGTGGTCTTCACCCCGGACCCCGCCAACCTGCAGCTCAACCCGGGTGAGCAGGCGACCGTGCACGCGCAGGTCTGCCTCCCCGGTCAGCCGGCCAAGGCCGACATCTACCTGCTCGCCGACACGACCACGAGCATGACCCCCGTCCTCAACCAGATCAAAGCCAACGCGCAGCAGATCGTCACGACGCTGCTCGCGACGCCGAACGTCGACATCAAGGTGGGTTGCGGGCAGTACCGCGACTTTCCGTTCGACATCAAGCCCTTCGATCACCAGGTGAGCCCGGTCAAGAACGCGAACACCGTGGTCGCGGCGATCAACACCTGGTTCGCGGGCGGCGGCGGCGACGGCAGCGAAGCGCAGTTCTACGCGCTCTACAACCTCGCGACGGATCCCTCCATCGGCTTCCGCCCGGATGCGAAGCGCATCATCGTGTGGTTCGGCGATTCCCCCGGCCACGATCCGATCTGCGACTTCTTCGTCGGCGGCGGCGTGCCCACCTTCGAGATCACCGAGGCGCTGACCACCGCCGCGCTGCAGGCCTCCGGCCCGAACAACGGCACGACGATCATCGCGATCGGCTCGCCGACGGGCTACCCGACCGCGCTCGACGACGATCCGACCGCGAGCGCGCAGGACTACAGCTTCTTCTGCACGGTCGGCGGCACGTCCGGCCAGGCGACGCGCCTCGCCACCGCGACCGGCGGCCTGTACACGCAGATCACCGACCCCGCAGAGATCACCCAGTCCATCCTCGACGCCGTGGACAGCGTGCTCACCGCGGTGGACGTGAGCTGCACCGCGCTGGGCGACATCACGCCCTTCGTGACCGCGATCGTCCCGCCGATCTATGAGGACGTCTTCCTGCCCAGCGACCCGGCCAAGCAGGTGTGCGTGGACTTCGACGTGCAGCTGGAAGGCCCGCCCTGCGGCGCCAGCCAGTTCCTGCACGAGGGCAAGATCGAGGTGCAGCTGAACGGCACCGCGCTCGACGAGCTCCCGGTGACGATCGCGCAGCCGCAGTGCTACGTGCCGGTCGGGCTGGTGCTCATCAGCGTCCGCCGCGTGGACGGCGTGCCCTTCACGGGCGGCGATCCCGACGACCTCATGTGGGTGGGACCGGGCATCACGCTGACCGTGCCCTTCGACCAGATCCCGGCCTTCCAGATCCCGTCCGACGTGATCTTCCAGGGCTTCTCCGTGTTCGCGCAGACGGTGTTCAACGATCCGGCCTCGTTCCCGTCCGACCCCGTGAAGGCGAGCCCCGGCCTCAAGGTCCAGCTCGGCGTGAACAACCTGGGCGTGAACTACGGCACGGGCAGCGGCCTGGACCTCAAGCTCGGACAGCCGGCGCTCCTCGGCGGCATGTTCGTGCTCCAGTCCAGCCTGTCGCCGTGAACCGGCGCGGCTGGCCGGGCCCGTGCCCGTCCGGCCGGTGCATCTGACGACGCGGAGCCCGCCCGGGAGATCCCGGGCGGGCTCCGCGTGTTTCCGGCGGGCCCCTTCGGCGTGTGCCACGGGCCGTGCGCCGCCCACCGCGCGCGTCTGACCGGGCGCCGCCCACCGCGCCCCAGCCGCGCGCCGACGCCGGTCTGCTAGGCTCCGCGCCCCATGAAGACAGCACGACGAGCAGCGCAGGTCAGGAAGCCCCGTCGCACGACACCGGCCGGAACCGCACCGGCTGGCACGACACCGGTTGGCACGACGCGCGCGGGCACGACGCGCGCCGGCACGACACGCGCCGGCACCGCGCCGGTCGCCGCGGCAACGGCCCCCGCGGGCACGCTGCGCGACGTGCCGTTCATGGGCGTCATCTTCGTGGTTGCGGAGGCGGCGCGGCTCGGCTTCGTGAACGGCCACCCGGACTGGTGCAACCTCGGGCAGGGCCAGCCGGAAGTCGGCGAGATGGCCGGCGCGCCGCCGCGCATCCAGAGCGTCGAGCTGCACGCGGCGGATCACGCCTACGGTCCGCTCGGCGGGCTGCCGGAGCTGCGCGAGGCGGTCGCGCAGCACTACAACCGCCTGTACCGCCGCGGGAAGTCCAGCCTCTATGGGGCCCGCAACGTGGCGGTCGCGCAGGGCGGGCGGCTCGCGCTCTCGCGCGCGCTCGCGGCGCTGGCGCCCGTGAACGTCGGCTACCAGATCCCCGACTACACCGCGTACGAGGACATGTTCGACACGCACCTCGCGCGCCTCTCGCCGGTCGCGCTGTGCGCGGAGCGCGACAACGGCTTCGCCGTGAGCGCGGCGCAGGTGGACCGCGCGGTGCGCGAACAGGGCCTGTCGGCGCTCGTGCTGAGCAACCCGTGCAATCCGACGGGGCGCGTGCTGGCCGGCAGGGAGCTCGCGGCGCTCGTCGGCACGGCGCGCTCGCGGAACTGCACGCTGCTGCTCGACGAGTTCTACAGCCACTTCATCTACGCGAAGAACCGGCGCGGCGAGTGGGGCCCCGGTGCCGGGCCGGTGAGCGCCGCCGCGCACGTGGAGGACGTGGAGCGCGATCCGGTGCTGCTCTTCGACGGACTCACCAAGAACCACCGCTACCCGGGCTGGCGCGTGGGCTGGATGGTGGGCCCCTCCGCGATGGTGGAGACGATCGAGCGCGTCGCCTCCGCGCTGGACGGCGGGCCGTCGCGCATCGCGCAGCGCGCGGCGCTGCTCGCGCTGCAGCCCGCGACGGCGGACCAGGAGACCGCCGCCGTGCGCACCGTGTTCGCGCAGAAGCGCAACCTCATGGTGGCCGCGCTGAAGGACATGGGCGTCACCTTCGCGGCGGAGCCCGAAAGCACCTTCTACGCCTGGGGCTGCCTGTCCGGCCTGCCCGCGCCGCTCGACGACGCGATGACCTTCTTCCGCCGCGCGCTGGAGCGCAAGGTGCTCACCGTGCCGGGCAGCTTCTTCGACGTGAATCCCGGCCGGCGCCGCCGCGGCGAGTCGCCCTTCCGGCAGTGGATGCGCTTCTCGTTCGGGCCGCCCCGCGACAACCTGGAGCTGGGCCTGCGCCGCCTCTCGGAGATGGTGGCCGCAGCGCGCACGTCGCGCCGACTCAGCCCGTGATGCCGTTCTCGATCGCGAAGCGGATGATCTGGGCGGTGTTGCCCAGCTCGAGCTTGGTCATGAGCCGCGCGCGGTAGGTGGACGCGGTGCTCTCGCTGATGCGCATCTGCCCGGCGCACTCCTGCAGGCTCATGCCGCGGCCCATGAGGCGCAGCAGCTCGAACTCGCGCTGGCTGAGCTTGTCGAGCCCGACGTGCTTGCCCTTCGGGCCGCGCAGGTGCTGCGCCACCTTCTCGGACAGCCGCGGCGAGATGTAGGACTTGCCCTCGGCGACCTGGTGGATGGCCTTGACCAGCTCCTCGGTCGCGTCGGACTTGACCACGAAGCCCTGCGCGCCGGCGTCCATCGACTTGAGCACATAGTGGATGTTGTCGTGCACCGTGAGGATCACGATGCGCACGTCGGGGTGCTCCTTGCGCAGGCGCTGTGTCACTCCGGGGCCGTCGAGGTCCGGCAGGCCGTAGTCCAGCACGACGACGGCCGGATGCAGCTCGCCCACGACCGCGATCGCGTCGAGCCCGCCGCCCGCCTGCCCGACGACCTTGATGCCCTGCGATTCCTCGAGCACCTGCGCGAGACCCTGCCGGACCATCTGGTGGTCGTCCACGAGCACGACGCGGATCTCAGCCATGACTGTCGCTCCCCCGTTGGTCTGCACGTCGTCCCTCCGCGGCGGCGCTGCGCCTCACCGGTATTGAAACACGAATGACCGTGCCGCCGTGGGGCGAGGATTGCAGCCGGAAGCTCCCGCCCATGAGCTCGGCGCGCTCGCGCATGCCCAGCAGGCCGAAACGGCGCTGGAGCGGCAGCACGTCCGGGACGAAACCCTGGCCGTCGTCGCTCACCGTGAGCTCGATGCTCTGCTCTGACGTGCGCAGCCTGACATCGACGGTGAGCGCCTTCGCGTGGCGCGCCACGTTGGTGAGCGCCTCCTGCAGGATCCGGTACACGTGCCCCGAAACCTCGCCCGGCGCCTCCGGCCCGCCGAACTGCATGTCCGACTGGACGTCCACGCCGGTGACGGCGGTGAAGTCCGCGAGCGCGACGGAGACCGCGTGCTGCAGGCCGTGGTCGTCCAGCAGCAGCGGCCGCAGCTCGAAGGACATCTGGCGCACGCGGTCGAGCAGCTCGCGCGTGACGCCCAGCGCGTGGTCCAGCGTCTCGCTGCGGCGGCCCGCGTCGTCCTGCTTCGCGGCGCGCTGGATGTCGATGCACAGCGCGGTGCAGATCTGCCCCAGGTTGTCGTGCAGCTCGCGCGAGAGGCTGCGGCGCTCGTCCTCCTGCGTGGACATGAGCCGGCGCGTGAGCACGGTGAGGCGCTCCGTGAGCTCGTCCTGGCGGGCGCGCGACGCGCGGCGCTCGCGGCGCCGGTGCAGCGCGGTGACCGCGAGCCAGCCCGCGGCGAAGACGCCGACCGCCAGCGACCCGAGCACGGGCGGCGACATCAGGATCGACGGCGGACCCGGCGCGACCGTGAAATCCAGCGTCGCCGGGCGCTGCTCGACGTTGCCGAGGCTGTCCTCGGCCGTGACGGAGAGGTGGTGGGGGCCGGGGTCCAGCCGGCCGAGCGGCAGCTCGCGCGAGCGCATCGCGGTCCAGGCCTCGGGCGGCGCGCGGACCACGTCCTCGCCGTCGAGCCGCACGCGGAAGCGCAGCCTCTCGGGGCGCGTGATGTTCCACGCGTCCACGCCGCGCCAGCGCGCGACGGCCTCGCCGCGCTCGCCGAGCTGCACGTCCAGCGACAGCGTGCGGGGACAGGTCACGTCGCCCGGGCAGAAGTGCGCCAGCCCGTCACCGAGCATGCCGATCCACAGCCCGTTGCCGCCGTCCGCGAGCAGCGGCCACATCGTGCGCGCGGGCAGCAGGCCCGAGACGTCGTGGAACGCGTCGGACGTGTAGGCGAACAGCCCCAGGCTCGACGCGAACCAGCGCCGGCCATCGGCCGTCGCGGCGAAGCTCGCGGCGGGCGCGAGCCGGCCGTCGTCCGCGTCGATGGGATCCCAGCGGTCGCCGGTCCTGCGGAACACGCCGGGATCCTCGAGGCCCAGGCCGCCGATGAGCGTGCCGCCCGGGAGCTCCGTCAGCGCGAACATCACCCGGGACGGCTCGGGCGGCGCGGCGTCCTCGACCCGGCAGAAGGCGTCGCCCCGCATCTCGA
>Ga0193753_10003473_pt1 | contig 11608 bp, 12 predicted proteins | sample H1c2metaG_FD_144925 | JGI IMG/M metagenome (GOLD analysis project Ga0193753, IMG submission 144925) | Soil microbial communities from a riparian zone of the East river system, Colorado, United States - H1c2 | ecosystem: Environmental > Terrestrial > Soil > Riparian zone | place: USA: East... | reverse complement strand
AAATAGGTTTGAAGCGACTTAGCAGCTGTTTGTAGAATGCGACTCGCTCGGCCGAAGTCCCATATTGGGGGCCCAATTGAATGTTTGCAGAGATCGCAGATGTTGAGAAGTCAATAGGCTGCGAAATAACCTTGGCGTAGCTACGCAGAAGCAAACCAGCCCCCGTAAGCAATATCACTACAAGAGCAATCTGTCCAACTGCTAGCCTTTTCCTTAGTCGACTTCGATTCCCCGTGATTCGCGGAAAGCCTCCGCCCTTCAGGAACTCTGCCAAATTGATCTTCGTTGCAGTAAGTGAGGGGAGAATTCCGAAGAACAATCCTGTAAATAAAGAGATTCCGACCAGGAAAATCATCACCGGCACGTTCAGAGCTGCGTTTTCCATTCTGGGAATGTCACCGGTATTGAACTTAAGCAATAAGTGCAGCAACACATATGCCATGGCGATACCAGTGAACCCTGCAATTGCACCCAGCAACAATGATTCAGTGAGCATCTGCCGTACCAATCGTCCTTGCCGAGCTCCGAGAGTGGCGCGAACTCCTAGTTCGTGGGTGCGACCAGCAGCTCGCGCTAGCAGGAGGCTTGCGGCATTTCCGCAGGCAACTAGCAGCACAAACCCAACTGCTCCTAGCAGGAGCCACATCAGCGGCTTGACCGGTCCTAGAGCACTTTCACGGAATGATTCGATTAAAACTCCCCAACCGCGCATGTTCACAGTATGGAGTAAATCGAGTCGAGACATGAGTGTAGCCATCTCCGCCTGAGCCATTGGTAGAGTTACACCTGGATTTAGGCGGCCGACGGCAAAACCATTTGAAGCGTCCCGATCGGTCATCTCTCGTGGGGTAAGAGTCAGCGGAACCCAAAGTTGTGTCTTTTCTATATGCCCGTCACCATAAGTAAGATCACTCTTGTTCGGGTAGCTAAATACTTTTGGCATCACTCCCACTACCTGATACGGTTTACCATCGAGCCGTATCATCTTGCCTAAGATATTCGGGAGACCGCCGAACATATCTTGCCAAAGTCCGTAGCTGAGAATAACGATCTGGTTATTACCGGGCTGCTGATCGCCTGCAGAAAAAACATGACCGAATTCTGGCGATGATTGCAACGTACTAAAAAACTTACTATCAACTTTCGCTGCACCCACTCTCTCGAGTCGATTATCGACAGCTAGGGTGTACGTATTCTGTTCAAAAAGAGTTATCTCTGCAAACGAGTGGCTTTGCTTCTTGATATCTGAGAAGTCTGCAAAGCTCGGTCCAAGTGCCTCTGAAGGAAGATCAAAATGGGAATTGGGAGTGAATATATAGGCAAGTTTTTCCGAATCGCCGTAAGGAAGAGAATGGAAAAGCACTGCATCGACCAGACTGAAGATTGCCGTGCATGAACCAATGCCCAAGGCGAGCGTGAGGATAGCCACGACGGTGAAAGACCGATCTTTGACGAGTGCACGAACTCCGTAACGGAGATCTTGCATGAGGTTTTCGACCCAAGTCACTCCAGGCGCCGTATAGGAGCTTTCGACGACCTGGACGACGTTCCCGAACTCGGCTTCGGCTGACCGTTTGGCTTCAATTGCAGGCATGCCGCGTGCAATATTTTCGCCGACTCGGCGTTCTTCGTGGAACTGGAGTTCTTCACTCAGGGATGCATTATTCGATTTCTCATGTAGGAGTGAGTTCGAACGACGTAGCAAACTTCGTAAATCGCGCATAACCACCCTTCAAGCCACTTCCAAGGTGCTGAGAACTGATGGAGAAAGCCGGCCCCATGACGCTGCTGCCTTCTCCAACAACTCGTGTCCAGCATCCGTTAGCGCATAGTATTTGGCGCGACAGTTGTTCTCGGATTCATCCGAAGTCGCTTCAATCCAGGCCCGATACTCAAGGCGGTTGAGTGCAGGATATGAAGCGCCTTGATTGACGCGGAGAATATCCTTGGATAGTAATTTGACGCATTGCGCAATCGCCCAACCATGCATTGCCTCTTGGTTGGGAACTTTCAGAATTTGCGGGTCAAGCGAGCCCTGTAGCACACCATTTGATTTTGACATATGCTCCACTTAGTCACTAAGTGGAGCATATCCAAGACTAGTACTTGATGCAATGTGTAGGCCCTAAGCGCATCAGGCAGGAGGCAGGCTCGCCTTTACCCTTTCCACGCTCCGAAGAGAGTTTTCGAGCAAATTGAGCTGATATGTGGTTTCCCGCCACCATTGAAGTCATTGCAATAGCCGCACTCCGCGCTTGCATCGGCGGCATACCTCTTGCAATGTTCTCCTCGGTCTGGCGTTCGAGATGAAACTGGATCTCTTCACTAAGGGCCGAATTCTCTACCTCCCCATGCAGAAGTGACTTCGAACGACGGACCAAACTTCGCAGAACACGCATCGTGACCCCTAAACAGCTCTCAATACAACACACACGGCCGATGAGAGCCGATCCCATGACTGCTCTTCGGTTTCCAGCCGATCACGTCCAACCTTTGTGAGCGTGTAGTATTTGGCACGCCGGTTGTTTTCGGATTCTCCCCATGAGGCCTTGATCCACGCTTGATGCTCAAGTCGATGTAGCGCGGGATATAGAGCACCCTGGTTGACACGCAGAACATCTTCGGACAGCAGGTTGATTCGCTGTGCAATTGCCCACCCATGCATTGCCTCAAGGCTGAGGATCTTCAAGATCAGCAGATCAAGAGTGCCTTGGAGCAAATCATTTGACTTCGACATGCACTCCCCTCAGTCACTGATAGGAGAATATCTGAGAATGATGGATATCTGAGAAATATCTATGAAGAGAAAGACCTTCGCGTCGTAGGTCATCTTGAGACGGCAGCCTTTGAGCAAGAGATCATCCCAACGATTCGATTCCTCAAAAGGCTGCCGACTCTTCGATACGAGCACATTCTTGAAGCCCACCGCAGGTTATTCAGTTCCCTTTATCCCTGGGCTGGTGAAGACCGCGCTTTGAACGCTCCACACATCGCGATCGTAAAGGCCGGGTACAAGACTTTGTTCGCGCATCCCGCGGCAGCACAGCTTGCGGCGGAGCGTGCCCTCCTGTTGGGTCAGGACAAGAGGTATTTTCGACTACACCCCAGCGAAGTTTTCGCCTATCTGGCGCATGCGCATCCGTTCCTCGAGGGGAATGGCAGAACAATCCTGACCGTGTTCGCCGATCTTTCACGGCGTGCAGGTTTTCACGTCGAATGGGACGCGATCGATAAGGATGAGTTTCTGGACACACTAACGCATGAGCTCCTGGGAACCAGACAAATCCATCATGGATGCGCTTGTCCTCCCCCACACGCGAGACGGAGCTCTCTCGGTCGACAAAACGGCCAAGAGGCTTCGGGTAAACTTCAAGCGCGGGCCAGTCTCGGACTCAGACGAGTGAGGATTTCTCCCGGGAACGATGGAGTTTCCCTTTAGGTTCCACTCAGCCGCCTACAATCAGAGATTCGATTTACTTCTCTGTCCATTGCATCGACTACACTGAAATCCTACCGTTCCGCGACTATTGCGGATGTTGCGAGGTTTGAATGCAAATTTCCGAGCTTCCTGGCTCTCCCTGGGAGAACGGCTACTGCGAATCACTGGCACATTTCAAGCCGGGCACTCCAGTTAATTAAATACGAATGAGCAGTGCCGAAAGCATTGCGGCACTGCTTTCTTTTTTCCTAGACATCACCGCGCCCTCAAGGATGTCCGCAGATTCGGCAGTTAGGGTGTGTGAACATGTCTGCCCTCCGTTATACTGATGAAAGTGAATACTCCTTCCAATTTGGAGCAACAGCGGCAATCGAAAGTCAAGCCAACCAGAAGGTTTTTTCGACGTATCAAGAGCGCAGTTCTTAAACACGAATTCATCTATCGCATTCAGTTAAGAATGAAATTTGGGTCCTATAAAGGTGACGTTGTGCAAGAATCTGTATTGCCCAACAAGGTCCTAAAAAACAATGCAGAGTGGCGGGACTCAATCGCCAAAGTGCGACGTTTTGGCCTGCCATTGCATCGAGGATCCGAAAAAAATTGGGATCATCTTTCTGCGATTATAGCGATAGCAAGTCATACTCCCACGTCAGCTCGGATTCTTGATGCGGGTTCAGAGTTCTATAGCAATGTGCTGCCGGCTTTATTCATTCTGGGCTACGAGCATCTTTATGGCATCAATTTATCTTTCACCGATAGAGCCCGTAGGGGCCCAATAGAATATCTTCCCGGAGATATCACTAACTCACCATTTCCTAATGAGTATTTCGACGCGGTTACCTGTATGAGTGTGATCGAACACGGAGTTCCTTTAGCCGAGTATTTGCGGGAGATGCATAGAGTTCTGAAGCCTGGGGGCTTACTAATAACTTCTACAGATTACTATCCGACACCGATTGATACCACTGGGAAATTTGCGCATGGAAGTCCGATCAAGATTTTTACGAAGGCGGAAATCGAACAGATTTTTGTGGAAGCATTGGCTGCGGGATTCGAATTAACCGGAGACATTAATTTGAACTCTACTGGGCGGCCAGTTCGATGGGAACAATATCATCTTGATTACACCTTCGTTGTCTTCACTCTTCGAAAAAAGCCGCACGTTCCTTCTAGAAGTGGCTAGCCACATATTCGGAGATGAAGCTTCAAATGGTCAGAAAAAGGGAATACCCTCTACATCCGTTTAAAAGTCCTTGTTCTTGCGGATTCGTCTAAAGCTAAAACCCTTCAAGACACTGCTCATGGGCGAGCCTTCGTCACATCGATATTGCTCACCAAAGTCCGAGCTCGCGACGTGTTGGGACAACGGGCTCTAAATCGTTTGCCTCATAATTTACGTATTACAGTCAACTTCGGCGCTGATTTCGGTATCAGTTGCGAGCCACTTCTCGGCAGCAAACAGGGTGATCCGACCGCGCCTTGATCCGTCCGAAACCCCTCATTTCCGGTACATCATCTTGAGGTGATCCCATTTTGTAGCACTATCGGAAAAGAGGATAGAAGGAATTAGAACGAGAGGAGCGTGGTTATTCTGCTATGCAACATCTCTAGAAATCCCAGCCTAATATCTGATCGAATATAGACTTCGTTTGGCTTAAGCCTTTTCCATAGCCTGTAGCCATTGCGATTCATGAAGGTGCGATAGCCCCGCGATCGAAAAAGATTCTCAAGGATCACGACGCTAGGCCGGTATTTTTTAGTTGAGAAGCCTCGCATCACGTCGAGTTCCCAGCCCTCAACATCGATAGCTAGCATGTCAATCTCTGTGATCCCGGGGTAATGCTCATGAAGAATCGTATCGAGCTTTCTGACATTTACCTTTATGGTTTTGATTTCTCGATCGTTACTGGACTTCTGAAGGTCATATGCAAAACCTCCTTTGATTCCAAGGGAGGAGAAGCTTTCAAATGAGACGCGGCCGCCAAGGTACTCGGCATTTTTTGAATCCACCACATAGAAGTCCACCCCGTCTTTATCCTGATCACTGCAGGCGTATTGGAGAACTTCGTGCCCCAGCAATCAGGATTCGGCTCTATCGCTATTACGGTCCAACCTCGTTCACGATAACTGGCTCCTATAGAGAGATAGTCCGGACGAGCAGCTCCTACTTCTATTAGGACGCCTTCACATTTTCCCAGGAAAAATCGCTCTTTAACCACCACATCTATTTCTTGTTCTGCTGCCATTTTTACTCCCGCGATGCCCGTTGCCTGCATCCGAGCTGATTGAGCCGATTTGGTCAGGGCCGCTGATTCGGATTGATCGATCCGTTGAAATCACCTGAGCATCTTATCAGGGATCCAGCTGCGAAGGGTGGCCTCCGTAATTAAGCTCGATTTTATGAGCGCCGAATTTCGTCCTCAGACAAAATGGTCAGCATATGAGGCCGTTCAAAATCGCCCTCTTCTATATAACTTTGCCTGATGACAAATCGACAGCTAACGTTGTTGTGACACCACAATCGAACTAGTAGTTCCATTCTCAGATACTTGAATCGACACGCTGCGGTCAGAGAGACTTCTCAACAGCTCTCCATTGCGATATGCAACATGTTTTGTGGAAGGCCACGCCAAAAGCTCATAACGACCTGAAGTAACGCCGGAGATGCAGAAATTACCATTAGGGTCCGCTTCAGCGGTACGAACTACTTTCATTCGTTCCGAAATAAGAATAAGCTGGCCTCGCGTCGCCGGTGCTAGAACGCCTTGTATAGAACCGCATCGAGGGCGGACATCTGCATCGACACGCAAATAAAGTTGCTGACCGTCCACGTGGAACGGATTCGATGATTCACGCCCGGCGACCGAAACTGCATCAATACACGCCGTCGCCGGCATTTTCACGGACAGCAGATAGTCCCCAGGTGGCATCCGATCAAAACTGACCTCACGTTTAGTTTCATCATAAAGCCCCTTTGTTTCTAGACCGGTACTAACATTCTCCAAATAGACAACAGGAGCAACTGCTTCCGCAAAATTGTCGGTAGAATCTCTCAGTGAAACCGTGACGTCGGTACTCGATGTTTCCAGTACGACATCGGTTATGTCTCTATTGGCAACGGAGAGATTATAAACGGCACTTTGTTCGTTCTTTTGTTTGTCTTGCCAATCCGCCCTAATGATGTATTGACCTGCGGGAATGCGATCGAAGAGAAAGTTTCCTTCTGAGTCAGAGATAACCTGTGCCGGGACCGGATACTCTAGGCCCGATGTTGCAACCGCGGATAGGTTGATTTGGACGTTCCCGAGTTGCTCCGCAATTCTGCCCTGAATGCGATAAACACCTTCCGTCAACGGTACAAATACTAAAGATTGAGAATCATTAGGTTGCAGGACAACAGGGATGATTCTATCCATATCACCCGAACCTCCGTAGAGAGAGAATGCCGGTAGCCTCTCTGCACCAGTCAATGCCGGATCTTCTCCCAATTTAACCGCAGCCAGATACTCGCCCGGAAGCAAGCGATCACAGCGAAAGTTTCCATCGGAATCCGTAGTAGATATGCAGGACTGCAGGAGAACAGGATGGCCTCGTTCTATTCCAAGCCGATAAATAGAGATTTCCTGTCTGGCCAAGGTACCTTCTCTGCCAAACACGGTCCCCGATAACATAGCTAATGATTCGCTCTTTGACGTTGCGCCTGATACCTGGGCGCACACGGACGAAGAATGGGCAATTATCGCAAACAAAACTATTAGATAAGGACGTATTCGAAAGTTTGCGAAGAAGTTCATGAAACCGTTTGTCGTTTGTGATGGCTTATGAAAGGGGCAAAAGTCCATCTCCATCGCTGATGATGGACTTTTGCCGGCGAGGTAGTAGTGATCAGCGACTAGTTGTCCGCATACTGAAGCCACATGTAGTTATCAGAGCCAGAGCGAAACACACAAAACAACCGACCTTGAAACAAGGCCAGCGCCGGGAAGTCATTCAGCGATGACCCACTTTCCACAAACGTTGTCCAATTATTACCGTCTGTGGAGCCTGCCTGCCACAGCTTCTTGCTAGAAGAATTCGATCGACCAACTGCATAGACATTATTGTTATTCAAAAGTCCGAGGGCGGGCATACTTCCTAACTGTCCCTGCGATTCCACACCGCCGGGGCAACTCGCTGCACCGCCATTGACAACGCCTGTGCAGATGATGGGATTATTTGAGCTTCCCCAAGTCCAAGCAACGATTAGTTGCGTATTGCCACCTGGATCTTGACGTGTGGCCATGTAAGGTGCGCTTGTAACACCCTGACTAGTATTCTTCAGATAAACACTGTTTGAAAAGGTGGTGCCATCGCCTGTAGCGACAAGGGTTACGTTTTGGTATCCAGCTCCGCTGGGATTGGCTAGTCCGACATAAGCTAAATACGCAGTAGTTCCGACACCTATAATCGACGGCGTGTAGTTGGTAAGGGTCCCTGGGGAATCAGCGATGGTAATAGTAGCCGGTTGCGTGAAGTTGATGCCGTCGCCGGAGTTTATTTGACTAAGTGTATTGCTAGATGACCAGTAAACAAGGTACAGCTTATTGTTGTAAACTCCCAACCTTGGTGAACCAGCGGCCCCCGTTGGGAGCGATACCGCGGTGAGCTGGGTGAATGCGGCTGTAGTGCTTGTCGAATACCACAGAACGATGTTTTGAGGGCTATCGTTGTTTTTGTAAGCAAGATAAAGGCGATTGTCAAATTCGGCTAGTGAAGGTCCTGTGCCAGCATAAATTTTTTGCGATGCGTACTTAGTTGCGATACTCCAGTTTGGCATCGATTGAGACTGAGCTGCTCCGACAATAAATAGGAAGGCCGCAACGAAAATACTCAGCCTTAGAATCGCTTTAGAAGACAGGGCAATAGGCACCCGAAGGACGGAATTGGCAGTGAACTTGTTCAACAAATTTTTTCCAGCTTTCTGCAAATAGTATGCTTATAAGACAGGGCGATAAACGCCCCAAAGGACAGGGGGTTGCATAAATACCTACCCATTTTGGTTTAATGAGAGGTATTTATATTCACAAAAAACAGACTGAGAATGGCTCAGGAATCACTTGGAAAGTAAGTATTGAATGTGTAGTTGAACTAAAACGAGTATACATGAAAATCCTGACCGTTCGCTTACCACTTATGGAAATCTGAGGATGCTTTGTCACCTACAGAATGCGAAACGCAGATAATTTAATCTGCTCCCTGGATTTACACATACGCATGGATGATTTCGGATTTGGCGAGGAGGACAGTAGCAAGGACAGGCATACGGAGGCGTAGATCATAGCTGCGCAGGTGGAGTCACTGGTGGTCGACAGAGCTTCGACCGAGAAATGCTGCATGCAGCGAGTGCACGATTGCGAGTGCGGCGAACCCGGAGGGAGCTTTCATTTCGAAGGCTGGACGTGATCGCGGCCGGATAAGATACGGGGTTTGTCGCCCAACAATGTTAAGTTCTATCCAGACACACGGGAAGGCGTTTCAAATTTCAGATTACAGGCTCATCCGATATACTCAGATAGGTGAACTCATCTTTAGAACAACGGCAGCAAAATGAAATCCCCCGGTCGCGTCGATTTTTTCGTCGGATCAAGAGTGCTTTTTTAAAGTACGATTTTTTGTATCGCTTGAATTTGAGATTAAAGTTTGGAATCCAACACGACTCAGTGCCGCGAGAGCCAAGACTGCCCAACGAAACTCTGAAGAGTAGTACGGAGTGGCGAGATGCGACAGCGAGAGCTCGGCAACTCGGCCTGCCCCTCCATCGGGGAAGTGAGAAAAATTGGGACCATCTTGCAGCCGTTTCAGCAATAGTTAGCAACACTCCCACTTCAGCTCGAATACTCGATGCCGGCGCTGAATTTTATAGCAATGTTTTGCCAGCTCTATTCACACAGGGATATCGCAACCTCTATGGTATAAACCTATCTTTCACCGATCTAGCCCGGCGGGGACCTATCCAATATCTACCCGGAGATATTACGAACTCTCCATTTCCCAATGCATTTTTTGATGCTGTGACTTGTATGAGTGTAGTCGAGCACGGAGTACCGTTAGCTGAATATTTCCGTGAAATGGATCGAATTTTGGTGCCCGGGGGGCTGCTCATCACTTCTACGGACTATTATCCGACGCCAATAGATACGGCAGGTAAGTTCGCTTATGGAACGCAGGTAAAAGTCTTTTCGAAAGTTGAGATCAGACAAATGCTGGACCTCGCGATCGAGAGCGGATTTGAATTGACGGAACAGGTCGATCTTGAATGTACTGAACGACCGATTCGGTGGGAACAAGTTGACCTTGAGTGCACTTTCATTATTTTCACACTTCGAAAGAAGCGTACCGTCTAAGCTTGTTGAAATTGGGCTGAGTTGTTGTCTTTATTGGGTATTGTGAAGGAATTGAGATTGATGTTTGCGCAGGACTCACATTTGTCTTGTCCTCTGACATATCCGAAAAGGGGACAATTGCGTGTGATCGGTAGTGTAAAGAGCAGTTCACCGAAAAGGAGCCGGCACTACCGAAGGCGAATTACTTTTGACGTGAGCCTTGCCTTCGGCCATCGGTTCTCCTGAAAAAGCAAAGGCAACAGCGTGGTTACACGTTGTCTTTTTAGAGACGGCTTCGCCTAAATCACTATTTGTGTCCCACTGAGAGATGGAGCCTAAGCAAACAGGCGCTTGCTCAAAGGAATAAAGCAGCTTCCTCGCTAAAACCGGGTGCAATTCTTCTCACAATACCACTTTTCCTGTTCGACAGGTAATTCCTGCCACTGCTATTTGCCACTTCGCGCGACCACTCGGGGAGCAGGTCAAGAAAGACCGGAGGCGTTGCACTCCCAGTAAGATCCGTGTAGCCCAAGTTACCAATTCCATCCATGCCGACTCAAACCCCGACCAGCGACCTGAAATTCGAATGGTACTGCCTTGATCTAACAAATTTGCAATAGAATCGGCACTGGTTCGCCATCGCTGCCTCCATATGGCGACAGAAAGCAGTTCGCAGGGGCGGTATTCTGCAAGGAGATTCCCGAGTGTGCAGCAGGGAGCGCATCCTCCTTCATGCCCAGCTCTTCGGCGGTCCGTTTGACGAATATGCTGCGCTGCCAACTCGCCGCGTGTCTTTGTCCCATCTTCATGCGACCGATGATCTAGCGGTCGTAACTCTGCATCTCGCCAGTCGTGAACGCACGCCCCGCCAACGTGGCGCTCACAATCGACCATTGACTCTTGCCGCACGTTGGGCCCTTGTCTTTCCAGACGTCTTGTAGATCGTGTCCGTTTGGATCGGTAAAGCGGAGTGGATTATTCCTGACGTACGCATGCTATTGTGCGTTTGTGGATCGGTACAATATCACTCAAAGCGAATCCATACGCTATCCTTGACAGTGGAGGATTCATGAATATAAGCGATATCGTTTTCGCGATTGACGCAGAGATTGCACAGTTACAGAAAGTAAGGGCTCTTCTGACGGACACCGATACCACCGTAAAACGAAAGTTGGGCCGGCCCGCCAAAGTATCCTCGCTAAACATGGCCACAATCGTCAATTCGGCGGGGTTCGCAGAAAAACCCTCAAAGCGACGCAAGATGAGCGCGGAAGCACGTGCGAGTATAGGCGCAGCACAAAAGACGCGCTGGGCAAAATCTAAGAAAGCCGCGAAGAACGCCACACGTAAAGCTTCGACAACGTCGGCTGAGAAAACGGTCGCCAAGGCTGTCACCAGGAAGGTCGATTCTCTTAATAAAATCGTCACTGAGAAAAAGCCTGCACCGCCGAAGTCGAAAACCTCCGTTACATCCACCTCCTAATAAGCTGCTTCATCGAGGTCAAATCTATGCCGTCGACTCAGATTTGACCTCTTCTTTCGCGAGCAACTTCATCATGAACGTATATGACCAGAAGCCTGCTTTTTTAGACCCTAGTAGCGATGAACTCAGCAATTTTGAAGTTGTCCTTAGGCAATCCGGTGTACAGCTTGCCGGAAACTCCGATAAACCAAGTGTCACATGATGACAGCATCGTCATTCGGTCCGGCGAAGGCTCGGCGCTTCGAACGTCCCTGACATGAAAATTGAGGAATTCACATGTTTCCCTTACAGCGCTTCCTTACCCTTTGTGCCGTACTAAGTTCC
>Ga0193753_10003472_pt1 | contig 11608 bp, 9 predicted proteins | sample H1c2metaG_FD_144925 | JGI IMG/M metagenome (GOLD analysis project Ga0193753, IMG submission 144925) | Soil microbial communities from a riparian zone of the East river system, Colorado, United States - H1c2 | ecosystem: Environmental > Terrestrial > Soil > Riparian zone | place: USA: East River... | reverse complement strand
TGTTTCGGCCGCGGGTGCCGCGGCAGTCGTCGAGCCCGCGCGCGGTTCGGTGATCGGAAATGTGCTGAATGCGCGGGGCAATTCGCCCGCTGTCGAAATCTCGGCTGCCGGGGAATGTCTGTTCAATGACAACCGCGTGGAGGCGAGGTTGAATTCCAAGGTCGCCGTCGTCCTGGCAACGAATGTTGCCGTCGTGAATGCCAATCGTGTGCGCGGCGGAGAGCTCTCCATCCAAGTCGTCAACGCGAAAACCGCGGCCGTGCTCGGCAATGTCACGACCGGCGCTATTATCATCCCTGGCGGCCTGCAACCGCCGTGGGACGCACTTAATTTGCGCGGCTAATCCGCTAAACAGAGGCACAAACATGCGCACGCTCGTCATAAAGCAAGACACCGATATTCAGGCCCTCAAGGGGCGTCTGATCGCCGGCAAAACTTCCGCAGGAAAGGCCGAATCGGCCATCAAACAATTGGAAGATCTGAACCCGCATCTCAACCTCAACGATCTGCGGGCCGGCGCCGTTGTGCTCGTTCCCGATACGCCGAACTTCAAGGCGGCGGAAGGCGAGATCGTCGGGGGCGGCACATTCGAGGATTTCCAGCAATTCGTCCGCAGCTCTCTTGCCGATGCCGTCGGCAGGCTGAAGACCGGTAATGCCGCACGCGCTACGGAACGCGCGGACATAGCTGCGCTTCTGAAAACCGCAGCATTCAAACGCGTTTTGGAAAGCGATGCCGACGTCAAACAACAGGTCGCTGCCGCCACCAAGGATTTCAAGGACGAGCAGCAGCAAGCCGACGAGGACGAAAAGACCGTGGCAGCGGCTGCGAAAACGGCGACCGCCCAGCTCGCGGAACTCGGAAAAGTTCTCGGTTGACGAAGACGCCCCGCAGGCATCAGTTCGCGCGAATGAACGCTGTCATATCCTCAAATAGGCTGCTGCGGGCCCGGAACACGTGTGTGAGGGACAGCAACAGTCCGACGTGACCGACACCGGGATACACTTTCTGCTGCACCGGACTGCCGAGATCCTGCAGACGCGCCGCCATATTGAGGGTATTGCGGGGACGGACCGTTTCATCGTCGCTGCCGGTCGCCAGAAACATCGGCGGTCGCTTGCCGTCGATGAAATGGATGGGTTGCGTTTCCATGCGGCTGGCGCCGCCGAACATATCGATCAGCTTGGGATCGGTGAGGGGAAGAAAATCATACGGTCCCGCCAACCCGATGGCGCCGCGCACCGATGATACATCGGCGCCTGCATCTTTCAGATAGTGCGGATCGGAGGCCAGCAGGATCGCGTTATAGGCACCGGCCGAATGACCGGCGAGGAAAATGCGTGTGGGGTCGCCCCCGTAGAGCCTTGCCCTGTCGTGCACAAACCGGAACGCGTTGGCGCCGTCCTCTACAAAGGCTGGAAATCTCACGCTCGGATAAAGCTGATAATCGGCGATGGCGACCACGAAACCCTGGGCAGCGAAGGCCTCGCCGAAAGCCAGGTAATCGCCTTTTGCGCCGCTCTGCCAATTGCCGCCATAGAAGAAGAGGATGACCGGCGCGGGCGCCTTCAATCCATCCGGAACGTAGATATCGAGTTTCTGGCGGGCGTCCATCCCATAGGCAAGGTCGCGATGGACGCTATAGCCCGTCCGCGGCACCGTGACGTTGAACAAGGCCACGGGCGCGCATGCGGCGGTTAGAAGAACCGCCAACACGGCCAACATATTGCGCAATCGGATCATTATGGCTCCCGGCGCAAAACGCAGGGCGCCAATTGAGGACGGCCCATGCCTTTTCTCTCTATCGGATGGTGACGCTTGGCGTCATCATGGCGATCCATTGCCAGGCCGCCAAGCTTTTCACGCGGGGCCTGCGCCATTACCATAGGCTGCCGCCATCCCTTTCGGAGATATCGCAATGAATCTCATCCCTTCCGGGTTGATCGAAAGAAGCTGGTACGATGCGCTTTCCCATCTGGAATATGGAACTCTCAGCTTCACCGCGCCCAATGGCGAGGTGCGTATATTCCCGGGACCACGGCCTGGACCGGAAGCGGATTTTCGCATCGGCGATTGGAGTGTGATCCGGCACGTCGCATCGCGCGGCGATATCGCGCTTGGCGAAGATTATATCGACGGCGCATGGGATACGGACAACATCGAAAACCTGATCGCGCTGTTTCTTCTCAATTTGGATCACATCGACAGATTCGCACATGGAAGCACCATGCAGCGGCTGGGTTTCCTTTTGCGAGACCGTGTGATTCGGCGAAACAGCGTCTCGGGCTCCGAGCGCAACATCAAAAGCCATTACGATGTGGGCAATGAATTCTACCGGCTGTGGCTCGACGACACGATGACGTATTCGTCGGCGCTGTTCGACCCGCCCGATCTCAATCTCGCCGGCGCGCAATGCCGCAAATACGATCGCATCCTGGATAAATCCCCCGGTGCGCGTGCGTCGGTGCTCGAAATCGGCTGCGGCTGGGGCGGTTTTGCGCAGACCGCCACGGAGAGGGCGCATGACGTCACGGGGATCACGATCTCGCCGGCGCAATACAGCTATGCGGTGAATCGCCTGAACGGCGCCGCCGACATCCGGCTCGAGGATTATCGCTCGGTGCGCGGCCTTTTCGACATGATCGTCTCGATCGAAATGTTCGAGGCCGTCGGCGAGCATTATTGGGGCCAGTTTTTCGATGTCGTGTCGCAGCGTCTCAAGCGCAGCGGGCGCGCCGTCATCCAGACCATAACCATTCGCGATGAGCTTTTTTCCGCCTATCGTTCGCGCAGCGATTTCATACGACATTACGTGTTTCCCGGCGGCATGTTGCCATCGCTGAAGCGTTTTCGCGAAGAGGCGGAAGGCGCAGGATTGCGGATCGCGGACGTGTTCTCCTTCGGTCATGATTATGTGCGGACCTTACGCGAATGGTCGGCACGATTGGGCGCGTGCGAAACCGAGGTGCGGGCGCTTGGCCATAACAATGCGTTCCTGCGCAATTGGCAGTTCTATCTGGGCATGTGTGCGGCGGCGTTCGCGGTCTCACGCACAGACGTGGTCCAGGTGGAGCTTCGGCACGCCTAGGCGGCATGATTTCAACGATTCGTTAACCGGGCTTACTCAAAGGTTGCGGCGTCTTTGCGGTATGCGCGCTTGTGGATTTGCTCAGCCTTAAATCAAAAATGTCGCTGCCCCTTAACCGATTCTTTTACCTACGCGATCAATTCTAAACTCGCTCACAACTGACAGCGAGGATGAATGCCCTCTGGGACGCGAATCGCCATTTTTCACGACGATTGCGAACTCGCAGGCAGCATCGCGGCCTACGCTACGGAAGCCAACCTCGAATCGATTCAGCTTTCGTCCGCCGTGGCCCTTGAAATCGAACTGCACGATCCGCTGGTCGCCGCGGTGGTCCTCGATCTTCAGGGCGCGAGGAGCGGCGGATTCGAATTGATCGAGCGGGCCGCCAACGCGCCCTGCCGTCCTCATGTGCTTGTGGTCACTGCGCTCGACGCCGAGACGGTCGAATCCATTCGGCGCCTCGCGAACACGAAGGGCCTGAAGCTTCGCGTCTTCAGAAAGAACCAGGATGAAGACGAATTGCGCGGCTTTATCGCCAAACTGAAAAAACGCGAGATTCGTTTCGGCGTGGAGCATCTCGAAGATGCGATCGCGCGCCACCTGTTATATGTCGAATACCAGCCGAAGGTCGCGCTGAGCCCGGATGCCGAAGAAGTCGCGGTGGAGGCGCTGTGCCGGTTGGAGCATCCGCAATTCGGTAACGTGCTTCCCGATCGGTTCATTCCCATGGCGGAAAAGCATGGCCTCATCGCCAGGCTTACCGATTTCGTGGTCTGCCAGGCTTTTCGCGATATCCGCGTGTGGCGCGATTGCGGCCTTCCGGTGCGTCTTGCCCTCAACGTCTCCCCGGAATTGTTGAAGACGTCCGAGTGGTGCGACCAGTTCACCGATCGCTGCAAGGAGTTCGGGATCGATCCGAAACGGATCACGTTGGAAATCACCGAATCGCAATCCGGCGCGATGCTGGACGTTGCGCTGGGCGTGCTGGCCCGGCTCCGGCTCAAAGGGTTCACGCTGTCGATCGATGATTTCGGCACCGGTTTCTCCTCCCTTGCAATGCTCTACAAGCTGCCGTTCAACGAGTTGAAAATCGACAAGAGCTTCACCTTCGACCTGCAGCACAGCGCCGAAGCGCGCGCGCTCGTCGAATCCACCATCGGCATGGCATTGCGGCTCGGAATGAAGGTGGTCGCCGAAGGCGTGGAGACCGATGCGGTATTCCGCGAGTTGCAACTGATGGGTTGCGAGCACGCGCAGGGCTATTTCATCAGCAAATCCATCGCCGCCGACAAAGTGCCGCAATTCTTTGTCGATTGGAACGTCTTGATGAAAAGCGAGTCGATCCATGAATTGACGGTGCTGCCCAAGATCGCCGTCATTCAATCGCTGCTCTCCGAAATCCTCCATCAGGATCTGCGCCAAATCCATGTGACACCTGGGTCCGGCGCCTCTGGCGGCACGCTGCAAGCCGTCGACGACATCACGCTGGAATTGGCGCGCAAAATTCCGGCGCTGGTGCTGCAAGGCAAGGTCGCCGCGGCTCTTGCGCATTGTCAGGCGGCTATCCGGCGTTGCGAACACAATCCCAAACAGACAGGCCTCAAAGGCAAGGTCCTGCAACTGCGCCATTTGCTGGAGCAGGAATTGATAACCAAGGGCGATCTGGAGCTTTCCCTGCTGAGCGGCCGCGTTCGGCTTCTGCCGCGGCAGAGCGCTCTGATGGGACGGCCATCGGCGGATAAGACCGTCGATATTCCTGTTGGCTGCCGCTGGCTGTCGCGTGGCGACCACAATCTGCGCCTCTTTGCCGAAGGGACGGATTGGTTTGTCGAGGATCTCGGCAGCACGAACGGAAGCTCCATCGGCGATAGGATTCTGGCACCCGGCGAGCCCTATGCATTGCCACTCGGGGAGACCGTGATCGAAATCGGCAAGCACGCAGCAAACCTCGCGCCCGTTGCAATCCGCTTGTGGCGGCCGCTGGCAAATGCAGGCGCCGTCATCATGTCGCTGATCGCGGACGAGGCGCAGCTCGCTTATCCCATCCAGTCCAGCAAATGGCCCTCCTGGCGAGAGGATGTGTTGACGCGCTGGGTGGTTTTCCAAGGGCAAATCGATCTTGGCACATCCAAGAACGGCGCCATTGTCCTAAACGAGGCCGGTGCGGAAAAGGCTGCCGAGATTTGGTTCGACGATGGCTTCTGGATCGCGCCGTGTGCCGACGCGCCCCTCTCTATCGCCGAAACGTTGTTTTTCGAACGCAGTCCGCTTCCCGTGGGTGCCGGTGTCGCCATAGGCGATGCGCGGTTGCACGTCGAGCGCCTGCAATCCGGCGCGGCCCCCACGCCCATTGAGGCCTCGTTGCCTCTCGCGAAATCCGCATAGGTTTCTGCGCTTCGGTATCGCCGCAGGAACCTTCCGCTGCGACTCGGCGTTTTCGGATATGGGGCATCGCCAGTGCTGCTGGAGGCCCCGTATGACATCGCGATCCGGCAAGGTTTTTCTCGCAACGGCGGTGTTTGTGCTCAGTGCTTGCGCCCGCGAACCGGTTCTGCCCGCCTTAGCCGGATATGGTCCCAATCCGCCTCTCCCTCCGCCCCAGGAAAAACTCATCCCAACGGTGAAGATCGCGCCGGCCGAAGGATGGGCCGAAGGAAAAACACCCGTGGCCGCGCGGGGTTTTCAGGTTTCCGCCTTCGCGCGAAATCTTGTCCATCCGCGTTGGGTCTATGTCCTTCCCAATGGGGATGTGCTGGTCGCCGAAACCAATGGTCCCAGCGAGCCTTTGAAAGGCGTGAAGGGCTGGATCATGACAATGTTTCAGAAAACGGCCGGTGCGGGCGTGCCCAGTCCCGATCGCATCACGCTGCTGCGCGATGCCGACGGCGACGGCATTGCCGAAACCCGGACGATCTTCCTGCAGGGCCTCCATTCGCCGTTCGGCATGGTGCTGGCCGGCGGCAATCTTTATGTCGCCGATACCGATGCGGTATTGCGCTTTCCTTATGTCGAAGGCGCAACGGCAATCACAGCGCCGGGCACGAAGCTTCTCGATTTGCCGGGCGGCCCCATCGATCATCATTGGACCAAGAACATCATCGCGAACCGCGACGGAACCAAGCTTTATGTCACGGTCGGCTCCAACAGCAACGTGGCCGAAAACGGAATGGAAAACGAGACCGGGCGCGCCGCCATTTGGGAGGTGGACCGTGCCACGGGTGCATCGCGCATTTTCGCGTCGGGACTGCGGAACCCGAACGGCATGGGCTGGCAGCCCGAGACAGGCGCGCTCTGGGCGGTCGTCAACGAGCGTGACGAACTCGGCAACGATCTCGTCCCCGATTATATGACGGCGGTGCGCGAAGGCGCCTTCTATGGCTGGCCGTACAGCTATTACGGCCAGCATGTCGATTCGCGCGTGAAACCGCAGCGGCCGGATTTGGTCGCGCAAGCCATCGTTCCCGACTATGCGCTCGGCGCGCATACCGGTTCGCTGGGCCTTGCTTTCTATAATGCGAGCGCCTTGCCGTCGCGCTATCGCGGCGGGGTATTCATCGGCCAGCACGGTTCCTGGAACCGTTCGGTGCCCAGCGGATACAAGGTGATCTTTGTCCCATTTGAAAGCGGCAGACCCAGCGGCGGACCGGAGGATGTGCTGACGGGATTCCTCGATTCGCGTGGCCGCGCGCAAGGACGGCCGGTCGGTGTTGCGGTGGACCGTTTGGGTGCCCTGCTTGTCGCGGACGATGTCGGCAATAGCATCTGGCGGGTGACGCAAGCCGGCGCAGACGTCGCCAATCTGCCGGTCAAGCCGCGCTAGCGCTTTTTCATCATAGGTCGGCGGCGAGTTTTCCCTTGTGGTGAGGGGGAAGTTCTGCTCGTTTGTCGCCGCCGCGCGTCAACATTTATTATCTCATGCAGCCGATCCTCTCTATTTCCAATCTCTCCAAGACCTATGCGTCCGGGTTCAAGGCTCTCAAGAGCATCAACCTGGATATCCGCAAAGGGGAAATCCTCGCGCTTCTGGGCCCCAATGGCGCCGGAAAAACAACGCTCATCTCCATCGTTTGCGGCATCGTCAATCCGAGTGCCGGCAAAGTCACGGTCGCGGGCCATGACATCCTCACCGATTTCAGAGCCGCCCGCTCCCTCATCGGCCTGGTGCCGCAGGAGTTGACGACCGATGCCTTCGAGACCGTGTGGGCGACGGTGACCTTCAGCCGCGGATTGTTTGGCAAGCCTGCAAATCCCGATTATGTCGCCAAGGTGCTGAAGGATCTCACCCTCTGGGACAAGAAGGACAGCAAGATCCGCACGCTTTCCGGCGGCATGAAGCGCCGCGTGCTGATCGCAAAAGCGCTTTCGCATGAGCCGCAGATATTGTTCCTCGACGAGCCGACCGCCGGGGTGGATGTCGAGTTGCGCAAGGACATGTGGCGGATCGTGCGACATTTGCGTGACACCGGGGTCACGATCATCCTCACCACGCATTATATCGACGAAGCCGAGGAGATGGCCGACCGGATCGGCATCATCAACCGCGGCGAACTCGTCCTGGTCGAAGACAAGATGGCGCTCATGCACAAGCTCGGCAAAAAGCAATTGACCCTGCAATTGCACGACAGGCTGGTCGACATGCCCGCGTTGCTCGCGCCATACGGGCTGGAACGCATGGCCGATGGCAGCGAGCTTGTCTACACCTACGATACGCAAAGCGAACGCACGGGGATCACCGCCTTGCTGAGGGATCTCGCCGAGGCAGGCATTCGCTTCAAGGATCTGCGCACCACGCAAAGCTCGCTCGAGGAAATCTTCGTCAGCCTGGTGAGGGCGCCGCAATGAACTTTCGCGCCGTGCAGGCAATCTACAAATTCGAGATGGCGCGCGCCTGGCGCACCGTCGCGCAGAGCATCATTGCGCCGGTGATTTCGACCTCGCTCTATTTTGTGGTGTTCGGGGCAGCGATCGGCGGACGCATCACCCAGATCGAAGGCGTGAGCTACGGCGCGTTCATCGTGCCGGGCCTGGTGATGCTGTCGCTGCTGACCCAAAGCATCATGAATGCGTCCTTCGGCATTTATTTCCCGCGTTTCACGGGCACGATCTACGAAATTCTGTCCGCGCCGGTTTCCACGCTCGAGATCGTGCTCGGCTATGTCGGGGCGGCGGCAAGCAAATCGATCATATTGGGCGCGATCATCCTTTTGACGGCGGGGCTTTTCGTGCCGCTGCGCATCGCCCATCCTTTCTGGATGCTGGCGTTCCTGCTGCTGACCGCGACAAGCTTCAGCCTGTTCGGGTTCATCCTCGGCGTCTGGGCGGACGGCTTCGAAAAGCTGCAGATCGTGCCGCTTCTCATCATCACGCCGCTGACGTTTTTGGGCGGCAGTTTTTATTCCATCAACGTGCTGCCGCCCTTCTGGCAGGCGGTGAGCCTGGCCAATCCGGTGGTCTATCTGGTCAGCGGCTTCCGCTGGAGCTTTTATGAGATTTCCGACGTCAGCGTCGGGCTCAGCCTCGCCATGACGGCGGCCTTTCTCGCCGCATGCCTCGTTGCCGTGTGGTGGATTTTCAAGACCGGCTATCGTCTGAAGAGTTGATCGCCCGAGCGCCTAAGGACTATCCCCTATTTTCACGCGCGCTCTCGGCTTCCTATTCTGTTCGGGATAAGTTGGCCGCCTAGGCCCCTCAGCACGGAACCAGACCATGAGCACGCACAATCACGCGATTATCTGGATTGATCATCGCGAAGCCCGGATTTTCCATTTCAACCGGATCGAAGCCGATTCTCAGGTGCTGCATCCGCACAATCCCGACACGCATATCCACCACAAGGCAAATTCCATCGGTAGCGGACATGCCGCCGAGGATCATGGGTTCTTTCGCGATATCGCCGCGGCCATCGGCGGCGTGCAGGCGTTTCTCGTGACCGGGCCGGCCAATGCGAAAACGGAATTCGTGAAACATCTTCATCGGCACAATCACGATTTGATCGAGAAGCTTGCCGGTGTGGAAACGGTGGATCACTCGAGCGACGGGCAACTCCTGGATTATGCGCGGCGCTATTTCAAAGCGGCCGATCTGATGACACCGCAGCAACCATAGAATTCGCGGCACAAGCCAACCGCCTATGCGAACAGGCGCGTTTCTGCCGGCGGGTCTTTGGAAAGTGGCGTGGAGAGCCTACGGGGGCGGATAGCGCGATTTGCCTTCCGCCCTCGTGAAGCGGCGTCAAACCGAGGTTTTCAATTCCTTGGCGACACGGAAGGCGACCTTCTTGCTCGCCTTGATCTTGATCGCCTCGCCGGTGGCGGGATTGCGTCCCATACGGGCGGCGCGCTTGCGGACTTGCAGAATCCCAAGCCCGTTCAGGCGAATACGCATGCCCTTTTTCAGGTGCTTGGTAATCAGCCCCGTCAGATCTTCCATAATCGCGGTTGCTTGCTTTTTGCTGAGTTCATGCTTCTCCGCCAATTGGACGGCGATCTGCTTCGAACTGACGGTTTCTACTTTTGCCTTAGGCGCTGCGGCTTTTTCTGCCATGAGAATTTCCTCTGCGAATCACTGAATAACGATACAGATTCGAGCGCTGTCATTCGACTAATTTCGTGGTTTGTGCACCGCTGGATGCGTTTTTGACCATTATTTGCTGTGATTTTCGGGTCATAACGGCCGCTGGAGTGTGACAACGCGATTATTTGCGCCGGCCCGCATGGGGTGGAATGGCGAATTTGGCTTATCTGTCCGTCCGCCCGATGCTAAGGGCCTAGCATGGCCGCTCCGCTCCTTCTGCTTCAGAATATCCGCCTCACTTTGGGCCGCTCCGCGCTGCTCGACGGGGCGGAACTTTCCGTGGGCGCCGGCGAGCGGCTGTGCCTGGTGGGGCGGAATGGCTCGGGAAAATCGACCCTTTTGAAGATCGGCGCGGGGCTGGTGGAAGCCGATGGCGGAACGCGTTTCGTACAGCCCGGCGCCACGATTCGCTATCTGCCGCAGGAGCCGGTGCTGTCGGGCTTCGCGAACACACGCGCCTATGTCGAGGCGGGGCTTGCGCCGGGCGATGAACCCAACCGTGCTTTTTATCTTCTCGGCAAGCTCGGCCTGACGGGCGCCGAAGCGACGGACACGCTCTCCGGCGGGGAGGCGCGCCGCGCGGCGCTGGCGCGGGCGCTGGCGCCTTCGCCGGATATATTGCTCCTGGACGAACCCACCAATCATCTCGATCTTCCCGCGATCGAATGGCTTGAGAGCGAGCTGCGCACGATGCGGTCCGCGCTGGTGCTCATCAGTCATGACCGCCGCTTCATGGAGAATCTCGGCCGCGCCACCGTTTGGCTCGACCGCGGTGTTACCCGCCGTATCGAGCGCGGCTTTGCCGAATATGAAGCCTGGCGCGATGAGGTCCTGGAGCAGGAAGAGCGCGAGCGGCACAAGTTGGACCGCAAAATCGCCATGGAGCTGGATTGGGTGCGTTACGGGGTGACGGCGCGCCGCAAGCGCAATCAGCGCCGAATGGCGGAGCTTCGCGCGCTTCGCAGCGAACGGCGCGACCAGCGCCAGAACACGGGCAATGTGAAGCTTGCCGCCGCGGAGGCCAATCAATCGGGCACCTGTGTCATCGAAGCCAAGAACATTTCCAAATCCTATGGCGCCGGTCCCATCGTGCAGGATTTTTCCATTCGCATCTTGCGCCGCGACCGTATCGGCATCGTCGGACCCAACGGCGCCGGCAAGACGACGCTGCTCAATCTGTTGACGGGCCGGCTGCAACCGGACTCCGGCGAATTGAAACTGGGCGCCAATCTCGCGATTGCTTCGCTGGATCAAAGCCGCGCTTTGCTCAATCCCGAGATGACCTTGAGCGGCGTGTTGACGGACGGCTCCGGCGATATCGTCCATGTCGGCGGCCAGGCGCGCCACGTGATGAGCTATATGAAGGATTTCCTGTTCCAGCCCGAACAGGCGCGCACGCCGGTTGCCGTGCTTTCGGGCGGCGAGCGCGCGCGGCTTCTGATCGCAAAAGCGCTGGCGATGCCGTCCAATCTGCTGGTGCTGGATGAACCCACCAACGATCTGGATCTGGAAACGCTCGATCTGCTGGAGGAGATGGTCGCCGATTATCCGGGCACGGCATTGATCGTCAGTCATGATCGCGATTTCCTCGACCGTGTCGCCACATCGGTGCTGATGGCCGAAGGCGACGGACGCTTTGTCGAATATGCCGGCGGTTACAGCGATATGGTGGCGCAGCGCGGGCAGGGCGTCGCGGCAAAGGAATCTGCGAAGGCGCCGCCGCGCAGCACCGGACCGAAGGAACGCAAGGATGCGGTTTCCTCCCGGCGCAAAATGAATTTCTCCGAGAAGCACGCGCTCGAAACGCTGCCCGGGCGTATCGTGGCATTGACCGCGGAGATCGCGGCGTTGCAGGCGCAGCTTGCCGACGGCGCGCTTTATGCGCGCGATCCCAAGCGCTTCCTCGAATTGTCGGCGAAGCTGAGCAAAGCCGAAGCCGAAAAACAT
>Ga0193753_10003471_pt1 | contig 11608 bp, 11 predicted proteins | sample H1c2metaG_FD_144925 | JGI IMG/M metagenome (GOLD analysis project Ga0193753, IMG submission 144925) | Soil microbial communities from a riparian zone of the East river system, Colorado, United States - H1c2 | ecosystem: Environmental > Terrestrial > Soil > Riparian zone | place: USA: East... | reverse complement strand
TTGCCGCGCACGCCCCAGCCGATGGCCAGGTCGTCGATGTCGGTCGTGATGAGCGGCAGGAAACCGTTCGGGTAGATAGCCGGCACGTTGCGCACATCGTTGAAGATGCGCGGGAACGCGGCCGAGTCGCCTTCGCGCTGCTGGTAGCCCGCCCAGCCGTAGATGTTCCAGTCGCCCGAGAGCGGTACGCCGGCGTTGACGTAGGCGGTGATGTCTTCGACATTCGCGTCGCCATAACGGGACGTGACCGGTGAACCCGGCACGCGGTTGTCGAGTCGGGTTGGGTCGGTTTGCCACTTGGCCCGGAATTCGCCTGACAACGTGAGAAAGCCTTCCGGGCCAAGTGGCAAACCGACCCAACCCGACGCCGTGAGAGTGGGACCATCGTCTTCGTGGCGCTCCCCGCGTTCGGTCTGGACGTCGGTGTTGTATTCGCCGTAGGTCACCGAGGCGTTGCCGCCTTCACGCGCGTCGCGCAGGCGCAAGTTGATGACGCCGGCGATGGCATCCGATCCGTACTGCGCGGAAGCACCGTCACGCAGGACTTCGACCGTTTCCAGCGCGGCGAGTGGAATGGCATTGAGATCCACCGCCGCCGAGCCGCGACCCACGGAGCCATTCACGTTGACCAGCGCCGACTGGTGACGGCGCTTGGAATTCACGAGCACCAGGGTCTGATCGGGCGCGAGCCCGCGCAGAGTGGCGGGGCGGATGTGGTCCGTGCCGTCGGTGATCGACGGCCGGGGGAAATTCAGTGATGGCGCGGCCGTGGACAGCGCCTCGGCGAGTTCGGTGCTGCCCGTGGAGTTCAGCATCTCCTGCGGCAGTACGTCGACGGGCGCGAGCGTGTCCAGCCTCGTGCGCGTGGCGACGCGCGTGCCGGTGACGACGACTTCGTCGAAATTCTCTTCTTCACTGGCGGGCGCGTCCTGCGCCATGAGCTGGGGGGCGGCGGCCAACCCAAGCGCCGCGGCAATGGCCGCACGCAAGGTGAGCGCGCGGAAACGGTTGAGGTCCTTCATCATTACTCCTTTCATTTATTGATCCTTGACTCTAAGCCTTGGCCGGTCGCGCGCCCATGATGGGTCGTCCGCGTTTGATGATCGCTGTCCGCATTTGCATCATCGGTGTCCACCTGTGCACGATAGGCCGTGCGCTACTTCAAATCTGACAACACAGCCGCGGTGAGCGCGGAAATCATCCAGGCCATCACCGAAGCCAATGTGGGCACTGCGCTCGCATACGGCGCGGATCGCTGGTCGGATGCGCTCGACACCGTGTACGGAAAATTCTTCGGCACGAAGGTACGCGTGTTCGCCGTGTCATCGGGCACCGCGGCCAACGCCCTGGCGCTCGCCACGCTCTGTCCGCCGTGGGGCACGGTGCTCACACACAACGAGGCTCACATCGAGCGTGACGAATGCGGTGCGCCGGAATTCTTCACCGGCGGCGCCAAGCTTTCGCTCGTGGGTGGCGCGGGCGCGAAGATCACGGCCGCCGATCTTGCCGGGCGCCTCACCTGGTTCGAGCCGCACGTGCATGGCGTGCAGCCGCGCATGTTGTCCATTACCCAGGCCACCGAACGCGGCGCCATCTACACGCCGCAGGAAATCGCCGCGCTGTCGAAAATTGCTCATGACGGCGGCATGGCCGTGCACATGGACGGCGCGCGCTTTGCCAACGCGCTGGTGGCGCAGAAGGTGTCGGCCGCCGAGCTCACGTGGAAAGCGGGCGTCGACGTGCTGTCGTTTGGCGTCATCAAGAATGGCGGCATGAATGCTGAGGCCGTGGTGTTCTTCGATCCGACCCGCGTGGCGGACTTCGAGTTCCGCCGCAAGCGTGCCGGGCAACTGCTCTGCAAGGGACGATACGCCGCGGTGCAACTCCTCGCCTATCTCGAAAGTGGTATCTGGCAGCGCAATGCGGAGAGAGCCAACCGGCTCGCGTCCCGCATTGCGGCCACGGCGCCGGCGTTGCTCAGCGAGCCGTTCGCCACCAACCAGGTGTTCATGCAGCTCGGGCAGGCGCGCATCGACGCGCTGTCGAAGGAGTTTGGTTTCTACGCGTGGGGCCCGGCCGGTTCGGGCGAAGCACGGTTCGTGTGTTCCTGGGATACGCCCGAAGAGGACGTGGACGCGTTGTGCGCTGCGCTCGGGAAGCTGGCTAGTTAGCTGCTGCGAAACGCGAAGTAGGCTGCCGCCACCAGGCAAAGCCCGGCCCACAGGAAGTCCAGCTTCAGCGGCTGCTTCATGTAGAGCATGGCAAACGGCACGAACACCGCGAGCGTGATCACTTCCTGCATCACCTTGAGCTGGCCCAGCGACAGCGTGGTGTAGCCGATGCGGTTCGCCGGCACCTGCACCAGGTATTCGAACAGTGCGATGCCCCAGCTCGCGAGCGCGGCGATGACCCACGGCTTCGCCGCCATGTTCTTGAGATGTGCGTACCACGCGAACGTCATGAACACGTTCGATACGACCAGCAGACCCGCGCTTTGTGCCCAGGCGGGCAGGTTCACGCGATGCGTTCCTGCTTGAGTGTGGCGAGCTCGGCTCGAAGCGCGGCGATTTCGGCTTCGAGCGTTGCCACGCGCGCCGTGAGCTCGGCGTTACTCGGCGCGCGCACGAAGGCAGCGTCGTTCGCCTTGTTTGCCGCGACTTCGCCGGCGGTTGCCAGCCTGGCTGATTCCGGCAGCTCCTCGAACAACTGCGCCCAGCGCGAGTCGCGCCGGTTGGGTTCGCGCGCGAGCTGCGCGACGAGGCCGCCGCCGGTGCGGTTGGCGAGACCTTCGAGCACGGATTCGACGACACCGGGATCCGGAAACTCCGCCATGCGTGGCGCGCGCGAGCGCAGCTCACCGGGCGTCTGCGGCCCGCGCAACAGCAGTTCGCACACGATCGCAGTTTCCTGCGGTGTGAACCTGAGGCTGCCGAACTCGGTATTGCAGAAGACCTGCTGGTACTTGGGTACCCGACTGCCAAATCCTGATTTCTCCACGACGAAGTGACGCCGTCCGAGTCCCTCGACTACGAACTTCACGGTGGGTTCGTCCAACTGCATGAAAGGTTCCCGGTTGCTCTTCTGATTGCAGGCGTTTATCAACGCATTGAGCGAAAGCGGGTACTGGTCGGGCGTGGTGATCTGCTTTTCGATGAGCGCGCCGATGATGCGAGCTTCGATTGCCGAGAGGCGTATGTTCATGCGCGAAGTATACTGAGGTCCTAGTGTCCCGCCGCCTTCTCTATCTCCTTCTCCTGTTCGTGCTGGCGGGCCTGTTGCTGTTCGTGCCGATGCCCATCGCGCCGACATACGCCGGCCGGACCCTCGAAAACGCCGGGCACACCCCGCTGTTCTTCCTCGTCACCTTGGGCGTGCTCTTCACGATGCGCGACCATCCGCGATTCCCGGGAGTGCGGCTGTATGCGCTGGCCGGAATGATCGGCGCCGGCGCGGGATTCATCAGCGAGGTCATCCAGAAGCCACTGGCTCGCGACGCGTCCTGGGAAGACGTCGCAGCGGATGCGGTCGGCGCGGTCCTGGCGCTCGCCGTTTATGCGTTGTTCGAACGCCGCACGAAGATGCGTGCATGGCACCGGCTCGGTGCCCTGGCGGTGGCACTGTCGTGCATCGCAATATTCCTCACGCCGATTGTTAGGATGACGCGCGCCTATGTGCACCGCAACGGTGAATTTCCCGTGCTCGCCGACTTTCACTCGCGCATCGAGCTCTACTGGACGCTGAGCTTCGGGGTCAATCGCGAAATCGTCGGCGACGCGCTCGAGGTGGAGTTCGTGGCGGACGAATTTCCCGGCGTTGCGTTCCATGAGCCCGTGGCCGATTGGCGGAATTTCAAGACGCTCGTCATCGACGTGGCGAATCCGGCTGCCGAGCCACTCGACCTCGGCGTGCGCGTGCACGATCGCCAGCACAATCACACGTTCAACGACCGCTTCAACCGGCGCTACCCGCTGGCCGCCGGTGAGCGGCGCACGCTGCGCATCCCACTGGAAGACATCAGGAATGGACCTCGACAGCGGCTCATGGACATGGCGCATATCTCGGACATCAAACTGTTTCGCGGGGGTCAGGCGGGCTCGCGCCGCTTGCGTGTTTACTCTTTGCGGCTGGAGTAGCGCGCTGCGTTGAACATAGGCCGCGGATGGCGGCAATTGAGGCTTTTCGTACAGGAGAGCGGTGCCTATACTCCGCCCATGGAACCGATTGCCGACACCTTTGACGCCGCCTTCTCCAAGACCGTGGATCTCGCCAACAAGATGGCGGACAAGGACAAGGACGCGGATCTCTGGGACATCGCCGATGGCATGCTCGCCGGGGCGATTCAATACTGGCTGTATTCGCGCCAGCCTTGCGGCGACACGCGTTGCCAGGATTGCATGCCCATCAGCACCGCTGAAGGCCGCATGTCCGAACTGAAGCGGCTCATCGAACAGCTCGCCTCCGAGAGCGAATACTTCCACACGCCCACCGACTCCAACGCCGGCCGGGCTTAATGGGGACATTCTTCGTTTCCTAGCAAAAGGGGACGGGCCTCGATGGCCCGTCCCTCTTTTCTTTACGGCACTCGCGGATTGAACGGGTTGAACACGCCGTTCTCGTTGAACTCGAACAGCCACGCATGCAGCGTCCACAACTGGAACTGCTGATTCGCGTCCCATTCATCGGCACGCCCCACGAAGCCGAGCGGCGCGCGTTTCGACTCTGACAGCGGTACCGCGTATTCCACGGCCACGAGCTTGCGCTTGCCGCCGCAGGGATCGTCGGCATACACCAGCAGCTCAGGCTTCGTCGGGTCGAATTTTCCATCGACCAGCGCGTCCTTCATGTAGTGCCAGCCCATGTTCGGCACGAACAGGCCGATGTCGTGATAGCCCGCGGCCTCGGCTTTCGCAACGTCGATGAAGCGCGCGGTAGCGTCGCGCACCTGGTCGAGCTGCAGGATGGCAAACGGCGGTGGTTTCTGCTTGCCCTGGTTCGGATCGTGATCGCCATGTGCGAAGGCCGTGGTCGCCACGAGGGCAGCGGCGAGCGCCGCGGAAATTGTTTTCGGCGAAATCATCTTCATTGTCATCTCCTGATAGTTAGTCTTCGAATGCCCCCGGTTCCAGGGAGCACACTAGCCATTCAGGAGTCAGGCGCGAATGATTGCGCGTCCGGCATCGATGCCTCGTCGTCCACGCACATGCTCGCGCGTCCGCGATTGTTGCTCGATCGTCTGTGGACCGGAACCTGGCGCGCCACCCGGCGTCCTTCGCAGCTCCGGCCCCTTTTGCCAGGAAATGGGGTCTGACCCCATTTCACGCCACAGCGGTGGCGGCGCCCTGGGTTGCTTCGGCGAGTGACTGCTCGAGCAATCCCAGGCCTTCTTCCAGCTGCTCTTCGGGAATCGTGAGCGGCGCGAGGATGCGGATGACGTTCGAGTAGATGCCGCAAGACAACAGGATCAGCCCGCGGCGCCCGGCCGCCTGCACCAGCGCCTTGGTGAGCTCGGCGTCGGGCGCGTCGGCGCGGCGGTTTTTCACCAGTTCCATGGCCACCATCATGCCGAGCGCGCGCACTTCGCCGATGCAGTTGAACTTGGCCTGCATCTGCTTGAGGCGCGCGACGAGCTTCGCTCCCATTTCTTCCGCGCGCTGATTGAGTTTTTCCTTCTCGAGCACTTCGAGCACGGCGAGGCCCGCGGCGCAGGCCAGCGGCGAACCCGCAAACGTGCCGCCGAGTCCGCCGACGACGGGCGCATCCATGATCTCGGCCTTGCCGATGACCGCCGACAGCGGCACGCCGCCGGCGATGCTCTTGGCAACCGTCATGAGATCGGGCTCGACGCCCGAGTGTTCGATCGCAAATGTCTTTCCCGTGCGCGCGAAACCCGTCTGGATTTCGTCGGCGATGAGCAGGATGCCGTGCTTGTCGCAGAGCGCGCGCAGGTCGCGCAGGAACTGCGGCGGCGCGACGTAGAAGCCGCCTTCGCCCTGCACGGGCTCGATGATGATGGCGGCGACGCGCGCCGGATCCACATCCGCCTTGAACAGCTGCTCGATGGCCGCGAACGAATCTTCCGGCGTCACCCCGTGATAGGCCATGGGGAAGGGCACGTGGAAAACTTCCGGCAGCATGGGCCCGAAGCCCGCCTTGTAAGGCTGCACCTTGCCGGTGAGCGCAATGCAGCCGAGCGTGCGCCCGTGGAAGCCACCGCTGAACGCAATGACGGCGGAGCGCTTGGTGGCATAGCGCGCGATCTTGATCGCGTTCTCCACCGCTTCGGCGCCCGTCGACAGGAAAATGGTTTTCTTCGGCGTCGGCCCCGGTGCCAGTCTGTTCAGCGCTTCGGCAAGCGCGACATAACTTTCATACGGCGTGACCTGGAAACAGCCGTGCGTGATCTTCTCGAGCTGCGCGGCCATGGCCGCTTTCACATGCGGATGCAGGTGCCCGGTGTTGACCACGGCGATACCGCTTGCGAAGTCCACGTAGCGGCGGCCCTCGACATCCCAGAGCTCGGCGTTCTGTGCGCGCTCGGCATACACCGCGAGCGAGTTGCCCACGCCACGGGGGATGGCGGCGATGCGCCGCTTGTGTAGGTCAGCATTCTTCGACATGACGGCCTCTAGGCTAAATGGTGCCTGCTCAAAGGGAGTGACCGAAGTCTACGCCCCGTGGCCGTGTAAATCGCATTACAGACGGCCGGTGCTATCAGTGCAGTGGCCGGCTCGCCGATGCCGCCCGGGGACTCGGTGCTGTCGATGACGTAGGAATCGATCCGCGGCGCGTCGGTCATGCGCGCCACGCGGTAGTCATGAAAGTTCGTCTGCTGGACGCGGCCGTTCTGGATGTTGATCTCGCCCCACAGGAGTGCCGACAGCCCGAAGATGATGGAGCTTTCCATCTGCGCGACCACTGTGTCCGGGTTCACCTGCTGGCCGCAGTCCGCGGCGCAAAAGACACGATGCACCTTGATCTTGCCGGCGTCCGCGCCCGTGGCGAGCGAGATCTCGGCGACCTGCGCCATGTAGGTGCCATAGCCCTCCATGACGGAGAGCCCATGGAAATGCCCGCGCGGCGGATAACCGAAGCGCGACTCCTTGACCACGAGGTCGAGCACCTTGAGGAAGCGCGGCTGTTTCTCGAGCAGCGCCTTGCGGAACTCGTAGGAATTCTTCTTGGTGGCCACCGCCAGCTCGTCCATGAAGCTCTCGACCACGAAACAATTGAGCGCATGGCTCACCGAACGCCAGTAGCCCACGTTGATGCCGATTTCCTGCTGCTGGAAATCGACGTGCACGTTGGGCACGTCGTACGGGTAGTTAGCGGCCCCCTCGATGGCGAAAGGGTCCACCATCTTTTCGGTGACCGAGGGGAACATGCGCGCGGTGATCGAGGGCCCCGTCAGGTGCAGGTTCCAGGCAATGAGCTTGCCTTTCTCATCGAACGCACCGGTGGCCTGGTCGAACGCCGGGGGCCGGTACGCGTCGTGCGTCATGTCGTCTTCGCGCGTCCACACCAGCTTCACCGGCTTCTTGAGCGCCTTCGACACTTCGACCGCCGCGGGAATGAAGTCCACTTCCAGGCGCCGGCCGAAGCCACCGCCGAGGAACGTGGTGTGAACATTCACCACCTTGGGATCGAGGCCGGCGGCCTTGGCGGCCGAGGCCTGGGCAATCTGCGGGACCTGCGTGGGCACATAGATATCGGCGCCGTCGGCACGAACGTCGGCGGTGCAGTTCTGCGGTTCGAGCGTGGCATGCGCGAGCAGCGGCAGTTCGTAGTCGGCGCGAACGACTCGCGCGGCGCTCTTGATCACCGCGGCCGCGTCACCGTCATTGCGCGCCACCCGGCCCGGCCCCGCAGCGCCCTTGCGCAGCATCTGCGAGATTTTCGCGTCGCTCAGCGCGGCATTGGGGCCGGCGTCCCATTCGATGGTGAGCGCGTCGCGAGCCTTGCGTGCCCGCCACCACGAATCCGCGGCCACCGCGACTCCCGAAGACGTGAGCACCACGGCCACCACGCCCGGCATGGCGCGCGCCTTGTCGTCGTTGAAGGTCTTCACCGATCCGCCGAGCGTCGGTGGCTGCGCCAGCGCCGCGTACAGCATGCCCGGCAATTTCACGTCGATGCCGTAGATAGCGCTGCCATCCACCTTGGACGGCGTGTCGAGGCGCTTCTGCGCCTTGCCGATAATCGTGAACTGCGCCGCCGGCTTGAGCCGCACATCCTTCGGCACGGGTAGTTTGGAGGCCGCCTCGGCCACTTCGCCGAAGGTCAGCTTCTTGAACTGCGGCGAGAGAATGACGCCATTGGCAACCTTGCAGCTGCGCGCGTCGACGCCCCATTCATCCGCGGCGGCGCTCACGAGCATCGCCCGCGCGGTGGCGCCGGCCTTGCGCAGTTTGTCCCAGCCGTCGCGAATGCTGGTGCTGCCACCGGTGACCTGCCCGCCGATGAGATTGTTGATGTACTGATCGCCCGGCGGCGCGAACTCCACCTTGATCTGATCGAGCCTGATGCCCAGTTCTTCGGCGATGAGCATGGGAAGCGAGGTGTATACGCCCTGGCCCATTTCGGCTTTGTCGCAGAGGAAGGTGACGCTGTTGTCAGTTCCGATGCGCAGCCAGGCGTTGGTCTCGATGATCTTCTTTTCGCCGCTGGATTTTGGCGACTGCTTGCAGCCCGGCAGGCTGATGGCGATGACCAGGCCGCCCACGAAGGCGCGGCGTGAGAACGATGGATTCGCGGACATGCTGGTCTCCTCCCCGGAAACTCGTTGCTGTCGAACTTTCTGTATCGAACTCTCGCGTGCGACTGATCAGGCGTGGCCGGCTTTGATCTCCGCGGCGCGGCGAATGGCCGAACGGATCCGCTGGTAGGTTCCGCAGCGGCAGATGTTGCCGGCCATGGCGGCATCGATGTCCGCGTCGCTGGGGCGCGGCTTGCTTTCGAGCAGCGCCGAGGCGGACATGATCTGGCCCGACTGGCAGTAGCCGCATTGCGGCACGTCGTGTTCGATCCACGCCTTCTGGACCGGATGACTGCGGTCCTTCGACAGGCCTTCGATGGTCGTGACCGGCTTGTCGCCAATGGCACTGACCGGAATCTGGCAGGAACGCACCGGCTGCCCTTCCAGGTGCACCGTGCAGGCTCCGCACAGCGCCATGCCGCAGCCGAACTTGGTCCCCGTCAGGCCCAGCGCATCGCGCAGGACCCACAGCAGCGGAGTTTCCGGATCGACATCCACTTCGACCGCGTTGCCATTGACGTTGAGCTTGGTCACGAGCGACTCCCCCGGCTTTTTGGCGATTGCGGCGACTATATGCCCCTCGCATTGTTTGTAGGAGGGGGCGCTCTTCCTGAAGAGAAGTGTATTCAGGCTGGGTTATGATTGCGCCCGCTAAACTGCCTCCAGCTCCTTGAAGGAATTGAGTTTGTCCGAGATTTCCCCGAAGCCGCCCATCGTCACCGAAGTCGTGATCATTGGCGCCGGCCCCTGTGGCCTGTTCCAGGTTTTTGAGCTCGGGTTGCTGGGAATTACCTGCCACCTGGTCGATTCGCTGGGCGCGCCCGGCGGCCAGTGCACCGAGCTCTATCCCGACAAGCCGATCTACGACATCCCGGCGCTGCCCATCTGTGGAGCGCAGGAGCTCGTCGATCGCCTGCAGCAGCAGATCGCGCCGTTCAACGCACCGCTGCACCTCGGCCAGGAAGTGACCGCGCTTCACAAGCGCGAAGACGGCCGGTTCGATGTGGAGACCATCGCGGGCACGCGTTTCGACGCGGGGGCCGTGGTGATCGCGGGCGGCGTCGGTTCATTCCAGCCGCGGCGCATCGGCGTCGCTGGCGCGGAGGCTTTTGAAGGCAAGACCATTCACTACCGCGTGCGCGATGCGGCGAGCTACCACGGCAAGAAGCTCGCGATCTTCGGCGGTGGTGACTCGGCGCTCGACTGGGTCATCGACTTCGCGGGCAAGGCCGCGCAGGTCACGCACATCCATCGCCGGCCGGAGTTCCGCGGCGCGCCCGCGTCGGTCGCGAAAATGCGTTCGCTCGTCGATGCCGGCGCCGTGCGGTACATCGAGGGTCTCGCGGATTCGCTGGTCGGCAGCGGCGAGGCGTTCGGCGGCATCAACGTCAAGGGCAGTGACGGTGTATTGCACGCCGTCGACGCCGATCACGTGTTCGCGTTCTTCGGCCTGCACCCGAAGCTCGGGCCCATCGCCGAGTGGGGCATGGAGCTCGAGAAGAAAGCCCTCAGGGTGGACACCGAAAAATTCCAGACCAGCATCCCCGGCATATTCGCCGTGGGAGACATCAACACCTATCCGGGTAAGAAAAAACTGATTCTGTCCGGATTCCACGAAGCCGCGCTTGCGGCATTCGCGATTCAACACCACCTTTACCCGTCCAAGAAGCAGTTCCTGCAGTACACGACCACGAGCCCGGTCATGCAGAAGCGCCTGGGCGTTCCTCACTAACTACCCAACGGAGTACCACCATGAAAGCCATTCGCACGATCGCCTGTCTGTCCCTGGTGCTGGCCGCGCCCGGCGTGTTTGCCGCCGACAAGGTCTGCAAGGTCGACATCTCGAGCACCGACCAGATGACGTACGACAAGAAGGAGATCGCCGTCGCCGCCGATTGCGTCGAAGTCGAAGTCACGCTTCATCACACCGGCAAGATGACGGCCCAGCAAATGGGCCACAACTGGGTGCTGGCGAAAACCGCCGATGCGCAGACCATCGCCAATGACGGTCTTTCGGCGGGCATCGCCAACGATCACATCAAGAAGGGCGACACGCGAGTCATTGCGCACACCAAGATCATCGGCGGTGGGCAGACGGACACGGTGAAGTTCCCGGCATCGCTGCTCACGAAGGGCGGCGCTTATACCTTCTTCTGCACGTTCCCCGGTCACATCGCGCTCATGAAGGGCACGTTGAAGTTCGGCTGATCGATGAACCCACAGCTCGCCGAGCTCCAGCAGCAGTTCGATCTGGAACGGCTCGAGGTCAATCTCTTTCGCGGCCAGAGCCGTGATACGGGCAGCCCGCAGGTGTTCGGCGGGCAGGTGCTGGGCCAGGCGTTGATGGCGGCGCATTCCACCATCGACGACGGGCGCGTCGTCCACTCGATGCACGCCTATTTCCTGCGGCGCGGCGACTTCACCAAGCCCATCGTCTACAGCGTCGACCGCAGCCGCGACGGCGGCAGCTTTTCGGCGCGGCGCGTGGTGGCGGTGCAGGACGGCGAGCAGATCTTCATCTGCTCGGCATCGTTCCAGAAACCCGAGAAGGGCCTCGAGTACCAGTTCGCGGCGCCCAAGGTGCCACCGCCCGAAGAGCTCGAGGCGCTGACCAAGCCGCCCCAAACAGAGCTCGACAAGCTGCCGGAGAAACTTCGCCGCTGGCTCGAAATAAAACGGCCCTTCGAATTCCGCCCGGTGCAGAAGTACAACCCGCTGGCGCCCGTGGCTTGCGAGCCGGTGCGGCAGATCTGGATGCGCGCGGTCGACAAACTACCCGACGACGACACGCTGCATCACTGCCTGCTGGCGTACATCTCCGACTACTGGCTGCTCGACACCTCGACCATGCCGCAC
>Ga0193753_10003470_pt1 | contig 11610 bp, 10 predicted proteins | sample H1c2metaG_FD_144925 | JGI IMG/M metagenome (GOLD analysis project Ga0193753, IMG submission 144925) | Soil microbial communities from a riparian zone of the East river system, Colorado, United States - H1c2 | ecosystem: Environmental > Terrestrial > Soil > Riparian zone | place: USA: East... | reverse complement strand
GACGGTTTTCACTTCAACAGCAATTATGCATGCCCGTTATACTAGCGCTGTTGTAAAATCCGGTAATATAAATCTCGATATCAGGGACAACAAAGTGGAAAGCGCGCCCGACCTTATCACCCGTAACGGCGTCACCTATCGTTTTCGTAAACTGAGTGTTTCTGCGCTCTACAGTTATACCGCCGCAACATACGCCGATGCCCTGAATACAGAAATTCCCCCCGCGGCAACAGGAGCTGTGGGGCTGGTGCCCGCATATGGGCTATTCGACCTGAACGGATCGTTTAAACTTTCCCGTATGCTTGAATTCAGGGTCAGCCTGAGCAACCTGACCAACAGGCATTATTTCACCAAGAGGCCTTCATTTTATCCTGGTCCCGGTGTATGGCCATCTGAAGGAAGGAATTTCACCGGATCGGTGATCTTTCGTCTCTAACCCGTTTTTTCGGGGAACAAAAATGACGACTACCCTACCTTTGCGGCCATGAAAATCTTTCGACTATTTGTTGTAGTCCTGGCAACAATTGTTCTGGATGCCTGTACCACAAATAATATTGAAGAAGACCCGAGGATTGGAGATTACATGAAGGCTGAGGGCCTGACGGGTTGTTTTGGCCTCTTCGACAATGGCACGGGAGAGTTCACTATATACAACGTAAAAAGATTCAGGGACAGCGCCTATCTCCCTGCCTCAACATTCAAAATAGTCAACGCACTGATCGGGATTGAAACGGGCAGGGTAAAGGATTCCCTAACGGTGATTAAATGGGATGGGATCACTAGGAAAATTCCGGAATGGAACCAGGATCTGACCCTCCAACAGGCCATCACTTATTCGGCAGTACCCTGGTTCCAGGAACTCGCGCGCCGGATAGGAAAAGACACAATGCAGCATTTCCTGGACACCCTCGGCTATGCCCGGAGGGTTCGTAAACCCGTGATCGGCAACAATATTGACAGTTTCTGGCTCGATAATACTGTGAAAGTCACTGCCGACGAGCAGCTCGGCCTGGTGAAGAAGCTTTATTTCAGCCAGCTCCCATTTCAACCCCGATCGCAACGCATAGTAAAGAATATCCTGCTCAGGGAGAACAATTCAAACTACAAGCTTAGTTACAAGACCGGCATGGGCCAGGATGACCGTCACCATACCCTGGGTTGGATCGTTGGCTGGATCGAGGAAAACAGGCACCCATATTTTTTTGTGCTTCAAATGGACTCCCCTGATCCAACATATGATATGAGTGCGGTGAGGATGAAAATCCTTAAGCAAATCCTAAAAGACCACGGTTTTATGGAAGGCAAGCGCTGAACTGGGACATTCGGGTGGAAGATGTAAATTTGCAGAATGGCTTTCCAGTACCAGCACCCTCAGTTTTACCTTGCTTTTGTTGCGGTGCCTGCTATTGCCGTACTCTTCTGGTTCCTCATCAAATGGAAAAAAAAGGCCTCGGCCAGGATCGGTGATGAACGGCTGGTTCGTGAACTGACCGCTTCTCATTCGCGGTTCCTGTTTTTTCTGAAGTTTGTTTTCATCCTTATTTCTGTCAGCGCCCTGCTCATGGCCATGATCAATCCTCAGTTGCCCGGCAAGATGGAGAAAGTGGAAAGAAAGGGTGTGGATGTAATGATCGCACTCGACGTGAGCAACAGCATGCTCGCCGAGGACATCAAACCGAACAGGCTCGAAAAGGCCAAGCAGGTGGTGATGCAAATGATGGGCTCGCTGGAAGAGGATAGGGTAGGTCTGGTGCTCTTCGCCGGAAGGGCATACATGCAGATGCCCCTCACGACAGACCATTCTGCGGCGAGGATGTACATACAGAATGCAGGGCCCGGGGTGGTTCCCACCCAGGGTACCATGGTGTCTGAAGCGCTCCGGCTCTGTGCTTCGGGATTCAACAGCAAGGAGCGGAAATACAAGTCAATTGTGCTGATCACCGATGGGGAGGACCATGATCCCAATACCCTTAAAGTAGCCCAGGAGCTGGCTACAAATGGTGTGATGGTGAATACCATCGGCATCGGGTCGGGGGAAGGCACACCGATACCGGATCCGTCAACAGGCCAGTATAAACAGGATGACGCAGGCAATACGATTATTTCAAAATTAAATGAAGAACAACTCAGGCAGCTCGCATCACTGACGCAGGGGATCTATGTGGGTCCCGACAAGATAAATGATGCTTCCGCCGAGATCATGAAAAAACTGTCCACTATCCAGGAGACCGCACTGGAAGACTCGGCATTCAAGGATTACATACATTATTTCCCCTGGCTTGCAACCCTCGCATTACTGTTCCTGCTCGCCGAATTCTTTCTGCCTGAAAAAAAATTCAGTACCGCATGAACCGGCAGGCAAAACATATCATTATCTCTACGCTGCTTGTTATGACTGGTTCTTTGGCATTGGGCCAGGGACAGGCTGCGCTGAGAAACGCCAACAAGCTTTACAAGGCAAGTAAATTCCAGGATGCATTGCCAGAATATCAGAAAGCCATTGACGCCGGAATTTCAGAACCCTCCACTTTTTATAATCTTGGCAACGCTTATTTTAAAAATCAGAAATATGATGAATCGGCAAAGGAATACAACAAGATAATAAGCAAACCAAATACAAAATCCCTGCAACAGAAAGCCTGGTACAACACAGGTGTGGTCATGTCGAAACAAAAGAAGCTGGAAGCAAGCATTGAGAACTATAAACAGGCGCTGAGGATGAATGCTACGGACAATGATGCACGTGCGAATCTTCAGAAGGCCCTTGAAGAACTCAGAAAGAAAACACCACCGGATCAGAACAAACAGGATCAGGACAATCAGAAAAACAAACAGAAACAACAGCAGAATAAACCACAGCAGCCGCCTCCCAGCAAACTCACAAAAAAACAGGTTGAGCAGCTGCTCAAAGCATTGCAGCAGCGTGAACAACAGGTGCAACAGAAATTGCAGCAGAACAAGAACAGGGCTGGTGGCAAACCCGACAAAGATTGGTAGATCCATTTAAACAAAAACATTTGTCAGTTACTCAAGCAACATATTCTAACAGGATCGACACGCTGGAAGTCAGGGTGGGTAACCTGCTGATAGGTAATCACCACCCGGTAAGGGTGCAGACCATGACGACTACCGACACTATGGACACCATGGGCACCGTTTCGCAGGCGATCCGCTGTATAGATGCCGGGGCCGAATTGGTGAGGATTACTGCGCCGAGTAAAAGAGAAGCTGAGAACCTCCTGCTGATAAAAAATGAATTGCGCAAACAGGGGTACCACACGCCCCTCGTGGCAGACATTCATTTCACCCCCAATGCTGCCGAGATCGCGGCAAGGATAGTGGAGAAAGTGCGGGTGAATCCCGGGAATTATGTTGACAGGAAGAAGTTTGAACACATAGAATATTCCGATGCCGACTATCTTGAAGAGATAGAAAGAATCAGGGAGCGATTTACTCCGCTGGTGAAGATCTGCCGTGAATATGGCACCGCCATGAGGATTGGTACCAACCATGGATCGCTAAGCGACAGGATAATGAGCCGCTATGGCGACACCGCCATGGGTATGGTGGAAAGCGCCATGGAGTTCCTGCGGATTGCCAGGAACGAAGATTATCACAGCATTATCCTGAGCATGAAGTCCAGCAACCCGCTGGTGATGGTTCAGGCATACCGCCTGCTGGTTCAAACCATGAACAATGAGTTTGGGGCAGTCTATCCCCTGCACCTTGGCGTTACCGAAGCGGGTGATGGTGAGGATGGAAGAATCAAATCCGCCATTGGGATTGGTACCCTGATGGAAGAAGGCATTGGCGACACTATAAGGGTATCACTCACCGAAGATCCGGAGTTCGAGATACCGGTTTGTATGGACCTTGTGAAAAGATATGCCCGCCGGCGAATAACCACATCTACTGCTATTGAGTACGCGCCGGACCTTCCCTATTCACCTTACAGTTATTCAAAACGCAGGTCGGTTTCTGTGGGAAATATCGGGGGAAATCACGTGCCTGTGGTTGTTGCTGATTTTTCGCAACAGCAAGATATTACCGCTTCCGATCTTGCGGTTACAGGTTACCGTTACGATTCACTGACTGACAAATGGAATATCGGCGATGCGGCAACGGATTATATTTTTACGGGAGCAAGGATCCTGGATTTTGAGATGCCCGGAACGTTGCAGGTGATCTGTGATTATTCTTCCTGGCTGGAAGCACCGGATAAGACAAAGTATCATCCGCTTGTTAAAGCGAGGGATTTAAAAGATTTACCAACTGACACGGCCTGCTTTCTTGAAATTGACTGCGCCGATAAAAACGGCGCCGGGCTGCTGATGAATGAACTCGCCCGGCGACCCCATGTGGTGGCCTGCCTGCATTCAACGGGAGATCATCCCCTGCCCGACCTGCGGAACTTCCTGGTTGCGGCCGCAGGAAGAGGTCTTGTTTGCCCCGTGGTGATCGGCATTGAAAGCCATGATGCCACTATCGACGAGCAGCTGATCCATTTTTCTGCGGAAGCGGGCGCCTTGTTACTGGATGGTTTTGGGGATGGAATCTGGCTGACCAATGACCCATCGGTGATCACTAACCGAAAAATTAGCGGACGCATTTACCTGGAGTCGAAGAACAACCATCAGTTCCTGAACAACACTTCTTTTTCTATTCTGCAGGCCACGAGAACCAGGATCAGTAAAACAGAATACATATCCTGTCCCTCCTGCGGCCGCACACTGTTTGAATTGCAGGAAACCACTTCAAGAATAAGGGCAGTGACCAATCACCTCAAAGGATTGAAGATCGCGATCATGGGATGCATAGTAAACGGTCCCGGAGAAATGGCCGATGCCGACTTTGGTTATGTGGGCAGCGGTCCTGGGAAGATCACATTATACAGGGGTAAGGAAGTAGTGAAACGGTCGGTGACCAGTGAGATCGCGGTGGAAGAGCTGATCAGTCTTTTAAAGGAAAGTGGCGCCTGGACGGATCCTGTGGCGTGAATTTTACCCAATTCAATAATCTTTCAGTTCCTTCAGCTGCGCGAGCGCCTTGGCCAGTTGTTCGTCGTTGGGCGCCACACCGTGCCAGTTGTGGTCGTTTTCCATGAAGTCAACGCCCTTACCCATCACCGTATGCATGATGATCATCACTGGCTGACCCTTGCCCGTCATGGTTTTGGCTTTTTCGAGACCCGCAATAACGGCATCCATGTCGTTGCCCTCCATTTCCATAGTTGCCCATCCAAAGGCGTCAAATTTGTCCTTGAGGTTACCCAGTTTCATCACCTTGTCGGTAGGACCATCGATCTGCTGTCCATTATGGTCAATAGTTGAGATCAGGTTGTCGACTTTTTTGGCACCCGCAAAAAGAGCCGCTTCCCAGATCTGTCCTTCATCCATTTCACCATCGCCATGTAGGGAAAATACGATGTTTGACTCGCCATTCAGCTTCTTGGCCAGCGCCGCTCCAATAGCGACACTCAATCCCTGGCCCAGGGAGCCCGAAGCCACCCTGATGCCCGGCAGGTGCTCGTGGGTGGCCGGATGACCCTGTAGACGTGAATTGATCTTCCTGAAGGTGGCTAATTCGCTTATATCAAAATAACCCGAACGCGCAAGTGAAGCGTAAAAAACAGGGGAAATATGGCCATTTGAGAGGAAAAAAACATCCTCTCCCTTCGCATTCATATTGAAGGCAGGGTCATGTTTCATCACCTTAAAAAACAATGCAGTAAAGTATTCCGTACAGCCCAGTGAACCTCCAGGATGACCGCTGGCGGCACCGTGTACCATCCGAACAATGTCCCTTCGGATCTGGGACGCGATTGCCTTTAAATCTTGCATTTTCAACAGTTAAGAGGGCAAAACTAGGGAATTCCGGGTTGAAAGTCCCGGCCGTACAATAATTATTCAATTCATGTGTTTAAACTAATAATCACTGGGAAAGAAGGGCTGGAAATAATTGGATTTCCAGAATCTGAAGGGTAATTTGCAAACACCCGGTTAGTACCTTTATAACCGTAAAAATACGAATACAAATAGACCCGATGTTTGACGTACTCTTATCCCTGGCCTTGTCTTTTACGGTTGCCTATCTTGCCATACCGGCCATCGTTGTCATCGCCGCGAACAAGAAATTGTTTGACTTGCCTGATGAGCGCAAAATCCACCAGGCACATATACCCTCATTGGGTGGCATTGGCATCTTTGGTGGCTTCGTCCTGGCCTCACTGATTTGTATTCAATTCGCCTCAGCTTCCGAGTTTCAATATTTTTTTGCAGCCGCCAACGTGGTCTTTTTCCTGGGCCTGAAAGATGATATTCTCATCATTTCCCCGATAAAGAAATTCGTGGGTCAGGTGATCGCGGCAGCGCTGATCATCCATAAAGGGGGCATACAGATTTCCAGTATGCATGGCTTCCTGGGCATTCAGGAGCTACCCGCGATGTTCAGCGTGCTGCTGACTTATTTTACGGTCATCGTCATCATCAATTCTTTCAACCTGATCGACGGCATCGACGGCCTGGCCGCTACCCTCGGAACCATCGCCGCAGGACTTTTTGGATTTTATTTTCTGAAAGCAGGTTTCCCTGCTTATTCAATACTCGCTTTTTCCCTCGTAGGCAGCCTGGTGGCCTTCCTGATCTTCAACTATCATCCGGCCAAGATCTTTATGGGTGATTCGGGGTCGATGCTGGTTGGACTAATCAATGCGGTCCTCGTGATTAAATTTATCAACGTCAGTCAGTCTGCCACAGCCACACTGCCAGTGGACGCTTCACCCGCAATAGGCTTTATCGTTTTGTTGATACCATTGATGGATACACTCCGGGTGTTCAGCATCCGCATCTTTAAACGCCGTTCACCATTCAGTCCCGACAGGAACCACATTCACCACCTAATGCTGGATAGGGGAATGTCACACAATGCCATCACATTTGCCCTCGCTGGCTCCAGCATAATGCTTACGGCTGCGGCCTATTTCAGCAGGCAAGTGGGTTGTACCATTCTTGTTTTTGCTGCCATCGCAAGTTTCTCATCCGGAATAGCGCTACTCTACTTCACGCGCAGGCCAAGAATTTACGTTGCAAGAAAACTCATCAAAGAAAAACAACTCAGAACAGCCCGCCTCGTACCGCTTGTCAAGGACATCATCCTTGAAAGCAAGAACTAAACACAGTTTTGCCTGTTTTTTTAATTGACGTAGGTTTGCACCGGATTAATGCAAACAGCTTATGTCAGAAGAATTGAACCTGATCATTGAGGATTCCAGGGAATCAATGGAAAAAACAATTGATCATCTCCAATCAGAACTCGTTAAGGTAAGAGCCGGTAAGGCAACTCCGAATATTGTTGATGGCATCGTAGTTGACTATTATGGAAATGCAACACCCATCGGCCAGGTAGGCAATGTGTCTGTGGCGGATGCGCGCACCCTCACTATACAACCATGGGAAAAGAACATGCTTCAGCCCATTGAAAGAGCCATCATCGCGGCAAATATTGGTATCAATCCCCAGAATGACGGCAACATGATCAGACTTTTCCTTCCTCCTTTAACTGAGGAACGAAGAAAAGAGCTTGTGAAAAGAGCACAGGGCGAGGGAGAACAATCCAAAATTTCTCTGAGAACAATCAGAAGAGATGCAATGGAACAGGTAAAAAAATTGCAGAAAAATGGACTAAGTGAAGATCTTTGCAAAGACGCAGAAACAAACATCCAGGAGTTGACGGACAAGTTTATTGCACAGGTGGAAAAGCAGCTGACGGTTAAAGAAAAAGAAATCATGACAGTCTGATAAGAAATTTTGTTTAGGATGACATTATTTTTTAACCTTCAATCACTTCAACATGGGCTTTATTTCTGAGTTCAAGCAATTTGCCATCAAGGGGAATGTTATTGATCTCGCGGTGGCCGTCATCATCGGCGCGGCGTTCGGAAAAATTGTGGATTCTCTGATCAAGGATCTGATCATGCCATTGATCGCGGCCCTGATTGGCACACCCGATTTCAGCAATGCTTACTATGCATTCACTCCAGTGCCAAAAGGGACGCCCCTCGCCAAAGCCCAGGAACTCGGTCCCGTATTTGCGTATGGCAACTTCATCACCGTGGCAATTAACTTCCTGCTGGTTGCTATCGCCATTTTCATGATGGTGAAATTCATCAACAAACTGAAAAAGAAAACTCCACCACCGCCAGAGCCAGAAGCAGCGGTTTCATCTACCGATAAATTGCTTATTGAAATAAGAGATGCCCTAAAGAAATAGCAAGGCACAAACTTTTATTCGGATTCCACTTAAAATTCATTAGAATGAAGAAAATTTTCTTTCTCGTCATGGTCATGTCTGCCATGCAGGTCGCGTACTCTCAGGATAACACCATTAAAGGGCTGCAAACCGATGCCAACAAGAAGCTGGAGGAGGATACCACGTTCAAAAAGGGATGGAAAAAAGGCGGCTTCTTTACGCTTAATCTTGCGCAAGGCGCCTTGTCTAACTGGCAGGGAGGCGGCGATAAATCTTCCTTCTCCGTGCTCGCCCTCACCAGCCTCTATGCCCGCTTCAAGGAAGGCAGGCACAGGTGGGACAATACCCTCGACCTGGGCTATGGCATTGTGAACACTACCAGCCTTGGCAGCAGGAAAAGCGATGACCGCATCGACCTGCTTTCTAAATACGGCTACCAGCTGAGCGATAAATGGTTCGCGAGCGGTTTATTCAACTTTCGTACTCAGTTTGCCAAAGGCTATTCATATGAAAAGGATGCCGCAGGCAATCAGGTTCCAACGCTTACTTCAAATTTTATGGCGCCGGCCTATGTGCTCATCTCAGCGGGCTTTGATTTCAAACCCACCTCCTATTTTTCATTATTTCTGTCTCCGCTCACCGAGCGTTTCATCATTGTTGGGGATGATTATCTCTCTTCCGTTGGCGCTTTCGGTGTGGATTCCAGCAAACACGTAAAAAATGAACTCGGCGCCTTTCTCAGCGCTGAATTCAACAAGGAGATTCTAACGAATGTGACCTATAAGGCGAGATTTGATGCCTTTTCAAATTACAAGTCAAAGCCGGGAAATATTGACATCTTTTGGACAAACCTGCTGGCATTGAAAGTTAATAAATATCTTTCAGCCAATATCGCCCTTGACTTCCTGTATGATGATGATGCCATCGCGCGTACGCAGATCAGGGAGTTGCTGGGGATAGGATTTTCGGCAACCTTTTAAAGAATTCTATTGAGCCAGCAGTCATACCAAATCAAACTACCACAGTTTGAAGGGCCATTCGACCTGCTTCTTTTCTTCATTGAAAGGGATGAACTGGACATTTATAACATCCCGATCACCAAGATCATAAATGATTTTCTTGATTTCGTCCACAAACAGGAGAAGCTGAACATTGAATTGTCCAGTGAATTCATCCTGTTGGTTTCAACGCTGATGAGGATCAAGGCGAAGATGTTGTTGCCGAGAAAAGAAATCGATGCACAGGGCAACGAGATCGATCCCCGCCAGGAACTGATAGACAAAATTCTTGAATATCGTCGCTTTAAGGAAGCCGCGGGAACGCTGGCCGAACTCGAAGCCACCCGCATGCTGATGATCAGGCGGGGAAATGTTCAGAAAGAACTATCGCAAATCGGTGATGAAAGCGGCGAGGGTACTGAGATCCAGGCCATCACGCTTTTCAAGCTGATGAAGTCTTTCGAAAAGGTGATGAAGCGCCTCGAGGAGCGAAACAACAAACCTGTTCACACCGTTGTCAGATATAATTACACCATGGAGGACAGCCGTGAGCAAATGCTTACGGTAGCCAGAACAGAAAAGGTGCTTTCCTTTGAAAGTATTTTTGACAACTGTTCAGAACGACTGGAAGCAATATTCACTTTTCTCTCGCTGCTTGAACTCATCCAGGGCAAATACCTCACCATCAGTATTGGAGAAGGAAAGAATAATTTCATCATCGAATGGAACGATGAAAGACAAGAGGAAATCGAGGTTGAATTCGAATAAACCGTTGAGAAAATTATTGTAGCAGATGACCAGTGCTGATTTTTTCACCCATTATCTTTTTCACGGTGTCGGTGATTCCTGCTGCATCGAAGCCACATTCTTTGTGTAATTCCTTGAGTGTTCCATGTTCCACAATCCGGTCGGGAATGCCGAGAATCTTCAGTTTTGCTGAATATCCGTGCTCGGCCATGAATTCCAGCACAGCGGAGCCGAATCCACCGCGGATTGTGCCGTCCTCAATCGTAACTACTTTATCATAACGAGCGAACACTTCGTGCAATAATTGCTCATCAAGCGGTTTGGCGAAACGCATATCGTAGTGGGCCGGGTCGATGCCCAGTGTTCTAAGTTCCCTTATTGCCGTTGCGGCGAAATTTCCCGGATGACCAAAAGACAGGATAGCGACCTCCTTACCGTCTTTGAGTTTTCTGCCTTTGCCAATGACGATCTCCTCCATTGGTGTCTTCCATTCCGGCATAACACCCTGGCCGCGGGGGTACCTGATCACAAACGGAAGAGTGGTTGAATTTAGCTGGGCCGTAAACATCAGGTTACGTAGTTCGGCTTCATTCATCGGTGCAGAAATGACCACATTGGGAATACATCGCATGTAGGCAATGTCATAGGCACCATGGTGGGTGGGACCATCTTCGCCAACAAGACCTGCCCTGTCCAGGCAGAAGATGACCGGCAGTTTCTGGATGGCCACATCGTGTACTGCCTGGTCGAATGAGCGCTGCATAAAGGTTGAATAGATGTTGCAGAACACCTTCATCCCCTGGGTTGCCATTCCTGCGCTGAGGGTAACTGCGTGCTGTTCACAAATGCCCACATCGAAGGCACGTTCGGGCATCTGTTCCATCATGAATTTCAAAGAGGAGCCGGATGGCATGGCAGGGGTGATGGCGAAAATTTTGGGGTTCTTTTCTGCCAGCTCGATGATGGTCTGTCCGAAGACGTCCTGGTATTTTGGCGCCTGTGGCAGTTCGTATTTTTTTGTGTAGATCTCACCGGTAATCTTATCAAACTGACCCGGTGCGTGCCATACGGTCTGGTCTTTTTCCGCGAGCGCATAACCCTTCCCCTTGACGGTGATAATATGCAGCAACTTGGGTCCGGGTATGTCCCTGAGGTCCCTAAGCGTATCTACCAGCTTTGTGATGTTGTGCCCATCGATCGGGCCAAAATACCGCAGCTTGAGGGATTCAAAAAGGTTGGAACTCTTGGATATAAACCCTTTTACACTGTGCTCCAGTTTGCTGGCCATTTCCCGGGTAAAGTTGGCTCCTACGGGAAGTTTTCCCAGTATTTTCCAGATGTCGTCCTTGACCTTGTTGTAAGTAGGCGAGGTGGTGATGTCGGTGAGGTATTCCTTGAGCGCCCCTACATTCGGGTCGATGCTCATGCAATTGTCGTTGAGAATGATCAGCATGTCGGTGTCGGCGACGCCGGCGTGATTCATCGCCTCAAAGGCCTGTCCCGCCGTCAGTGCGCCGTCGCCAATTATGGCTACTGTCCGCCGGGTTTCGCCCTTGTATCGCGCCGCCATGGCCATACCAAGAGCAGCTGAAATTGAAGTGGAGGAATGCCCAACCCC
>Ga0193753_10003468_pt1 | contig 11611 bp, 9 predicted proteins | sample H1c2metaG_FD_144925 | JGI IMG/M metagenome (GOLD analysis project Ga0193753, IMG submission 144925) | Soil microbial communities from a riparian zone of the East river system, Colorado, United States - H1c2 | ecosystem: Environmental > Terrestrial > Soil > Riparian zone | place: USA: East River... | reverse complement strand
GATTTACGGCAATGTCTGCGGACAGCCGGCCAGGCAAATATCAGCTGCCAACAAAAACATCGACACCCCTTATGTCTACCGATCACCATCAGCTGACGGAACCGGTAAATTTTATATGGGCAGGGAGATCGCCCGCGTGATGGACGCCAGCGGATCGGACTGGCTGGAGCGGCCGGGGAGACCTAAGCAGGAAAATACGGAGCTGATCATCGCCAGCATGCACCTGAACCGGGCTTCCGTCGTTGCAGATATCGGTGCAGGTACGGGGTTCTATACTTTCCGGATCGCATCCCTGGTGTCCGATGGGAAAGTTTTTGCCGTTGAAATACAGGACGAACTGATCCGTTTCTTAAATCAGAAAAAGAAAGAGACCAGCGCGCAGCATGTTGAAGTGATAAAGGGCGACACGCTTCGTGTGAACCTTCCCGATAGTTCCGTCGACCTCGCAATCCTGGTGGATGTCTATCATGAACTCTCCTGGCCCAGAGAGGTCATCCGGTCCATCCGCAACAGCCTGAAACAGGAAGGCAGGATCCTCCTGGTCGAATACCGCGGAGAAGATCCGTCGGTTCGCATCAAACCGCTGCACAAAACCACCATAGCACAACTCTCCCGGGAAATGGCTTCCCATGGTTTTGTCCTGGAGCGCCGGGTAGATGTCCTGCCGATACAGCATTTTCTTGTTTTCAAAGTAAAGTAAAAAGACAATTCATAAAGAGTAGTTGCAATAATCTTGATTCGGTTGTTTGTGTACGTGAACTGTTGGTGTGCTTCATTGCTCATCCCGTATAGGATAAAGTCTTTCACAAGTGAGATTGCAACGCGACATTTTAGACCTGAGCATTAGTGGAGTTTCCTTAAATACCATTTTCTGTTGTAGTAATGCGACCCAAACAACACAAATTTCTTCCTTTTTGAATATCTAGCCGCCCTAGACACTTTTTTACCAGTAGCTATGTGGGTTGAAAACAACTTTGTTTGTTTGTAATACCGGTATATTGCCAGGGCCAAAGTCATCGGTTTTTATTTTCTGAAATTTAACAAAAACCTTCTTGTCCACTACATGATAGACGCCGACCGCTGTGTCAAAAATTAAGTCGCCACTGTGTCGATATCCTACTGTGCTGTCTGGATTCAGCTTGAGGACTGTGACAAAGAGGCCCAAGTCGGCAAAGTTGGACCGGTAGGTTCCCGATATGTTTTTATTTACCGAACAGGAGTTAACGATTACTGATATAGTAATCAGCAATTTCAACCGTATCACAAATTTATAGAAATGCCTCTCAGTCATTGGCTGTAAAATATTGTTCTTTGTGTATGTATTAAAAATTTGAAAGATCATAAGTGTTGTGCCGGTGAAGCCACAAATGTTGAAGAGCATCTCCCTCAGCCCCTCTATTTCCGATATATAATCAGGTAAGTCATTTTTTTGGAATAATTTGCTATCCGGACTTAAACTGATTGCTGAATTTTGACATATGGTTGCTCATATACCGAAAAAGACCTGCTTGCCCGCATGGCGGAAGGAGATGAAGCAGCGTTTACTTTTATCTTCAATCAATACCAGGGAAAGTTATATTCCGTAGGCTTTGACATCACCCATTCACCGGAGATCGCCGAGGAAATCGTTCAGGACGTTTTTTTGAAGTTATGGCTGAAGAAGGAAAAGCTGAGCCTCGTGGAGTCGTTCAGCGGATACCTTTTCATCATCATGCGTAACGAGGCTCTCGATTGGCTGGTGAAGCAGGCGCGAAGAAGAAGGCTCCTCAGTCGCATCGTGCCCGAGAAAATTGCAACGTCACCCCTGACCGATGAATTCATGAAAGAACAGGAATTCGTCGATCTGTTGCAAAAGGCATTAAATCAGCTCCCCCGCCAGCAGCAGGAAGTATTTCGACTGATCCGCCAGGAAGGATTCTCCCGCGATCAGGCTGCCCGAGCATTGAAGATCGATCCCAATACCGTCAAGACACATATGTCACGCGCCGTCAAAGCCCTTCGTGCATGGTATCTTGTCCAGGGCGAACTGCTCGTCACCGCCTATTTTATTTTCCGGGATTTTTTTTAGCCTTGTCACCCTTTTCTTCTTGCCGCATAGTCTTTAGCTAAGGATCAGTTTAACTGTTGCGTCATGAGCCTGGAAAGGTTAAGTCAATTGTTTTATTTGTATACGCAGGGGAAGGCTTCCCGTCAGGAAGAGGAAGAGTTTCTGCAACTGGCAAGCGATTCTTCGAACCGCGCATTCCTGGAACAACTTATCGATGCATATATCTTCCAGAAAAAGGAAGAAAAAAGAATCAGCGAAGAAGGCTCGGCGGATATTCTTCAGGCAATTTTTCACGCGGGCAGAAAAGCCGACGCCAAATCGGCATCGTCAAATGCTGATCCTTTGTCCACCGCGCGACCGGCCACGATTATAGATATTCAGGATATTGATAGCCTCGCCACGCATTCCACATCCCGCCCCCGTACCTATTTCCTGCGCAGATGGGGTTGGGTGGCCGCGTCAACACTTCTTCTGCTGGCGGCCGGTGCCTACTTCGCGCTAACACCAGCTCATCGCCCGGAAATATCTGAACACCACCCCGTTGGGGGCGACATTGCGCCCGGTAGCGACGGCGCCATCTTAACCCTGGCCGATGGCACTACCATTTTGCTCGACAGTCTTAAGAATGGGACCATTGCCAGCCAGCAGGGGGCTAATGTAATGCTTAAGAACGGGCAATTGGTGTATTCGAGGGATAATGCAGAAACCCATTCCGTTATTTATAACGTGGTGACCACCCCCAAAGGGAAGCAGTTCAGGATGGAACTGTCAGATGGAACGAAGGTATGGCTAAACTCAGCCAGCTCTATAAAATATCCCACCCATTTTACAGTTGGCAAACGTAGGGTGAAAATTACCGGCGAAGCTTACTTTGAAGTCGCCAAAAATAAAAAACAACCTTTCCTTGTTGATGTGGATGGCAAGGCTTCCGTTGAAGTGCTGGGGACCGAATTTAATGTGAACAGTTATGCGGACGACGCGACGATAAAGACCACGCTGATTAAAGGTAGTGTGAGAATGTCCCTCGCTCTCACCGCCATGGCTCCATCAAAACAACTGGGGGAAAATAACTCCGCTGTTTATTCTACGTCGCGGAAACAGAGCGTTGTCCTGAAGCCCGGCCAACAAGCGCAGACACAAGGACAGCAACAGATTAAAATGATCAGCGGCCTCAATATCAACCAGGTTATCGCCTGGAAGAATGGATTTTTCGATTTCAACAATGTTGAATTGTACGATGTGCTGCGACAACTCGAGCGGTGGTACGACATAGAGATAAAATATACAGGCAAACGATCTGGCATCAAAGTAAAGGGCAAAATGTACCGCGATGTAAACCTGTCGGATGTGTTGGAAGTGTTGAATAAAATGGGCCTGTCTTTCGATACGGAAGGCAGAACGATCATTGTTCGTGGAGATCCGGTCATCATTCCCTCTGAATAAAATATTCATTGCCATCCATTTTGGCGGCAACGTATACTATAAACCATAAAATAATGTCAAGAGAGACACTGCCGGGCGGGCAGTGGTAGTGGAAATAATGAAAAAAGTTATTCAAATAAAAACCGGAAGTGGTTGGAACACCTCCGGAACTTATTTGGGTATATAATAACAAACAGGTTCTCGCTTAAAGATTGCTTATTCAAAACACCCAAACAACGCTAAAGTATGCAAAAAACTGCTCTTTGTAACCGGTCGACCCGGCGGGGTATCCGTTACTGCATTAAAACACCGTTAGTTATGAAATTAACGATTGTATTATTAACTACCGTTTTTCTAAACGCGAATGCCAAAGGCGTCTCGCAAACTGTCCGGTTCTCAGGAAAATCTGTTCCCCTGGAAAAAGTATTTTCCGAAGTGGAAAAACAGACCGGTGTAGTATTTATGTATTTCGAAATGGTGCTGAAAGAAGTGAAGCCTGTTTCGGTCAAGGCCGAAAATGTTCCGGTAGAAGAATTCCTAAGAGAGATATTCAAAGACCAGCCCCTGGATTATACCATAAAGGGCAAAACGATATTCGTTACCCGAAAGCCTCCCCCTATTAAAAAGTCGTCCCAGTCAGGCTTATTAAGCAAAAATGATACGCCGCTCCCGCCTCCTGTTGAAATTACCGGAAGGGTGGTCAATTCGCTCGGCATTCCCATGACCGGAGTGAGCATCACACTGAAAGGATCCTCCATTGGAACGTTCACTAACGATGATGGTCGTTTCCGTCTTAGTATTCCTGGAGAGGGAGATAAAAAAATATTAGTGTTCAGCTATGTCGATCATCAGTCGCAGGAGATCACGATCGGCCGGCAGACCACCATCGATATTACAATGGAACCCAGCGAGCGATCTCTCGGTGAGATAGTGGTAGTGGGTTATGGAACGCAGCGCAAGAGTGATCTTACAGGCTCCGTTGTTTCCGTTTCTAAAACAGATATTCAACGCATGCCGATCATTAATCCGGCAATGGCCCTGCAAGGTAAGGCTGCGGGTGTCCAGGTGATGAACAACTCACACCAGCCGGGTGGCAGGGTAAGTGTGACCATTCGCGGCAACAGTTCTATCAATGCCGGCAACGAACCATTATATGTGGTGGATGGCTTCCCGCTGCAGGGAGGGCTCACCTTTATCAATCCAGCGGATATCATATCAATGGAAGTACTCAAGGACGCGTCGGCAACCGCGATCTATGGATCCAGGGGAGCCAATGGTGTGGTGATCATTCAAACGATCAGCGGACGCAGGGGAATTCCAAAGATTTCTGTCAGGACAGACGAGAAAATAAACAAGGTGCGAAGGAAGATCCCTGTGCTCAACGCTTCTGAATTCAGAATGCTGTACAACGAAGCGTATGCCAATCAAAATGCTATTGACGGAGGCAGCCGGCCATTGCCATATACCCAGGAACAAATAGATAATCCGGAAGTGGATATCGACTGGCAGGATGAAGCCTTTCAGACAGGATTCGGAACCAACAATACAATTCAGGTCACCGGAGGAAATGAAAAAACCATATATGCCTCGTCACTGAACTACAAGTCAGAGGAAGGAATATTTAAAACTTCGAAATGGGAACAGTTGGGAGCAAGGCTCAACCTGGAATCGACATTGAGCAATGTGATTAAGCTGGGGGCCAACCTCTCGTATAACCGGGTGAACAATGGACTGGTGGAAACCGACCACGGAGGAAATTCTGTTCCGCGGGCGTTGCTGGAGTCTATGCCCGACCGGCCGATCTATGACGCGAATGGTGTCTGGAGTGTGGCGTCAAACGACGGATACCTGAGTCCGGTAGGTCTTTTGGAGGGGCTTGATCAGAAGAGAGTAACGGATATCCTTATTGGCAATCTTATGCTCACCCTGCAACTAGCGAAAAACCTTAGTTTCCGGTCTACGGCGAATGTGAATCTCAGCTCGGCAAAATTTTCCAGCTATGTAAAGAAAGGAGCCAATAGCGCAGGAGGTATTAATGATCAAACCGGACGGATAGTACAAGACCACTCAACAAACTGGGTGAATGAAAATTACCTGAGCTACGATAGAGAGCTTAAGAAAAGCACCATCAATGCCGTACTCGGGGCTTCCTGGCTCAAGACTCAATCGGACAATACCGATATCAGCGTTACCGATATACCTTCCGATCGGTTTGGCGTGAATCAGCTGCAATCAGGAGTGCAACCCACTGTCAGTTCCGCTGCAGAAGGCGCTGCGCTGAATTCTTTCTTCGGTAGGGTAAATTACAATTTCAACCAGAAATATCTTTTCACGGTCACCTTCAGGGCAGATGGGTCTTCACGATTCGGCGCAGAAAACAAATACGGATATTTTCCTTCGGGCGCCTTTGCCTGGCGATTGTCGGAAGAACGTTTCATCAAGGATCTCGGTCTATTTTCAAACCTGAAATTCCGCGCCAGCTATGGCGTCACCGGCAACCAGGAGATAGGCAATTATCAATCTCTGGACAGGCTGGCCACAATAGTTACCTTTCTTGGCAACCAGCGGGTTCCCGGAATTGCCAATACACAGCTTCCCAATCCGGAACTAAGGTGGGAAAGAACAAAGCAGCTTGATTTTGGTTTTGATATAGGACTTCTGAACGACCACATACAGATAGTCGTTGACTATTACAACAAGAAAACAGAGGACTTGCTGCTCAATTCTCCCATTCCTCAAACCAGTGGCTTCAGCACCATGCTGAGAAATATTGGCAGCGTAAGAAACAGGGGCTTTGAGATTGCCGTGAGCACGATCAACATCCAACACAGTAAATTTCAATGGCGGACGGACCTAAACGCATTCTTTAATAGAAACGATGTAGTGTCACTCGTAAATGAAAATCAAGATATCTTCCTCACTTCCTTCGTTAATCCGTTAAGCATAGTGAGGGTAGGCGAATCATTGGGTTCGTTCTGGGGACTGGTGAGGGAAGGCGTGTATCAGAACCAGGATGAGATCAACAACCATCTGGCTAATCCCGGAACGGCACGACCCGGCGATCTGAAATACCGGGATATCAATGGAGATGGGGTCATTGATTCAAAAGACCGCACGATACTGGGAAATAATAATCCCCGGTTACTATATGGAGTATCCAACAATCTTACCTATGGTCCATGGAATCTGTATGTCCAGATCAATGGGGCGCAGGGCGTCACCGTGATGAACCTTAACCCGGTGGTGCTGGAAGACAGGCAAACCCAGACCAACTCGCTTAAGACGCTGCTGAACAGGTGGCATGGAGAAGGCACCAGCAACACTATCGCCGCTGTCCGGATCAACAGTGATCTGAACATTTCCAGCAGGCATGCGGAGCCCGGATCGTATATGCGCATCAGGAATATTTCTCTCGGATACGGCCTCCCTTCCTCGCTGTTGTCGCATATCAATTTGTCATCCGCTACTATTACGGCATCGGCAATTGACTGGTTCACTTTCACCAAATATGGTGGTTATGATCCGGAGGTGAGCACCTCCGGGACGTTAGGTCATATCGACCAGGGACTGGATTTTTCCGCATACCCCTCGTACAAATCACTCATGATATCGCTCCTGATTAATTTTTAATTCCCGTCAACACTACAATATGAAATTCAGATACATAGCATTTTGGTCAGTTGGAATATTACTGTTTTCATCCTGCAAAAAATTTCTCAAGGAAAAACCACTGACTTTCCTGAACACAGTTACTTTCTACAAGAATGAAGCGGACCTTAATTCTGCATTATACGCCTTGTACCAGGCGCAGAATACCTACTATGACGGTGAAGCATATGCGGAGATGTTCTGGGTTATCTGGGAGCTCCCTTCCGACCAGTCGTATCCAAATGAAGGGGCGGGAGTAAGCGATAACCTGAAAATCGATAATTACAATTTCGATCCCGAAATCAAGTATTACGACCGCTGGTGGAGGACCGCTTACAAGATTATCAGCCGTTCAAACGACGTAATAAAAAATGTTCCCGGGATGCCCATCAGTGATGAAAAAAAGAACCTCGCCATTGCCGAAGCCCGCTTTTTGCGCGGCCAGGCCTATTTCGAGCTGGTTATGGGATGGGGCGATGTGCCACTGGTAGATGAAACCACAGTAGAATTTTTTCCTGTCCGCAACTCCGCAACAGAGGTGTACGCGTTCGTTATTGAAGACCTCAAGTTCGCCAGTCAGTACCTGCCTGCGTTATGGCCCGACAATGAGTATGGGCGGGCAACGAAATTTGCGGCAAAGTCATACCTGGCCAAACTCTATCTCACAATGGCGGGATTTCCGATACAGGATCAATCAAAATACGCGCTTGCCGCTCAGGAGGCAAAAGAGGTAGTGGACCAGGGCCCTTATTCTCTGTACCCGGATGTTGCCGACAACTGGAATCCCACGGTAAGTCCCATGGAACAGATTTATATTGTCGACAAGACCAGGGCTGCGGGCAATGGAAGTTATTTCGATTCGTATTGGGCGCCACGAAACAAGAACGAACTGGCCGCAGAGGCAGGAGTAAACCTGGTAGGAGCATTTTTGCCCAATGAGGATTTTTATGCTGAATATCCCGACGACGATCCGCGAAAGAAAAAGTTCTTTATGACGGAAGTCACCTCCTTTATGGACCCTAGCCTCACCTTGACGCTGGATCAGGTGACTGTGCGAAAATACTGGACACCGCTGTACAGCAACGGAAACGACCAGGACCTGGTGAGATTGCGGCTGGCAGAAATCCTCCTGATCCAGGCTGAGGCGGAGAATGAGGTGAATGGACCGACGACACAGGCGTATGATGCCCTGAATGCGGTGCGCAGCAGAGCCTATGGAGACGCTTCCCATAACTATGCGGGGTTGAGCAAGGATCAGTTCAGGGAGGCGGTATGGCTTGAACGTGCCCTTGAACTTTGCTTCGAAGGAGTTCGATGGTCCGATATGGTTAGAACCAGGAAATACAAAGGCAGTTCGGTCTTTGATTACATCAACGCGGCCGGAGTAAGTCCACTGGAAAAAAATCTGCTGTTTCCGATATCGACCCCGGAAATGTCGACCAATGAAAACCTACTCCAGAATCCGGGGTATTAGGTGTCACGCAAACAACAATCAGTTCTTTTAAATTATTGAAAGTTGGAATTATGCAGATGATGATGGCGGGCCCATCGATGGCGACTTACAGGAGTTGCCATCAAACCACCTTTAGCTGCTTCAATTAAAAGTTGTGGTAGTGAGCATCAAAGGAGAGACACTGCAAGAAGGAAAGTATTGATGTGCGGCACAGGGGCGGAAACTTTCGTAGTAGCGATGAAGTTCTTGTAATGAGAATGGAGCGAAGGGGAGTTGTTATCCGGTTTTTACTGATGATGATCCTGAGGCTCTATTAAAAAGAAAGGAACCGCTGAATAGCGGTTTTTTTATTTCAACGTAACTTACGGCATGAAGTATCTAATTGCCTTAACCCTTTTCTTTTCGTTGAAGGCCACAGCGCAAAATCACATGGTACGCCTCGCCAAACTGGAGATCGATTCAGCGGAGATTGACAGCTATAAAAGCTTCTTGAGAGAGGAAATTGAAACGTCTGTAAAGGTCGAAAAAGGAGTACTTACACTCTATGCTGTTTTTGAGAGGGAAAATCCCACACGTGTAACAATACTTGAAATTTATGCCGATACAGCGGCCTATAGAGCGCACATCCAGACCCCTCATTTTTTGAGATATAAAAACGGCACTAAAAAAATGGTCAAGTCACTAGAACTTGTGGAAGCAGACCCTTTGATCCCAGATATGAAAATAAAGTAAGCAATTCTTAAACTGAGACGTACCGCAACTTAAAGTAACAAAACATACCGATCAGAATAATGTATCTTGTTCAGATTGAACACTACCGGGCCTATATTGATAGTAGAAGACGATGAGGACGATGCGGAGTTAATAGCCGCCGTTTTTAAGGAATTGGGTTACTCTCGAAAATTAATTTTTCAAGCAAACGGCAGAGACGCACTGCAATTTTTAACGGCCACTAAAATCCGTACGTTCTTAGTTATTTCGGATATAAACATGCCGCTAATGAACGGGTATGAACTGGCTCAAGCAGTATTTGATAATCCACAACTTAGATTACAAGCAATTCCGTTTGTTTTTTTCACTACCGGTGACGGAAAAGGTACTGCTTCAAAAGCATATCAACAGCCTGTTCAAGGTCTGTTCCGCAAGCCGAGCACCTTTAGTGGCTACAAAGATGTGTTGAAACAAATTACAGCATACTGGGAAGTTTCATTGGTGATTTGAGACCCACCTATGTCAGGACACCTCATCCTGGAAACTTAATTGTGAGTGCTTGAACTATGATTGACAGAAAACGAAGATAAATTTTTTACCTGACCCTCCCTTTTCATTTTGATAAAGTTTCTGACTGAACAGTCTTATTCTCAAGATCAAACTCAATAACAGAAGCACTTTGAAATAGAGAGCTACCTCACCACCTCACTAACCAAAATTACCGGAGCGATATTGGTATAATTTGTAAAGTCGGCCCTTATCGCATCTCTATTCGGGCCAATTGCCGCCTGATAATCACTAAGGCTTTTTACATAAAATGTTCCGATTGCCATATACGGCAATGTTTGATTGGGAATACCGCTGGCAACACCTTTTTCAATGGTGTATTTTACCAAATTCGATCCTAGAAAACCTGCGACCATAGGCATGTGTTTAGTTTCATAATACTCCATATTGAAGGTCTTGCCTTCTGCGAATGGGTACATGATGGATACCTTGATCAAACCTTTCTCTGCAACAGGCGAACTGTGCTTTTTAGCTTTACCAGATTGCTTTTCCTGACCAAACGAAGCGAAACATGCAATCAGAAGTAAAAAAGATATGATGAGTCTAAATTTCATGTGAGTTTTTATAATTGTTGAATTTAAGTCGAAAAAGTTTTCAGTTTGAAACTTTATCGTCAAAAACCGGAACCAGGTAGATATTTTCAAAGCGTGAATTTAAGTCTTATTTCCCCATGGTCTGCGTGGTGCACGTGTCAGTTATTGGATACTCTACTCACGGGTAGTTTTTGTAATGGTAAAATACCTGCCAGGCCGATGTTCATCGTTGTAACTTCGCGTCAATGGCAAAAAGCATCATTGATGTCATTTCCACCCAATGTCCTCTGCAATTGAAACTCTCTGTTTTTGCGTGGTTGGCTTTCTCGGTACTTGCATGCAGCGGGCCTGCGAAAGAGCATCCACGGAAAAAAGTTGATCGAATTCGCGCAATTCCCGGAAAGAGTGATTCCATTCCTTTGAAAGTTTCGCAAACGGGCGAGGTACTTATCGGTTATTCGGACTGCTGGACGTGCCACAAAATGGAGACGCTTTCTGCGGGTCCGGCGTTCCGTGACATTGCGAGGCGGTATCCCGTGCAGGAACGATACATCAATATGCTTGCTGGAAAAGTGATTGTCGGTGGCAGCGGGGCATGGGGCACCGCCGTAATGAGCCCACATCCCGACGTACCTTTCGATGACGCAAGAATAATGGTGTCGTTTATTCTTTCGTTGAGGGACTGAAAGGTTGATCTAAAATTGTATTTCTCAAATACTCTATCAACATATATGTCATCTAAGCATCCACCTTCTCAATTTTCACGATCACCTCCTTGTAGCAAGGTGTGTTGCTTTTATCTGCAACGCTTGATAGGGGCACCAACACGTTTGTCTCGGGAAAATAAGTGGCGCAGCATTTATCGGAAATCGGGTAAGCCACCACTATAAATCTCTTCGCTATGCGCTGTTTTCCACCAGTGAAATTGAACAGGTTTACAATATCCCCATCCTTTAATGAAGCTCGATTCATGTCTTTCTGATTCATCAGCACAACCCTTCTTTCATTATAGATGCCCCTGTACCTGTCATTCAACCCGTAGATAGTCGTATTAAACTGGTCGTGACTGCGAATCGTCATCATCAGCAGTTCATCATCTCCGAGAACCGGAACTGAAACGTCGGCAATATTGAAATGAGCTTTCGAAGTTGGCGTATTGAAATTTCCATCGCGATTGCAATTGGGCAGATAAAATCCTGCGGGTTCGCGCACCCGTTTATTATATTCATC
>Ga0193753_10003467_pt1 | contig 11619 bp, 4 predicted proteins | sample H1c2metaG_FD_144925 | JGI IMG/M metagenome (GOLD analysis project Ga0193753, IMG submission 144925) | Soil microbial communities from a riparian zone of the East river system, Colorado, United States - H1c2 | ecosystem: Environmental > Terrestrial > Soil > Riparian zone | place: USA: East River... | reverse complement strand
TTATGAAGCCGCCCTGCAGCAAATGGAGGGGAATCTCAAGCGCGACCAGGCGTTGCTGGCCAATGCCCGAGTGGATTTAAAGCGCTACGAAGGCTTGGTCAAGGAAGATTCCGTCGCTGAGCAACAGCTCGACACGCAGCGCGCGCTGGTTGATCAGTTGGTGGGCACGATCCAGGCCGATGAAGGGCAGGTCAAGACAGCCCAGGTTAATCTGGTGTACACGCACATCATCGCGCCGGTGACGGGCCGGGTCGGTTTGCGCCAGGTCGACCAAGGGAACTACGTGACGCCGGGCGATGCCAACGGCATTGTGCTCATCAATCAGCTGCAGCCCATCACGGTGATCTTCTCCATTCCCGAGGACAATGTCTCCGCGGTGATGAAGCGGGTGCAATCCGGCGCCGCCCTGCCGGTCGATGCCTTTGATCGCACCAACGCCACCAAGATCGCCGAGGGCAAGCTGCTGACGGTCGACAATTCGATCGACATCACGACCGGCACGATCAAGCTGCGCGCGCAGTTCGACAATACGGACTCGACGCTGTTTCCCAATCAATTCGTCAATATTCAACTGCTGCAGGACGTTCTGACCAATCAGGTCACGATGCCGAACTCAGCGGTGCGCCGCGGCGCGCCCAACGGGGTTGCGACGACTTTCGTATACTTCGTCAATCCGGACAGCACCGTGAGCGTGCGTCCGGTGACCCTGGGCGTGATCGATGGCGAAAAGGTTGCGGTGACCGCGGGACTCAAGGTCGGCGAAGTCGTCGTCACCGAAGGCGGAGACCGGCTGCGCGATGGCGCGCAAGTGCAGTTGCCGAACTCGGCGCCGGCTCCTGCCGCCGGCGCGAAACCCGCCGACAAGTCAGCCGCACCCGGCACACCCGGCGCACGACGCGGCAAGGGGCGCGGCAAACCAGCGCCATCGCAGTAGCGACGTGAACCCCTCACGCATTTTCATACTGCGCCCCGTCGCCACCACGCTGTTGATGGTGGCGATTTTGATCGTGGGCGCGATGGCCTATTTGCAATTGCCGCTGTCGGCGTTGCCGGAGGTTGCCTACCCCACCATTCAAGTGCAGACCTTCTACCCCGGTGCAAGTCCCGAGGTGATCACTTCCGCCATCACCGCGCCGCTCGAAAAACAATTTGGACAGATGCCCGGCTTGAGCCAGATGTCATCGACGAGTTCCGCCGGTGCGTCTGTGATTACGCTGCAATTCAACTTGACCCTTGCCATCGATGTCGCGGAACAAGAAGTGCAAGCCGCGATCAGCGCCGGGCAAAACCTGCTCCCCCAGGATCTCCCAGCGCCGCCGATCTATGCCAAGGTCAATCCTGCCGACGCGCCCGTCCTTATTCTCGGCATCACCTCGAAGACCATGGCGCTCACGGATGTGGAGGACTTGGTTGACACGCGCATCGCGCAAAAAATCTCCCAGATCAAAGGCGTGGGCGTGGTCAGCATCAGCGGCGGCCAACGTCCCGCCGTGCGAGTGATCGCCAATCCCCGGGCGATGGCGGCCTATGGACTCAATCTGGACGACTTGCGCACCACGATCAACAACGCCAATCAGAATGGTCCAAAAGGCACGCTCGACGGGCCCGCCAACGCCTATACGATCAACACCAACGATCAGATCAGAAACGCCGATGATTACGGCAACATCGTGGTGGCCTACAAGAATGGTGCACCGGTACGTCTCAAGGACGTGACGACCCTCGTGTCGGGCGCGGAAAACGCCAAATTGGGCGGTTGGATGAACTCCCTTCCTGCGCTGATTCTGAACGTCCAACGTCAACCCGGAGCGAACGTCGTCGATGTGGTCAATAGAATCCAAGATCTGCTGCCGTCGCTCAAGGCAGATTTGCCCGCTGGCGTGGACGTGGCTTTGCTCACGGATCGCACGATCACCATTCGCGCCTCCGTAAAGGATGTCGAATTCGAATTGATACTGGCGGTCGTGCTCGTCGTGCTCGTGATCTGGCTGTTCTTGCGCAATATTCCGGCCACAATCATCCCGAGCTTGTCGGTGCCGCTGTCGCTCATCGGCACATTCGCGGTCATGTATTTGGCCAATTTCAGTCTCAACAATTTATCGCTTATGGCCCTGACCATTGCGACCGGATTCGTGGTCGACGATGCCATCGTCATGATCGAAAATATTTCCCGCTACATCGAGGCGGGTGAATCGCCGCTCGAGGCGGCGCTCAAAGGCGCCGGACAGATCGGCTTCACGATCATATCCCTGACCATCTCGCTGATCGCCGTGCTGATTCCCCTGCTTTTCATGCAGGACGTCGATCATTTTGATATCGGCGGTGGTCTCGTTAACGCTGGTACCCATGATGTGTGCGCGGCTGCTGAAACACCGCCCGCAAAATGAGCGCGCCCAGACGGACTCCGGCAAGTGGTTCACCGCGGTCGTCGACTGGTACGGACAGCGGCTTACCTGGGTGCTCGATCATCAGAAACTGACGCTCTGGGTCGCGCTGGGCACGTTGGTGCTCACCGCGCTTCTGTATGTGCTGATTCCCAAGGGCTTCTTCCCCGATCAAGACACGGGCTTGATTCAAGGAGTATCCGAAGCGACCGAGTCGATTTCCTATTCCGCCATGGCGACCCGCCAGCAAGCCCTCGCCGCAGCGATCCTCAAGGATCCGGACGTCGTCAGCCTCTCCTCATTCATCGGCGTGGATGGAAACAATGTCACATTGAACAGCGGCCGCTTCCTGATCAATCTGAAGCCGCGAGCCGACCGCTCCACGAGCGTCACCGACGTGATCCGGCGGCTGCGCGACGAAACCGCCGATGTTTCAGGGATCACCGTCTACATGCAGCCGGTACAGGACCTGACGCTGGATAACACCATCAGCCGCACTCAGTATCAATTTAACCTGGAGAGCGCGGATTCGACCGCCTTGTCGACCTGGACTCCAAAATTGGTGGCGGCGCTGTCGCAGCTGCCGCAGCTGGCGGACGTCGTGAGCAACCAGGAAGACAACGGGCTTGCGGCGTACGTGACCATCGACCGCGACAGCGCAGCGCGCTTAGGGATCAGCGTGGGCACCGTCGACAACGCGCTTTACGATGCGTTTGGCCAGCGAATCGTCTCGACCATATTCACGCAGCAGAATCAATACCGCGTGATCATGGAAGCTGATCCAAAGGCCTATCGATCCGTCGACGATTTGGCATCGATTTATGTCCCGTCCGCCGGCGGCGGTCAGGTGCCGCTGTCGGCGATCGCGAAAGTCGATGTGGAAACGCGTCCGATACTGATCAATCATCTGGCGCAGTTTCCGGCCACGACGGTGTCATTCAATCTTGCGCCCAAGGCCTCGCTTGGCGCAGCCGTGTCCGCCATCGAGGAAGCTGAGCGCACCCTCGGCATGCCGATCAGCATCCGCACGACATTTCAAGGCGCGGCGCTGGCATTTCGCAGCAACTTGAGCAATGAGCTGCTGCTCCTGGTCGCAGCCGTGCTGGTCATGTACATCGTGCTCGGCGTTCTATACGAGAGCTTCGTTCACCCCATCACAATTTTGTCCACGTTGCCCTCGGCGGGCATCGGCGCTTTGTTGGCGCTCATGCTGTTCGGAGACGATCTGACCATCATTGCCCTGATCGGCATCATTCTATTGATCGGCATCGTCAAAAAGAACGCGATCTTGATGATCGATTTTGCGATTGTGGCCCAGCATGATGAGGGCCTGTCGCCGCGAGACGCCATCTACAAAGCCTGTCTCTTGAGGTTTCGCCCGATTCTGATGACCACGGTGGCAGCCATTTTCGGCGCACTACCCCTGATGTTCGGCACCGGCACCGGCTCCGAGCTGCGGCATCCGCTGGGCGTCAGCATCGTCGGCGGCCTGTTGGTCAGCCAAGTTCTGACTCTTTTCACCACACCCGTCATTTATCTCGCGTTCGATCGTATCGCCGCGCGCATGCGAGGCCGCGTGGAACCCGCAGCCGATGCGCCCCTGGCGGAAGGCTCGGCATGAACATTTCCGCGCCCTTCATCAGGCGGCCGGTCGCAACCACGTTGTTGACGATCGGCGTCGCCTTGAGCGGCGCGGCCGCGTTTGCCTTGCTGCCGGTGGCGCCTCTGCCGCGCATCGATGTCCCCGCCATATTCGTGTCCGCGCAGCTGCCCGGCGCGAGCCCGGAAGTCATGGCGGCCACGGTGGCCACTCCTTTGGAGCGGCATCTTGGGGCCATTGCCGATGTCGATGACATGACATCGACGAGCGGCGTCGGCACCACCAGCATCCAACTGACCTTCGGTATCGACCGCGACATCGACGGCGCGGCGCGCGACGTACAGGCGGCAATCGCGGCAGCGCATGCGGATCTGCCGACCTCACTGACCCGCAATCCGACCTACCGCAAGCTCAATACTTCTGCGATCCCGGTGATTGTGATTGCGATGACTTCGGACGTGCTCACCCAGGGGCAGATCTATGATGCCGCCGATGCCGTCATATCCCAACGGCTATCGCAGATTTCCGGTGTAGGAGGAGTCAACGTCAACGGCAGCGCCTTGCCGGCGGTGCGGGTCGAACTCAATCCGCATGCCCTGTCCAAGTACGGCATCGGTTTGCAGGATGTGCGCGCCGCCATCTCAAATTCGAATGCCAACGCGCCCAAGGGCGCGATAGAGACGGATGAACTTCACTATCAGATCTATACCAACGACAACGCGCGTGATGCGGGACCGTATCGCAACCTGATCATCGCCAACCGCAACGGCGCGACCGTCCGGCTGGGCGACGTCGCTACCGTGCTGGATATGCAGGACGGCGCCACGGAGAACATTCGGACTTACGGACTGTACAACGGCAAGCCGGCGGTGTTCGTGACGGTGACGCAGCAACCCGGCGCCAACATCATCGAAACCATCGACGCCGTCAAGGCCGAGCTGCCCGTCTTGAAAAGCTCGATCGATCCCAAGATCGATCTGCTGGTGAGCTTCGACCGTTCCGTGACGATCCGCGCCTCGGTGGGCCAGGTCGAGCGAACGCTCATGCTGGCCGTGGCGTTCGTGATCCTGGTGGTCTACATCTTTTTGAACAGCTACCGCGCTGCGCTGATTCCCGCGATCGCCGTACCGGTTTCGTTGATTGGAACCTTCGGCGCAATGTATTTGCTCGGCTACACCCTGGATAATTTTTCGCTCATGGCGCTGACCGTGGCAACAGGCTTCGTGGTGGATGACGCGATCGTGGTAATGGAGAACACGACCCGTCACATCGAAGCGGGCATGACCCGCACCGCGTCGGCGTTCCTGGGCGCCAAGGAAGTCGGATTCACGGTCGTTTCCATGAGCTTGTCGCTGGTCGCCGTCTTCATTCCTTTCGTGCTCATCGGGGGCATTCCCGGCCGCCTGTTCCGCGAATTCTCCATGACGCTGTCGGTAGCGATTCTGATCTCCTTGGTCATTTCTCTCACCACGACGCCGATGATGTGTTCTTTGCTGCTGCAAAATGCGCGCGAACACAAACCGTCGCGTCTTGGCAAAGCCTTCGAGCGCAGTTTCGCACAGCTGCGCCGCAACTACGCCGCAACTTTGGATTGGGCGCTGCGTCATCGCCGGATCATGATTTCCATATTTTGGGCTAGCTTAGCGCTCACGATTTTCATGTACATCGTGATCCCGAAGGGTTTTCTGCCGCAGCAGGACACCGGCCAATTGCAGGGCGGAATACGCGGCGATGCGTCGAGTTCGTTTCAGCTGATGAAGGGCAAGCTTCAAGAGGTGGCGGGCATCGTCCAGGCGGACCCGGCAGTCAACACCGTGACCGGCTCGGTCGGCGCCGGCGGCTTCGGGCCCTTTGGCGGCGGCGGCGCCAGCGCCAATCTGACCATCGCGCTCAAACCGCTCAAGGAGCGCCGCATCTCAGCCGACCGGGTCATCGCACGTCTGCGGCCAAAGCTTGCCCAGGTTGCGGGGGTGAACGTCTTCCTGCAGGCGGTCCAGGACCTCGGCGGCGGCGGCGGCCGATCGGCAAACAGTCAGTATCAATACACCTTGCTCGGCGACGACCTGACGGAACTGCGCACATGGTCCCAGAAGCTTCGCAACGCGCTGCAGGACATGCCGGAGATAACCGACGTCGATACGGATTTGCAGCCCGGCGGCCTCGAGACCGATCTGATCGTGGACCGCGACAGCGCGTCGCGGCTGGGCTTGTCCGAAATACAGATCGACAACGCCCTGGGCGACGCGTTTGCCCAAGCGCAGGTGTCGAACATCTACAATCCCTACAGCCCGCAGCAATACCATGTCGTCATGGAAGTGGCGCCGCAATATTGGCAGAACCCGGAAATCCTCAAGGAGCTGTACGTCAGCACCGCGGGGGGCGCCGCATCCGGAACGCAGTTGACCCAGGCCGTGGCAGGCACCACGGTGATCAAGAGCGCAACGGCCGCGTCGCAGACTTCGGTGGCGCAGGACGTCGCGCGCAACCTGTCATTGAACTCCCTGGCGAACGCAGGAAGGGGTAATACCTCGACCGGATCGGCTGTCAGCGTGGCGCAGGAAACCGTCGTGCCCTTCTCGGCATTCAGCCATTTCACCACCGGGACTACCCAGATTTCAGTCAATCACACCGGCACATCGGTATCGACCGCCATTGCCTACAATCTGCCCGAGGGCGTATCGATCGGCACCGCACTGAATGCGATCGCCAAGAAAATGTCCGACATTCACGTGCCGGTGAGCATCCGCGGCGGAACTTACGGCACCGCGAGGCTGTTTCAACAAAGCAATAGCAACGTGCCTTTGTTGCTGTTGGCCGCAATCGTTGCGATTTACATCGTGTTGGGCGTGCTGTACGAGAGCTATGCACAGCCTTGGACGATTCTCTCGACGGTGCCGTCGGCCGGACTCGGCGCCCTGCTCGCTCTCATGGCCACCGGCACCGAATTCAGCCTGATCGCATTTCTGGGAATTCTGTTGCTGATCGGTATCGTCAAAAAGAATGCCATCATGATCGTGGATTTTGCGTTGGAGGCGGAGCGCACGCTCGGAATGGATCCGTTGCACGCCATCGAGCACGCCTGTTTGCTGCGCTTCAGGCCGATCATGATGACCACCTGCGCCGCCATCGCCGGCGCGCTGCCCCTGGCGGTTGCCACCGGTGATGGGACCGAGATGCGCCGTCCCTTAGGAATTGCCATCGTGGGCGGTCTTCTGGTGAGCCAGCTGCTCACCGTGTACACGACTCCGGTCGTCTATTTGTATTTCCGCCGTTATTGGAAGCACCTGAAAGAGGGTAAGTATTCCCCGCCCTCGAAACCGACCGACCGCGGCGGCGGACGCGACTTTGGTTCATTGGGAGTCGCCACGTGATGCGAAACTTTGCGCGCGCCCTGTGGGTTGGATTATCGGCGGCCGTGGCCACCGCCTGCGCCGTGGGGCCTGACTATCACCGCCCGCAATTTGACGCCACGGCGAATTTCAAGGAGGCCAGCGACTGGAAGCCGAGCGAACCCAACGATGTGCTGTCGCGCGGGCCGTGGTGGACGATCTTCAATGACGATGTGCTGAATGAGCTGGAAGCACAGGTCGACATTTCCAATCAGACGGTGAAAGCGGCCGCGGCCGCCTTCGAGCAGTCGCGTGCGCTGGTGTCGCAGGCGCGCGCCGGATTCTGGCCGACGATTGCGGCGAGCGTGGGCGCGCAGCGGGAAGGTGTGGGCTCGTCCGGACTCACGACCAACGCCTCAGGCGTGCCCATCGGCGCCACGGGACACACGCAAAACACGGTCTCGGCAGGCGTGTCGGCCAATTGGGACATCGACATTTGGGGCCGCATTCGGCGCAATACCGAAAGCAACGTCGCCTCTGCGCAAGCCAGTTCTGCGGCATTGGCCGCGGCGCGACTCTCCGCGCAGGCTGAGCTCGCCACGGATTATTTCGAGTTGCGCGCGCAGGACCAATTGCAAAAGCTCCTGGATGACACGGTGGAGGCCGAGACACTGTCGCTGCACATCACCGAGAGCCGATATAAATTCGGAGTCGCGGCGCGCGCCGATGTCGTCACGGCGCAAACCCAATTGCTGGGCAGTCAGGCGCAACAAGTGAATGCCAAGATTCAGCGCGCCATTCTCGAGCATGCGGTGGCGGTGCTCATCGGCAAGCAGCCCGCGGAATTTTCTCTGGCGCGCTCGACCATGCGCAGCGACGTGCCCACGGTTCCTGCCGGCGTGCCCTCCACCTTGCTGGAGCGGCGGCCGGACGTTGCCGAAGCGGAGCGCAAAATGGCGGCGGCGAATGCGCAAATCGGCGTCGCCAAGGCCGGATACTTTCCGGACCTGACTTTGAGCGGCACGGATCAGTATTCGAGCAGCAGATTCGCCCACTTGATTCGAAGCTCCAATCGCATCTGGTCGTTGGGTCCAGCGCTTGCGGAAACGTTGTTCGACGGCGGACTGGTACGCGCCCAGGTACGCGGCGCCCGCGCAGCCTACGAGGGAACGGTTGACAGTTACCGTCAAACGGTGCTCGCAAGCTTTCAGCAGGTCGAGGATGAAATCGTGACGCTGCGCGTGCTCGAGCAGGAAGGCGCTATCGAAGATGAAACCGTCAAAGCAGCGCGCGAAGCCGAAACGTTGACGCTCAATCAATACAAGGCCGGCACCGTGCCCTACAGCAGCGTCATCACCGCCCAGACCACGCGATTGGCCGCGGAGGAAACGGCGCTGTCGGTGCTGTCGACCCGTCTGCAGACCAGCGTGGCGCTGATCGAGGCATTGGGCGGCGGTTGGGACGCCTCTATGGCCACGGCGAAATAAGTACCTCGGCACTGTGATTTGATCCCTTCGCATGCCCTAGGGGGATAGGGAGCTTCAAGGCACGGAAGAGCGCAGTGCCTTGAAGCTTCCTATCCCCGTAGGACTTTCAAGCCAAACGCTCAATCTCACGGTGACGGTGCGAAATCAGCTGTCGCCCAACTCGCGACGGTGGCGTCGGCATGTGATATCGATTGGTTCGAGCATTCGCCAGGGAGGGTGAGAAGAATCAAGGCACTGTTTCTTCGTGCCTTGATTCTTCTCACTCTCCATGTCGAGCGCTACACCAACCGGTCAAACTCAAAGTGCCGACGTATCAGGCGATTCCAATTCCTCGATCGCCACCGGTGCATGCCGGCGCAGCAGCGCAACTTGCGCCTCCCACTGCTCCTTCGGCTGCATTTCCTCCAGGTACTGGATCTCGCCGGCGGCTAGGGTGGCCACGGGCAAGCCGTCTCTGAACAGCAATCGATTGCCGGCGAGCGAGGCCAATCGCGCGCCCGGCGTGAGAATGCCGATCAAGTTGAGCGGATCGGCCGCGGATATCGATACATAGGCGTCGGTCGGCGGCTTGCGGCGCACATCGCGCAGCAGTCCGATCGCTTCTGGCGTCGCAAATTGCTCGCCGGAGAATCCCGCGACGAAACGGCCGCCGCGAATCTCGCCGCGCGCCTCGAGTCGGCGGCAGCAGCTCAAGATATCGCGCCACGGCGGCAACCAATCGGCTTCACGCGTGAGCAGTTTCCAAAAAATCACGCCCCAGCGGCGCAAGAGCGTGCGCACGATCTCTTCCACTGCTTCATCTTTGCGTTCCGCAGACTGCGCGCTGGGCCGGCGCACCAGCGCCCAGCGTCCCGCATCCGCCATGCCGAACAGCGCCAAGCGCCGCTTGTGGCGCGCCGAATAGGAATTTGATCGGCCGCCGCGCCGCCCGCTCGGCATGAGGAGTACGCGCAGTCCCGCGAAGCTGTCCGAGTTCACCAGGCCCACGGCCACCAATTCGGACAACGCATCCTCGGCTTCGGAAGGCAGCATCCCCACATGCTCTTGGATCTCATCGAAGAAAGAAGCGCCCTGCTCGCGGATGAAGTCCGCGACTGCCTGGGCTTTGGAAGTCAGCAGCTTCGGATCCGATTGATCCGCAAACATCGACCAAAACGGCACATTGCGCCTTGCCAGCAAGACTATCGGAGTGGAGCGAACCGGCGATGCGCTACGCGCAACGGCCTCATCGCCGCGCGCACCGCGCGTCGCCAACCGTGTCCACACGAACCGGCCGGCGCGGCAATGCTCATCCAACCATTGCGGCTCGTACTCCGTGATTCTCGCGGGCAGCACTTCGGTTTCCCATGCACCCGCCGGGGATTCGAATCCCTCGAGCTGCGCCAGGATCGCCGCCAATGCGTCCGAACCTTGCATTCGTGCACCCGGCAGCACGCGTTGCCACTCGCACAAGAAGCGCAGGAAATCGCGCGCCGGCACCGGTTCGATCTCGGCCCGCAATCGCTTCACGGTGTAGCGATGTATTCGCGCCAACAATCGCCGTTCGCACCACTCCTCTTGCGCAGAGTCGCCGGTGAACCGGCCGCGCATCGCGAAACCTTCTGCCTCCAGAGCGATCAACGCGCCGTTGACGGCAGATTCGCTTGACCCCAAGGAGCCGGCAATCTGGCCCGCGGTCACGGGACCCAAGCCTTCCAGCCGGCCGCGCACGACTTCGACCAGAGAGTCATCGAGCGACTCGAAGAGCGCGCGCCTCTCGGCCGCCACCCACACAGCGCCATTCTTCAGCGGCATTCGCACGACCCGGTTCTGCAGCGCGAGATCCTCCATCAACGCCGGCCAAGCGCCAGTGGATCGGCTCTCTTCCTCCGTCATGAAAGTGAGCCACAGCAGCGCATCGTGCAGTTCATCCGGCGTGCCGGCATCCGGCCATGCCTCGGAGCGGACGCGTGCGATCGCTTCCGGGTCGAGCTTGCCGATGTCGGCCGCCTCCGTGGGATCAAGCCACCGGCGGCTCATCACCGCCTGGGTGCGCCGTTCCTCGAGCGGGGCATCGTCAAGGTAGGCGTAGGGGCGCGCCGAGAGTGCCTCGAGCGCCAAGGGCGACGGTTCCGTCAGGTCCCTTGCGACGACGCGAATATCGCCGCTTTCCAGCCTGCGCAGCAGCTTTTCGAACTCATCGATGTCCATCGCGTCTTCGAGGCAATCGCGAATCGTCTGCCTCACCAAGGGATGATCCGGCACCTCGATCTCGCCGGGCAGATTCTCGGCGCAGGCGACCTGATCCGGGAACACCGAGGCGAGCAGATCTTCCGCATTCATGCGCGCAATCTGCGGCGGAATCTTCTTGCCGCCGCGAAAGCGCGGCAGTGCCAGCGCGATGCCGGCATCCCAGCGCCAGCGCACCTCGAACATCGGCGCCGCGCAAAGCGCCTGAATCAGCACGTGACGTACGGAATTCGAATTCAAGTAACGCGCCGCCTCCGCCAGCTCAAAGCTGTGCGCATGCGTGAGCGACAGCACGATATGGTCTTCGGTTGCCGCGGCCTGCAACTCGAAATTAAAGGTTCGGCAAAAGCGCTTGCGCAGTGAGAGGCCCCAAGCGCGGTTTACACGGGAACCGAACGGCGAGTGAATGATCAGCTGCATGCCGCCGGACTCATCGAAGAAGCGCTCGAACACCACCGTATCCAAGGTGGGCAAGGTGCCGAGCGCGGCTTTACCCGCGCTGAGGTATTGCACTATTTGCAGCGCGGAGACCTCATCGAGCCCCACCGCTTCCATCAGCCACTCGAGCGCCGTCGGCGGATCGCTTCCCA
>Ga0193753_10003466_pt1 | contig 11619 bp, 11 predicted proteins | sample H1c2metaG_FD_144925 | JGI IMG/M metagenome (GOLD analysis project Ga0193753, IMG submission 144925) | Soil microbial communities from a riparian zone of the East river system, Colorado, United States - H1c2 | ecosystem: Environmental > Terrestrial > Soil > Riparian zone | place: USA: East... | reverse complement strand
GGTGACGTAGATCCGGCGCCGATCCACGCCATGTTCGGCGACGAAAGCGTCCACCATCTCCAACGCGGCCGACAATGCGGGTGCAGCCCGCGACATCTGCGGTTTTGCCGGGTCGTCGTATTCGGCGCTGCGCGTGGGGAACTGCGGCACCAGCACATAAGCCTGATAGCGCGCCCGCAATTCCGGCGCGGCCCAGGATCGCGCGAAACCGTTGAGCTGGCTACGGTTGTCGTCGCCGATGGGCCCGGAGCTGTGCAGGACCAGTACCAACGGATACTGCTCATCGGCCTCGGCATTGGCGGGCGCGAGCCAGCGGTAGGGAATGCGGATGCCATTCTTGGCGCGGAACTCGCTGGATTCGAAATCGGCGTCGGGCAACGACTGCAGCACAGCCGGATCCATGACCGGCGGCGCGGCGACACGTTCGATGCCCGTATCGGTCGCGCAGGCGCCCAGCAGCGCGCACAGAATGAACACCAGGCCGCGCGCGGCGGCCATTCGCGGAATATTCGCCATCATTTTTACTTGGCCTTGATCGCCATCGCCGGCAAGCCGCCGTTGCCGAGCTTGCCTTTGGCTTCGGCCAATTCCGACGCGGTGCCGTAAGGTCCCATGCGCACGCGGTAAACGGTTTTGTCCTTGATGATCGCGGACTCGACCCGGGCATTGAGCCCGAGCAGGGCGATGCGCGCTTTCAGCGCTTCGGCATCGCCGGAGGCGCCGAACGCGCCGGCCTGCAGGATGTAGCGCGCATCGCTGTCGACGTTGGCCGCGGCGATGGTGGAAGTGGCCGTCGGCACGCTTGCGGCCGCGGTCGGCGCGTTCGTCGCAGCCGCAACGGCAGGCGCGTTTGCGGCGGTCGCCGGTGCGTCCGATGGCGCCGTTTGCGTCGCGGTCGTCGCGCGTTGCTGCCGTGCTTCCTCCTCGCGCGCCGTGGCGGCGAGTTCGGCATCGGACATCTTCACTTCCTTGCCGGGCAGCAAGGTATAGAAATCGTAGTCGGACTCCGAGGTCTCGTCGGATTTGGCGGCGCTGTCGTTGCCGCCGTCTTCGGGCACGACCGCATCGTTGTCGTCCACGGCGCTGCCCGCCGCAGGCTGCGCGTCCGGATTGGGCTTGGGACGGAAGAAGCCGTCCTTGTCGGACTTGAGCAGCTTAGGCGCGGCCAAGATCACGCCGATGGTCAGCACCACGCCGAGGATCAGCCAGGCCCAGCCGGGAATGCCATTGCCGCTGTTGCGCCGCGCCTGCGACTTGCCGCGTCTTGCTGCCATCGCTACATCGTCTCCGGGGCGCTGACGCCCAATAAATCCAGTCCGTTCGCCAATACCTGGCGCGTCGCCACGCCCAGCGCCAATCGTGCGTCGCGGGTATCGGCATTGTCCACCAGCACGGGCGTGGCGTGGTACCAGGTGTGGAAGGCGTTCGCCAGCTCGCGCAGGTAGATCGAGATCAGGTGCGGCTCCAGCACGTCGGCGGCGGTCTCCACCACTTCCGGGTAGCGGGTCAGTTCCACCAGCAGCGCCTGCGAGGCCTCGTCGCCGAGCAGGTCCAGGTGCGACAGGCCGTTGGCCTGGTCGTAGGCGTAGCCCTTTTCGACCGCCTGCCGCAGCAGGCTGCAGACGCGGGCATGCGCGTACTGCACGTAGAACACCGGGTTGTCGTTGCTCTGCTGGCGCGCCAGGTCGATGTCGAAGGCCAGCTGCGAATCGGGCTTGCGCGCGATCAGGAACCAGCGGGTGGCGTCGCGGCCGGCTTCCTCGATCAGGTCGCGCAGCGTGAAATAGCTGCCGGCGCGCTTGCTGAGCTTCACTTCCTCGCCGCCGCGCATCACCGTGACCATCTGGTGCAGCACGTATTCCGGGTAGCCAGCGGGGATGCCGGTATCCAGCGCCTGCAGGCCGGCCTTGACCCGCATCAGCGAGCCGCCGAAGTCGGTGCTGCGCAGCCACAACGCGCCGCCTTCCTCGTAGGTGTGGCCGTGGGCGATCAGTTCGCGCACGGTTTCCTCCACCTTGTCGTCGGCGTACAGCGAGGATTCCAGGTAATAGACGTCGAAGTTCACGCCGAACGCGGCCAGATCCAGGTTCTGTTCGCGGCGCAGGTAGGCGACGGCGAAGCGGCGGATCGCGTCGAGGTCGTCGGGATCCCTGGCGCCGGTTTCGGTATGGCCTTCGAACTCGACCGTTTCGCCGGCCAGGTAAGCCGTGGCGACGTCGCCGATGTAATCGCCGCGGTAGCCGTCCGCCGGCCAGCTGGCGTCGTCCGGCCCCAAGCCCTTCGCGCGCGCCTGCACCGACTTGGCCAGATTGTCGATCTGCGCGCCGGCATCGTTGTAGTAGAACTCGCGCACCACGTCCCAGCCGTTGGCGTCGAGCACGCGCGCGATGCTGTCGCCGATGGCGGCGGCGCGGCCGTGGCCGACGTGCAGCGGGCCGGTGGGGTTGGCGGAGACGTATTCGACGCCTGCGCGCACGCCTTTGCCGGAGTGGTTGCGGCCGTAGCGCGGGCCCTCGGCCATGACCTTCGCGACTTCGCGCTGATAGGCTTCGGGCGACAAGTGGAAATTGATGAAGCCCGGTCCGGCGATTTCGACCTTGGCGATGTCGCCCGACGGGGGCAATGCTTCGATCAGCTGCTGCGCCAGCGCGCGCGGATTGCTGCGCGCGGCCTTGGCCAGCACCATCGCGGCATTGCTGGCGAAATCGCCATGGCTGCGATCCTTCGGGCGCTCGACGACGAAGTCGGGCGTGGCCGCATCGGCAGGCAGGGTGCCGGCGGCGCGCAACTGGGCAATGCCCTGGTCGATCAGGGCGCGGAGCGGGGCTTTCACGGGCTCTCGGGAGGAATTACGGGATGCGCGCAATTGTACGCGAGGGGCGCCGTGGCTGGATTCCGTATCCCGTGATGTCGGGCGTACCGGCCGGCCCTTTTTTGCTGTCATCCCGAACGTAGTGAGGGATCTGATTTAGCTTTCACGCGCCAGCGAATGGCCAACCCTGCGATCAGCGCCACCAGTCCGCGGCCAGATCCTCCCAGGTCGGGTTACTTGCCTGAATCAATTCGACCTTCTTCTCCCGCCGCCAGCCCTTGATCTGCTTCTCGCGGGAAATGGCGGCGTAGGCGTCCTCGCCCGCTTCGTAATGCACGAATCGCGTTATCCGATATCGCGCGGTGTGTCCGGGTACCAGATGCTCACGGTGCTGGAAGATGCGGCCCAGCAGGTCGCTAGTGACGCCGACATAGAGGGCTCGGGAGCGGCTTGCGAGGATGTAGACGTGGAAGACTTTGGTCGTCATGGAGGTGCCGGCCAAGCGCAAAGCAAAAACAGATCCCTCACTGCGTTCGGGATGACAGTGGGGGGGTGTTTGTGTCGGGAGAACAGTGCTCCGTCGGCCATCCGGACCCCACATTCCTGTCATCCCGAACGCAGTGAGGGATCTGCTGCAAGCCGTGGCGGAAGCAACACCGGCATAGCGGCGCAGCCATCACAACCAACCCCTGGCCGCCAGCGACACCGGCGGCCCATCGGCAATCACGAAATGGTCCAGCAGCCGCACGTCCACCAGGCCCAGCGCCTGTTTCAGTCGCGCGGTGACCGCGCGGTCGGCGGCGCTGGGCTCCGGGTTGCCGCTGGGGTGGTTGTGGCCGACGATCACCGCCGCAGCGTTGTGCGCCAGCGCGCGCCGCGCGACCTCGCGCGGATGCACTTCGCTGCTGTCGACCGTGCCATGGAACAATTCTTCGAAGGCGATCGCGCGATGGCGGGTGTCCAGGAACAGCGCGGCGAACACCTCATGGCTGTGATGGCGCAGCCGTTGCGCAAAATAGCGCCCGGCCATCGCCGGATCGCTGAGCGCATCGCCACGTTCCAGAACGCCGGCCAGATGGCGGTTGCCCAGTTCCAATGCCGCGGCCAGCGCGCAGGCGCGCGCCGGACCCAGCCCGGGCAGTTGCGCCAGCGCCAGCGGCGCGCGCTCCAGCAGCGCTCGCAACGGCCCGAAGTGCGTCAACAGGTCGCGTGCGGTGCCCACCGCATCGCGCCCGCGCAGGCCGGAGCCTAGAAAGATCGCCAGCAGTTCGGCATCGGACAGGGCGGCGGCACCGCGCGCCAGCAATTTTTCGCGCGGTCGTTCGGAAGCGGGCCAGTCGCGGATATGCATGGCGGGGCGGATACCTGGACATATAAGGGAGTTTCCGGCCCGATGCCGGGTGGACGGCCGCGCTCTGCGGCCTGAAGCCACCCTAGCGGCGCCGACGCTGCGACCGGATCGGGGCTCGCCGACCCATCAGGTAAGCTAGTGGCCTGTTTCGCCATAGGAATCTTCCTAGCGTGGCATCGCTGTCTGGACAACGCGTGCTGTTGTGCGTCTGCGGCGGCATTGCCGCCTACAAGGCGGTCGAGCTGGTGCGGCGCCTGCGCGACGCGGGCGCGCAGGTGCGCGTGGCGATGACTGACGGCGCGCAGCATTTCGTCGGTACCGCCAGTTTCCAGGCGGTGTCGGGCGAACCGGTACGCACCTCGCTATGGGACGCTGCCGCCGAGGCCGCGATGGGCCATATCGAACTGGCGCGCTGGGCCGACCGCATCGTGGTTGCGCCGGCCACCGCCGACACGCTGGCCAAACTGGCGCACGGCTTCGCCGACGACCTGGTCACCACGCTGTGCCTGGCGACGACCGCACCGATGACGGTAGCGCCCGCCATGAACCACCGCATGTGGCTGCACCCCGCCACGCAGGCCAACCTGGCCTTGCTGCGCGAACGCGGGGTGCGGGTGATCGGTCCCGTCGACGGCCCGCTGGCCGAGGGCGAATCCGGACCGGGACGGCTCAGCGAACCGGACGACATCGTCGCCGCGCTGGCGCAGGACGCCGGCACCCGTTCGGGCGATCTCGCCGGCTGCCGCATCGTGGTCAGCGCCGGACCGACCTACGAGGACCTGGACCCGGTGCGCTACGTCGGCAACCGCAGCAGCGGCAAGATGGGTTTTGCGATCGCCGCGGCCGCGGCGCGGCGCGGTGCCGAGGTGGTGCTGGTCGCCGGACCGGTGAGCCTGGCCACGCCTGCCGGCGTGCATCGCATCGACATACGTTCGGCCGCGCAGCTGCGCGACGCCGTATTCGCGGCGCTGCCGGCCGACGCCTACATCGGCGCTGCGGCGGTCGCCGATTACGCGCCGCGCGCCGTGGCCGACAACAAGATCAAGAAGTCGTCGGACACGCTGACGCTGGAGCTGGTGCGCACGCCGGACACACTGGCCGAAGTCGCCGCTTCGCCGTCGCGGCCGCGCTGCGTGGTCGGTTTCGCCGCCGAAACGCAGGACGTCGAGAATCATGCGCGCGGCAAGCTGCAGAAGAAGAAGCTGGACCTGATCGCGGCCAACCGTGTCGGCGTACAGGGCAGCGGCTTCGAGAGCGACGACAATGCGCTCACCGTGTACTCGTCCGATGCCGCGCATGCGCTCGGCCCCGCGCCGAAGACGCGGCTGGCCGACGAATTGCTCACCCTGATCGCGGAGCGCCTGCGCGCATGAACCTGATGCAAGATTCCCATCCGCTGGAAGTGAAGCTGCTCGATCCGCGCTTCGGCGACGAATGGCCGCTGCCCGCCTACGCCACCGAAGCCAGCGCCGGGCTCGACCTGCGCGCAGCCCTGGAGGCGCCGCTGACGCTGGCGCCGGGCGACGCGGCGCTGGTGCCGAGCGGGTTGGCGATCCATCTGGCCGACCCCGGCCTGTGCGCGGTGGTGTTGCCGCGTTCGGGTCTGGGCCATCGTCATGGCATCGTGCTGGGCAACGGCACCGGGCTGATCGACGCCGACTACCAAGGGCCATTGCTGGTCAGCCTCTGGAACCGCGGCCGCGAGGCTTTTACGATGCAGCCCGGGGATCGCATCGCGCAGTTGGTAGTGCTGCCGGTCGTGCGTGTGGCGCTGCAGGTAGTGGAAGGTTTCGCCAGCAGCGCGCGCGGCGAAGGCGGCTTCGGCCATACGGGCGTGCGTTGACAGGGGGAAAGGACCAAATGACTGATTCCGAAGCAAGTCGCTTCAAACCGGACCGTGCCGTTTTGCGGCCTGCGTTGCCATGGCTCATCGGCGCGCTGGCCTTGCTGGCCTTATGGCTGGGTTGGTCCGGCGTGTCGCTGATGCGCGACGACGCCCGCCTGCAATCGCTCACCGCGCAGCGCGACGCCGCCGTCCTGGCGGTGACCAAGGTCGTCGCCGACGAGACCCGGCGCCTGCAGGGCAAGCTCGAACAGCCGCAGGTCAAGGCCGCCTTGCAGGCCAACGATCTGGCTGGCGCGGCTTCGCGCCTGGCTGCCGATTGGCCGGGCCTGCAACGCGTGGAAGTGCTGCCGCCCAATTTGCAGGCGGCTTACGACGGCTTGCCGCAGACCGGTTACGGACGCCTGGCGGTGATCGAGGCCGCGCATGCCAAGCGCGCGCCGGTAGCGCGCGTGGTGGCGGACAAGAAGGCACCGCGTTTCGTGCTGGCCGCGCCAGCCATCGTCGAGCAGCGCACCGTCGGTATGGTTTATGCGCAATTTCCGCTGACCAAGCTGACCGCGGACCTGACCGCGGCGCCGGTCGATGACCAGAATTATCTGGCGCTGCGTCAGGGCAACTACAGCATCCTGGCACGCGGCAACAAGGCGCTCGAGAACAGCGCCGAGGCGCTCGCGGCGAAGGTGCGCGGCAGCGATTTCCGCATCGCGGCGTCCGTGCCCGACACCAGTGGCGGACCGTGGGGGTTGAGCGGCATGGTCTGCTTCATCGCCGCGATCGTCCTGGCCGGGCTCGCGTTCCTGGCCTGGACGGCCTGGCGGCGCTGGGATCCGGCGCGTGCCGTCGGCGCCGGCGACGCCGAAGACCAGCCCACCCTGGCGCAGACGATGGATGCCGCGCCGGCCGAACCCGAGCGCAAGACCATTGACGTCAAGCAGGCGCCCAAACGCGCGCCGGTGATGATCGACCGCGGCATCTTCCGCGCCTACGACATCCGCGGCGTGGTCGGCGAAACGCTGGACAGCGGCGTCGCCGAACTGATCGGCCACGCGATCGGCTCCTCGATGCAGGAACAGGGTCTGGCCGACATCGTCGTCGGCCGCGACGGCCGCCTGTCCGGGCCGGACATGATCGGCGGCCTGATCGCGGGCCTGCGCAAGGCCGGCCGCAACGTCATCGATGTGGGCCTGGCGCCGACGCCGCTGGTCTATTTCGCCGCCTACCAGCTGCGTACCGGCAGCGCGGTGGCGGTGACCGGCAGCCACAACCCGCCGGACTACAACGGCTTCAAGATCGTGGTCGACGGCGAGACGCTGTCCGGCGATGCCATCACCGATCTCTACGCACGCATCGCCGACGGGCGCCTGCACGACGCGCCCATGCCGGGCACGCTGCAGCAGCGCGATGTCAGCGCCGACTACGTCAACCGCGTCGCTTCCGACGTGCAGACCGACCGCCGCCTGAAGGTGGTCGTGGATGCCGGCAATGGCGCCGCCGGCGAACTCGGCCCGCGCGTGCTGGAGGCGATCGGCGCCGAGGTCACGCCGCTGTTTTGCGAGATCGACGGCACCTTCCCCAACCATCACCCCGATCCCAGCGAGCCGGAAAACCTCGAAGACCTCAGGCGCATGGTCGAGCGGCTCGATGCCGATCTGGGCATCGCCTTCGACGGCGACGGCGACCGCCTGGGCGTGATCACCCGCAACGGCCGCAACATCTTCCCCGACCGCCTGCTGATGCTGTTCGCCGCGGACGTGCTCGAACGCAATCCCGGCGCGGTGATCGTGTACGACGTCAAATGCACCGGCGCGCTGTCCCCGTACATCCTGCGCCACGGCGGTAGCCCGTTGATGTGGAAGACGGGGCATTCGCTGATCAAGGCCAAGATGCGCGAGACCGACGCCGAACTGGCCGGCGAGATGAGCGGCCACTTCTTCTTCAAGGAGCGCTGGTACGGCTTCGACGACGGCATCTATTCCGCCGCGCGCCTGCTGGAAATCCTGGCACGCCGCAGCGAGACGCCCGATGAGGTGTTCGACACGCTGCCCGAAGGCCTGTCGACGCCGGAGCTGAAGGTGCCGATCGCCGACCCGCACGCGTTCGTGGCGCGCTTCGTCGCGCAGGGCGATTTCGAAGGCGCGCGCGTGTCGACCATCGACGGCCTGCGCGCCGACTGGCCCGACGGCTGGGGCCTGGTGCGCGCATCCAACACCACGCCGATCCTGGTGCTGCGTTTCGAAGCCGACGACGCGAAGGCGCTGGCGCGGGTCCAGAACGTGTTCCGCGAGCGCTTGCTGGCGCTGGATGCGGGGCTGGCGTTGCCCTTCTAGGCGGTTCGCTCCGGCACCCGCCCGGGCGAACATCCCGACGCCTGCGAATCGGTGATTCGCAGGCGTGGCGCCTGGCCCATGCCAGGGCGGGTGCGAAGCATGGCGCGCGCGCTTTCGCGCCCGGCGCCGGCGGATATCAACCCTGCGGAGCGTCCGCTTCGGACGGCACTGCGCCCGGCTTGGGCGCCTTCATGTCGCGATAGCGCGCCACGGCTTCCTGCAGTTGCTGGTCGATCGCCGCGCGTTCGTGCTGCTGGTGCTCGTAACCGGCCTGCAGCTCGACGAAGCCGCTGCGGTGCTGACGGATGTTGTCGGCCATTTTCTTGGGTACCGGCTTGCCGGACAATTCGCGTTCGCCGGCCTGGTCGAGCATGCGCAGCAGGCTTTGCTGCAGGTTGCTCAACGCCAGCCTGGAAGACTTGATCGATTCGTCGATCAGGTCGTAGCGGATGCGGTAGGCGCGGCGCAGCTCTTCTTCCGAGCTGTAGGAATCGACCAGGGCGATATCGCGCCGCCGTGCCGCCTCGGCGGCCTCGGTCGCGGATTTCAGCCGCTCCAGTTCGGCGTCGTGCTGGACCCGCTCGTCGCCGCTCAAGGCGCGGTCGACGCCGCCGATGCGCAGGCCGCTGCGTCCGCTCACTTCCGTGCGAGCGCTGTCGACCGCGCTGGCCGGCAATGCGTCGCCGCAGACTTTGCGGCCGTTTTCGTTCCAGCAGTACAGCTTCTTGGCGACGGGGGCGGCTTTCCCTTTCGCGCCCGGTTTGGCCTGGGCCCCAGCCGTCAGCGCACAGGACAGCAGCAGAATGCCGGCCAGTGCTGGAAAAAACTTGTTCATGGTCGTCCCCCGGCGTCCATCGCCCCATTCATCCATAACGGCTCACGCAAGAGTCGGGCCATATCGGTCGCCTGTCCGTCTTCGGGCCGATGCCCCCGCCTCTCATCCAACGCAGGGCCGCGGATTAACCGGGCAGGTCGCTGCCATAGGCCTGGCGATAAGCCAGCAGGCGTTCGCGCTGCCCGGCAAGTTCGGCGCTGGCCTCGGCGAACCCGAGCAGATCGGCGAGCGTGGCGACCGCGATCACCGGCAGCCCCTGTTCGATCGCGACAGTTTCTGCCGCCGAGCGTCGCGATAGGGTCGGGTCGACGCGGCTGTCGCCGACGATTTCCTGCCGGTCGAGCGCGATCACGATGCCGGCAGGCGTGCCGCCGGCATCGGCGATGATCGCCAGCGCCTCGCGGATGGCGGTGCCGGCGGTGATCACATCGTCGACGATCAGCACACGGCGGCCGGCCAGCCCCGCGCCGATCAGCAGGCCGCCCTCGCCATGGGCCTTGGCTTCCTTGCGGTTGAACGCCAGCGGCAGGTCGCGGCCGCGGCGCGCGAATTCGCAGGCCAGCGCGGTCGCCAGCGGGATGCCTTTGTAGGCCGGACCGAACAGCACGTCGAACTCGATTCCGGCCTGCTCGATGGCATCGGCGTAGCAGCCGGCCAGTTCGGCCAGCGCAACCCCGGTGTCGAAACGGCCGGCGTTGAAGAAATACGGGCTGCTGCGCCCGGACTTGAGCGTGAACTCGCCAAAACGCAGCGCCTGCGCGCGCAGGGCCAGTTGCAGGAAGCGGGTGCGATGATCGTCCATGCCGCATTATCCCACGCGGCGATTGTCCCAAGCGGGCTCGTCCAGGCTGCGCAGCATGAGGTGCTGCGGCCCGGCACTGCCGCCGAAGTAGAGCTCGCCGGTATCGACGAAGCCGGCCTTGCGATAAGCGCGGATCGCGCTGCGGTTGATGCAGTTGACGTTCAGCGCCAGCAGCTTGCGGTCGGGATGGCGCCGGCGCAGGTCGGCGCAACAGGCGGCGATGGCGCGCGTGCCGAAGCCACGGCCCTGGTAACGGCGGTCGATGAGGAACGCGCGCAGGCCGACGCTGGCCGCGATCGGCTTCCAGGCGACGATCGTCGGTGCGTAATCCAGCCGGTAGAAGCCGACGACGTCGTCGCCCTCCAGGATCGCCATCGCATCGCTGCGCAAATCGCGCTCGGCATCGGCCAGGTTGAAGCTGATGTCGCCGACGAAGCTGTACTGCTCGGGCGCCACGCGCAGGGCGCGTACCTGTGCGCCCAGTTCGGGCGTGACCGGGGCGACGCGGATGCCAGGGCTTTCGGTCATGCGCCGATCATAGCGCCCATGGCCGCAGTGCCGGACCGGACAGGCACGAGCGGCGGAGCGCCCCTACAATCGCCGGGTCGCCCTCTCCAATCCCATCCGCATGCGCATCGTCAGTTTCAATGCCAACGGCCTGCGTTCGGCGGCCAGCAAGGGTTTCTTCGACTGGTTCGCCGCGCAGAAGGCCGACGTGCTCTGCGTGCAGGAGACCAAGGCGCAGGAGCACCAGCTGGCCGGTCCGGAATTCCTGCCCAAGGGCTACAAGGCCTTCTTCAAGGACGCGATCACCAGGAAGGGCTACAGCGGCGTCGCCATCTACGCCAAGCGCGAGCCCGACGAGGTGCGCAGCTCGCTGGGCTGGAGCCCGTTCGACGACGAGGGCCGTTATCTGGAAGCGCGTTTCGGCAACCTGAGCGTGGTGTCGTTCTACATTCCGTCCGGCTCGTCGGGCGAGCTGCGCCAGGGCTTCAAGTTCGAAGTGATGGACTGGCTGAAACCCATCCTCGACGAATGGCTGGCCAGCGGCCGCGACTACGTCCTTTGCGGCGACTGGAACATCGTGCGTTCGCGCATGGACATCAAGAACTGGACCTCCAACCAGAAGAATTCCGGTTGCCTGCCGCCGGAGCGCGACTGGCTCAACGGTTTGTGCACGGACGACAAGGGCTGGGTCGATGCCTACGCGCTCAACGCCGAAGGCCAGGACTACACCTGGTGGAGCGCGCGCGGCGCGGCGCGCGCCAACAACGTGGGTTGGCGCATCGACTACCAGATCGTGACGCCGTCGCTGCGCGACAGGCTGAAATCGTGCGCGATATTTCCCGAACCGCGGTTCTCCGATCACGCGCCGTTCGTGGTGGACTACAAGCTGTAAGCGCCCGGCGCGCTGCGCCGTCATCCGGGGCTTTGCGCAACCTGCTTGACGTCCTGTTCGGCGATGGAGGCTTCAATCAACCCTTTGCGCACCATCCAGGCATAGAGGAATACGCCCGGCAATGCGATGACGGTGGTCAGCAGGTAGAAATTCACATAACCCATCCATTCGATCAGCGCGCCGGCGGTGGTGCCGGTCAGGAAGCGGCCTACGATGGAAGCCGCGGCCGACAGCAGCGCGAATTGAG
>Ga0193753_10003465_pt1 | contig 11622 bp, 10 predicted proteins | sample H1c2metaG_FD_144925 | JGI IMG/M metagenome (GOLD analysis project Ga0193753, IMG submission 144925) | Soil microbial communities from a riparian zone of the East river system, Colorado, United States - H1c2 | ecosystem: Environmental > Terrestrial > Soil > Riparian zone | place: USA: East... | reverse complement strand
TCCGTCTCCTTGGTCTTCGATGCACTCGTGCGCGGCGCACGGGCATCAAGATGCGGGCCGCGATGGCGGGCCAGGTCTCCTCGATGCGGCCGCCCAAGGTGATTCGCAGTCCCTGCACGCCAAGGTTGGCGGCGAACTCCAGGTCCGTTTCGCGGTCCCCGACCATGAAGCTGTGCGCCTTATCGATGTCATTCGCATCCAGAAATGCCTGGACCATGCCAAGTTTGGGCTTACGGCAGGCGCAGTCCTCGCGTTTGAAATGCGGACAGAGAAACACCGCTTCAAATTCGATCCCCTGGGAGCTGAACAGATCCAGGATGAAGCGATGTGCCGCGTCGAAGGACTCGCGCGAAAAAGCGGGTGTCCCCAGTCCGTCTTGATTGGTGACCACGACAAACGCGAAGCCGGCGCGTTTCAATTCCAGCAGCGCCGGAATGACGCCCGGCATCAGGCGGACCTTCGCCAAGCTGTCTATCTGCTCGTCGGATACCTCTTCGTTCAGGGTGCCGTCGCGATCGAGGAACAGGATGCGCCTTGCAGTCATGCGGTCTCCACGGAACGCAGCAGCGCATCATTTTGCGCGCGCGTCCCCACCGAGACCCGCAGCGACCGGGGAAGCGCCGGATGAGCGCGCAAATCTCGCACGATCAGGCCGCCTGCGATGCTGTTTCTCATGAACTGGTCGGCGTCGGTGCAATCGATCAACAGGAAATTCGTGTCGCTGGGCCAAATCTTGTGCACCAGCGGCGACGCTCCCAGGCCGCGCCGCAAATAATCCTTTTCCATGAGCAACGCTTCCAATCTGGTCTGTGAGGCGGCAAGTGTATCGGGCTCGAGGGCACGCAGGGCCGCTTCAATCGCCGGCTGAGCGAGCGCATAAGGCGGAATCACGCGCCCCGCAATTTCAATCAACTCCGGCGCCGCGAGCAAGGCGCCGAGACGCGCCCCGGCAAGTGCATGCGCTTTTGACAAGGTGCGCAAGATGGCAAGTGTTTGAAAGCGATCCAACCAACTGACCAGGCTCAATGAGCGAGACCACTCTATGTAGGCCTCATCAATGACGACGATGGCCTTGCCGTCGAGCCCGGTGCAAATGTGCTCGAGTGCGGCCGGGCTCAAAAGATTGGCCGTCGGATTGTTGGGCGAACACAGGTACACCAATTTGATATCGGGATGCCATGCCGCCAGTATCCGCTCCGGATCTATGGACCAGCCTTGATCGCGGTCCAGGGGAAGTTCGATCACCCCGGCGCCCTGGATGCGCGCCGCAACCTGATACATGCCGAAGGTGGGTCCGCATTGCAGAATGGCATCGGTGCCGGCACGCAGGTAGATGCGCGAGAGGACATCAATTGCTTCATCCGCGCCGCGCGTCGCAAGCACTTGCGCGGCGGATACACCGTAGAGCCAGCCTAAGCGCTCGATGAGCGCCCGCGGTTGTGGTTCAGGATAGCGATTCAGCCCGGCGACGGTACTGTCGCCGTTGGGTCTCCAGGGTGCCTCATTGGCGTGCAGGCGGGTCAGGGACGGCAGCCACGCCGCGTGCGCATAGGGTTTCAGAGCGACAATTTCCGGGCGCGCGAGAGACAGCAGAGGACTCATCGCAGCGCCTGGAGCCGAATGCTGACCGCCGCGGCGTGCGCGTCCAACCCTTCCATTCCCGCCAGGATGCCTGCAGTCGGTCCCAATCCTTTGAGCCCCGATGGCGTCAGTTCCTGGACAGTAATCCGCCTCTGAAAGTCCTCGAGCGACAGGCCGCTATAAGAACGGGCGTAGCCGTACGTGGGCAAGGTGTGATTGGGACCGCTGCAGTAATCTCCGAGAGACTCGGGCGACCAGTGGCCCAGGAACACCGCGCCCGCAGTACTGATCTTGGGCAGCCATTTTCGCGCTTCGCCAATCTCCAATATGAGATGTTCCGGCGCATAAGTATTGGCGATGTCGAATGCGGTTTGCAGCGTATCAACCACGATCAGGCGCATCGCTGCAATCGATTCCGCCAGGATCCTGGCGCGCGAGAGCAGTGCGCTCTGGCGTTGTACTTCGCCAAACACCGCCGTGGCCAAGGCAGGCTGCGTCGTAACCAGAATGGCCTGGGCATCGGGGCTATGCTCGGCTTGCGCCAGCAGGTCGGCGGCGACAAATTCGGGACGCGCCTCGTCATCGGCGATGACCATCACTTCGGTCACGCCGGCCGGCAGGTCGAGCGCCGCGCCGCCGGCATCCTGCGCCGCCAGTATTTTCGCCGCGGTCACGTAGGCGTTGCCGGGCCCAAATACCTTGTCGCACTTCGGAATCGACTCGCTGCCGTAGGCCATGGCGGCGATGGCTTGGGCGCCGCCGACCTTGAATATTTGCTCAACACCCGCTTTGCGCGCGGCGACCAGAATCGCCGGATTTGCGCCGCCCGCGCGATCGGGCGCGGTGCACATCACCTTCACCGGACAGCCTGCGAGCGCAGCCGGCACGGCCAGCATGATGGCCGTGGATGGGAGGGGCGCGGAGCCCGCCGGGACGTACAGGCCGACCGCGCGGATGGGCACGCTAAAGCGTTCGCAGACCACCCCCGGCGAAGTCTCCACGCGCAGCGGCGGCGATGTTTGCGCCGCGTGGAAGCGGCGGACGTTGTCTATCGCACGCTCGATCGCTGCGTGCTGCTCCGCCGTCACCGTGCGTTCGGCGGCGGCGAATTCCTGTTTTGTCACGGCCAGCGACTCGAGGCGTACGCCGTCGAATTGCTGCGTGAGCGCAAGCAGGGCGGCATCGCCGTCGCGGCGTACGCGCTCGATGATGTCGCGCGCTGCGATGCTGACGCCCGCAGCATCCTCGAGTGCGGGGCGCCGCAGGGCTTCGCACCGCTGCGCAACAGACAAGGAGTTCCAGTCGAGAATTCTCATGCAGGATTCGGACCTTAAGCCAGCATTTTCTCGACGGGCAGAACCAGCACGGAGGTCGCGCCCGCGCCCTTCAAGTCCTCGAGCGTCTCCCAGAAGACATTTTCACGGCACACGGCATGGACCGCAACTCGATCGCCCAATCCTTCCAGCGGGATGACGGTGGGCGCCTCGCTGCCCGGAAGCAGCTTTGCAATGGCCGCCAATGCGGAGCGGGGGGCGTGCAGCATGATGTACTTGCTGCCCTTGACCTGCTCCACACCGTCGATGCGCATGAGCAGCCGGCGGGTCCACTCCTGTTTTTCCAGCGGGATCGGCATGGGAGTGCGGATGAGCGCGGCCTGACTCTCCATCACCGTTTGCGCATGCCGCAGGTGATTCGCGGCGAGGGTCGATCCGGTGGAGACCAGATCGCATATCAGATCCGCGCGGCCGAGGCGCGGTGCAATCTCGACCGATCCAGATAACACCACGACCTCGGCCTCGATGTCGTGCTGCTTGAGAAAGCGGCCCAGGATATGCGGATAGGTGGTGGCAATGCGCTTGGCCGTAAGCGAATGCGGACCTTGATAATCGAATCCGTCCGGCACGGCGATGCATAGCTTGCAGCGACCGTAATCCAGGAGCTGCACCGTCTCGAACAAGGACTTGATGCCGCGCGCTTCGAACGCGAGGCGTTTTTCTTCGATGACGTTCAAGCCGACCAACCCTAGATCACAGACGTCCTCCTGCACCAGGTCGGGGATGTCGTCATCGCGAACGAACAACACGTCTAGCGGCATGTTCTCGCCATAGCACATCAACTGATCCTTGCCGCGGCTGTACTTCAGGCCGCAGCGCGACAGCAAATCAAGCGAGTTGTCGGTGAGACGGCCGCTTTTTTGAACTGCGATCTTGAGTCGCATGGAGTCCCCGTTAACCTTGGCGCTATGCATTGAGTTTCAATCGCTCGGTCACGGCGCGGTAACCGCCGTTGCCCGACATCAGGTAGCGCGCGACGCGGCCGATGGTGGTGACGCTCACGCCGGTTTGCTTGTGGATTTCCCGGTAGGGGAGGCCGCGCTCCAACAGCTCAACCACCGCCCAGCGATCCGCCATGGCCTGCAGTTCGGCGGGCGTGCACAGATCGCGAAAAAAACTGCGGCACTCGTCGACGGAGCGCAGCGCCAGAATCGCCGCGCATAGCGCCCGTTCGTGCTGCTGTTCCTGCCGCTGGGTCACCGGCCGATTGGTTTTCATGTGAGATCCTGAAACTGATCGAAAGCAACTTTGCTCATGTATTAATGCGCTATTACATTAATGCATTGGCGAAAACGCTGCAAGCGCGGCAAGGGTAATGCTTGACGTGCCCGGCGCGGCTGCCTAAAATTCAACGGCTTATCTAGACCGGCTGAGGGAAAGGCCCTTAGAAGCCGGGGCAACCAACGATATGTCTCCATATAGAGGGGAGCGTCGGAACGGTGCCAACTCCTGCGGAGATGTGCCTCAAAAGGCGCGGATCCGGTAGATGGGCAGCCAATTGCGCGGGTGTTCCGCGGCTTCAATGGGCTACGAGCCGATGCTCCAGGGGTGGTTGCCTTAAGGAGCTTGCGTGTAGTGGCCGACAATTTTCTCAATCCCATCGACGAGACCCTGCCTCTCGCACCCTTCGATTTGCATTACGGCGATCCGTTGCCGGATGCACGGGTGTCCTTTCGGCTGGTGGGCAACGAGCAGGGCCCTGTTGTCGTCGTGCTCGGCGGCATTTCTGCGCATCGCATCGTCACCGGCGCGCCGGGCGAGGGCTGGTGGCCCGAGATGGTGGGTCCCGGGCTCGGCGTCGACACGCGCCAGTATCGCGTGTTGGGAATCGACTATATCGGCGGTCGCGGCGACAGCGCGACGCCCAGTGTGGGCGGTCAATTTCCCCCCATCAGCTCCTATGACCAGGCCAAGGCGCTGAGCGTGATCGTCCGCCATCTGGGATTGCGGTCCTTGCATGCCATTGTCGGTGCCTCGTACGGCGGCATGGTGGCCCTGTGTTTCGCCGAGCGCTATGCCGAGCTCGTGGGCCATATCGTCATATTGAGCGCCGCCGACCGCTCGCAGGTGCTCTCGACAGCCTGGCGCAGTGTGCAGCGCCAAATCGTGCGCGAGGCCATTGCGCGCGGCGATGGTGCCGCCGGCCTCAAGCTGGCCCGCGCGCTGGCGATGGCGACTTACCGCAGTCCAATCGAGTTTTCGCTCAGGTTCGGCGGAGCGCCCAAGCGAAATGCCGATCGCTTTCGATTTCCGATCGAGGACTATTTGTTCGCGCGCGGCGATGATTACGTGCAGAACTACCGCGCCGAATCCTTCCTGACCTTGAGCGAATCGATCGATTTGCATGAGATGGATGCGACTCGAGTGCATACGCGGGCGACACTGATCGCCGTGCGCGAGGATCAGTTGGTGCCGTTCAACGACATGCAGGCACTCTCCGCGCGCTTGAATGGTCCGCGCCAACTGATCGAGATCAATTCAATTTTCGGGCATGACGCCTTCTTGAAGGAAGGCGCGGCCCTTACACCAATCGTCAAGCACGCCCTTGCGGAGCAGCAGTCATGAGCAGCAAAGTTACACCTAAGAGCATCGCGACCCGGTCGGTTCGCGCCGGTATCGAGTCGGACGCGCACCACGGTTCCGTGGTACCGCCGATTTATCTGTCGACTAATTTCGCGTTTCAGAGCTACCGCCAGCCGCGCCGGTACGACTACACGCGTTCCGGCAATCCGACGCGCGACCAACTCGCCGATGCGTTGGCGGATCTGGAAGGCGGTGCCGGGGCAATTGTGACCTGCACTGGATTGGCGGCCGTCACCCTGATCCTGGCGACGCTGCCGGCCGGTGCGCGCGTGCTCGCACCGCACGATTGCTACGGCGGCACGTACCGCCTGCTCAAAGCACTGCATGCGAAGGGAAACCTTGTCGTGGATTTTGTCGACCAAAGCAACGCAGCTGAGCTGCGCGCGGCGCTGGATGCCGCACCCAAACTGGTGTGGATTGAGACGCCGAGCAATCCCTTGCTGCGCGTGGTCGACATTCGCGCGGTCACAGATGCCGCGCATGCCGCCGGCGCGTTGGCGGCGGTCGACAATACGTTCTTGTCGCCGATCTGGCAGCAGCCCATATCGCTCGGCGCCGATTACGTGATGCACTCCACCACCAAGTACCTGAACGGCCACAGCGACGTGGTCGGCGGCGCGGTGATCGCGGCGACGCAAGAGCTGCACCAGACCCTGGCATGGTGGGCAAACGCCATCGGCGTTACCGGCGCGCCGTTCGACAGTTTTCTCACGCTGCGCGGCGTACGCAGTCTTCACGCAAGGATGCGCGTTCACGCCGAGAATGCGGCGAGCGTGGTGGATTTTCTGACGCAACATCCCGAGGTGCTGCGCGTCTATTACCCGGGTCTTGCCGACAGTCCTGGCCACGCCATCGCATGCCGGCAGCAAAGCGCCTTCGGCGCGATGCTGAGTTTCGAACTGGTGGGCGGCGAGCCTGCCGTCGAGGCGTTTCTCACCGGCCTGCAGTGCTTCACCCTGGCCGAATCCCTGGGCGGCGTCGAAAGCCTGATTGCCCATCCGGCGAGCATGACGCATGCCGGCATGGAGGAATCCGCGCGGCTGCGGGCGGGGATCGGTCCTGGACTGCTGCGTGTGTCGGTTGGCATAGAAGACGCGACGGATCTTGTGGCGGATCTGCGCGAGGGCCTCTCGCGCGCCGCTAAAGTGCAGCCAGCACCGCGTCGGCAGCTGCGCGCGTCGTAATCGCCTTGCCCGCCGGGGCGAGATCGGCGGTGAGCGCGCCTGAACTGATCGCCCGATCCACCGCATTCTCGAGTGCCTGCGCTTCGGCGGGGAGAAGCAGGGAGTAACGCAGCAGCATCGCGGCGCTCAAGATCGCCGCGTACGGATTGGCAATGCCGCGGCCGGCGATATCGGGGGCGGATCCATGAATGGGTTCGAACACCCCGCCGCGCGCGTCGGCGGAGAGCGACGCCGACGGCAGCAGACCCATGGAACCGGCCAGCACGGACGCTTCATCGGTGAGAATATCGCCGAACATGTTTTCGGTCACGATGACGTCGAAGTCGCGCGGTCTTTGCAGAAGGTGCATGGCGGCAGAGTCCACCAACAGGTGTTCGACCATGACGTCGGGAAATTCCGCCGGCATGATGCGATTCACTGTGGCGCGCCAGAGGCGCGAGGTCTCGAGCACATTGGCTTTGTCGACCGAGGTCAATTTTCCACGGCGGCCGCGCGCCAAGCTTGCGGCGAGCCGAACGACGCGCTCAATCTCCGCCAGGGTATAGCGGCACACGTCGATTGCCTCGGTAGCGGTGCGGGATTTCTCACCGAAATAAATGCCGCCCGTGAGTTCGCGCACAACCATGATGTCCACGCCGCGCAGCAGTTCCGCTTTGATCGGCGAGGCATCGAGCACCGCGGGGTGGGGCACCACGGGCCGCAAATTCGCGAACAGCCCCAGCGACTTTCGCAGCTGCAGCAGGCCCTGTTCGGGACGAACCTTCGCATCCGGGTCCGACCATTTCGGCCCCCCCACGGCTCCCAACAAGATCGCGTCCGCCTGCGTCGCCAGCGCCAGGGTGGCGGCCGGCAATGGCTCACCGGTCGCGTCGATGGCGGCGCCTCCCAGCAGCGCTGATTCGAACGCGAAGCGGTGATCGAATCGAGCCGCCACTGCCTCGAGTGCACGCACGGCTTCGGTCGTGACCTCCGCGCCGATGCCGTCGCCGGCGAGCACTGCAATCCTTGCATGCATCAGCTGCGTGCCGCCTCGAATCGCTCGATGTCCGGAAGCTTGCTGCGTAAGTAGCCGAATTCGTCCAATCCGTTCAACAGGCAGTGGCGCGCGAAGGGCTCAATGACAAAGGCAATCGACGCGCCCGTCGGCAGCGTCAGACGCATGGCCTCGAGGTCGATGGTAAGTTCAGCGCCGGGATGCGCGAGCAGCCATTGGGATGTCGGCCCATCGACGACGACGGGTAAGAAGCCATTCTTAAGTGCGTTGCCGCGAAAAATGTCGGCAACTCCCTCGCTGACGACCGCGCGGAATCCATAGTCGAGCAACGCCCAGGGCGCATGCTCGCGCGAAGAGCCGCAGCCGAAATTGCGCCCGGCCACCAGAATCTGCGCATCCCTGGCTTCGGGGCGATTCAGCACAAAATCCGGTTTTGGCGCGCCATCCTCTTGGTAACGCCAATCGGCGAAGAGTTGCTGACCTAAGCCCTCCTTGGTGGTGGTGGTCAGGAACCGCGCCGGAATGATCTGGTCGGTGTCGATATCGGTGGAGGCGATGACCACGGTTCGCGAAGAGATGCGTCGGAGCGGCTGCATTACAGCAACTCGCGCGGGTCGGCGATGCTGCCCTTGACGGCGCTGGCCGCGGCGGTCAACGGACTGGCCAACAGCGTTCGCGCTCCCTTTCCCTGACGGCCTTCGAAATTGCGATTGCTCGTGCTCACGGAATATTGCCCCGCTGCCACAGTGTCGCCATTCATGCCGAGGCACATGGAGCAGCCGGACTCGCGCCAGTCCGCACCGGCGGCTTTGAAAATCTCCGCGAGGCCGGAGGCTTCGGCCTGCCGTTTGATCTGCTGCGACCCTGGCACGATGAGCAAGTGAACTCCTGGCGCGACCTTGCGTCCCTCGAGTATCCGCGCGGCCGCTTGCAAATCCTCGAGCCGGCCATTGGTGCAGCTGCCGATGAAAACCACGTTCACGGGTTTGCCCAGCATGGTCTCGCCGCCGTGGAACCCCATGTAGCGCATGGCCTTGTCGAATACCTCATCGCCTTTCCTTTCGGGGATGGCCGCGCCGATCGGCACGACCATGCCGGGATTGGTGCCGTAGGTGATCATGGGTTCGATGCGCTCCGCATCGACATCGACCGACCCGTCGAATCGAGCCAAAGGGTCGGTCACGAAGCTACGCCAGCGCGTTTCGGCGGCCTCCCAATCCTCGGCGCGCGGCGCCCGAGGCCTGCCCTTGAGGTATTCGAACGTAACCTCGTCCGGCGCAATCATGCCGGCGCGCGCTCCCGCTTCGATCGACATATTGCACACCGTCATGCGCTCATGCATCGACAGTGCGCGTACCGTCGAGCCGCGATATTCCAATACGTGGCCGGTGCCGCCCGAGACGCCGATCTGCCCAATGATGGCAAGGATCAGGTCCTTTGCCGCAACGCCCGGCTGCAATCGCCCCTCGATATTGACCGCCAGACTCTTCGGCTTGCGTTGCAACAGTGCCTGGGTGGCGAACACATGGCCGACTTCAGTCGTGCCGATCCCAAAGGCGAGGGCGCCAAAGGCTCCATGGGTGCTCGTGTGGCTGTCTCCGCACACAATGGTCATGCCCGGCTGCGTCACCCCTAGTTCCGGACCGATGATGTGCACGATGCCGCGGCGCGCGTCGCGCATGCCGAACAGCTCGATACCGAATTCGGCGGCATTCTGCTCCATCTGGCGCACTTGTTTGGCCGCGGCGTCCACTTTGATCGGCACGGATCCAAACACCTGCGCGCTTTGCGTGGGTGTCGAATGGTCCATGGTTCCGAGCGTCCGGTCGGGCCGGCGAACCGGCAACCCATGCGCCCTGAGCATGCTGAACGCCTGCGGTGTCGTCACCTCATGCACCAGGTGCAAATCGACATACAGGACCGCGGGCGTGTCGCGCGTTTCGGCGACGACCTCATGCGCCGACCAGACCTTGTCGAACAGCGTGCGCGGCGTCATGCCGAGGCTCCTGGCGGACGTCAGCCCGCTTCCAGCCAGGGCATTCGGGCGCGCAGTTGCGCGCCGACTTTCTCGATGGGGTGCTTCAGATCAGCCTTCAGCAACTTCGAGTACTTGCGGCGGCCGCTTTTGTTTTCCGCAATCCATTGGCGCGCGAATTTGCCTTGCTGAATTTCCGCAAGAATCTTGCGCATTTCTTTTTTCGTGGCCTTGTTGACGATGCGCGGTCCGCGGGTCAGGTCGCCGTACTTGGCCGTCTCGCTGATGAAGCGGTGCATTTTCGTGATGCCCCCTTCGTGCAAAAGATCGACGATAAGTTTGAGCTCATGCAGACACTCGTAGTACGCCACCGCCGGCTGATAGCCGGCCTCGACCAGCGTCTCGTAGCCCTTGACGACCAATTCAGTGGCGCCGCCGCAAAGCACTGCCTGCTCGCCGAACAAATCCGTTTCCGTTTCCTCGCCGAATGTCGTCTCGAGTACACCGCCGCGGGTGCCCCCAATTCCGTCGGCATAGGCCAGCGCCTTCGGCTTGGCACGCTTGGAGGGATTCTGGGCGATCGCCAGAAGGCAGGGCACGCCGCGGCCCTGTTGGTACTGGCGCCTCACCAGGTCACCCGGGCCCTTCGGGGCGATCAGCACGACATCGAGATCCTTGCGCGGTTTGATCTGCTTGAAGTGAATATTGAACCCGTGGGCGAACAGCAGCGTCGCGCCTTTCTCGAAATGTTGCTTCAACTCCGCATACAGGGTTTTTTGGGTCATATCGGGAACCAGCATGGAAATCAGCTGCGCGCCTTTGACGGCGGCAATCGGTTCCGCGACGGCGAGCCCATCCTTCTTCGCCTTGGTCCAACTGTTGCCCTTGCGCACCCCGACCACTACATCGTAGCCGCTGTCGCGCAAATTGAGCGCATGCGCACGTCCCTGGCTGCCATAGCCAAGCACGGCGATCCGCGCCCCACGCAGTGCCTTTTTGTCGACGTCCTTCTGCGAATACAGCCGCATGCAAATCTCCTGCGTAAAACGCAAGACCCCGCTTAAAGACTGTCTGGCCTTAAGCGGGGTCTCGCATAAAATTGCGCTTAAATGCTTTGTTAACTAACATCGAATAGCACCACAGAAGCTCCTATGATGCAAGGATTTCCCAGGCAACGGCACGTTATCGAAGGACTCGCGTGAATGACTTCCGGCACTAATTCTCCGCTCCCATTGTGGCTGCTGCACGAGGATGAAATCGATTCGTGGCGCGCAGATCAATCGCCGCTCGCACGCCAGTGGCTCGTCGAACAAAACTTCAAGGGCGAGAAGCATCGCGTCGTGCTGTTGCCCGATGCGGGCGGCGTCGCCGCTGCGGCCGTGGCGGGGCTCGGCAAGCGGCTCGGAGAGTTGTCGTTGTGGCATGCGGCGGGACTGGTCGAAAGGCTGCCGGCGCGGCGTTTTCGCCTCGCTCAGGAATTCAGCGCGACGGAGGCCACGCAGCTGGCGTTGGGTTTTGCCTACGGTGCGTATCGCTTCGATCGTTACCGGGCATCGAAGAACGAATCGGCGAGTCTCGAGCCGCCCGCCAATGCCGATATGGCGTTCGTGACCCATACCGCGGAGTCCGTGCGCATGGCGCGCGACTGGATCAACACGCCGGCCGGTGATTTCGGGCCGGTACAGCTGGCTGCTGCGGCGCGGCAGGTTGCCGAACTCCATCATGCGGCGTTCAAGGAATGGGTCGGACAAGATTTGCTGTCCGCGAATTTTCCGGCCATTCACGCGGTCGGACGCGCCAGCGCCGAGGCGCCACGCTTGGTCGAATTGCGATGGACGCCCAAAGGGGGCGCCGGATACCCGCTCGTGACGCTGGTCGGCAAGGGCGTGTGTTTCGACAGCGGCGGTTTGGACATCAAACCGAGTTCCGGCATGGCTCTGATGAAAAAGGACATGGGCGGCGCCGCGGTCG
>Ga0193753_10003464_pt1 | contig 11623 bp, 9 predicted proteins | sample H1c2metaG_FD_144925 | JGI IMG/M metagenome (GOLD analysis project Ga0193753, IMG submission 144925) | Soil microbial communities from a riparian zone of the East river system, Colorado, United States - H1c2 | ecosystem: Environmental > Terrestrial > Soil > Riparian zone | place: USA: East River... | reverse complement strand
TGGCCAATTCTGTCCATGCGCCGATCGACTTCCTGCGAAGGCCAGAATTGGCCATGCGTGTTGACATTGCAGGTGGCGTAGAAATCGGCAAGCGTATCAATTACAACTTGCGGGACTTGACTGCCGCCGGGGCCGTCCAGATAGGCTAATTTCAATCCCTGGGGCGCGCGCGCGAGCGCAGGAAAGTCTTTGCGACAGCGAAGAGAGTGTTCAGCAGTGAATGGCATAGTAAAGTATGTCATGAAATTTTCTCCGCTGGTGGATCGAATCAAGGGCGAGAGCGTGGCGGCGTGGACCATCCACCTCGAGGCACGCGAAGCGCAGTTGCGCGGCGAGGACGTGATCGTGCTCAGTATCGGCGATCCGGTTCTGGAAATGCCGGCAGCCGTGCTCGATCGGGCGATCGACACACTGCGCGCCGGCGATGTGCGCTATACGCCGGCCGCGGGACGCCGCGCCCTGCGCGAGGCAATTGCGAAAACGCACCAAGACCGCACCGGTCAAGCGGTGGGCGCCGAGAACGCCATTTTTCTGTCGGGTGCGCAAAACGCGCTGTTCGCCGCTTCCATGTGCGTGGCGGGCCCGGGCGATGAGGTGCTCGCGCTCGAACCGTTGTATCCGAGTTATCCGGCCACCATCCGGGCATCGGGCGCAACGCTGGTGCGCGTGCCGGCGCCCGCGGGCGGCGGATTCAGGCCGGATCTGCGCGCGCTCGAGGCGGCCATCACGCCACGCACCCGCGCCGTGTTCTTCGCAACCCCCAACAATCCCAGCGGCGTGATCCTGAACGCGCAGGAATTGACGGTGATCGGCGATCTTGCGCGCCGCCATGGACTGTGGCTGGTGGCGGATGAGGTGTACGCAGGACTCGCGCCGGACGGCCGCGTTCCGGGCCTGGCGACGCGTCTGCCTGAGCAGGTGGTGACCGTCGGCAGCCTGTCCAAGTCGCATTCGACACCGGGATTGCGTGCCGGCTGGATGGTCGGTCCGAAGGAATTGGTGAAGCACGCGGAAGATCTTTCCATGTGCATGCTGTTCGGCCTGCCGGGATTCATTCAGGAGGCGGCGCTCACGGCGCTGCAGGGCTCGAATGCGCCGGAACTGCGCATTCGCGAGCTGTGCACGGCGCGGCGCGATCTGCTGCTGCAAGGACTCGAGGGCGTGCGCGGCATTCGCTGCTGTGTTCCGGACGCGGGCATGTTCACGCTGATCGATGTGCGCGACACGGGCCTGTCGGGCTACGATTTCATGAGCGGATTATTTCGGACCGAGCGCGTGTCGGTGCTGGACGGCGGTGCATTCGGCGAAGCCACGTCCGGGTTCGTGCGGCTGTGCTTTGCCACCGATGAAGCGACGCTGCGCGAAGCGATGCTGCGCATCCGCCGCTACGCTGACACCCTGGCGCGGCGCTCAGGCGCGGCGGTCAAATCCCCAGAGGCAGTGCGGTTGACTCCTTGATGACGGTGACCGCGACCGATGAGTTGACCGAACGCACGCTGGGGATGCGCGACAAATAGTCGAGATAGAACGCCTCGTAAGCCTTGATGTTTTTGGTGATGATCTTCAAAAGAAAATCCCATTCACCGGTGAGCGTGTAGCACTCGAGCACTTCGGCACGATCGCGGATCGCCGCTTCGAATTCCGCGAGCGCATTGCGGCCGGTGGTCGCCAATTTGACGTGCGCGAAGATGGTCACGTCCAACCCCAAGGCATTTCGATCCAGTAACGCGACGCGCGCCTTGATCACGCCGTTTTGTTCGAGTTGTTGGATGCGGCGCCAGCAGGTTGTGGTGGAGAGCTTGGTCCGCGCTGCCACTTCAGCAACCGACAGGGCACCCTCTCTCTGTAGAATGTCGAGCAGCCGCAAATCGAGGCGATCAACAGAACGGTCTTTTTGTTCCATGTATTGGCCAATTACGGAATGAATATACCGGATTATCGGACTGATCCCTAATGTTTACAACACTTAAGGGCGTGGACACGTAAATTACGCCGATGATCAAAAAATCCCGCCTGCATCTGCCCCACGTCCCTGCGCGCCCCGGCGAGACCCCCGACTTCAGCTACGTTCAACTCTCGCCCGCAGGCTCAGTGCCTCGACCGCAGGTCAATGCCCGCGCGCGCGACATGGCTTCCCTGTCGGTCGACCTGGTGCGCGTGCTCGATGATGAAGGAATGGCCGTGGGTCCGTGGCATCCGCATCTCGATGCCGGCGAATTGCAGGTGGGATTGCGGCACATGCTGCTGACCCGGCTGTATGACGATCGCATGCAGCGCATGCAGCGTGGCGGCAAGATCTCGTTCTACATCCGCTCACTGGGCGAGGAAGCGATCGCGGTGGCTCAGGGGATGGCATTGCGTCCCTCGGACATGCTGTTTCCCGCGTACCGCCAGCAGGGCCTGCAAATCGTCCGCGGCATCCCCTTGGTCGATCTGATGTGCCAGCTGCTGTCCAATACCAAGGACATGTGCAAGGGACGTCAGCTGCCCGTGATGTATCACTCCCGGGCGAACAATCTTTTCTCGATCTCCGGCAACCTGGCGACCCAGTTTCCGCAAGCCGTCGGCTGGGCCATGGCGGCGGCCATCAAGGGCGAAGACAATCTGGCAGCCACGTGGCTCGGCGAGGGCAGCAGCGCCGAGGCGGATTTTCATCACGCCCTGCTGTTCGCCTCCGTGTACCAGCCGCCGGTCATACTCAACGTGGTCAACAATCAGTGGGCCATCTCGACATTCCAAGGCTACGCCGGCGGTGAACAGCGCTCATTTGCCGCACGCGGTCCGGGCTACGGCATGGCGGGTATCCGCGTCGACGGCAACGATTTCCTCGCAGTTTATGCCGTGACGCAGTGGGCGGCAGAGCGCGCGCGTACCGGCGGCGGTCCGACGTTGATCGAACTCTTGACCTATCGCGGCGCCGCGCATTCCACCAGCGATGATCCCGCGCGCTATCGCGCCAAGGACGACGCCGAGCATTGGCCGCTGGGCGATCCCATCCAACGGCTGAAGCAGCACTTGATCAAATTGGGCGAATGGTCGGACGTTCAGCATCAGGCCATGACGGCCGAACTCGAGGCGCTGGTGGTATCGAGTTGGAAGGAAGCGATAGCCTTCGGCACGATGACCGAGGGACCGAGATTGAGTGCCGACCTCATGTTCGAGGATGTGTTCAAGGACATGCCGCAGAATCTGCAGCGGCAACAGGCGTTGATGCGTAAGGAACGGGCGTAACGCGCATGGCCAACATGAACATGATCCAAGCATTGAACTCCGCCATGGACATCATGCTTGGCAAAGATCCCGCGGTCGTGCTGATGGGCGAGGACATCGGCTATTTCGGCGGCGTGTTTCGTGCGACCGAGGGTCTGCAACGCAAGTACGGCGAGCATCGGGTGATCGACTCGCCGATTGCCGAGGGCGGCATCATTGCCACGGCCATCGGCATGAGCGTGAACGGACTGCGCCCGGTCGCCGAAATTCAGTTCGCGGACTACATTTATCCCGGGTTCGACCAGGTGGTCAGCGAACTGGCGCGCATCCGGTACCGCAGTGCCGGTGATTTCTTCGCGCCGGTCACGATCCGAACCCCCTGCGGCGGCGGAATACGCGGCGGTCAGACGCATTCGCAGAGTCCCGAAGCCATCTTCACGCATGTCAGCGGCATCAAGGTGGTGATGCCCTCGAATCCATACGACGCCAAGGGCTTGTTGATCACGAGCATCGAGGACGATGATCCGGTGGTGTTCTTCGAGCCGAAACGGCTGTACAACGGACCCTTCGACGGCGACCCGAACAAACCGGCGGTTCCCTGGAGCGCACACCCCAAGGGTCAAGTAGATGAAGGCTATTACACAGTGCCCTTGGGCAAGGCGGACATCGTGCGTGCCGGAGCGGCCGTGACCATCATTACCTATGGCACGATGGTGCACGTTGCGATTGCCGCCGCCGCGGCCTTGGAACTGGACGCGGAGATCATCGATCTTCGCTCGCTGGTGCCGCTGGATGTGGACACGATCTGCACTTCGGTCAAGAAAACCGGCCGCTGCGTCGTCGCCCACGAGGCAACGCGGTTCTCCGGCTTCGGCGCGGAAATATCGTCGATCATTCAAGAGGAATGCTTCTGGTCGTTGGAGGCGCCGATTCAGCGCGTCACCGGCTGGGATACTCCCTATCCGCACGCGTTCGAGTGGGAGTATTTTCCGGGCCAAGCGCGAGTCACGACGGCACTCAAGACTGTCATGGAACCTGCATGAGCCAATTCACCTTCAAGATGCCGGACCTGGGTGAAGGCACCGTGGATGCTGAAATCGTCGCCTGGCATACCAAACCCGGCGACATGGTGAGCGAGGATCAGCTCATCGTTGAAGTGATGACCGACAAGGCAGCCGTGGAAGTGCCGGCGCCGGTGAGCGGGCGCGTGGTCTCTGTGTCGGGATCTCCGGGCGACAAAGTCGCCGTCGGCTCACCGCTGATCGTGTTCGAATTGAGCGAGGCGGGCAACGCGCCCGCGCCCGCGGCGGCTAAGCCACCGGCACCGGCACCGGCACCGGCGGCGGCTAAGCCGGCAGCGCCTGCGTCGGCCCCTGCGGCAATGCCTTCCGCCTCTGCGGCCGCTCCGGCGGTCGATCCAGTCGCGGCGCGTCCGGCCCGTGTGATGACATCGCCCGCCAACCGTCGTCGTGCCAGTGAAGCGGGCATTGACCTCACCACCGTGGCGGGCTCGGGCCCCGGCGGCCGAATTTTGACCGCTGACCTGCAAACCGCCGGGCCGCGTGCGGCGGGGCCGCGCGCGGCCGTGCCGGACGCGGCAGAGACGACGGAAATCAAAGTCATCGGAGTGCGCCGCCTGATCGCCGAACGAATGAGCGAGGCCAAGCGCAACATTCCGCACTTTGCCTATGTCGAAGAAGTCGATGTGACCGAACTCGAATCGTTGCGCACGCACCTGAATCACTCGCGGCCGCACGACGCAGGTTCCTTGAGCTACCTGCCGCTGGTGGTAATGGCTTTGACGCGTGTGCTCGAATCCTTTCCGCAATGCAATGTGCTGTACGACGCGGCGCGCGGTGTGCTGGTGCGGCATCGCGCCGTGCACGTGGGTATTGCGACGCAGACCCCCGACGGTCTGAAGGTGCCCGTGGTGCGCAACGCGCAGTCCCTGGGGCTGTGGGAAGTCGCGGCGGAAATCCGCCGATTGGCCGAGCGTGCCCGCGCCAACAAGGCGACCCGCGAAGAATTGGTCGGTTCCACCATCACGGTGACGAGCCTGGGCAAGCTCGGCGGCATCGCCTCCACCCCCATCATCAACGCGCCGGAAGTGGCGATTATCGGGCTCAACAAAGCTGTCGAGCGGCCGGTGGTCCATCAGGGCGCGGTGGCTGTGCGGCGAATCATGAATCTGTCTTCCTCCTTCGATCATCGCTTTGTGGACGGCTATGACGCCGCCGCGATGATCCAGGCGTTGAAAGAGCGCCTCGAACACCCTGCAACTATATTCATACCCACGGTGAAAACCCCATGACCTCCCAACCTCAGCGACCTCCGTTCGGCACCCTGCTCGCGTCCCACATGGCGGTCACGAATTATCGTGACGGCAAGTGGAGCCAAAGCGAGATCAAGCCCGTGGGATCGATCGAAATCAGTCCCGCGGCACACATGCTGCACTACGCCAGCACGTGTTTCGAAGGCTTCAAGGCGTTCCGTCATGCCGACGGCTCGGTGCATATTTTTCGCATGGACCGGCACATGCAGCGACTGCTGCAGAGCACGCGCCTGCTGGCCCTGCCGGAGCCCGACGTAGCGCAGGTGAGCGAGATGGTGCGCGCGGTGATCAATCGCTGCCGCGACGCCGTTCCGGAAGCGCCCGGCGCGCTGTATCTGCGTCCGATCATATTTGGCACGACGGCGAACATCGGCGCCGCCACCACGCCGACCACTGAGGCGATGCTGCTGGTGCTGGCGAGCCCGGTCTGGGACTACTTTTCAAGCGGCGCGAAAGCGCTGCGCATCCTGGTCGATGATCAGAACACGCGCTCCGCCCAGCACATGGGCCAGGTGAAGACCGGCGGTAACTATGCCGCTGCGCTTGGGCCCATCATGAATGCACGCGCGAAATATCAAGCAGACCAGGTGCTGTTCTGTCCGGGCGGCCAGGTCCAGGAGACGGGCGCCGCCAACTTCATGCTGATCCGTGAAGGGGAGTTGATGACACGCAGCCTGGATTCGACCTTCCTGCACGGCGTCACGCGCGACTCCTTGCTGACCATGGGCCGCGATATGGGCTACACCGTGACGGAGAAGAAATTCGACGTCTTGGAACTCCTCGACTGGGCTCGCACGGGCGAAGCGGCGTTGTCAGGCACGGCCGCGGTGCTCGCGGGCGTGGGCACGCTGATCTATTCGGATACCGAACACCAGGTGGGCAGCGGCCACGTCGGACCCGTCACCAAGGCGCTGCGTGCCAAATTGGTCGCGATACAACAGGGCGAAGCACCGGACCGGCATGGCTGGCTGGAACGCGTCTAGTACCTAGTACTCCTCGCGATCCTCTTCATCCTCGTCATCCAGGTCGTCGTCGTCCTCGTCGTCTTCGTCCTCGTCCCAGTCTTCGTCTTCTTCTTCGTCTTCGGCGTCCTTCTCCGCCTTGGAGCCTGACCAACCCTCAGGCTCCTCGGTCAACTCCAAATCGAGCTCGGCCCAGTCGTCGACATCGAGTTCCTCGGTATCGCCATCGAGGTGTTGGATTTGAATGGTTTCCTGGTCCTCGTCCACTTTGAGAACCTGAAACGTTTCGTCGTTTTCCAAGTCGTCATACCACTGCCCGACGGTCGGTTCGTATTCTCTTCCCACGGTTCGTCCTTATTTGAAACTGGTGCTCGATAAGAGCTACGAATATTAGGTGAGGCCGCTCAGCTAAGTAAATGGCAATATCGTGGTCCTATGACCGCCGCAGACCGCAAAGCCGCCGCTCGTCGATTGACCGATGCAAAGCGCGTCGTCGTCAAGGTCGGTTCTGCCCTGTTGGTGGATGGCGACAAGGGGCGCTTGAATCGAGTCTGGCTCGAGACCTTGGCGGCGGATGTGGCGGCCTTGCGCAAGCGGGGTCAGGAAGTGATCTTGGTGTCCTCGGGCGCCATCGCGTTGGGCAGGCGGCACCTGAATTTGGGCACCGGGAAGCTGAAACTCGAGGAAAGCCAGGCGGCGGCCGCTGTTGGGCAGATTCGCCTGGCCCACGCCTACAAAGAACTCCTGGATGTGCATGAAATTGCCGTGGCCCAAATCCTCTTGACCCTGGGCGACACGGAGCAACGGCGCCGCTATTTGAATGCGCGCGGCACGCTAAACACGCTGTTGGCGCTGGGTGCGGTTCCGGTCATCAATGAGAATGACACCGTCGCTACGGCGGAAATCCGCTACGGCGACAACGACCGGCTGGCGGCGCGCGTGGCGCAGATGATCGGCGCGGATTGTCTGGTGCTGCTGTCGGATATCGACGGGTTGTATACGGCGGATCCGAGCGAAGACCCGGATGCGCACTTCATCGCCCGGGTGCTGGAAATAACGCCGGCCATCGAGGCGATGGCGGGCGGCGTCGGCAGCGACATGGGCTCGGGCGGCATGCAGACCAAGATTGCCGCGGCAAAGATCGCCATCGGCGCCGGGTGTCATTTGTGTATTTCGCTGGGAACCGAAGAGCACCCCCTGAGGCGCATCGAGGAGGGCGGCCGTTGCACCTGGTTCGTGCCGACTTCCACGCCCCTGGCAACCCGCAAACAATGGATCGCGGGTACGCTGAAGCCCGCGGGAGCCATCTCCGTCGACGATGGCGCGGTTCGTGCATTGATGGGCGGCAAGAGCTTGCTGCCCGCCGGCGTCACCCGCGCGCTGGGACGATTCGACCGCGGCGACACGGTCAGCATCATCGGTCCCGACGGGACTGAAATCGGCCGGGGAATATGCGCCTACTCGGACGTCGACGCGGCGCGCATCATCGGCCGCAAGTCGGCCGATATCGAGAAGGTGCTGGGCTTTCGCGGACGCGACGAAATCGTGCACCGGGATGACTTGGTGCTGCTCAGAATCCTGTGAATGACATCGCTGACCTGATGCAGGGCATCGGCCGCGCTGCGCGCGCGGCCTCACAGCAGACGGCGTTCGCATCGACGGATCAAAAGAATCGCGCCTTGCTCGCTGCGGCGTCGGCGCTGCGGGCCTCGAGCGGCAAAATTCTAGCCGCCAATGCATCTGATCTGCGCGAGTCGGCTGCAGGACTATCCGCAGCGCTGGTCGATCGGCTGCGCCTCGATGAGGCGCGGGTGGAGGCGATGGCGCGCGGACTCGAGGATATTGCCGCGGCACGCGATCCCATCGGCGGCCATCTGGCCGAATGGTCGCGCCCGAACGGAATGTTGATCCAGCGGGTGTGCGTGCCGCTGGGCGTCATCGGCATCATTTACGAAAGTCGGCCCAATGTCACCGCGGATGCCGGCGCGCTGTGCCTGAAGTCCGGGAACGCGGTGATTCTGCGAGGCGGATCGGAGAGCGCGCGGTCCAGTGCAGCCATCCATGATTGTCTGCAGCAGGGCCTCATCGCCGCATCCCTGCCGGCGACCTGCATTCAACTGGTGCCCACCACCGATCGCAGCGCGGTGGGCCACATGCTCTCCGATATGGCCGACAGCATCGACGTCTTGGTGCCGCGCGGCGGCAAGAGCTTGATCGCACGCGTGCAGCGGGAAGCGCGCGTGCCGGTGATCGGACATCTTGAGGGTGTGTGCCATGTGTACGTTCATGGCGGCGCGGACCTTGCGATGTCCAAACGCATCGTGGTCAACGCTAAAATGCGCCGCACCGGAGTGTGCGGTGCCGCCGAGACGCTGCTGGTGGACCGAGCCTGCGCGGCCACGCATCTTGCGCCGTTGGTGCAAACCTTGCTGGCAGCGGGCTGCGAGGTGCGCGGCGATGAAAACTGCGTGCGCGCCGATGCGCGAGTCCAGCCGGCCACGGAGCAGGATTGGTATTCGGAGTATCTCGACGCCATCATTGCCGTGCGCGTAGTCGACGGCCTGGATGCTGCCATGGCGCACATTGCACAATTCGGATCGCAACACACCGACTGCATCGTCACGCAGGATGCTGCGGCGGCCGAGCAATTTCTCGCCCGGGTCGACAGCGCCATTGTTCTGCACAACGCCTCCACGCAGTTTGCCGACGGTGCCGAGTTCGGCATGGGAGCCGAGATCGGCATCAGCACGGACAAGTTTCACGCACGCGGCCCGGTGGGCGTCGAGCAATTGACCAGCTATAAGTACGTCGTGAGGGGCAGCGGCCAAGTACGCGATTAGGGGATCCTGCGCACCCTTTCGCATATTGAAGGCCTGCGGCCTTCCCCTAACGGCTCGTTATGTAAATTTGTCGGGCACCGCACAGTTTTCGGCGCTTTGCGCTGGTGGAATGCCGTCAAATGCTTGCATGGTTTCCCTATTTATTGGCCGCAGCAGCCGGCGCCGCGGCGATGGCTGCCGCCTTGGGCGTGCGCTTCAGGCGCGAAGCGCAGCGCGACGCCGCCGGGTTGCAATTGCGCGAGGCCGCCGAGTTGCAATTGCGCGCCGCCGACGCACGACTCAGGCGCGCCACGCGCGGTGCCAATGACGGCCTTTGGGAGCTCGATGTGGCGAGCCGCGAGATGTGGGTATCGGAGCATTTCGCGGAGATGTTCGGCATGGGGCAGCAAGAATTCTTGGGCGGGCGGCAAAAGTTCTTCGAGATTCTGAATACCGACGATGCGGCGCGTTTGCACGAAGCGATCGAACGCAGCATTCGGGAAGACACTCTGGTCGACGTGGAAGTGCGCGCAAAAATCCTTGCGGGCGAAGCGACGCGATGGTATCGCGTGCGCGGAGCCGTTGAACGCAATGCAGAGGGCGTGGCGATGACCGTGTCGGGTTCGCAGCGCGACATTACGCAGCGCCAGCAGTACGCCTTGGCGCTGCTCGAGGCGACAGAAACCGCCGCCGCCGCGAACAAGGCCAAGAGCCAGTTCCTTGCCAACATGAGCCACGAGATTCGGACGCCGATGAACGGCGTCATCGGGATGATCGAGTTGCTGTTGGAGACGCGGCTCGATCCCATGCAGCTGGACTATGCGGAGACCGTGCGCGACAGCGCCGCCGCTCTGCTCACCGTCATCAACGACATTCTGGATTTTTCCAAGGTCGAAGCCGGCAAGCTGGATCTTGAACTGCTCGACATGGATATGCGCGACACCGTGGAAGATGTCGCGCGCCTGCTGGCCATCCAGGCGCATGCCAAGGGGCTCGAGGTCATTGCCCTGATCGATCCCAGCCTGCCCGACCTGGTTCGGGGCGATGCGGGCCGCCTGCGCCAGGTGCTGCTGAACCTGGGCGGCAATGCGGTCAAGTTCACTCAAAAAGGCGAAGTGTCGATCGAATGCAAGGTCGCGCAGCGGGATGATCGGGGCGTCATTGTCCGCTGCGAAATTCGCGATACCGGCGTGGGGATTCCAGCGAGCCGCGTCAATGCCCTGTTCACGGCCTTCACGCAAGGGGATGCCTCGACGACGCGCCGCTTCGGCGGCACCGGACTTGGATTGTCGATCGTCAAGCGCCTCATTGCGTTGATGGGAGGGGAGGTCGGCGTCTCGAGCGAGGAAGGCGTGGGCTCGACGTTCTGGTTCTCGGTGCGATTGGAACTGGCGCAGGACACGACCAGGGCGGCGCGGCCGGCGCCCCCGACGCAGCTTCGCGGCCAGCGAATCATCATCGTCGACGACAACATGACAAATCGCAAAGTTTTGATGGGCCAGCTGTCGCTTTGCGGAATGGATGCGGTGTGCGCGAGTTCCGCGGATGAAGCCTTGAGCCTCATGCGGCACGCGGCCGTGGCGGGGCGCCCGTTCGAGGTTGCGCTGCTCGATCATCAAATGCCCGGCTGCGATGGCGCGACGCTGGGCAAGACCATTCTGGCGGAGCATGCGCTGCGAGGAGCGCGCTTGATCCTGCTCACCTCATCGGGTCAGCGCGGCGATGGTCAGATGTTCTCCGAACTCGGTTTCGCGGGGTATCTGCTCAAGCCGGTGACACACCGCGATCTCACCGATTGCCTGATGATGGTGCTCGGCACGCAGGCCGAGGGCTGGCGCATGGCCACGCAGCCCATCGTGACGCGCCATGCGCTGCGATCTCAGCGGCTGCGCGACACGCACCACATTCTGCTCGCCGAAGACAATGTGGTGAATCAGAAAGTCGCGTACCGCATTCTCGAGAAACTGGGATATCGCATCGACGTGGCGGCCGACGGACAGGCTGCCTTCGAGGCGTGGCAAAGCGGCCGCTATCATTTAATTCTCATGGACTGCCAGATGCCGGTCATGGACGGGTATGAAACCACGCGGAAAATTCGCGAGCATGAAGCCGGCGCCAAACGCATTCCCATCATTGCCCTGACTGCCCATGCCATGAAGGGTGCCGACAACGTGTGCCGCGCAGCGGGCATGGACGATTACTTGTCGAAACCCATCGACCGGGATCAGCTGCAGACGGCGCTGTATCGTTGGCTCAACGACGCGGGCGAGAGCTCAGCGCCGGAACAGAAGGCCGCGGGG
>Ga0193753_10003463_pt1 | contig 11624 bp, 11 predicted proteins | sample H1c2metaG_FD_144925 | JGI IMG/M metagenome (GOLD analysis project Ga0193753, IMG submission 144925) | Soil microbial communities from a riparian zone of the East river system, Colorado, United States - H1c2 | ecosystem: Environmental > Terrestrial > Soil > Riparian zone | place: USA: East... | reverse complement strand
CATTATTCACCACACCTTTGAAATGGTTGTTGAAAACATTGGTATATACATTCACGCTCCACCATTTCTTAATGTTTTTGTTTGCACTCACCGCCAAACCAATTTGGTGCAGGCTGGCAATATTGGCTTTCTTGATGAATGTTTCATTAGTAAGTTCATTTTGCTCGAGCACTTGCTGGATGATATTGGTAGTGCTCGTGTAGTTTACAGTTGAAGTAAGAAAACCTTTATAGGTATGGCTTAATTCAATGTTGTGTGCAAACTGCGGACCGAGGTTTGGATTTCCTTGCTCGAACGTGTACCTGTCAAGGAAATGAACAAATGGGTTCATGTCTTCGTAATCCGGGCGATCGATCCTCCTTCCGTAATTAATAACGTATGAATTTTTTTCGCTCGGTGCATATTGTAGATAAACTGTTGGGAAAAGCTGCGTGTAATTTCTTTTGAAACGCTTATCAGACAACGCAAAGCTGTTTTGCGTTGCATTGTATTCGTAACCGACAGAATGACCGTCAGCAACTGTGTTTTCAAGGCGTAGTCCCAACTGAGCGTTCCATTTTTTACCCAACGGCCTGCTATAATTCACATAAGCTGCGTTGACGTTCTCGGCATAGATAAAATGATTGCTCCTTGAACTGTCGAGGAATTCATTACCATTCCTGACGCTATCATATACCGCATTGTTATCTGTTTGTACATAGCTTGTTTTGATACCTGCTTCAAATTTTGCTCCCTTCTTCAATGGCAAGGTGTAATCAATTTTACCGCTATAAATTTTAATGCTGGTAGGCAGTTTTGCAGACAAAGTATCAGGAGCCTGCTTAAGATTACCCATTGCATCATAATAAGAACTAACCAATGGTTGTGTACTTTTTGATGAGTATTGAACATAATCCAGGTCGGTTGTAAGTTCTTGTCCGGCTGAATCTAATTTCGTGCGAAAATTCAAATTACCACTGAAGTTTTTCCACGCATCTTTATTTTGTGAATAAGCTGTTGTTCTATCAGTCAGCACATTGTTTGGATCGTAGATCAGCGTGTTGGTATTGCTGGTCCATGTGCTTGGATTATAAAACCCGTTTAAGACAACCCCTAATGTTGAATTCTTCGTAACAGAATAATCCGCTCCTACTTTTGCACTGTAGAAATACCTTGAGTTTTCCATAGCTGAAGCCTGGTCAAAGATCGATTTGATATTCTTTGTATTTGCATCGCGGAAATTGCGAAGTATAAAAAGATCTTCTCCACGATGGTTGCGATTGAAACTAAGATTGCTGAAGAAATTGATCTTACCATTGCGATAATTGAAACTCAGCCCGTCATTGAATCGTGCATACTTGCCTTGCGTGTAACCGGCAGTAACACTACCATTATATCCAAAGGCCTTGTTCTTTTTGGTTTTGATATTGATGACTCCGGCGTTTCCTGCAGCATCATATTTTGCAGGCGGGTTCGTCATGATCTCGATCTGCTCCAATTGATTGGCGGTCATGCCTTTCAGTAAATTGGCCAGGTCCGGACCACTTAAATAGCTCGGACGGCCGTCGATGAGGATCACCACACCGCTTTTACCCTTCAGGCTAACATTACCGTCTTTGTCGACAGACACACCCGGCGCTTTTTCCAGCACTTCAAGGGCTGTACCACCAGCACTGGTGATCGACGCATCTACATTAACGATAGTGCGATCGATCTTGCGTTCGATCAATGGCTTTTGAGAATTAACGACAACTTCTTTCATTGACTTGTCAACCGGAACCAGTTGCAAAACGCCAACATTGGAAGCAAGATTGGTCTCAGAGATCGTAATTGGAGTGCTGTAAGATTTGCTGTGGCCGATAGATGTAGCCCTTACCAGGTATGTTCCGTTCTTTACATTTTCGAAAACGAAATTACCTGCGGGGTCTGTAACCGCAGCTTTAACTAAGCTGGAATCTTTTGCTTTTAAAAGAGAAACTGTGGCGGCATCGATGATCTTTTGATTGCCTCCGTCTTTGATAGTTCCGGATACTTTGCCTCCGGTTTGGGCGTAGCTGGACATACCGATAGTGATAGCAGCCAGCAGGCTGAATAATTTGTTCATGGCTATACTTTTTGTTTTGTTACCCGAATGGCTGTCGGGCGTTTTTCCTAAAATGTGCAGTTATATACTTTGATAACTACCTCACAAAAGTAGGTACTTTGTTTTACATAGTACATTGTTTTATACTTAACGGTAATTATCAGGGATATTTGGCAAAAATCTGATTTGAGACGATGGGGCGAGTAGAAAAGTTACAATATGGTGACGAAATAAGTTAGCGATGGGTCAAATCCACAAAAGCGAAAATATTGGTATATGAAGCTTTAAGCTTTGTTGTGGGCTCTTTTCATAGATATTACTATCATTATAAGCCCCGCGATCAGCAGTCCAGAGGAAATGAGCTCAGCTTGGGTGGGGTGGAAACCGAAGATGGTATAGGTATTATTCACCCGTATCAATTCTATACAAAATCTCTCTAAGCCATTCAAAACCAGGTAAATTCCAAATATCACCCCGGGCGTGGTTATGCGCTTTCGAATGCTCCAAAGAAAAATAAACAGCAGGGTGCATAGCACGGTTTCGTAAAATGGGGTTGGGAAAACGGGTTGAGGAAGCGCCCGGCAATGTTCTTCTTCACATCCCGGGATCCGCACGCCGTCCTTATTAACGTTCATCGGATAGGTATAGGCTACCATCCATGTGGGTAAAAAAGAAGGGGCTTTAAACGAGGCGTTAGGCACTTCTTCGAGGCTCTTGTATTTTCTGTCTGTAATATAAACAGTGGTATCCTGGCCGAGGCTGCCTTTTTCAATTACTGCTCCGCTTAGATAATAGGTTGAGTTCTTTTGTAACTGCTTTTCATAATCGCCGGGAGCGGCTGCTACCACTTTACCATTTGCATCGGACACATAGGCGCTGTTGTAAATACCCCAATCACCATCGCCGGCCACCTGGCAGCCGATCCGGCCTACTGCATAAGCAATCAGCAAAGCGGGAGCTGTAGCATCAGCCAGGTGCACCAGCTTGATGCCTTTCTTGGCAGCGTACCAACAAATGGCTATAGCAGCAAGGATCAACCCTCCATAAAAAGTGAGTCCGCTTTGCGAAAATAATCTTTCTACCGGGTGTTGTATAAAATCATCCCAGTTTTCAAAGTTGTCAAACAGCTTTGCTCCGATGATGCCAAATATCAGTCCAAGGATGATAATATCTCCTACCCTGTCGTGGGGCCAGATGCGCACATTACGCCGCTCGGGTTCTTTTAGTTTTTGCTTGTTCTTATCCCACCATTTCAATCCGGCCAGCAATCCGCCGATCAATAAACCTCCCAAAAAATTTCCTTCGCTGGAAAAAATATAGGTCTGCGCATCTATACCTTCTGGCTTACCAAAAAAAAGCCCAATGAGTTTAAATCCAAAAACAAAGCCCACCAATCCGTTAATAAGCAAGTCTAATATAGAAGCAGGCTTACCAACGGTGATCATTTCTTCTCTAGGCAACAATAACCCCTGTTTTTCCTTTCGCTGCAATTCACGATTCAATACCAATGCTGCTGCAACAAAGGCCACGGCAACCATCAGTCCAAACATATTGAGGAACCTCAGCCCGTGCCAGTTTAGACCAAACCAGTCTTTTAAAACGTAATATAAATTTGGATACATTCGGGAAATTAATGATTGAAAAAACAGGACTGCAAGATATTCATTTATTCAACGCTGCAGCCATATCGTGTGGCCAATAAAAAAATCCCGACTTAAAGTCGGGATGATCATTAACCTAAAAAAAAATCTTTATGCTGATCAGTTGCAATATTGTTCAAATGCCCCAATAAGGTTCTCAGCGATCATTTGTGCGCTTCTTCCTTCGATATTGTGCCTTTCAATAAAATGTACCAGCGCTCCGTCTTTAAATAGTGCGATGGCTGGCGATGAAGGAGGATAAGGCATCAGGTGTTCACGCAATTTCCTAACAGCATCAACATCAAATCCGGCAAAACTGGTGGTGATATGATCAGGTTTCTTGCTTGTATTCATTACAGCCATCAGCACGCCTGGCCTTGCGGTGCCTGCGCTACAACCACAAACGGAATTGATCATCACCAGCGTGGTTCCTTTCTCATTCAAGGTTTTTTCAACATCAGCAGCGGTAAGTAGTTCAGAAAAACCATTTTCGGTCAGTTCTTCTTTCATCGGGATCACTATTTCTTCGGGATACATAAGTTATGTTTTTTATTGGGCACAAAATTACGTGATTCCGGTAAACAATCCATCGATTTTTTTCAATGTATTAGTCGCCAGTAGTTGTCAGGGCACTGATACCTCCCTTCACTTTTAATTAACATTCTGAAAGTGGCCAGACGACTTGTCACAACCTCTATTCGCTATCAGCCATACTGTCGGCAACAACCGGTGTTTTTTGCAAGATTGTCTGCAAAATTGAGTTGGAATATGATTTGAGCCGTTATTTGTGAAAGCAAAATTTAAAACTTAAAAAAATTAATAACTATGACACTCGTAAAAGTAAACAACTCGATGAGCAAATCATTTGACGGTTTAATGAATGAATTATTCAACGAATTGCCGGCAAGCTTCGGTAAAACGATGAGAGAAGATGTATTGAATTTCCCCCCGGTGAATATCGTGGAGAAAAATGATAGTTATCATCTTCAGTTATCTGCTCCCGGTTTTGAGAAAGCTGATTTCAATATCAAACTGGATGGAAAATTGTTGACCATCAGCGCAGAAAAGACAGCGGAGAAATCAACAGAAAATGAAAAGATGATCCGCAAAGAATTCAGTCAGAAATCATTTAAGCGCAGCTTTACCGTTGACGAAAAGATCGATGCTTCAGGTATCAATGCTAAATATGAAAATGGCATTTTGAAACTGGATCTTCCGAAAAAAGAAGAAGTGAAAAATGCTGCAAAAGAAATTACAATTCAATAAGCAGAAGCTTTTTCATAAATAGGTGCACAGTTGGTTTTGGTTTAAGACCCCGCTATTCTTAGCGGGGTTATTTTTTATTCGCAACCTTTTCTTCTGCGGGTATCTATGAGGTATTGTATCTTCCATACTCCGTCGACCTTAACCAATTGAAAGGAATCAACTCCGCAATGGGAGAATATGCCGTTGAGATAAAATTTATAAGGAGCCCACACAATAGCCAACGGCCCGTCGATCTTTATTACGTCGTAAGTGATGCGTTCATCAGCCGCGCCTTTTGGTTGTTTGCCAACAAAATCTGCAAAATCAGCAACTACTTCATTCTCTATCGTCAGCTTTCCATTTTTGTTCCCAATACTTTGTAAGATGGCGCTGTCTGTAAAAGCAGCTTTTATCATTGCGGCATCGCTGGCCTTCATTCCATCAAAGAGTTTATTGATGGTCATCTTTATCGAATCTTCAGTCGTTTGAGCTTTTGATACAAAAGAATATCCAACCATTATGACAATAAGGAACAAGTATTTCATGGCATTTAATTTATTGTAACAGTAGTTAAAACGTATAAGTTGAAAGTTGAAAGTTGAAGGCTGAAGGTTAGGCGCCTTCCAACTGAAAAGCTCTTAATAACTTTCAACCTTCAACTTTCAACTAATAACCAAGTATTTTTAACATGCTTTGTGCAGTCTGTTCTTTCGCATAGAGCCAGTCGGCGAGCTTACCATTCTTATCATGCCCTACGATCACGTGCTTTGGCGAAGGAATAAGGCAATGCTTAATGCCGCCATAGCCGCTGATCTGGTCCTGGTAAGCACCGGTATGAAAGAATCCGATATACAAGGGCTCACCGTCATCTACTTTGGGTAAGAACACTTCGTTGATATGCTCTTCCGAATCGTAATAATCATGGCTATCACAGGTGATGCCCCCAAGCACCACACGTTGGTATTCGTTCTGCCATTTGTTGATCGGCAGCATGAGGAATTTTTCACCGATTCCCCAGGTATCCGGCAAAGTGGTAATGAAAGATGAATCGATCATGTACCAGGTTTCCTTATCATTCTGCATCTTCTGTCCTATCACACTGTACACATGCGCCATGCTCTCTCCCACGGTGTAACTGCCAAACTCAGTGAAGATATTTGGCATAGGAACCTTAGTTCGTTTACATGCCACCTTAATATTGCGCACGATCTCGTTGATCATAAATTGGTAGTCGTACTCAAAGCCAAGTGAATGTTTGATGGGAAAACCGCCGCCGATATTTATTGAATCCAATTCAGGACATATCTTTTTTAACTGGCAATAAAGATTGATCACTTTATTCAGTTCGCTCCAATAATAAATATCATCCTTAATGCCTTTGTTGAGGAAGATATGAAGCATCTTTAGTTGAAACCTGTGTTCATTTCCTTCGATCTTATCAACATAAAATTCCAGGATATCCTTTGCTCTTATTCCCAGTCGCGATGTATAGAACGGAAAATTTGGTTCCTCTTCGGCTGCCACCCGAATGCCAAGGTTGAAGGGGACTTTCACCGATTTGATATAGGCACGCAATTCATCCACGTTGTCCAGTATCGGTATCACATTCTTGAAACCGCTATTCAACAATCCGGCAATGCGGGTGGTATACGGCTTTTGTTTATAGCCGTTACAAATGATAAAGATGTCTTTTGTTATTTTCTTCTTTGCGTATAACTTTTTGATGATGTCGATATCGTAGGCGTAGGATGTTTCCAGGTTTATATCGTGTTTCAGTGCTTCTTCCACTACAAAGGAGAAATGAGAACTCTTTGTGCAATAACAGTAATTGTATTTTCCCTCGTATTTGTGTTTCTTAAACGCAAGGCCGAACATTTTCTTGGCCTTATTGATCTGCATACCGATCTTGGGAAGATAGGTGAGCTTAAGTGGTGTACCGTATTTATCGATGAGCGATTTCACGTCAAGGCCATTGTATTGCAGGTATTCGTCTTTTACCTTAAAATCTTCCTGCGGGAAATTAAAGGTTTGTTGCACCAGGTCGCTGTAGGTATTGTTCATTGGTCTCGTGAAATTGAAATGATAAGATAATTCCGTTCAAAAAAACAAAAGTAAAGTATTGGTATAAAAACGGGGGCAAAAATTTATCTGTAGCAATTGCTTTGATTGAAAAGAATTAGTTCCTATTTTACCAGTCAACCAAAATCATCACTCATGAAAAAGATCACAACACTCCTGTTATCTGCTGTTTTATTAGCTTCCTGCGGCGGCAGCGACGGTAAAAGTTTGGCAAAAGAAGTATGCGATTGCAGTAAGAAAGCCAATGCAATGGATGCTGCTGATCCAAAAAGAAGTGCTGCACAAAACGATTGCCTTAAAAAACAAGGCGAAGCCTGGGACAAAGTAAAAGACAACCAGAAAAAGGCTGATGAGTTCAATAAGGAACTCAGCGAATGCAGCAAGGAAATCATCAAGGATGCCTTTGGCAAATAAAAACGTCCCACCAAGGCGGGACGTTACGATCATATGGCGATAAGTTTATTTAACTGATTCAACCAGTTTCTTAAATGTTTCTGGCTCATTCATAGCCAGGTCAGCAAGCACCTTACGGTTAAGGTCGATGTTCTTGGAGGCTAATTTATGAATGAATTCGCTGTAGTTCATACCTTCAGCCCTTACAGCGGCATTGATACGTGCGATCCACAATGTGCGGTATTCACGCTTTTTCAATTTGCGGCCAACGTAGCTATACGTTAAACCCTTTTCCATTACGTTTTTAGCAACGGTGTATACATTTTTGCGCTTGCCATAATAACCTTTGGCAGCTTTTAATATTCTTTTGCGGCGTGCCCTGCTGGCTACTGCATTTACTGAACGTGGCATATTCTAATTAGTTTAATGTTAAAAGTTGAAAGTTTGGGGGATGGCTTATTTAAGCCCTAATAAACGCTTAACGAAATGCAGGTTTGCATCCGAAACCACACCATCGTGACGCATATTGCGCTTACGTTTGGTAGATTTTTTTGTTAAGATGTGACGTTTAAAAGCTTTCTGGTGAGTGATCTTACCGGTGCCGGTAACTTTGAAGCGCTTCTTTGCGCTACTGTTTGTTTTAACCTTTGGCATTACATAACTGTTTTTGAGTTACTCCCTACTGGCGTCCCGATAACTATCGGGAACTTGTTGAGCCTTGTGGGAAATGTCAGAAAAAGAATAGCCTTTTTCGGGCGGCAAAGGTAGGGGAAAATGGGGAGATACGACGATATTTAGGCCGAAAATATCCAAATAGTGGCAAATTTAGTTCAAAACTGCCACCACGGGCAGGTGATCCGATTGCAAATTGGTTGATATATAATTAGGTGGAATGACTGGATTTGAAGGGGTTTGGCTATAAAAAATGTAATCTCCACCCCTCCAACCCTGCTTGATCTTACCGGCACCCGCGTCCCAGTTCCCATCTGGTTGACAACAAGTTAGCGGTGGTGCACCAGCCAGGGCAACTGAAGTGTTGATCCCGGCATTGGTAAAAGGTTCCCAATTGCTCAATGTGAACTTACTGTGCTGGCTGTCCCAACCAGTATCGTTAAAATCGCCGACCGCAACGATGGGATATGCATTTTCTGTGGCGGAAAGCTGCAGTGATTGCAATATTGATAAAAATGACCCCGCCGCTCCCTTGTTTTTCCTGCAACACCAGTATCTGAAACGGTCTATCCGCGTGTCCGGCAAAGCTCCATGTCCCATGATGCACCAGGTTGAACCTTGTGCTATTGTAAAAACTAACGATCTGGGTATTATTGCCTTTGCCGTCGATCGACAACATTAGGTGCAAGGTTTTGACGGCTGCTTTTTGAAGTTCCTGCCAACGACTGGCTTCCTGTATCCCCACAAAATCCAGGGCACTTACACCCAAACCCGCGGGCAATCCGTCGATCATATCGGCCGTATTCTTTGCACACACAGTTAATTTCGATCCGGGAGAAACGGGCACACACTTATCGCCAAGCATCTTAGCCGACCCGCTGCTGTGGTTGGTCATGGCCTCAAATGAAACGTTGTAAGATAGAACGGTTAAGGGGGAAAGTTGGGGAGCTGGCATGGTTGTCTGAATATTTTAGAAAAAGATGATGTTTATGCTCCCAAGATATAAAATAACATGAAATTTTTTTTGAATTCTTATTCATCCATACCCTCAGCTCCTTCAGCAGTTTTGCTTGAATCCTTAAGCATCTGATTGATCGTTTCAAGTTCTGCAATAGTAAAATAGCGCCACTTACCTGAAGGCAGCCCGGTTAAGGTCATATTCATGATACGCGTGCGTTTCAGGGATTGAACATTGTAGCCCAGCGCCTCGCACATTCGCCTGATCTGGCGGTTGAGCCCCTGTATGAGTATGATCTTAAACCGGTCCGTCCCCTCCTGCTTTACAAAACATTTTTGGGTGACCGTCCCGAGAATGCGCACCCCACTTCGCATTTTATTGATAAAATCCGGAGTTATTGGTTTGTCTAGGCCCACGATATATTCCTTCTCATGGCGATTGCCGGCGCGGAGTATCTTATTCACAATATCACCGTCATTGGTCAAAAAGATGAGACCTTCCGATCGCTTATCCAGCCGCCCGATGGGAAATATCCTCGTCTTAAAGTTCACAAAATCAATGATATTGGTCTTGTCTTTGAGATCGGTAGTGCAGGTTACGCCCTTGGGTTTGTTCAGGACGAGATAAATAGTTTGCTTCTTCTTTTTGAGTGGCTCACCGTCTACCCTCACATCATCACCTTCTTTCACCCTGTTGCCCTTATGCGCATCTTTACCATTGATACTTACGCGACATTGCTCAATATATTTATCGGCCTCGCGCCGACTGCAAAATCCTGTATCGCTTATGTATTTGTTGAGACTCGTGTCCATTGATTAGAAGGTCATTCAAAATTAAATAATAAAAAAAGGAAAGCCGTCGCTTTCCTTTTCTATCAGCTAAATAAATATCTTATGATTTTTCTTCAGTGTTTGTGTCATCCGTTTTTTCAACAACTGGTGCCTCGACAACAACAGGCGGCTCTTTGATTAATCTGCCCAGTTCCGAACTGTTGCTCTTTTTCTTTTGTGCTTTTGGTGCAAACATCACTAGCATTCTTTTTCCTTCCATCTTCGGCATGCCTTCCAATGCACCTACATCTTTCAAACGATCGGCAAATTTCAATAGCAATACTTCTCCTCTTTCCTTGAACATGATCGCACGGCCCTTGAATTGCACATGTGCTTTCACTTTATTGCCATCCAATAAGAATTTTTCGGCGTGCTTGGTCTTGAACTCAAAATCGTGCTCATCGGTGTTGGGTGTAAAGCGGATCTCCTTAACCTCACTGGTCTTGGATTTGGCCTTCATCTCTTTCTTCTTCTTCTTCTCTTCGTACAAGAATTTATTGTAGTCGATGATCCTGCAAACAGGCGGGACAGCCCCTGGTGAAATTTCAACAAGGTCAAGGCCTTGGTCCTGTGCGATCTTTTGCGCTTCTGCAGTTGGATATACACCAACAGGTACATTTTCGCCAACCAATCTTACTTCGGGTACCCGGATCATGTGGTTGGTACGGTGTTCCTGTTGTTGTTCTTTCTTAAAACGGGGGTTGAATGTGCCCCTGGGAGGTCTGGGTGGAAATGCCATTTAAAAATTTTAGTTTACAATGTTGTTTTTTATTTATTCTGATCTTCTTTCATTTATCTCTGCAGTGATCTCGTTCACAAATTCATTCACATCTTTTGCTCCAAGATCTCCTTTACCCTGCCGACGAATTGACGCTTTACCCTCATTCATTTCTTTTTCACCGATCACCAGCATGTAAGGCACTTTTGAAAGCTCTGTATCCCTGATCTTCCTGCCTATCTTTTCGCTACGGTCGTCAATCTCCGCACGAATATCAGCATTTTTCAGCGTTTGCAAAATTGTATTTGCATAATCCATGAACTTGTCGCTTATAGGCAGGATCTTTACCTGCAGCGGCGCCAGCCAGGTAGGGAACTTACCGGCATAGTGTTCGAGCAGAAATCCAATGAATCTTTCGTGAGTTCCTAAGGGAGCCCTGTGAATGATCAATGGTATCTCCGGCTGATTATCCTTGTTGGTAAAACTGAGTTTGAAGCTTTGCCCCTGGGCAAAATCTACCTGGTTGGTAGCCAGTGTAAATTCCTTACCGATGGCACTCCATATCTGCACATCAATTTTAGGACCATAAAACGCCGCCTCATTTTGCACTTCCACAAAAGGCGTGTTGGACTCAATTAAAACCTTGCGAACCATTTCTTCTGTTTCCAACCAAAGCGCAGGTTCGTTTACATATTTCTGGCCCAGTTTTTCGGGGTCGTGCAGGCTAAGCCGCATTACGTATTTATCAACGCCAAATATTTTGAAATACTTGATATACATTTCATTCACAGCCCTGAATTCTTCGGCAAACTGTTCTTTAGAGCAATAGATATGTGCATCGTTCATGTGCAGGCAACGCACACGCATAAGCCCGAATAATTCACCACTTTGTTCGTAACGATAGCAGGTGCCATATTCCGCAATGCGATATGGAAGGTCTTTATAACTCTTTTGCTCAGCATCAAATATTTTATGATGATGGGGGCAGTTCATAGGTTTCAGGTAGTACTTTTCGCCGTCCATTTCC
>Ga0193753_10003462_pt1 | contig 11624 bp, 6 predicted proteins | sample H1c2metaG_FD_144925 | JGI IMG/M metagenome (GOLD analysis project Ga0193753, IMG submission 144925) | Soil microbial communities from a riparian zone of the East river system, Colorado, United States - H1c2 | ecosystem: Environmental > Terrestrial > Soil > Riparian zone | place: USA: East River... | reverse complement strand
CTCTTCACGCCGCACACGGGCGGACTGAAGTTCGGTCAGACAGAGGCGGGTGACGATCGTGACGAGGTACGCCTTCGGAGAGTCTGCCTCGACGGGGTAGCGCTCCCAGCGAAGCCACGCCTCTTGCACGGTGTCTTCGGCGCGCCCGACGTCGCCGAGCATCCGGTACGCCAGCGCGACGAGATCCCGACGGCATGATTCGAATGCGGCCAGCCGCCGGGCAGCAGCCATAGCAAGAGAGTCCATTGGGAAATCCACGGGAACCATACCTTTGGACGCGTGATGCATCATCCCCCGCGAACGAGCCCGACAATCTCTCGGATGTAGGCGCCCTGTTCGATGCAATCGAGCATGGACGCCGCCACGGCACGAAACGACATGGAGAAGGCACCGTCGGGAAGAGCGGCCCGTTCGCTCCGATACGCGTCGCTCGAAGCCTGGACCAATTTGGGCGGCCTTGCGATCGTCCAATCGAACGGTGTCGCCGAAACCACCGCCTCCATCGCGATGAGATCGCGCAAGTGATGCCGAACGAACCAGCGAAAGAACGCGTAGCGCAGACTCTTTTTGGGAAAGAGTAGCGCCGCCGACACGATGGCGAGCCGTGCGACACCCGCCGTCTGCATCGCGGCGACGGCACTGGCCGCGCATTCCGCGACGAGCGTGCTCGGCCGGAACGCTTCGCGCCCGCTCGGCCCGATCGACGAAAGAACGGCGTCGTGCCCCGAAAGTGCTTCGGCGAGCTGGGCAACGTTCAGCGGATCGCCTTTGACGACCGTCAATGCTTGTTCCCGGCGTGTGATCTTCTGAGGCGAGCGCACGAACGCCGTCACTTCATGGCCTCGCGCGAGAGCGAGGTCGACAATTTGGGCGCCGATGTTGCCGGTCGCACCGATGACGAAGAGTCTCATGAGGATGGAGACCAGGTAGCTCGCTCGAACGTGACGGTGAATTTGCCTTCGCGGGCGAAAATACGGAATTTCAAACGCCCACGCCGTCCCGACGATTGGAGTCGATGCTCCTTCGTTGTATGAGCTCGGCCATGCCCATGGAACCGCTCACCCCACTCGAGACGCTCACGTTGGAGGACCGGGACGCGCGCGTCGTCGTCGCTCCCGCACGAGGCGGAATGGTCACGCGCTTCGACGTCGGCGGCCGCCCCGTTTTGTTTCTCGATGTCGCGTCGCTCGTCGACGAGAGCAAGAATGTGCGCGGCGGTATCCCGGTGCTCTTCCCGTCACCGGGCCCGCTTGCGGGCGATCGCTTCACGCGCCAGGGGCGCTCGGGCACGATGAAGCAGCACGGCTTCGCGCGGCAGCGAGCGTGGTCCGTGATCGCCGCGTCGCCTCGCGAGGTCACGCTCGAGCTCCGCTCGGACGACGCGACGCGAGCCGCGTTCCCGTGGGACTTCGAGGCGCGGCTTCGCTACGCGCTCGCCGGCACGGCGCTGACGGTCGAGACACGCATCGAAAACGTAGGCCAGGGCGAGAATGCCGTCGCGATGCCGTTCGCGCTCGGCTTTCACCCCTACTTCCACGTGCCCGATGCCGACAAGGCGCGGGCGCGCATTCCCACGGACGCGACCCGCGCGTTCGACAACGTGAGCAAGACCTTCCGCAGCCTCGAGGCGCCGATCGATCTCACCGCGAAGGAAGTCGATCTCCACCTGGTCGATCACACGGCGCCCACGGCCACGCTCGACCGCGGCGACGATCGCATAGTCGTGTCCGCGGATGCCGACTTCGGGCGTTGGGTCGTGTGGACCCTCGCCGGCAAGGACTTCGTTTGCCTCGAGCCCTGGACGGCCGCGGCCGACGCGCTGAACAGCGGCGAGCACCTGCTCTCGCTGGAGCCCGGCGCGTCGAAGACACTGAGCATGATGATCGCGCTCGCGTAACGAGCCCGGACAGGCGTCACCAGCAGACGAAGCCGCCGTCGACGATGAGGTCGATCTGCTCTTGTTTCTCGCCTCCGCGGGCGCGTCCTACATCACGGGGCAGACCATCAACGTCGACGGCGGCATGTTCATGAGTTGATTTCGCATCGGCCGTCAACGCGCCAGGATGCGCGCGAGCGTTCCCTCGAGTGTCTCGCCGGGTGCGGTCTCGCGGCCCCGCGCGCGCCATGCGACGATGCCGTCCGGTCGCACGAGCGCGGCGCCGGTCGGCTTCAGGCGGTAGGCGGCGGAGAATGCGCCCTCCGGATCGAGGAGGTCGATGCCGATCCGATACCGGTTCATGCGAATGCCCAGCCGCTCCGCGGCGTCGCGCGCGGCGGCGTACCACGCATCGCCGTCCTTGCCGGCGAAGAGCGTGAAGCCCGGGCCGAATAGATCGAGTGTCGACATGCGCTTTCCGTCGGACTCGATCCAGACATGCGGCGCGCGCGTCCCGGGTCGACCGCGGAGCTCCGTCGTGCCGGGTCCCGGCGGCGGCCCGTCGTCGAGCGCGATGGCCGACGATGCATAGCCGTATCCCATCGTCAGGTAAGGGAAGATCTTGCGCATGTTCCACATCATTCGGAGACCCGGGGTGACGCGGATGAGACCGCGCTCGTCGCTCAGGCTGCCGGAGATGTCCGCGACCGCGCGGGCCACCGGGACGCGCTCGCTGGCGTAGGTATCGAGGAGCGCCTCGCCGGCACGCCCCGCGAGCACGGCGCCAAGCTTCCAGGCGAGGTTGTGCGCGTCCTGGATGCCGGTGTTCGCGCCGAAGCCGCCCCATGGTGGCATCGCGTGCGCGGCGTCTCCGGCGAGGAAGACGCGCCCGTCGCGGTAGCGATCGGCGATGCGCACCGCCGATTGCCAGGGGCTCACGCCCTTCAGTTCGACCGCGAGATCCGGCAGACCCGCCGCCTTGCGAAGCAAGTCCGCGCAGCGCTCCGGCGGGAAGTCCGCGGGGCCCTCTCCCTTCTCGGGATGGTACGAGACGTGAAACACCCAAAGATCGGTGTTGTTGATCGACACGAATAGCCCGCGGACGTCCGGGTTCTCGATCAGGCACATGCTGAACTCGCGTCCTTTGACGAGCGACGAGAGATCGGCGCGAAAGTAGATGTTGAGCTGGTGTCCTCCGAGATCGCGGCCGCTCCGCGCGATGCCGAGACGTTCGCGAGTTGGGCTGCGAGCGCCGTCGGCGGCAACGACGTACGCGGTGCGCAGCGTATGCCGCTTGCCGGTCGGCCGATCGAGGAGCGTGCTCGTCACGCCGTGCTCGTCTTGTTCGAGCTCCACGAGCTCCGTCCCGAAGCGGGCGTCGACCTCGCGCTCTCGGGCCGCTGCAAGGAGGATCGGCTCGAGGTCTTCCTGCGTGCACCGGCAGGCGCTCGTCGGGCTTCGCTTCGACTCACGTCCGTTCATGCCGCGCGCGCGCATCTTGCGGAAAAGCCATCCCCCTTCGCCGCGTGCGGCAAGGATCTCCCGGACGCTCGTGCCGGTGTGAATGCCGACTGCCGGAGCGAGCTGCGCGCCCGCGCTTCGGACCTGCTCATCGAGGCCGAGCTCGCGCATGAGCTCCATCGTTCGTCCGTTCACCCCGCGCGATCGCGGATGGATCGTCGTGGTCGGATGCTTCTCGACGAGGCACGTCCGCACGCCCTGACGCGCGAGAAAGAGTGAGGCCGAGAGGCCGACGACGCCTCCGCCAACGATGAGGATACGGGCCGCGGCATCGTCCACGAGAGCTTCCTTTGAAGAGTTCTTTTGAAGAGGCATTTGTTAGTGTGAGACCAAATATGTAGTGACACCAAGTTTGGTGTCAATTAGAAATCGAAAAACCCCGATGAAGAACCAAACTCGGATCGAGACCGCGGCTCCGAAGCCCGGCCTCCGCGAGCGCAAGAAAGCCGAGACACGCCTCGCCATCTCCGACGTCGCCACCACGCTTTTCATCCAACGCGGCTTCGATCGGGTCACCGTCGCCGAGGTGGCCGAAGCGGCCAACGTTTCCGTGAATACCATCTTCAACTACTTCCAAACGAAGGAGGACCTATTCTTCGACCGTGCCGAAGAGGTCATCGATGCGCCGAGCCGCATGGTGCGCGAGCGCCGTCCGGGCGAGCCCGTCCTGCACGCGCTTCGACGGGGATTTCGCAATGCGCTCAAAGGCGGCCAGCTCTTTCTCGCGACGGGCCATTCGGTGCGCGCGTTCATCGCCACCATCGAGGCGAGTCCGAGCCTCAAGGCACGCGAACGACTCTTCTTCGTCGAGAGCGAGCAGCGGCTCGCGCGGACGCTGATCGACGAGACCGATGCGGCACCGCACGATCCCACGCCGGCCGTCATCGCGGCGATGGTCGTCGCGCTCGCGAGCACCATCGCGCGCGACCTAAGGGCGCGCATGTTCGCAGACGACCCCGAAGCAAAGACCCGGCTTGCCGCCAAGAAGCTCAGCGAGCGAGGCTTCGAGCTCCTGATCGCCGGGTTCGAGGCGCAAACGTCGACGTCGACATGAAGGCGTTCGCCGTGAGCGTGCTCGTCGCCCTCGTGTGGGGATGAATCGCGCGCCCACGAGGCCATCGAGGTCAGCTCCCTCCCCCTTCGGGGGTTCTACAACTGCTTCGGCCAGTCCGAGATCGGGCCGCTCGCGACCGTGCTGCGTCCGGACGAGCACGAGGCGCGGCCCGCGTCGGCGGGACGTGCCGTTCCGTTCGTCGACATGCGCGTCGTCGACGATCACATGAACGACGTCTCACCTGGGGACGTCGGCGAGGTCGTGTACCGCTCGCCGCAGCTCTGCCTCGGCTACTGGGAGAAGCCCGCGGAGACGCAGGAGGCCTTCGAAGGCGGATGGTTTCACTCCGGCGATCTCGCCCGCATCGACACCGAGGGCTACATCACCATCGTCGACCGCAAAAAGGACATCATCAAGAGCGGCGGCGTGGTGGTCTCGTCGCGCGAGGTGGAGGAAGCCCTCTTCACGCACCCGGCCGTGCGCGAGGTCGCCGTGATCCCGATCCCGGATCCGAAGTGGATCGAGGCGGTGACGGCCGTCGTGGTGCTCGAAGAAGGCGCGATTGGCGACGAGGCCGCGCTCATCGAACACGCGCGCGGCACACTATCGGCCTTCAAGGTGCCGAAGCGCGTCCACTTCGTCGACGCGTTGCCGAAAAACACCGCGGGCAAACTCCTTAAGCGCGAGCTGCGCGTCAGGTTTGCGCCGAAGACGTAATGCCGGTTGTCGTCCGATGGGTGCAAAAGATTGCGCTGCCGCGGTAACGCGAGCATGGTGCGCAGGATGCAGGAATTCGTCTCCGCGGGGCCCCATGACACTGCGACACCGACGACCGACGAGGCGCTCGATGCGAAACCGGTACCGGTACGCGAATCGGCGCGGATCGAGGACATCGACGTGATTCGCGGTGCGGCGCTGTTTGGTGTGCTGATGATGAATCTCGTCGACGCCTTCCGCGTGCCCATCGTGTTTGCCGGGGATTTTCCACCGGCGCCCGACCGCCTCAATCGGATCCTTCAGCACGTCCTCGATATCGTCGTTGCGGGCAAAGCCTACACGCTCTTTTCGCTGCTGTTTGGCGTAGGACTCGGCATCTTTCTCGAACGCGCGAGCGCGCGTGGTCCGGGTGCGAGCCGGCTCTTGGCGCGCCGCCTCCTGATCTTGGGCGCCTTTGGTCTCGCGCACATGATCTTCATTTGGAATGGTGACGTCCTTTTCGGATACGCCGTTGCGGGCTTGATTGCGCTGCCCCTGATTCGTCTCCGCCCGGCGATTCTCCTGACCATTGCCGTTGCCATGTACGCGGTCTTTCCGCTCGTGAGATGGCGCTACCCGGCGTTGCTTCCACCGCCGGGGCCCGATGCGGCGCAACGCCTTCAAGCCGCGTACGCACTCTACGGCCATGGCAGTTATGCCGATATCCTTGCGTCGCGAGCCGGAGAGCAGTGGCGTTATGGGTTGCGTTACGACGTGATTGCCGGCGTGCCGCTGAACCTGACCAACATTCTCATCGGCGCCGTCGTGTGGAGGTCGGAGGTAGTCCGTCACGTCGATCGATATCGACGCGCGCTGTGGTGGATGGTCGCCATCGGCATCGCGCTCGGCGCGGGCTTCGCCATCCATCGCGAGTTCGGAACGCGTCCCGCTACGTTTTTCGGGCGAATGCTCGGTCGCGCGGGCATACACATGACCATGACCGCGTTCGGTCTCGGCTACGGGGCTGGACTCCTCTTGCTCCTACGCCGTCCTCGCGTACGCGCCGTTCTTCTCCACTTGGCGCCGCTCGGCCGCATGGCATTTACCAACTACCTGACGGAGTCCATTATCTTTTCGACCCTATTTTACGGATACGGCTTTGCGCTCATGGGGAAAGTGAGTGTCGCGGTCGCCGTGGTCATCGGTTTTGCCGTGTACGCCCTTCAGGGCGTGTTTAGCGCTCATTGGTTGCGCCGCTTCCGATTCGGCCCTTTCGAGTGGATCTGGCGAAGCCTTACGTATGGGACATTTATGCGCAATTCACGGCGCACGCTCATTTGAAGTCTGCGCCAAGGTTTTAGCGCGACAGCGCGGTCAAGAGGGTGCGCGCATCTTCCAACGACGGGTCGTCGTCGACGGCACGCTTCAACAAGAGCAGCGCCTTCTTCGTGTCGCCCTGGACGTGCGCGATCTCACCGAGTCTTTGGTACGCGACCGCCCGCGGAATCGGCGCCGCCACGCGCAACATCGTGATGGTGCGCAGCGCCTTCGTCGCCACGTCGTATTGCCGGAGCTCGAGCGCGGAACGCGCGAGCTCGGAGGCCACGAGCCCATTTTGGCCATCCATGTCGAGCGCGCTCGAGAGCCATTGCATCTCGGCGGCGCGGTCGCCAATGGTGCGTGCGATGCGTGCGAGTCGTTGGTGCAACAGGGCCAGGTCGCGCGAGCGGCGCCCTTTTTGGGCGGCCAACGTGACGTGTACGAGATCGCTCGCTTCCTCATGGCGTCCGAGCGCCAGCAGCGCGTCGGCCAGCAGCGCCGCGCACTCGATGTCGTTGGGTCGCATGGCGCGCGCCTCTTCCAACGCCGCCAGCGCCGTTCGCTCGTCCAAGCTGTTTTCCAGTAGAACGGTGGCGCCCCTCATGAGGTGCGTGAAGCGCGCATCGTGGTCGAGCGTCGTGCGCGCCTCCGAAAGGCTCATCTCCGCGAGCTCCCGCTGGGCTCCTGTGCGGGCATAAAGGTCGCGCAGACGCTCGCGAAGTTCGATGTTCGTCGGATCGCTACGAAGCGCTCGCTCCAGGCCGACCCGTGCGAAACCGAACTCGCCGGCGCGCTCGCTCGCGTGCGCAAGCTTCAGCGCGATGGCCGAAAGCTCGAGCGAGTCGTCCACCATGACCAGTCGACCGTACGCGGCGCTCGCGGTCTCCCAATGCTCGAGCGATTCCTCGATGTCGCCGAGCGCTCGCAGCGCCTCGCGATGATTCGGCTCGCGCATCAAGATCTCGCCGAGGTGCGTCCGCGCGGTGTCGACCTGTCCTGATTTCGCGAGCAGATTGACCAGCCGGAGCAAGATGGCGGCTTCTTTCGCCGTATCGTCGGATCGGACGGCGTCCTCGCGCAACCGCGATAGCTGTTGGGTGAGCGGCTCGACGTAATTCGCCGGGTCGAGTGAAAACGCGCGCTCGAGATCGTAAAGGGCTCCGCCCTGGTCTCCGAGCGCCGCGCGGAGCGACGCCCGCGTCGCAAGAAGCGGCGCGCGACGCGCATCGTGGTCGGGCATCGACGCGGCCGTGCTCGTGAGCTCCGTGGCAGCCGCTTGAAGCTTCCCGGCCTCGGTGAGGGTCGAGATCAGATCGTTGAACAGCGCCAGATCGTCTGGCAACGCCGTATGTGCTTCCTTGAAGAGCTCCGCGGCCCGCGCAGGGTCGCGCAGCTCGGCCCTGTAGAGGTTCGCCGTCTGGCGCAAGAGCGCAGCGCGTTTGACGGGATCTCGCTGCGCGGTCGCATCGAGCACCTGCACTTCGGCGACCTTCGCCACGTCGTTGCGCTCACGGTAGATCTGAAGCAAACGATCGCGGAGCGCGCCGCTCTCGGGGCACGCTTTGAAGCCGAGGGCGATGGCGCGCTCGCCCCCTTCCGAATCCCACAACTCTTCGCGAAGGGTAACGAGATCGAACGTGAGCTTTTCTGCCTCGGGCCCCTTCGTGAGTGGAATCAGCCGCTCCAGTAGCTCGGCCCGATCCGCAGGCTCGCCCTTCTCCGCCAAAAGCCGCGAGAGAGCGCGCAGCACCGGTTCGCTCTTGGGATCCCAATCGAGCGCGGCGTAGTAAATGGCGATGGCCGCGTCGGTATCTTTTCGCTCCACGATGGAGCCCAATCGCGCCGACAGACCTGCCACCCGCGGCGAATCGCCGCGGTCCTTCGCGGCGTCGATTTGTTGATTGAGAAGGTCGGTCAGCTCGTCCTCTCGATCGTTCGTCTCGAGGATGGCGAGGAGCATCGCACCGGCCTCCTCGTGACTCGGCTGCTCTTCGAGAATGCGTCGCAACTCGGATACGCCGTCTCCCGCATGCTCGTCGCCTCGCCCGAGAAGAATTCGCGCGCGCTCGAGACGCGTTTCGATTCGCGCCGCGGGATCGTCGATGTGCTCGACGACCTGTCCCAGTATTTTCGCGAGGCGCTCGGTGTCGCCCGTCTTTCGATAGAGGGAGATCAAAGGTGCCCACGCGTCGCGGTCGGACGGTTTTTCCTCGAAGAGACGCTCGTACACTTTCGAGGCAAAATACGGATCGCCGAGTTTTTCCGAAGCGGTGCGCGCCACGAAAGCGCGAGCCGTTCGCGCCTCGTCAGGCTCGGCGTAATCGGCCGCCTCGAGCCTCAAGGTAAGCCCGTCGCGGAGCTCGTTTCGCGCTTCGGCGCATTCTGCGAGCAGGACGAGCGCCCACGCGGCGTGCGCCCGCTCGGCCGAATCGCCCCGCGCGATCACCGCGTAGCGCGCGAGCAGCTCCTCGAAGAGCGCCTGCTCGCCCAGGCTCTGCGCCAGTGAGATCGCTTCGCGAAGCACCGGCGCGGGCGTTTCCGGGCGGCGGCTTCGTCGCTGGAGCGCGTCGAGCAACAGCCGTTCGTGCCCAGGCCGCCGCCCCGTCGCCTCGTACAAATCGAGCAGCTTGATTCGGTCGGGGTGCGAATCAATCGCCTTTTGCAAGATCGACATCGCGTAAACGCTTTCCGAATCGACTGCGAGGGCGCGCGCGAGCAGCTCGCTCGCCGCCTCCACACCGCCCGGCGTTGCGAGCCGCAGCGACGCGAGCCGCGAAAGCGCCTCGGCGTGCTTGGCCGGGTTGGGCGGCGCCGCCGTTTCCTCCAGTTCGACCAAGCGCGAAAGTACGCGCTCTTGCCCTTCGCGTTGCCCCAAGCGGCCGTACAGGCGTTCGAGCGCGCGCAGAACGTCGCTGGAGTCGCTGCCATGCCGCTCCGCCTCTTCGAAAATGCCGAGCGCGCGCGCGTCGTCCTCGAGCTCTCCTTCGACCACGGCGCCGAGCCGCAAATAGAGCGAACCGGCGAGCCTCACGTTGGACGATTCGGCCGCCTGCGCCGCCAAATGCGCAAGCGTGTCGGCATAGCGGGGCACCGAGTGCGTTCGCTTTGCGAGCTCCAGCATCGCGTCGTGCGCGCGCGGAGAATCGGGCGCCGCTTCGATGACGCGCAGACCCACCGCGAATGCCTCGTCGTCGCGATCGAGCTTGTTGCCGAGAACATCCGCAAGCTCGAACAGAACGAGCGCAGTGCGCTCGGCATCGCCGTTACCTTCCCGCGTGAGCTTCATCTCGAGCGCCTTGGCGAGTGCTTTCCACGATTCACGAAGACGGAGTGCGCGCTCGAGGCGACTCGCCTCCACGGGATGCATGGTGGCCGCCTCCAGGGCCGACTCGAGGATCTCGTCGGCTCGGTCCGCCTGCCCCTGCCGACGGGCGATCTCGCTCAGCTCGAGAAGAACCTCGGTGCGAACGATGGGGGTCGACTCGCCCGGTTGGTCCTGCCTACGCACGACGGCAAGAAGGGCGCGGTAAGAGCGCTCGGCGCGATCGAGTTCTCCGTCGTCGCGCGCGAGCTCCGCCAAGGTGCGCAAAATTTCGGCATTCGCCGGATCGATTCGCGTGGCTGCTTCGAGTTCACCGAGCGCTTGGCCGCGATCGCCCGCCAACAGATCGAGGCGCGCCAAGTGATAGTGAATCGGAGCGCGCTCCTTCGGCCTTCGCCCCCCGAAGCCTTCGATCGCCGCCCGCAAGAGAGCGCGCCCCTCGTGGATCCGTCCCGCCGCGCCCAACGTGTCGGCGAGCAGAAGCCGGATCGAGCGATTCTCGGGATCGAGCTGCGCAGCTTGCTCGAGCAGCGGCACTGCCTCCGCGGGCATGTTGCACTTGTGCCAATAGAGATCGGCCGCCTCGCGCAAACGAACGAGCTTCACGTCGTTCGACGTCGCGTAGGCCGCGCCCTTCGCGAACAGAGCCGCGAGCGGCGCGTATTCGCCCGTGCGTTGATAGATCGCCGCCAGATGCGTGCGCAGCGTCTCTTCTTCGGGCTGCTCGGCGACCGCTTCTTCGAGCCGCTGCCGCGCCTGATCGTCGCGCCCCGCGGACACGAGGGCACCGGCGAGCCGCAACGTGATCGCCGCGCGATCATCGGGCTCGCTGGCGTCGCGGAGCAAGACCAGGTAGTGCGCCGCTTCGGCGAAGTCCTGCCTTCGCGTCGACAAGCGCGCGAGCGCATCGTACGACGCGGGGCGCGGTTCGAGCGCGACGACGCGGACGTGATACGTGATGGCCGCGTTGGCGTCGTCGAGTTTATCTTCGGCGACGGCCGCGGCGCGCGCCCAGAAGAGCGACGCAGCCTCGACATCGCCTGCGACCTCTGCGAGCGCGGCTTGATCGGCCAAGAGCGTTGCGAGCTCCGGATAGCGCCCCGCTTGCGCGTAGACATCGACGAGCACGCGCACCGTCTCGTCATGGCGTGGTTCGTCTCGTAGATTCGCCTCCAACGTGGTGACGGCATCTCCCGCGCGATCAAGAAGCACTTTCAGCCGCCCGATCTCGAGACGTAGCGCCGGGCGCGCGGCCGCCGAGTCCGCGGAATCGGACGTGAGCTCGGCGCTCTGGAGAACGAGCTGCTTTTCCCGCAGCTCCAGCAAATCCGCATGCTGGCCGAGCTGTTGAAAAAGGTCCGCGAGGGCCACGGTCGCTCGTTCGTCCGCGGGATCCTCGACGAAGAGAAGCCGGTATAGCTCGATGGCGCGCGGGCGATCGCCGAGCTTTTCGACGGCGATTTTTGCAGCTCGGTGCCGCATGGTGCGCCGGTTTTCGCTGTCGAACGGGAGGTCCGCCGCCAGGACGAGTAGGTCGACCGTTTTTTCCGCGTCCCCTTCTTCGTCGTAGATGCGGCAGAGCGCCGTGATGGTCCACCGAACGAATTGCTCCGGATCCGCCGGCGTGCCCGACGTGATATCGCGCGGTGGCTCGCGCCCGAACCATCGCTCCGTCGCGAGTTTCATCAGGCGCTCGAGAATCGACTTGGCGAGCGCGCGGTCCGCGATCGACTCGGTCGCAATTTCCGACGCTTCGCGCAGAAGCTCGAGGTCTCCTCCCGTTGCCTCAGACAGCCGCAAAAGGCTCTCGACGAGTGGGCGCCCCTTCGCCCGCC
>Ga0193753_10003461_pt1 | contig 11624 bp, 9 predicted proteins | sample H1c2metaG_FD_144925 | JGI IMG/M metagenome (GOLD analysis project Ga0193753, IMG submission 144925) | Soil microbial communities from a riparian zone of the East river system, Colorado, United States - H1c2 | ecosystem: Environmental > Terrestrial > Soil > Riparian zone | place: USA: East River... | reverse complement strand
CTGAGGTCGACGGCAATTACCGAGTCGCTCATCGCCGTCGACCTCAGCACGGGCGTGCGCACCACGATCTCCGACAATGTCTCCAAAGGCATGGGGCCGGGTTTCGGATATTCGGTGGACCTGGTCCTGGTGCCGGCGGTCAATCCCACGCGCGCGATCGTGAGCAACATCCAGAGCGGCGCGAACGGGCCTAACTACCTCAGCGTGGACCTTGCTACGGGCAATCGCACCATCTTCGCGCCAGCCACGGGATCTTTGCCGGTACTGAACCCCGTCTGGATGCATCTCGACGCTGCGAACAACCGCCTGCTGGCGATCAACGCGTCCCCCGAAAGCCTGTTCTTCATGCCGCTGGTCAATCCCACGCGCACCCTGGTGTCGGGCGTGCATGGGATCACCGGCGCGCTGCGTGGCACGGGCATGAAAACATTCGGCAGTGCGATCGAATACGACGCCATCAACGGCATCGCCTACACGTTCGGCCTCGAAGGTTCCCTCATGGCCATCGACATCGCGAGCGGCGACCGGGTGCAGATAGCGCATTGAGCCCGGTGGAAAATCGTATCCATGTACATTCAGCCTACAGATCCGCCGCGGCCAGGATGCGATGATGGCCTTTCAACCCCGCGCAGAGGTATCCATGAATCTTCACATCACGATTGGCCCACTCCTTTCACTCATTGCCGGCATCCTGATCTTCATCGTGCCGCGGCTGCTCAACTACATCGTCGCGATCTACCTGATCGCCATGGGTTTGATCGGCCTCTTCGGCACCGGCGCCTTTCGTTGACAGCAGGCGCTACCACGGCGCCGGCTTGTAGTCCTTGAGGAACTGGCCCCACACATTCTCGCCCGTGAGGCGTCCGGCAAAGATCGGGTCCACGATTCGCGCCGCGCCGTCGATGATGTCGAGCGGTGGCGAGAATCCTGCTTCTGCCTTGCGCGCCGCGTGCACGGCGGGGTCCTCATCGGTGATCCAGCCGGTGTCCACCGCGTTCATGTGGATGCCATCCTTCACGAAGTCGGGCGCGCTGGTCCGGGTCATCATGTTCAGCGCCGCTTTGGCCATGTTGGTGTGTGCGTGCTTGTCGGTCTTCGTGGCGCGATAGAACTGCCCTTCGATCGCGCTGACGTTGACGATGTGTTTGTGAGAGCCGGTTGTGGCCACCATGAGCGGCTTCAGGCGGGCATTGAGGATGTACGGCGCGATGGCATTCACCAGCTGCACTTCCAGCAGCTCGGGCGTTTCGACTTCGTGCATGCGCAGACGCCAGCTGTTCATCTCGCGAAGATCGACCTGCTGCCGGTCTTCGTCGAAGCGATTCGCGGGAAAGAGCGCCTCGCCGCCGCGGTAGTCTTCGTCCAGGTAGCGTCGCTGCGAGAGGGCGGCGCTGTGCAAGAGCCCCTCGCCAGGAATGTGTTCCGCTGCCGCGATGAGTGACGAGGGCGCACTCGATCCTTCGAGCATGCGGCGCAACTCGTCATGGCCCGTGAGCACGGAATGCAGTTCCGTTGGAAGCGAGACGATCGACTCGGCCTCGCGCGCTAACAAGTGTTCAAAGAACCCCGCCGGCCGGCGCACCGTCTGGCACGCATTGTTGAGAACGTAGTCGAGACGCGGCAGCCGCTCTGCGAGAAATCTCGTGAACAGTTCCACGCTCGGTGTATGACGCAAATCCAGCCCGTGGATCTGCAGGCGTTCGCGATACGAGGAGAAATCCGGTTCACTCGAATAGCGGTCGGCGGCGTCGACGGGGAAGCGCGTCGTGACGATGACATGCGCGCCGGCGCGCAGTAGTTTGAGAGACGCCTGAAAGCCGATCTTCACGCGTGCGCCGGTGATCAGCGCGTACTGCCCGCTCAGGTCCGCGCGCTGCTCGCGCTTGGCGTAGTTGAAGTCACCGCAGGGCTCGCACATGGAATCGTAGTAGCGATGCACTCTTGAGAACGGCTGCTTGCAGACGTAACAATCGCGTTCCTTGTGCAGGCGGGGCCTCTCATCGAGGTCTTCCGGCTTCGGCGGTTCCAGCCACAGCGGCGCAAATACCGGCGAGCGGCGCTGAACCCGCAGCCCGGCCTGCTCGATCGCCTTGCGGTCGTGCTCCTTCGCGGCTTCCCGTTCAGCACGTCGAAATGCCTTCGCCATCCTGACGAGACCGTGGCGCTCGGGCTTTGCGACGAGGCCGGCGAGCATGAGCAGCTCGCGGCGTTGCTCCTGTGAAATGCGCGTGAGATGCGAGCGGTCCGCTTCGATCGCCCGCAATACGCTCAGGCACGCACGCAGATCGTCCTCTGAAATGTCCATGCGCGTATTGTATTGGACACTCGCATCTGGCGAGCGAACGACAGCCCGGGAGACGCCATGAACATCGGAAAAGTCTGCGTCGCACTTACTCTGTTGCTGACCGCTTGCGGCGGCGGATCGGATGACCCGCAGAGCGGTGGCGCTACGCCTGTGCCGGCGCCCGTCACGGCCGACATCTCGATGCTGTTCATGGGCAACAGCCACACGTCGTTCAACGATCTCACGAAGATGGTGGCGGACATGGTGCGCGCGGGAAAGCCCGGCAAGACGGTCGAATCGGTGGAGGCACCCGGCTTCATGTTCCTCGACGAGCGGCTGCACCACGCGCCGTCGGTTGCGCTGTTGCGCCGCCAGGCCTGGAGCTTCGTGATCCTTGAGGCGCAGAAATACAGCAGCAGCGGACAGTTCGAATACTCGACGGCGGAGGCGAAGGAGCTGATTCGCATGAGCCGCGTACAACACGCGGTCCCCGTGATGTTCCCCGAGTGGCCGCGCAAGGATATCGATGAGACGCAGCGAATCTACGATCTGCACGTGTCGATCGCACAAGCGGAGCCGGCGTGCGTCGCGCCGATCGGCCAGGCCTGGGACCTCGCGCTGTCTCGCGATCCGACGCTGACGCTGCATGCAGCCGATGGCAATCACTCCGCGCCGGCAGGTGCGTTCCTTGCCGCGCTGGTGCTGTACGCCACGATCACCGGGCAGTCGCCGCTCGGCCTTCCGCCGCTGCCTCAATATCCCGTCGATGCGTCGCTGCAGGAATGGCTGCGGGCGATTGCCGCTGAAACCGTGCAGACGGTACCGCCGCGAATGTGGTGTCCCGGGGATGCCGCCTGATGCCCCTGGCTAACTAGTCTTCACCTTCGCGGCGCGCCGAAACTCTGCACCCAGTAGACCTTGCCGCGACCGCGGCCGGTAGCGAGGCCGATGCCGATGTCCTGGAACCTGGAATCCATGATGTTCGCGCAATGCCCCGGGCTTGCCATCCAGCCGGCAACCGCTTCTTCCGCGGACTCGGGACCCAAAGCGATGTTCTCGCCCGTGAGGCGCGGCTCATAGCCGGCGCGAATCACCCGGTCTTTCGGCTGGCTGCCGTCGGCACTCCGGTGTTCGAAGTAGTTTCTTCGTGCCATGTCGCGCGCGTGATCGGCGGCCACTTCGTTCAGGATCCGCGAGACACTCAATGGCGGTGCGGCGGCGAAGCGCTCCGAACCACACCTTCTGCTGTGGCTTCTCGCAACGTTCACCAGTTCCACGACGCGCGCGCGGACCTTGGCGCCGGACTCACGCCCTACGGCCGCATCGGCGGCAAAAGCGCCCGAGGTCAACGCGACCGCCGCCAAGGCTGCGATCCAGCACAGCTGCGACACACCGAACCGGCGAATAGACAGGCTGGACATGGCCTTCAGTATCGACGCGCCATGCTGAATGCCCAGTGAATTTCGGCTTCGATCTACGGCTGCGCCGGCCCGCGCCGGCATTGCGGTGAACCGCGCGCCTGCCGGCACGCCCCAGAGCGAAGTCACGCTAGACTGCTGCGCATCACGGATTTGCCGAACCCGGAGTCTCCGCATGAAATTTCAATGGCTTGCCCTCTCCGTTGGCCTTCTCACGGTCGCCGCCAGTTCGAGTGGCCGGGACTTGCCAGTCGTCGATGCGAATGTTCGCCCGGGTGATGCGTTCTACGAGTACGTCAACGGCGCCTGGCTGAAGGCCACCGAGATTCCGGCCGATCGCAGCTCGATGAGCGACGGCGCAATGCTGTCCGAACTGGCGGATCAACGCACCCGGGACATCATCCAGCAGACCGCGCAGGACAAGAACGCCACCGCCGACGCCAGGAAAATCGCCGACTTCTACAACGCGTTCATCGACGAGGCGTCGATCGAGAAGCTCGGGCTCGAGCCGCTCGCCGCGCAGTTGCGGGAAATTGCCGCGATTTCTGACCGCAAGTCGCTGTCGCGCGTGCTCGGCAGGCAGCTGCGCGCCGATGTCGATGTGCTCAACAGCACACAGCTGTACACCGGCAATCTACTCGGGCTTTGGGTGGCGCAGGATCTCGACGACCCGAGCCGTTATGCGCCGTTCCTGCTGCAGGGCGGTCTCGGCATGCCGGACCGCGACTACTACCTGGACGATTCGCCTGCAACGGTGGCGGTGCGTGACAAGTACACGCCGCATCTCGCCCGGGTGCTGACCCTGGCCAACATCAAGGATGCGGATGCGAAAGCCGCACGCATTTTCGACCTGGAAAAGCGCATGGCGACGGTGCATGGCGCGCGCGTCGACACGTTCGATGTGGTGAAGGCAAACAACCACTGGTCGCGCAAGGACTTCGATGTCAAGGCTCCCGGCCTCGACTGGCAGGAGTATTTCGCGGCCGCCGGCCTGGGCAAACAAACCGATTTCGTCGTGTGGCAACCCGCGGCGGTGACCGGCCTCTCGGCGCTGGTTGGGAGCCAGCCTCTCGACACCTGGAAGGACTACCTGGCGGTCCGGCTGATCGAGCACGCCTCGCCCTATCTACCCAAGGCATTCGTCGACGAGCGCTTCGAGTTCTACAGCAAGACGCTGTCCGGCACGCCAAAGCCACGCGATCGCTGGAAGCGCGGCATCGCCGTGACCAACGTCGCGTTGGGCGATGCCGTCGGCAAGCTTTATTCGGCGCGCTATTTCGCGCCCGCCGAGAAGGCGCGCGCGCAGGCCATGGTCCAGAACCTCATCGCCGCATTCTCACGTCGCATCGACCACCTCGAATGGATGCAGCCCGAGACCAAGGCGAAGGCAAAGGCGAAGCTCGGCGTGCTGAAGGTCGGCGTCGGTTATCCCGATCACTGGATAGACTATTCCGCGCTCGATATCCGTGCGGGCGATGCGCTTGGCAATGCGCTGCGCGCGGAGCTGTTCGAGACGCATCGCAGTCTCGCCAGGCTCGGCAAGCCGGTAGACCGGTCCGAGTGGGTCATGACGCCGCAGACCGTCAATGCCGTGAATCTCCCGGCAATGAATGCGATGAACTTCCCGGCCGCGATTCTCCAGCCACCGTATTTCGATTCCCGGCGTCCCGTGGTGATGGACTACGGCTCGATGGGCGCGATCATCGGCCACGAGATCAGCCACAGCTTCGACGATCAGGGCGCGCAGTTCGACGACACCGGAAAGCTGCACAACTGGTGGAAGCCGGAAGACTTCGCGCACTTCAAACAGGCTTCGCAACAGCTCGCGGCACAATACGACCAGTACCGGCCGTTTCCGGATCTCGCGTTGAACGGCCAGCAGGTGCTGAGCGAAAACATCGCCGACCTGGCCGGGATCGCTATCGCCTATGACGCCTGGGTGCTGTCACTCGATGGCAAGTCGCCGCCGGCAATCGACGGTTTCTCGGGCGATCAGCAGTTCTTCATGAGCTTTGCGCAGAGCTGGCGCGCGAAGACGCGCGAACCGGCGCTGCGGCAGCAGGTCATCACCGACGGTCACGCTCCCGACGAGTACCGCGCCGACACCGTTCGCAATCTCGATGACTGGTACAAGGCATTCAGCGTGAAGCAGGGTGACAAGCTGTACCTGTCGCCCGATCAGCGCGTGCGGATCTGGTGAGCCAACGCGCTACTCGGATACGCTGATTCCCGATCCGCCCAGTTCCTTCGGGAAGTCTTTCAGTTTCGGCTGGCCGTCGTGAATGCGCAGCACGGTCTCGGCGTAGTTCACATGAACGCCGGGCTCGAAGCCAAGTTTTGGCAGCAGGGCCGCATAGACGTCCACGAGTCCGAATCCGGGATGATCCGTGAACAGGTGCCCACCGCACTTGCTGCACCACTTGCGGAAGCTCGCGGGTGTCTTGCTGTACGTGCCGATGTTCGCTTCGCCCTGCGTCACTTTGAGCGCGGCCGGCTGCCAGAGTGTGAATGCATTGACGGGACCCGCCGACCACTGGCGGCACGAGGAGCAATGGCAATAGCCCATGGCGACGGGCTCGCCGGTCATCTCGAATTTCACTTCGCCACAAAAACAGCTGCCAGAGTGCGTCACCGAAATCGCTCCTAATAAGATCGCCCAGCGTCGTGGGATTGCCTGGCAGTGTAGGGGCGTACCGAAATATCCAGAATGACCGCGCGTCCGGCGTTCTTGCGCAATCGTCCGAGGTCCCGCCTCCGGCAATTGCGGAACAAAGTCTCAATCTTCACTTCCTTCTGCGCCACCGCGCCGCCGACTCCGGATTTCGCGGCGCATATTTCAGCCTGGAAAGTGCAGGACGCATCATGCCAAACAGAACGATTCTGGCCAGCTTCCTCCTGAGTGTGCTGCTTGCAGGCTGTGCACCCGATTCAGGAAAGGAACGCTCGGCGGCGACCACCACCCAGTTGGTCCCCAAACCCGCAACGCCTTCGCCCGGGCCGCCTACGACATTGCGCGTCGTCATCCGCGTTGAAAATGGCAACGTGACCTTGCTTTCCGCCTCGCCAAAGCGTGGCAATGAGTTCGATGCCGGCAGCGAGGTGTTCGCGCACCGCGTGCTCGAGGAAAAGGCGCGCGCCTTGCGCTACGAAATCCTCGATGCAAGCGCCGCGGTCATTGGCTCGGGGTACGTCGCGGTTCCGAAGGTGGCGGTTGCCGAATTCCTCGATAAGGATGTTCGTCACAAGATCGTGCGCGCAGAGCAGCCGCTGACTTCGGCCGTGGTCACTGCCGCGATTCCGTACTCGCCCGGCGCGCGCAAGCTCAGAATCGCCGAGCTCACTCCGGATGCGAAATCGCCCGTTGAAAGCTGGCCGGCGACAGTGCTGACGACGGTCGATCTGCCCGCTCCCAACGATTCACCGCCCACGGGAGTCGTGCCCCCCGTGGACGCGCCCGCGGGAGACGTACGATGAACCGGCGTCACGGAGGTCTGATTCGTGCGGTGGTCAGCGGTGTGCTGCTGGTCTGCGCGCTGTTCGGCGTCGCCCCGGCTCACGCGGACGGCGGCGAGTTCCTCGGCGCCACGACTTTGCTCGACAGCGGCGATACCGCCGCGAAGATCGACATCGTTTTTCTGGGTGACGGGTTCACACGCGACCAGCAGGACGACTTCAACAAGAAGGTGGACCAGGTCGTCGAGGAATTTCTCGCGGCGCACCCGGTCTTCGCGCTGCGCAGCGCGTTCAACATTCATCGCGTCAACGTTGCATCGCCGGAGTCGGGCACGGACAAGTTCGCAACCTGCGGAACCGACACCGATACCGGGGATTCGAACCAGCAGCGGCAGACGGCGCTCGATGCGGGTTATTGCTCTGGCGGTGGCGGCACGGTTTATCGCTGCATGTTCAGCGGCAACACCCAGCTTGCGGTGGACTTCGCCAACAACGCGCCGGACGACAATTTCGTCGTCGTGCTCGTCAACGATTCGGGGCACGGGGGCTGCGCGGCCGGGAATCTCTCGTACATGACGGTGGAAGACGATTTCGAAGAGGTGGCCGTGCACGAGTTCGGGCACTCCATTTTCAAACTGGCGGACGAATATCAATACGATTCGCCTGACGACACGTTCACCGGCAACGAAGCGGGTCTTCGTCCCAACGTGACCGCGAACCGGGAAAAAGCATCGCTGAAATGGGGCGACCTGGTGCTCGAAAGCACGCCCATTCCGACGCAGCCGCACGGCGACGATTGCTCCGATCAGGATCTGCCGGATCGCGACTTTTCCGAGGACATCGTCGGCACTTTCGAGGGCGCGACCCACTTCCGTTGCGGTGTCTATCGCCCGCAATACTTCTGCCGCATGCGGGAATCGCACCGGTCCTATTGCGACGTGTGCCGGCGCGAGGTCATTCGCACGCTGCTGCAGGCAGCCAACCCGGATCGCGTCGTCACTTTTCACGAACTGAAGATCAAGGACGACAGCGATCCGTGGCCTCGCGGCGACGGCGAGATCTACCTTAATTTCGACCTGACAGGGCGAGGACATGTCATCAAGGGCCGCTGGCCGGCCGACGATGAATCGGACTTCGACGACGGTCAGACCAAGACCATCGATGTCGTCGCGGGCGTGCTGCCTCAGGCCGCAGCCGACGTGCCCGCGACGCTCGCGCTCCGCGTGCGGGAGTCGGATTGGCCCGATGGCGATGACGACCTCTCCAGCGATACGACCATCGATCTGCCGGACACGGGAAGTTTTTCGATCGACAAGGGCGACTATCTACTGAACGGCGACGTCGTCGCCGCGGACCTGCGCGTGTTGTTCGACGTCCTCAACGTCAAGGACGACCAGGATGGCTTCCTCGCGGGCGATGGCGACATCTACGTGCTCTACACCATTCGCAGTGGCGACGCGGTGATCAGTGGCCGCTGGCCGCAGGCTGGTGACGTGGGAATGTCGGACGACGACTCGCACGACATGAGCATCATGGCGGCCGCCGTGCCGCGGCCCCCGAAAGGGGAGGCCCTGACCATGGAGATCACGGTGCGCGACGCCGACAGCTGGTTCACCGGCGGAGACGACGATGTGGGCTCCGCCACGTTCACGTTCGACGAAACCAGTGGCTTCGGCGCCAGCAATATCGTGCACGTTCAGGACGCGTCGGGCTTCCGGCTGACGCTGTCGGTTCTTGGGCGCTGAGGTTGCGGACCTGACGGACGTCGGTGCGGCGTCCAGGCGCGCCCGTACCGGGTGGTCTATGCGAAGGGCAAGCGGCTCAGCGAAGTCCCCGGAGAAGTGAGGCGGTTCACCGCTTCGACTTCAGGTACTGCCGCCAGCCACCGAGCGCACTGATGTCCTGGGCGTCCGCAACGCCCAGCGATTCGCACATGAATCCGCTGACTTCGCTGCCATCCTCGAGCTTGACCTTGCCGATGCCGAGCGGGGAAGGGATGCCGGCGACGAACGAGCCGAAGTGCTCCGCTGGCACGCGCCACACTTCGACGTCGATGGCCACGCCCTGCTCCTTGACGCGCACCAGGCCAGGCCGGAACGGCGGGCCGCCCGGCAGCGCGTAGAAACGATAGATAGGGGCCGTGCGCGTCGTGGATACCTGCCAGGCGCCGCGTTCGAGCAATTGCTTGTTCAGCGGCAGGCCCGACATGTGCGCGCCGCACACCATGACGTCGATGGTGCCGTCGCTCGCGCCAATCGAAGGCTCGGCCGGCGGCAATGGCAACGAGCTAGCGCCCAAAGTCGAGACGGCCGCGCGATGCGCCCGGGCGGCAAGCGCGAGCAGGTCGCCGTCGCACCACGCGGGCGCGATCAACGAGACACCGAAAGGCAGGCCTTCGGGCGTGAAGCCGGCGGGTACTGCCACGGCGCTCAGGTCCATGAGATTCACGAAATTCGTGTAGCGCCCGAGCGTGCTGTTGAGACGGATCGGGTCGGCTTGTTCATCGCTGATGCGGTAATGAGTGCCGGCGGTGGGTAGCATCAGCACGTCGGCTGCCTGCCAGATGGGCTGCGCCGCGCGCGTCAGTTCCTTCAAGCGGTATTGCGCGCGAAACGCGTCGAGCGCCGAGGGATTGGCGCCGCCTGAAATGATCTGCCGTGTCACTTCGAGCATGGCGGCGGGTTGCGAGGTCAGCAGCGACTCGGTGGCCAGGTATCGCTCCGCGACCCACGGACCTTCGTAGAGCAGCCGCGCGGTGCTGAGCAAGGGTTCGATGTCCACTTCGCAGGCCTCGCCGCCGAGGTCGCGCAACCGTTGCACGGCGTCGCCGTAGAGCTTCTCGTACGCCGCATTGCCGAAGAACTCGAGCTGCGCCGCTTGCGGTACGGCAAAGCGGAACGTGGGAGCACGGCCGAACCTGGGCCGATCGGCGCGGCCCGCGGGCCGTGACCATGGATCGTCGGGATCGAACCTCACGGCAACGCGCGCCACCTGTACCGCGTCTTCGGCGGTGAGCGCGAAGATCGACATGGCATCCAGCGAACGGCACGCGGGCACCACGCCGCGCATGCTCAAACTACCCAGCGTCGGCTTGTAGCCCACCAGGTTGTTGAATGCCGCCGGGACCCGGCCGGAGCCGGCGGTGTCAGTGCCCAACGAGAAGCTGGCGAGGCCCAGCGCCACCGCCACGGCCGAGCCGCTCGACGAACCGCCGCTGATGTACGCGGGATCAAAAGCATTCCTGCAGGCGCCGTAGGGCGATCGCGTGCCCACGAGGCCGGTGGCGAACTGGTCGAGATTTGTCTTGCCGAGCGCGATGGCGCCGGCGTCGATCAGTGCCTGCACCACGGGCGCGGACGATGCGGGTTGATAGGCGAACGCGAGGCAGCCCGCGGTGGTCGGCAGGCCGGCGAAGTCGATGTTGTCCTTGATGGCAAACGGAATGCCGTAGAGCGGCAACGACGTCTGGTCAGCCACATCCAGCTGCCGCGCGCGATACCGCAGGCTTGCGTCATCGACGCTGCGGATCCAGATGTTGTGAGCAGAGTGTCGCGCGCGTTCCGCGATCAGTTGTTCCACCAGCTTGCTGGGGGTCAGCGTGCCGGCACGGTACGCGCGCCTCAGCGATGAAATCGTGAGATCGAGTGTCATGGCAGCTCCGGCCGCAACAGCAGCAGGGTGTCGCCGGCGCGCGCGCCGGCACCTGGCGCTCCGTGTATCGAGACCACCGTACCGGCGGAATCGGCAATGACGGCGATTTCCATCTTCATGGCTTCCATGATCACGAGCGTTTCTCCCTTGGCCACGCTTTGTCCGGCCGCAACCTTGATCTGCCACACGCTGCCCGAGACCGGCGAGGTGATGGCAATGCAATCCTCGGGCAGCGCGGGCGCTTCCGCCCGTACGGCGCCCTCGGCGATCGGCGCCTCGGCAAGCCCGGCGGCGCGCCAGCGTTCGCGTTCCGCGTCGAAGGCGCCGCGCTGCGTCTGCCTGAATGCGTCGATGGATTCGCGCTGTTCGTCGAGAAACTTCAGGTACTCGCCGAGGTCGAGCTGTGATTCCTCGATGCGCAGCGGATGCCGGCCGTAGGGAAATCCGGCGCGCAGCTTCATCAGCTCTTCGCTGCTGACGGGATAGAAGCGGATCTGGTCGAAGAAGCGCAGCAGCCATTGCTTGCCGTCGCGGAATTCGGCGGTCTGGCGGTAACAATTCCACATCTGCACCGTGCGCCCGACGAACTGGTAACCGCCGGGTCCTTCCATTCCATATACGCATAGATAGGCGCCGCCGATGCCGACGGCGTTCTCGGGCGTCCAGGTGCGCGCCGGGTTGTACTTGGTGGTGACCAGGCGGTGCCGCGGATCGAGCGGGGTGGCAACCGGGGCGCCGAGATACACGTCCCCCAGGCCCATCACGAGATAGCTCGCGCCGAACACGATGTCGCGCACCGCATCGCGCGATTCGAGGCC
>Ga0193753_10003460_pt1 | contig 11624 bp, 12 predicted proteins | sample H1c2metaG_FD_144925 | JGI IMG/M metagenome (GOLD analysis project Ga0193753, IMG submission 144925) | Soil microbial communities from a riparian zone of the East river system, Colorado, United States - H1c2 | ecosystem: Environmental > Terrestrial > Soil > Riparian zone | place: USA: East... | reverse complement strand
CTTGATTGAGTTGTCCCGGCACCAAGCAAGTGAACGGGCGGCCGTGAAGACATCCACGGCCGCCCGTAAGCTCATGCCGGGTCTGGCAGGATGCGCCGCTCGCCGGCGGGGGCAGTGACCTGTGCGGTGCTCGCAGGCACGCTGCGGTCGACCGACATCCGCTCGGCGATGATGCGATCGATCTGCTGGAAGACGCGTTCGACGCTACCCAAAAGCGCGATCAGTGCGCCACGTTCGCTCGCAGTGATGTCGTCGGCACGGAGCGCGCGTTCGCGAAGCTGGAGCAGCAGTGGCGACCGCTTTTCGATCTCCTCGCTCGTTTCCGTTGCGGAGCTCTGCACCGCGCGCATGGCCTGGCTCGTGGCATCGTGAGAACTTTCGGTATTCAATAATCCTCGACGTCTTCGCTGTCGTCGCGACCGACCTTCGAGAGCAGCGCTCGAATACGCCGATGAACGGGAACAACACCGCGGCGTTGAAGACGTTGAACGCGGTCGAATACACGCCGACGGCGATCGGAACGAGCGGGAACGTCTCCACGCCATTGACGACCTTCGCCACGCCTGGGTCCCCGAGGGCACTGAGCTGTTCGATGTAGCTCGCGCCAGATCGCGGGTTCGCTACGCCGAGTGGTTCGATCTCTCGAACGCTGCGGGAGCCGGCGGGGGCGCGAGCGATTGAAGGCTAGGCACGGCGCGCGCTATATGGCTGACAGCATCTGTGGCGAGGGAACCGTGATCGATCCTTGGAGCAGCGCAACCACCGTCGCGAGTACTGTCGCCAAGCGCGTGATGTCGCAGAAGACCCGGGAGTTGCTGAACCGGTTCAGTGCCGATGCGAGACTCAGTGAGGCTCTCGCGGAGGAACGAGAGCAGATTCTCTGGACGATGCACGCCGTCATGATCGCAGTGGCCAAGGCGCTAACCGGTGAAGAGCTCGACGGCGAGCAGGCGGTATGCCGTTTGCTGGCTCTGGCGAATGGCGAGTCCGGGTCGCGCAGACGTTTCCTCCGGTACTGGCGTCAGCTGGAGATGAGCTCCGATGATCGCGTCGCCATGCTCACCACAGCCCTCGTCACTGGCTCCATGAGCGTCGCCCGGGAAGGGACGCCGCAGCCGACGCACTCCGAAGGCGCCCGGGCAACGGAAGCCGCGCCAGCAGGGCCAAAGCACTCCGGGAGAGCGTCCTCCGACGCAGCACCAGGATCGACGACACCAGTGGAAGACTCCATGCGCGAGCGACTCGACTGGCTTGTGCTCGGCTTGTTTCCCGAGGATGCCGAGACCATCCAGTCCATCGTGAGGCTCGTCGACATTCACGGTCGCCTCCGGATCGAGGCCAGTGAAAACAGGACGTACCTCGAAGCCGTTCCGGTCTTGAACTACAGCCCGAACGACGACGGCGACACTGAAGACGACGTTGAGACGGTCGGCGTGGACGTGTCACCCGAGTCGTTCAATGCGCTCGCGAGCTTCGGCGTGATCAAGACGTACACGCTCGAAGCATACCCTTCGGGCATGCGCGGCAACCCGCACTTTGCTCCGCCGACTTACCATGGCGTGCAGGTGCTCCGCTCGGGCCGTGCCCTCAACAGCGTCCTCAACGTGATCGACTGGCGAGAGATCGCTCGAGCGCGTGGTCGGGTGATGGGACAATCGTGAACTCGTGCGCCAGTTCGTATCCGGGGTCGTGCGCGATGCAGCCGAGCTGTTTTAGCCCAGCATGAAGAAGGGCGTAACGACGGCGCACTTGAGTGCGCCGCCGTCGCGCGTGTTGATCATGCCGAATGACGCGAGGCGCCGCGCGTGCATCGGAGCCTTTCAATGCCGACAGTTTTGCTATTCGTCAGTCGCGAAATCGAAGATCTCGTGCCAGACCCGATCGAAGTCTTGCACCTCGTCTCTGAATCCGGAATTGGAACCGAGGATGTCGTAGCTGTGGTTCTTCCGAGTTGTGACCTGCTCCGATCCTTTGATGGGATCGGTCGGTCGATAGTGACCGATGATGTCTCCATGGTCGGCGTGAACGAGTCGGGTCTCCGGACCATCTGGCCACAACATTGAAGCGGTATTGACGATGCCGTCATTCTCCCAGGATCGAAGGACCCGCCGAACGCCGTTGTCTGTCACGCTCGCGTCTCCGACGATCTCGAACGGACCCGCCGCCGTCGCTGCGTATGCAGCACGATAGACGACATCGGTCCCCGAACCCTGATCGGCCACAACCGCGCTGACGACATGCCCGATTTCCGCCAGGAGTATCGACGATGCGGCAGGGTCCTTGTCGTAGGGCCTCCGCCCAACTGTCGCGTAAGAGCGAGTACGGATGGGAACGTGCGCAGCTTTCCAGGCCTCGAGCTCACGGCGGCGATCAGTCTCACTGTACCTGCTTGGCGTTCGAGGCGCGTCCGGCGCCGGATTCACGGCAAGATCGTCGATGGCAAAGAAGTCGGTCTCCACGTTGTCCAACCAACCGATCAATTCGCCATGGGCAGCGCGAGCGAGTGCGGCTTGGTAGCGATCAGACGGAGTCTTTGTCGAGGCCGGAGGTAGCATGTCTGCGACGGTATCGCGGAGCGCAGCTAACAGCTGCGGCCTTAGATCTCGCGAATCGATCTTCGATAGAAGCCAGCGGTCGATGCGCTCGAACACGGTCTCGTGTTGTGCCTTGATGATCAACTCACCCTGTTCGAGCCCTAGTCGAAAGACCGTTCGGAAGTGCCGGATGAAATCAGCGATGTTCGTCCCACGCTGCGGCACCGATAGAAAAACCAGCCGGTCGATCCGTTCCCGCAGGTCCTTATCCTCGACCATCTTCTTCTCGACGTCGTCTCTGTAGGAGACGTCGAAATCACCGAAGCCCAGATTCACCAGCAGCTGGCGAATATCTAAGCCGCCGGTCGAGTGACCGAGGAGCGTAATCCGGTCGTCTCGCTGGAAGATCCCGCGCAGTTCGCGCTCTTCGAGAAAAGCACGCAGAGCCATGGCGCGCGTCCGAACTCCGGCTGTCGGCAAGCTCTCGAAGTAGTGAAGCGCGAGTGTTCTGCTCGGATTTTTGAGACGCCAACGATCGGCTGAGAATGAGACACCGGCATAGTAGAAAATCTGACCGAGCGCGTCGAATCCGCCGAACCCAGGCACGAGAACCAGGTGAGTCCGCTTGTTCATGAGTGCTCGTTAGGGTGTTGCGTTTGTCCTTCGCGCCGCTGTGAACCCGTTCACCGGCGCGCTGCATTTCGGCAGCGTGAAAGCCAATGAGGCGCGACGCCACACATCGGAGTTTATGCGTTCGCATCGCTTGTTCGCCAAGCGGAACTGTCACGCCTCGCGGATTTGGATTCCGACGCCGTCGCGCCGCCTTCTACTCGCCCGATCGACCGTTCTGCCGGTGGATGAAATCGTCGCGGCGCTCCTCGGTCGCGCGGCGCTCTTGCTCGCGCTTTAACCGAGCTCGTTCTCGTTCGGCGAAACTCTCATCCTTCGACTCAGCCCCTTGCGCACTGCTGCCACCAGCGGCAGGGGCGGACGGGCGGCTCGCACAGCCGATGCCGAGTACGAGGCAGACGACGACCGAACGCATGATGCACATTGATCGAGTCTAACTGTCGCACGGACAACAGATCCAGGACCCGCGCATCGCCTGAGCGCTCACCTCGACTTACCGGCGTGATCAGTCCGACGGGACGACCACATGCTCGGACAACCCGAGTATCTGTTAGACACTCAGCAAGCGTTGATCCAGCCCGTAGACTCGGACAGCATCGCGCGCCGAGTAGTGCTTTGGCCGGGCGGTTTTGATTCCGTCGTAGCGCAGGAAGCAGCCCAACACTTCCGCAATCGCCGACAGCGTCGCGCCGCGATCCAGCAACCGCAACATCTCCAAACAACAACGCTCGGTCAAATGGCGATCAGCGGGAACTTAGCCACGACATCGCTGTCGAACCGATCGGCCCGCGAAGTGCTGCAGGCCTGAACGGGGCGCGATGGCGATCGTCACCAACCTCGAGAGCGACCCACCACCGCCGCAGGGCATGCGCGTGCCCGCGCGCCCTAGCGAGCTCAACGCTGAGTGGCTGAGCGCGTGCCTCCGCCACGCGGGCGTGCTCGGCGCGAGCGATCACGTGGCCGGCTTCGAGCTCGAGCGCATCGGCCAGGGGCGCGGCTTTGCTGGTCAGGTCGCACGCATCGCACTGCACTACGAGCCGGCGGGCGTAAACGCGCCGGCCACCCTGATCGCCAAGTTCGCGAGCGACAACGCCGGCACGCACGAGATGATGCGCTCGATCGACGGCTACGCGCGCGAGGTGCGCTTCTATCGCAAGCTCGCGCCCGAGATCGGGCTCGGCACGCCGCGCTGCTACTTCGCGCACTACGATCCCGTCACGCACGAGTGCTGTTTGCTGCTCGAGGATCTGGCACCGGCCGAATCGGTCGACTACGACCAGGGCTACTCGCTCGAGCAGGCGCAGCAAGTGCTCGAACAGCTCGCCGCAATGCACGCCCGCCACTGGAACCGCGTCGAGCACCTCGACTGGCTGCAGATGGACGCCGCACTGTTCGCCAACCTGCGCGCGGGCTTCATGAAGGGCCTGCCCGGCCTGGTCGAGCGCTATCGCACCCAGTACCCGACCCTCGTGCGCGTGGCCCAGCAGTTCGTGCCGTTCCTATCGGGCGACGAGGTCCTCGCGCAAGCGCGCCGGCCGCCGCTGACCCTGGCTCACGGCGACATTCACATGGACAACATCTTCTTGCCCAGCACGCGTGGCGGGCGCTTCGCGATCATCGACTGGCAGAGCGTGGCGGTGTCGCGCTTTGGCACTTACGACGTCGCGCGCTTGCTGTGCATGGGCATGCGCCCGGAGCAACGACGGCGGCACGAACGCGCACTGCTGCGCCACTATCATCGCGCGCTGTGTGCCCACGGCGTACGCGATTACCCGCTGCGTAGGCTGCGATTGCGCTATCGCGCGGAGCTGGTCGCTATCGTGCTGGTGGCCGTGCTGGTTCTCGACGGAGTCGACTTCACCGAAGACGAGGCTTCGAAGTACGTCGGCCGCGTCGATGCCGCCCTGACTGACGCCCACGCGTCGCGCTTGCTCACCGTTCTCGGCGTGGTGCTGCGCGTCCGCCGCTGGTTCCGCCGCTGGTTTCTCCACGCTTGAGCTCAGAAATGCAGGCGAGTGACTGCGGCCAGCTGTGAGTTGCGAGCGAGCTGTCGGCGCCCTGCGTGCGGTTGCAGCCGAAGGCGGCCATGCCGCCATGACGGCGAGCACGGGCTTGGCATGGTTCGAGTCGAGCTCAAGCATGTTTGCCTTCCTTTCGAGCACCGGCGGTCAGCGTTTCTCGCCGAGTGTGTGTTGGTAGCGCTGCTCCAGCTCGTGTAGTTTCTCGTCGAGCTCCGCCCGGCTGAGCCAACGGCCGTCGTCGATGACGCCGGCGATACGGCGCGTGTTCGTGATCGCAAGCAAAGGGTTCGCGTCGAGTAGGAGCAGATCGGCGCGCTTGCCGACCGCGATCGTACCGCGATCGGAATCGACTCCCATCCAGCGCGTGGGCGCGCGCGTGGCCGCGTCGAGAGCCTGGTACGGCGTCAATCCGGAGTTAACCAACGCCGCGAGCTCGTCGTGCAATGCCGATCCAGCGACGACTCCGGGGACCATCGAGTCCGTGCCTGCAAAGACAGGTAAACCTGCGGTGACAAACGCGCGCACGAGCTTGTCGTTGAACGCGATCAGGCTCTGCAACTGCGTGATGCGCTCAGGACTGTTGCGATCGATATAGGGGTTATGATCGAACCAGAAGCGGCGCGTGAGCGGATGAGTCATCGCGATCTCTGGTCGGGTATGAAGCGTAGTGGGATCGAGTGTCTGCTCGAGAATGCGCTGATCGAGTGTGAGGGTGGTGATGAGTCCGGTCGAGTTCTGTCGCGCCAGATCGACCATGCGCTCGACCTCGGCATCGGAACCATCGTTCGCGCGAAACGCCAGCTCTTCGGCGTGCGCGATCGTGTAGTCGGCTTGAAAGTACGGGTCGATCGGCGTGCCGCGTCCCGGGATGTGCCCCACCACTTTGACCCCGCGGCTGCGCGCCTCGTCGACGATCGCACTGAACGTGTCGAGGCTGAGTTGGCTATACACTTTGACCATATCGAAGCCTTCGGCGACCTCGTCGCGTACGACTTGTCGGCCGTCGCTAGGCGATGCGGCGACACGCGTGAAGCCGACCGGCCACAACGGTGGGTCGCCGTCAACCATCGCAGCGAGCATCATGTGCGGGCCGAGCAACGTGCCCGCTTCCACCGCGCGACGTTGCCCGACGGCCTCGGCCATCGCACCGAGATTGCCGACTTGCAGCACGCCGTACGCGACGTACGGAAGGAGCACGTCGGCATCGTCGAGCGACGCGTCTTCGATCGACGCATCCTGCAGGACGAGCCGCAACATGCGCGGGTTTTCGATGTGCACGTGAGCGTCGACGAGCGTGGGGAGCAGGAACTTCCCGCGGCCGTCGATGCGGCGGGCACGAGCCAAGCTCGGCGCGTTGACGGCGTCACCGATCCAGATCACGCGCTCATCGCACACGACGACGGTCGCGCCCTCGCGCACGCTCGGGCCGTCTTCCATCGTCAAAAGGTTGACGTTTTCGACCGCGAGACTGTGAGCACAAGTGGCCGCGCGCACGTTGTCGCTAAAACCGAGGATCAACACCGCAATGGACAACATTCGGACTGACATAGTGATCTCGCTCTAGAGATGGACATGTTGAAGTCGAAAACTCAGTGCTCGAGCTCGATGCCTTGCCAAAACGCGCAGTGATGCTCGTCGGCGAGGTCGACGGTTTCATGACTATCGGGTTCGGCCGTGATCACGCGCACGCGACGACTGCTCCAATCCGGCCAGCCGTTGCCGCGCACGCTGGGTCGACCGTCGCGTGCAAACGACGTCCACGCCGCGACCATGTCGCTCGCGACCGACCGCTGCACCTCAGTCAGCGCGATCACATTGCCGTCAAAGTCGACCGGCCGACCTGGTTGGTCGAACAAGTACGTCAGGTCATCGGCATGCCACGTGCCGCCCGGAGCATTCGGCAGCGCAGGGATGTCGTGCGGGATCGTGGCGTCTGCGAGCTCATAGCCGAACACGCTGCCGTGTTTTTGCAGCGCCGCATTGGCGCGCGCTTGCGGACACGCAAACATAGCATCGGTGTACGCCGCGGCCCAAAGCTCTGCCGCCGTCTCGTAGCGGCTTCGCGGGTATTCGGCTGCGACTTCGTCCTTGGCGGCGCCAAAACCCATGCTGAGCAGTGCATCCAAGTTTGCGTCATCGATCACCTGCGACTTGACCAGGAACACATCGGCGATCAGACCGGCTTCGTTGTCGACGATCCCGCCGAGCACCGATCGAGCTTGGAAATGGCCGGCGTCCAAGGCAGTCACCGGGTGTTCCGGCAGCACCTCGCCTCCGACGGCGGCGGACGCGAACCGCGACGTCAGCGACAATAGCGTCGCGACGGGCTGATCGCGCAGACAATCCGCGAGCTGCACCTCATCACCCTCACAACCGAGATCGCGCGCTGCCATGAGCGAATCGCGATGGATCTGCTCGCCGGCACGAAAGAAGGGCAGCGCCTGCGTATTCGGTCCACCGGCGTTCGCCAGCAGTGTCGTGCCACAGGATCCACTCTGCATGATGGCCTTGCCGAAGAGGCCGTTCGACCCGGGCGAGACCAGCTGCGCGCAGACCGCGACCGCACCTCCGGATTCGCCGAACAGCGTCACGTTCTCCGGGTCGCCGCCGAACGCACGAATGTTGCGTTGCACCCAGCGCAACGCTGCGCGTTGATCGAGCAAACCGTAACTTCCGGCTTCCGGCCCGGCGCTCGGCGCCATGAAGCCAAACACGCCCAGCCGGAACTCCAGTGTGACGACGATCACGTCGCCTTGCGACGCCAGGCGCGTCGCATCGAGCGCGCTCGCGGAGTCGCCAACGAAGCCGCCGCCATGCAAGAACACCATCACCGGCTTCGATCGCGCGCCGCGCTTCGGCACGGTGACGCTCAGTTTCAAACAATCTTCGTCGCCCGTGACTTGCTGCTGGGTGTCCAGCTGCGGGCAGGCTGGTTCGGGAGTCTGTGCCGCGCGCACGTCGTGCCAAGGCAACACCGGCATCGGCGCTCGCCAGCGCAGCGCACCGAGCGGGGGGATCGCGTACGGAATGCCGAGGAACACCGCGACGTCGCCGCGATCGACCCCCTCCAGCTCACCACTGTCGATGCGAACACGCGGTGCGTGATCGCGAGCTCGCGCATGCGCCGCGCTGTAGATCAAAAATATACCGATGACCGCGATGACGGATTGTAAGTGTCTCATCTGTCCTTCCTCGCTGAAGTCGTTGCGGGGAAGGCACTGTGGATCCGCGCGGGACCGACGCTATTACCTGTTATGTAAGATCGACCGCGTCGCGAGCATTTGTCACCTCGTCGCTGCCGCCGTGAGCCATGACATCACGCGTTCGGCGGTCCAGAGGGAACCAGAGCTCGCAGCGCGGCGACATCGGCGTGATGTCGTGAGCGAGCCCAAACGCCGCCTGATAGGTGGCGAAGCGCAATGAGCCGAACCGCGTGTCGAACGAGAACGTCGACACGGCAGCGGCGGCACGCCCCTCGAGCCCGACGCAAACGCCATACCGCGCGCGCAGTGATTCGACGCACGTGGCTACGCGCTCGGCCAGAGCCTCGCAGGTCAGCGCCTCGAGCTGGAGCTGCCGGAGCAGTTGTTCACTCGCGCCGCGCGCGTTGCGCATCGCGCAAAGCAGCCCGTCTTCGTGCGCCAACGCATCGATGATGTCCATGCCGGCGAAGTCGTGCGCGATGCGTTCGCAATAGCGCGGCATGACCAATGCGCACAGCCAGCGGCCACCGCGATTGATGCGCAGCACCCGCCATTCCGAGTCGAACACCAGCGCGGGGAGCGGGTCGTGTAGATCGACGATCCGCATCAGCGCGCAGCGCGCATTGTCATCGCAAGGCTCGCTCTCGTCACCGCACACGTGCGGCGAAAACCCCGCTTCGTGCAGCGCCGCGTTTCGAACCGACGCCGGCGCGTCGAGCTCGCGCATCCACGCCACGACCAGCTCACGACTCGGCTGCGCCCGACCTGTCTCGAGGAAGCTCACGTGTCGCGGCGAAATCGCAAGCCGCGAGGCCAGCGTCACCTGAGACAGGCGGCGCGCGGTCCGAGTGAGGCGAAGAATGTTGGCGGCGCTCATGACGTGCTCGCAGCTGCTGGTTCGTTCGCGGGGCAGTGCAATGCGGGCGGGGTTATGATACGAACGTACCATACGCCCGTGCTTCGCCCGAGACAAGCCGGCGCGTCCGGAGCGGAGCTCGGTCTTGCCGAAGAAAGTCGATCCGGAACAAAGGCGCCGCGCGATCGCGCGAGCGGTGTGGCGCATTGCGGCCAAATCCGGACTCGAACACGTCTCGATGCGACGCGTCGCGGCCGAGGCCCGCGTCTCGACCCGACTCGTGCAGTACTACTTCGGCACGCGTGACCAGCTCCTCGCTGGCGCCCTCTCGTACCGCAACGACCATGATCAGGTTCGCATCGGTCGCAAGGCGAAGCTCGTCGGCAAGACGGTGCGGGATCTCGTGCGGCAGACCGTGCTCGACTTACTTCCGATCGATGCGGAGGGGCGCGCGATGTACTTGATTCACGTCGCCTACTTCGTGCGCGCGCTGAACGATCCGAAGATCGTTGCGATGCTCGGCGGCGGTCGTGGGGTGACGCTCGAGCAGACGTTTCTCGATTTGCTACAAGCTGCGGAGCGCGCGGGGGAACTCAAGCCCGGGTTGGATCTGGAGTTGGAGGCTGAGACCTTGGTTGCGCTCCAGGATGGGATGTCTTCGCGCTTGCTTCTGCGCTTGCGCTCATCGACGCGTGCGGAAGAAGTGCTCGACTATCACTTGGAGCGGTTGTTTCGGCCGTAGTGGAGGACATGCGCTCAGCGGGCTCCGTGGGCATTCGCGGAGCCGGCTACGAGTCCACTCGCTCTAGTGTCGACAAGGCGAAGTCGAAGCTCGCGCCGCTCAACCTACTCGTGTCGATGCGAGCCGTCGTGAGCCGCTGCGACGCTGCGGGGCACGACCATGCGCCAGGCTTCGGTGATCAGCGCGCGCATCTCGCGGGCGTCGATCGCGTTGAGCCGTACGCAAACCCAGTTGAAGCGGAGCTCTGACTCTTTCGGCATCAGGAACTTGTCTGGTTCGCCTTCGACGAGCGCGCTGCGTAACTCTTTGGGGAAGGCGAAGCCCATGGTCTTTTGGTCGCGTGAGAACGCGACGTAGACGATGCTGCGGATCCGAAACTTGACCCGACCGTGGATCAAGTGCTCCTCGGTCCTCGGCAGCGACATTGCCACGCGCCGCACGTCGTCGAGCATCGGCGATGGCCGAGCCGCGTCAGTTGGTGAGTTCTTCACAGGCATTTGTCGGTTGGGGCGCTCCGAAATTCTCGAGCGAGTTTTCGTGACCGTGGCGGGCGTAACGTCATTTGTTCGCATCCAGCCGAGGCTCATAGTGGAGAGCGACGACGCCGGACTCGAAGATCTTGGTGTCCAAGAGCTTCAGCGTGTGGACGCCCATTCGCTCGAAGAGGCGCGGGCCTTCGCCGAAGGCAAACGGAAAGACGAGAATGCGGAGCTCGTCCACGAGACCGTGCCGGAGCATCGTCTGCGTGAGCTCACCCACGCCGTACTGCAGCAAGGCGTTGCCCGGGGATTGCTTGAGCTTCTCGATCTCTTGAGCGACATCGCCCTGAATGAGCGAAGCGTTCCACTTCAGCGGCTCCTTCAGGGTTCGCGATGCGACGTGCTTCGGCATCGCGTTGATTCTGTCCGCCATTTTTCCTTCCCTGGTCGGCCAGATCATAGCGAAGCCTGCATACGTTTCTCGACCCATCAGGAGCGCGTCGGGCATGAACAAAAGCTCGTCGAGGTACTGCGCGACGTCGGGACTGTGGAACGAAAAAATCTGCTTCCAAAAATCCGCATTGTCCCCGCCCATGATTCCATCGAGCGATACTTCGGCTTCGACGACTATTTTTCGCATATTGCCTCCAAGCGCATCGATTGCCGCGCTTCATCGCCTGGTGCCTCAAGGCGAAAGCTCTGTCTTGTACAAATACGACAGCTGCACTTTGCCCAGCCTGATCTCGGCCGGTGTCTGCCCGACGAGAACCTTGAGGGACCGCGTGAGGTGCGACTGATCGCAGTAGCCGGCGAGGTGAACGACGTCGAGAATGGGCACGCCCTCGAGCAAGAGGTTCGCGGCGAATCGCGCGCGTTTGATCTTGCGATACGTGGCGTGGGTGAGCCCGGTCGCACGTGCGAAGTGACGCTGCGTTGAGCGGTGCGACAGCAGCTGCTGTTCACCGCGCATCATGGCATCCACCGTCCGATCGCGAACGAGCATCCCCTTCTTGACGAGTCGCGCGACGAACGCGTCCGCGTTCTCGAACGTCGGGTATTCCCACGCGGAGCCGTCCAGCCAGAACGTGCGCTTCGTCGCTCCTGGCAGATTCACGTCATTCCGGTCCCGAACCGTTGCCGGAGCAAACTCCGGCAGGAA
>Ga0193753_10003459_pt1 | contig 11625 bp, 10 predicted proteins | sample H1c2metaG_FD_144925 | JGI IMG/M metagenome (GOLD analysis project Ga0193753, IMG submission 144925) | Soil microbial communities from a riparian zone of the East river system, Colorado, United States - H1c2 | ecosystem: Environmental > Terrestrial > Soil > Riparian zone | place: USA: East... | reverse complement strand
CAAACTGACCTGCCTCGGTTTACTCAACCAGTCATCAATTGAGGATTTCAGGACTTCGGCGAACTCGCGAGACATGCAGGCGCACTGCAAACTAGCGCAAAATCGAATGAGATTCGGACGCTGCACACTGAGGTCCCCTGAAAGGAGACCGGCGAGGAATCAAGGCCTGTTACTACGTTTACCCCGAGATCGTAAAACATGCCGGCGCCTTGTATTATGTGACTGGACCGGCGAACGGAGATTCGCCAGAAGGAGCCGCCACATGACGAGGGCGATTCTGTGTATCGCCTTTCTGATGGGAACGGCACGTGCCGCAAGTTCCAAGGTCGCACCCCACGACCCCAACAAGACTGTCGACGAACACCACGTCACCACGCTTGCGGGTCCGGTAGCTCAGGCGAACGTCGTTGTTCTGCCAATCCAGTTGTCCATCATCGATGTTGCGGACATCCGGTTCGCACGTATCTCCACAGCCGACGGGCTGTCGCAAACAAAAGTGGACCGAATTATACAGGACGACCAAGGCTTCATGTGGTTTGGCACGCAGTATGGGCTGAACCGGTACGACGGCTACGACTTCAAGGTCTTCGCTCACGATCCAGGAAATCCCAACAGTCTCAGCGGCGTCCGCATTCGCGACGTCTTCAAGGATCGCGATGGCACTCTCTGGGTCGGATGCGATCAGTTCCTCAATAAATTCGATCCGAAGACCGAGACTTTTAGGCGGTACCCGGTTCCGTTTGTCAACCAAATAAGTCAGGACAGTACCGGAATGTTGTGGTTAGCGACAAGCACGGGCTTGTATGCATTGAATCGGGCAACCGGGCAAATTCGCCAGTATACGCACGATCCCAACGATCCTTCGAGCATCAGCAGCAACGTCGTCGCATCGAGTGGTGAAGATAAGGCAGGCAGGTTTTGGGTTGCGAATACCAGGGGGCTGGATGAATTCGATCGCAGAACGGGGAAGGTAATACGACACAATCCACTAGCTGAACATCCGGGTTTGTTCTTGTTCTATGAAGATCGCGTCGGTACATTCTGGCTCTTTAACGTGTCCGGCAACCCGGTGGCTGTGTTTGACCGGAAGACGAACACGCTGACTTACTATTCGTTGCACAACGAGACACTGCCAGCGACGGCCTTCGCCATCAGAGCAGTATGCGAAGACCACGAAGGCACTCTGTGGCTCGCTACGACGAGCGGCGGTTTGCTCAAATTCGACCGGGAGCAGCGGAGATTTGTCCGTTACCACAATAATCCTGCGGATGCGCAGAGCCTGCCCGAGAATAGTGTGATCAGCCTGTTCGCAGACCGAGAAGGGAGCATCTGGGCCGGCATGGGCAGAACGGGCCTCATCCGTTTCGATTCGAAGCCTTTGCCGTTTAAGCGAGTCACGTACAATCCCAGCGATCCGAAGAGCAGAGTTGAGCCGTTTGTGGGTGCAATCTACGAGGATAGCCAGAAAATCCTCTGGATCGGTACGCCTGACGTGCTCATGCGCATCGACCGTAAGGCGGGGCGCTACACCTCTTACCGGACCTCCGGACCCAGAGCCGATTCCGACGTGATCAGCATTCGTGAAGACCACGCGGGCAATCTCTGGATCGGCACTTACGGCCATGGGCTCCACCGCTTCGACCCGCGGACGGGACAATTCAAGACGTACCGGCACGATCCGGCCGATCCATACAGTTTGAGCAACGACATCGTATCGCGTCTGCTCATCGATCATAACGGGACGCTGTGGGCCGGGACACAGGACGCTTTGGATCGTTTCGACGCAGCGACTGAACGCTTTACGACTTATAAGCTCGAATCCCACGAAGACCTGTGTTATGTGGAACTGCTGGAGGATCGGGACGGCACCCTGTGGCTTGGCACTGATACCGCAGGTCTGCGTCATTTCGACCCGGCCACCGGCCGGCTCACCGTGTATCAGGCTGACATGAATCGTCTCGGGACGTTGAGCGACAACCGCGTCAATTCAATTCACTTTGATGCCTCGGGCACGATGTGGCTCGGCACGCAGAACGGACTGGACAAATTCGACCCGAAGACGAATTCGTTCACGGTCTATACCCGGCGGGATGGCCTGCCGGGCAACGCGGTGGCCTGCATTCTTGGAGATGACCACGGCGATTTGTGGATGAGCACCAACAATGGAGTAGCGAGACTCAATCCGGGGAGCAGGACGTTCAAGAATTACTCGATGACTGACGGACTGCCGGGCCCTGATTTCACGGGTTGGGGCGCGTGCTCCAAAAGTCCAACTGGAGAGATGTTCTTTGGCGGGTTCAGTGGAGCCACCGCCTTCTTCCCGGACAAGGTAACGGATGCTTCGTACACACCGCCCATTGTCCTTACCGACTTTCGGCTGCCGGGGAATTCGGCAGATCGTGGAAGTCATTTCTCGCTTCAAAGGTCCGTCTCATATACCAGGGACTTAATTCTCCCGCACACGGAAAACGTCTTCTCGCTGGGCTTCGCCGCGCTCAGCTATTCCAATTCGGCGACAAACCGCTATAGATACAAGCTGGAGGGCTTGGAACGGGATTGGAACGAAGTAGGCAGCGATCGCAGGCAGGCGACCTACACAACTCTGCCTGCGGGTAAGTACACGTTCCGCGTGGAGGGCGCGACCAGTGGTGGCCCGTGGACCGATCCCGGCGTGGCGGTGAGCATCGACATCCTGCCCCCATGGTGGAACTCATCATGGTTCCGTGCGTCGTGTTTGGCCGCTTCTCTGGCATTGCTCTGGGCGCTCTATCGGTACCGCCTCCACCAGATCGGGCAGGAATTCAACGTACGCCTGGATGAACGTGTCAACGAACGGACGCGTATCGCACGCGAACTGCACGACACCTTGTTGCAGTCGTTTCATGGGTCGCTGTTCCGATTTCAGGCGGCTCGCAACATGCTTCCCCGGCGTCCTGAAGAAGCCATTCAAGTTCTCGATAGCGCGATCACCCGGGCGGAGGAGGCAATCGCCGAGGGCCGAGGCGCGATTCAGGGCTTGCGTCCCGAACCGGTTCCTGCGCGCGACCTCGCGCACTTGCTGACGGCTATAGGCAAAGAATTGGCAGAGGCGAAGGATGGCGGCCCTCAGGATCCACATCACCATTCACCGGGTTTCCGTGTGACAGAAGAGGGGGAGAGACAAGCCTTGTCTCCAATTCTTCAGGATGAAGTCTACCGGATTGCCCGCGAGTTATTGCGAAATGCTTTCCAGCATGCAGAGGCACGTCAGATCGAAGCCGACGTTCGGTACAACCACACCGAACTCCGGTTACGTATCCGGGATGACGGAAAAGGGATTGACCCGGCGGTTTTGCAGGAAGGCCGCCGCGCCGGACACTGGGGGTTGCCTGGGATTCGTGAACGCGCGAAACGAATAGGTGCACGATTGGATTTCTGGGGCGAAGCCGGCGCTGGTACTGAGGTGGAACTTACAATTCCGGCCTCCGTTGCCTACGAGAAAGCATCTAATGGGTCTGGCCGCAATTCCGGCCGATTCAGGCTATTCCGCAGAAAAACGAAAACTCATGCGCACTGATGCCGGCTCGATTCGGGTTCTTACCGTCGACGACCACCCTCTCCTCCGCGAGGGGATTGCTGCGCTGATCAACACCGAATCCGACATGAAGCTGATTGCGGATGCGTGCAACGGACAGGAAGCAATCGAGAAGTTTCGATTGTACCGGCCGGATGTAACATTGATGGATCTCCAGATGCCGGCCCTGAACGGCATCGAGGCAATCATAGCCATTCGAACCGAATTCCCGAAGGCCCGCATCATCGTCCTGACGACGTACACGGGCGACGTCCAGGTCTTACGTGCTCTTAAAGCGGGCGCGCGGGCTTACATATTGAAGGGACAGGTGCACAGAGAACTCCTCGATACCATCCGCGCGGTTCATGCCGGTCAGAAGCGAATACCCGCGGAAATCGCCGCTGAGTTGGCCGACCATGTCGCGGAGGACGAATTGACTTCGCGCGAGATCGATGTGCTACGGCTGGTCGCCGGCGGGAACGCTAATAAGGAGATCGCCGCTCAGTTGTCCATTGCAGAGGAAACGGTCAAGAGCCACATGACGAATATCCTGTCAAAGCTTGGGGCCAACGACCGTACACATGCTGTCACGATGGCCGTAAAGCGCGGAATCATTGAACTGTAGGTCCCCCGAAAAGGGGATGGTCCGTTCCCAGTTTCGCGCCTTTCAGTCCTGTTGTGAATCTCATACGCTGCCAACAGGTGTGGATTGCAACGGCTATTCTCAACGTTCGCTGACGGTTGGCCAGGTATAGGCCTTCTGCTTCTGCGGCTGCTTACGGGATTGGCACTGATCCATTCCGGGCTCATCTGCCTTCTCGAAGCACCTCCGTTGATAACAGTCGTGCTACAAGTCATGGGAGCCGGAGCCGGGTTACTTCTTCTGGCCGGTCTGTGGACCCCGGTGGCGGGATCCTTGGCAGCCATTGCCAACGTGTGGATCGCGTTCTCGCAGTTTCTCTCGCATTCTCGCGATCCACGGATTGCCATCATACAGGCGGTCCTCGGCGCCGCTTTGGCTATGGTCGGACCCGGCGCTTGGTCTATCGATGCGCGGCTTTTCGGCAGGAAGCACATCGATTTCTAGAACGCTAGCCGAGTTTTTTCTCCCCCGATAGTGCTGGTGCCAAATCAAATCATCTAGGGAACGAATAGGATGACCTTCTGGGGCTGCGTACAAGCGGGACCCGTTCCACAATGAGCCAGAAGAACCAAAGGCCGAAGGTGCAACGGGAACGAAGGAGTCGAGAAATGGTTGCAAACGCTAGTTGGGCGGTTGAATCACCAGCAATTAACCGTGACGTATCTTTTGAAGTCGAGAATTCGGTCTTGCCGAAAGTCCCTCTTGACAGCGACGAACTTCCCGGCAGCGAAGTGCCCCGCATTGTCGGTAACAGCGCCGCTCTACGGCACGTACTCGGGATGGTGCGGATCGTGGCCCCGACCGATGCCACCGTGTTGATCAACGGGGAGACAGGAACGGGCAAGGAATTGATTGCGGAAGCCATTCACAAGTGGAGCGGCCGATCGAACGGACCTTTTCTAAAGATGAATTGCGCCGCCATTCCTGCAGGCTTGCTGGAAAGCGAGTTGTTCGGTCACGAACGCGGCGCTTACACCGGAGCGGTCACACGCAGTATTGGACGCTTCGAGCGCGCTAACCGCGGTACTTTGTTCTTGGACGAGATCGGCGACCTTCCGCTAGAGTTGCAGCCTAAGCTTCTTCGCGTCATCCAGGAACGACAGTTCGAGCGTTTAGGCAGTACTGCGACGATTCAGACGGATGTTCGGGTGATCTGCGCCACGCATCGGGATCTCGTTGACATGATAGACGAACGTCAATTCCGCGCTGATCTCTTCTATCGCCTCAGCGTGTTCCCCATTGAGTTGCCGCCGCTGCGTGGTCGCCCTGAAGATATCCGTTTGTTAGTCCACCATTTTGTCAAACATTACGCCGCCCGCATGCGCAGGCCGATTACGGGCATCTCGGAGGAATTGATAGCGGCTCTGGTGCGTTACTCTTGGCCGGGCAACGTGCGGGAACTGCAGAACTTCATCGAGCGCTCCGTAATTCTCGCGACTGGCACTGTGCTGAATGGTTCGGCGCCAGAACCCATCTACACAACCCAGGGTGATTCGGCGTGGACCAAGTTATCCGGTCCGGTCACGCTGGAAGAGACGGATCGTTCGCATATCCTTCAGACTCTGCAACAAACGGGAGGAGTCATCGGAGGCCGGAATGGCGCCGCCGCCCGGCTGGGCCTGCCGCGCACGACTTTAATAGCCAAGATGAGGCGGCTGGGAATTAATCCTTCTGAAAGGTCGTTGGCTGTGGCGCGGGCAGCAGGGTCAGCGGCATAATTCTTCGATCTGGAGGAAATCGACCATATCCATGGCCGTCTTATGCAGGCGGATTCGCCCGACTCAACTCTAAGTCGAAAAGCTGCGCAATTCTGCTGAATGTCTTGGTCATCTAGGAGCCGCTTCAGCGATGTACGCATGGCCTGACCACTACCGTGTGAGTGCATCTGAAATCCGCACCCTAGGCGCTCGACGCGTGCAGCGTTATCGAATTGGTCATGAGCAAACGGCGTGATGAGCTGGGGTATACCAGCTGCGAATGCCTGGGATGCGGTGCCAATACCGCCATGGTGTACCAATGCCGTGGCGCGCGGCAGCAACTTACTCAGCGGCACATACGAGCGGGTCAGGATGTTTGGAGTTAGCCGCGGTAACATCGTCCCCTTGCTTGCCAGGAAAATGCCTTTGGCACCAAGTGCGTTTAGGGCGTCAGCAGCAACCGTATAATAGGGTAATCCGTTTACCAAGGTTGAACCCGGAGTGAACACAACCGGTGCCGGACCTTTCGTCAAGAAGGATTCGAGTTCGGTATCATCGCTCCGGAACTCTGCTTCGTCAAACAGCGGGAAGCCGGTCAAAGTAACGTTGGGCGGCCAATCGGTTTGTGGTGGGGCAAACCATTCGGGAAAAAGGCCCAGCACGCTTTGTGGCGAATGCATCCAGCGCCCCATGATGCGCGTAACAGGCGGCAATCCAAGGTCTGACCGTAGCCGGTTGATGTCAGGCGCGCAGATACGATCCAGCACAGCGCGATCGAAGGTCCAGAGAAGACCCGCCCTGACCGGGTACGGCAGTGATAAGGGAATGGTGAACTGTTTGTGGATGGGCGGCAGCTTTGCAGATAGGAACATCGATGGCGAAATTTGCAATGAAACAAGCGGTACACCGTACCTCTCGTGCAACAATCTTGCACCCAATGCCCACGGGTGCGCCGCCATAATCGTATCGTTGTCGACCTCGGCGTACAAAAGGTCGAACAAGGGCCGAATCCTGACCGCCAAAGCCTTCCATAACGTCTTCAATGACGTGCGTGGATTCCAGAGCGCCGGGTTGTTGATCGCGGCATAGTATTCGTCAACAGTTCCTAATGGCAAAAATCGAGGCCGCAGCGTTCGACTACCTCTGCAAAAGCCGGACTTGTGCAGAACGATACCCGGTGCCCCTGTCTCAAAAAAACACGGCTCAACCCCAAAAGTGGATGTACATCGCCACACGAGCCAACCGCTATGACTATAATGTGCAGAATTCCCTCCCAACCTAGTAACTCAAGATGAAATGTGGTCGACGGTGCGCCGGGCAAACGGCGCAGGCAACTACAAAACACTACATTGCCAGCGAAAGACCTCGGTTCGCCATTTCGTTTCTAGGAATACTCCCGGCTACGGGATCCATTCCCAACAAAAACCTTCTCTGGAAATCGCCAGCCGCGCGCCGGGCGTGAGTACTTTCGAGATCGAGAAAGTGACCGGCGTCTGGAACGACAGCAAATTGGCTGTACCTCAGGTATTGGCCCAGGGAGCGGACATCTTCGGTCGTGGTGTATTCATCCAGTGCGCCGTTAATAAACAATACGGGCACTTCAATCGCTCTGAAGATATCGACGTATTGGCTCTGATCTAGCCCGAAAATCTGGTCGATGTGGAACATGATCTGCTCTTCGTTACCTTGGACCATTGATAACAAATATTGATAATTGTGAGCTTTCAACAGACGAGGAAGATATTTTCCTACCGTGCTGTTCAGAAGCTGTGCAGCTCCGGGGACGTCCTGCTCAACCAAGAAGCGGCGGGCATTGGCCATGTAGTTAGCCATGGCCTCATTAATGACCGGAGAAAACGACAGGATCACAGCCTTTTCGATGGTAGATGGAAGCCTGGAAAGTGCCAGGAGCGAAGATACACCTCCCCAAGATGCAGATACAAGATAATTCGCGCTAAACCGCTCGATCAAATCGAGTAGAATCTCTACTTCATCGTCTTTGGTTAAGATGCCATTATTTGTATTGTGCACTCTGGACCGCCCGGCAAAAGGCAGGTCGAAGAGAACAATATTTACGTGATCTTTTAAATTGCGAATGGTTTGGCTAAAGGAGGTCGTGGTCGCCAAAGCACCGTTTACCATAATCACTGTCTTTGCGGCCCCATCTTTCTGGTGGTATTCGAAATAGATTGAGTACTTCCCAAAGACAGTTATGACGCCCGCGTCTGATTTCATGACGTAATTCGTTCTCCATATAGGTAAAAACCGTGAATACAAAGAGTGCACGCCTTGGCTGTTTCCCGCTTGCATCTACCGCATGTCCTCGCGCTGGCGGATCCCTGGGTGCAACTCTGGAACAAGTGCGTCCATAATGGCTGAAATCGGCTGAGTTCGAGGTTTGCCGATGACGTTTGTGCCACATCAGACGGTTTGCAATCGGGCTGCCATAGAGGAAGAGCCGCAGATAACTGAAAAGCAATTCTTCGCAATAGAAGAATCGCGGCATAACGGCGCCATGTGACGAATCAGCATCAAGCTCATGTCGAAGTCTCGCCACCTGTCGTGACACAGCAGCACCGCGCCCCTGCGACAGCCGCTGACGTTCTTTCGGCTCTTTCAAAAGACGCGCAGCGGTCGTGACGAGAATGGGCCTCCGGCGGCCTGAGCTTTCCTCAATACTTCGCGAGAAATTCACTCTTGAGTGATGCCAGGTCGACATCGTCGCCGGACACGCGGGTTTTACAAGCGCAGCACTCCAAAAACATGTTGAGGGCTTTTGGTCTTAAAACGCTGTGTCGCACCTTGACCCGCGTGAACGCGCGATTCCGAGCGAGTCGTCTGCGACTCCTTCTACAATGTCCGGTCGGCCCATGACGCGGGAGCTATCCGGAAATCAGGCCGTATCGCAGCGCGAGTCTCACACGATTTTGACTGGTCCAGGGCTATAAAGCAGATCAAGTCTCCAACAATGCTCATCTTTGCCGATGCCGACTCGGTCTGGCCGGAACACATCATCGCACTTTATAAAGCTTGGCGGAGGACAGCGCGATGCGGGGCTGGACGGCTCCTTGCGTTCGCGGGCGCGACTCGGCATTGTACCCGGCGCACTACAACACCCTGTCGAGCACTATCGTCTCTGAAATGGTTTCTGGCTTCCTCGCTTGAATTTGCAGCAGGAACGTTTGCCGCCCGCGCACAGATTCAGATCGAAGGGATCGCGATCTCGGAAAAACGGCCCTCAACCCAAGGCGATATTTGGCTAGTGGATCCCGAGCGGATCGTCCGCCGTGCGAAATGAACTCTAAGGGCTGGGAAACCGGCAAAGGACGTTGAGATTTGTGGACTCCCGGGTGCCGCGATGAAACTGCGTCAAGGGTGGGGCACCCCCGACGTTTGTGTTGATGCGAAGGGGTGTTGGTATGAAGGGTCACACGCCTTTAGCAGCGAGAGATGAGATCGAATTCCGAGCGTTCCTTTGCTGCGGATTCTGAAAAAATTATTGCGCGTCGCGGGGCTGCCTTTTTAGAGGTGCTCGTTCGTTTGCAGCCAGTGAGCAGTTCGCTGCTTGCGCCAGTGGTCGATTCGGATGGATCTTTCTGCACCTTTAACCATGCCCGAAGATTGAATGCGTTCATGCAAATGCAGAATAGATTCGCGGGGATAAAGCCATACTGCGATGTGTGCAACCCGATCACACAGACGATGAGACTGTTGACGCCCGAAACAACAAGACCGGTCCACATCTTTCTTCCGACCAGGATCGTCGCAACGCCCGTGAGAAAACAAGATAGATAGTCCAACCGGAACATCGCCACACCGCGCCTCTGATCTTTATTGCTGCCCGCCATGGGTAGGGCAATTTGCGTGCCAAAGGCGCGGCGCTTCAACGCGAGAAATGTCAGCGACTGACGACAAAGACATAGCTAAAAAACAAGTAAAATTGCGAATGTCACGGAAGGGTTGTGTGATGACTTGACGATGCAGATAGCCGTCGGCGCCGAATGTGGTGTTGATCGCGCCATCGCTGGTGCGGCGCACAATCTAGCACGGTTCCAGGTTACCGGTGGCGGCGGAGCCAGGCGAGATCGTGAGTTACGTCACTCTTAAACGTGCAAGGTGTCTTCGATAGGTCCCCGAAGCACGGCTTGTCTGACCGTTGTACTCAGGAGCCATGTCCTCGCCAGCGGCAAAACGTCTCGTAACTCCTTCGTCTGAACATTAATGGCGTGCTCTACCGCATGTGAGCTATGTCAGGTTACCTGGCGGCGGGAAGACACTATGATGATAGATTGACCATTTTGCACAACGCGATCACTCAGGAGAGCTCGTAGGTCTGTGCTTTTGTTCATGAAATAGCTGCCGGATGTCGACTACGTTGCGCTCCGGATTGGGGCGTTTGGTTTGATCCAGGTGATTGTGAACATAGGCCTCGAGTTTTTTGGCCTTATTCTTTCGTTTTGTTTCGCGAAGAAACCGAGCATAGTCCTGCATTGTAGAGAGCAGCCTTGGGTGGTCCGGCGCGAGCATGCGCTGATCGATTCCAATCGCACGTTCGAATAAGGGCGCCGCTTCGTGAGGCTTTCCTTGCATGTGATAGCAGCGCGCGAGACTGGACATCGAAGCAGCGCCAAGCGGGCTTTCTTCCGCGGCATCGCTTGTTACCAGCCGCAGGGCGCGCTCGAGCTTTGCCTGAGCTCCTTGTAGGTCTTGCCGACGAAGCAATAGCTCTCCCATGGTCACCAGGCCGGTCGCCAAATCTTTGGGACCGCCGGACTGTTCTAGAATCAGCAAAGCCTGCTGACAGTGGGCCTCGGCTCCGGGCAAGTTGCCCTCCTGTTCCGAGATCCTGGCGCGAATTTCCAGAGCAAATGCCAGATTCGCCTGTTGGTCCTTTCCGCCACGTTCAAACAAGGCAGTTAACTCGGTCAGAGTCTTTTCCGCCTTCGACAGATTTCCAAGAAGCCATTCAGTACTTGCACGGTCTGCAAGAACGGTGGCAATCTCAGTGTCATTTGGATTCTTCTGCGATTGGAGAATACCGAGCGAGCGCTGAAAAAGCGAGTTAGCAGCGGCGAAGTGGCCTCTAAGGCAAGTCAGCTCGGCGATCTTGTTGAGCACAGGCGCGACTCTAGGATCCTGCTCACCGTACTCGGCCTTCAGTAGGTCATAAGATAGCCGGTACTGTTTCTCAGCATCCGCATAACGACTCTCGGTCGCGTATAAATTGCCAAGGTTTTGGCGCAGAACTGCCATTGTGCGCGCGGCCTCGGAATTGGCGGCAATGCCCAAAGCATGAAGGTAGTGACGCTCAGCCGACTCCCAATCGTGCGCTTCTTGCCGTTCGCCGGCAACCTTATTCAAACTGGCAACTTCAGGGTTGATTACTTGAGCTGCTAGCAACGATGCAGCGGTGAGTAATAACAGTGAAAGACGGGCGGCTCCTACTCTCGGCTTCATAACATCTCCTAGCGCTCACGTTGCAACCATCGTTCCATCACGGTAGTGAAAACTGGATGCACTCCGGACGTGGGCTCAGTTCTTCGGTCGGTTGCTCTCGTTTCGCAAGGACCGTTTACTTTGCCTTGCAATACCAGAACAATTTTCAAACGGCAGCGCAGTCATCGCGATAGCGGAGGGTTCCGTGCCAGTTACGGTGGCCACCGGGAAGAAGGGCAGGCTATCGGCACGGTTACGCTGTTTATACCGATTCCATTTACCGTTCAGGTAAACGG
>Ga0193753_10003458_pt1 | contig 11627 bp, 10 predicted proteins | sample H1c2metaG_FD_144925 | JGI IMG/M metagenome (GOLD analysis project Ga0193753, IMG submission 144925) | Soil microbial communities from a riparian zone of the East river system, Colorado, United States - H1c2 | ecosystem: Environmental > Terrestrial > Soil > Riparian zone | place: USA: East... | reverse complement strand
AGAGGCCGCAGACTTCCTCGCGCCATACAGCGACGGCCGTTTGACCGTGAGCGACATCGTGCTCGCCAGTCGGGACCTGCGAAACACGGACGGTTGACGCACGGCCCGAAAGCGCCGTCGCCCGTGAAATCCTCGGTCGCCTAGCCGGTTCGGTGCTAGGAAGCGTTTGCCGTCATGAGTAGCGAAAAAGAAGACTCGTTTGCCGCGATGTTCGAACGCGAAGCCCCCGCCATGGGCAACCGAAAAAGGGGGAAAGCGCCGCGCGTAGGCGATCGGGTCGAAGGGATCGTCGTGCAAGTCGGGCGCGATTCGGTCTTCGTCGAGCTCGATGGCAATCGCCAGGCATTCTTCGATGCCCTCGAGCTCCGCGCTCCCGATGGTACGATTGCGGCGCGCGAGGGAGACAAGGTGTCCGCGCACGTCGTCGAGGTTGACGACGCCAAGGGGATCATCCGGCTCGGTCGCTCTCTCGGCAAACCCGGCAAGGTCGCGGGCGTCAACAAGGGCGGGCTCGACGTCGAGGTTGGCGGCATGCGCGCGTTCTGCCCAATGTCGCAAATCGACATAAGACGCGTGGAAGACGCCGACGCGAGGGCGCTCATCGGCCAGACCTTGCGCTTCGTCGTAACGGACATCCGAGACGGCGGAAAGAACATCGTCGTTTCGCGTCGAGCTCTCCTCCAACACGAGAGTTCGGAGGCGGCCGCACGCGTGATGAACGACATCGTTGCCGGTGCCGTTCTCCAGGGAACCGTTTCCAGCGTCCGAGATTTCGGAGCATTCGTCGACCTCGGCGGGGTCGAAGGGCTCATCCCGCGCTCGGAGATCGCCTACGACCGCAGCGTATCGATCTCGGAGGCGCTCAAGGCGGGCGACACCGTCACGGTGCAAGTCCGCGAGATCAAGGACGTGGAGGCCGCGCGTCCTGGCGCACCCACGAAGAAGATCACGCTGTCGCTCAAGGCGCTCACCGCCGATCCGTGGGCGGAGCTCGCGATCGTCGAAGGGCGCGTGGCGCAAGGAACCGTAACGCGCGACACCGAGTTCGGGCTGTTCGTCCGCCTTGGTCCCGGCGTCGAGGGGCTCGTGCACGTCTCGGAGCTCGGTCGCGGTTCGCGACCGTCCGAAGGCGAAGAGATGCGGGTCATCGTCAAAAAGATCGACCGCGCGTCTCGCAAAATCGCGCTCGTCCCGGCACCCGACGGAGCCCAGGTCGGGGGCGTGGTCGCGACGAATGCCGTAAAGATCGGAGCGATCGTGACGGGCGCCGTCGAGCGCATCGAACAGTACGGGATCTTCGTCCAGATCGACGGTACCAAGGGGCGTTCGGGACGAGGCCTCGTTCCAAATGCCGAGATTGGCGTCCCACGCGGAACGGATCTGCGAAAGGCATTCCCCGAGGGGACGAAGGTGACCGCAAAGGTCCTCGAGACCGGCGAAGGGCGGCTCCGCCTCTCGATCAAAGGCGCCGCGGCGGACGAAGAGCGAGGCGACTTCGAAGCTGCGCGCGGCAAAGCCGGAGCCCCTGCGTCGCTCGGCACGTTTGCGGACTTGCTCAAGGGCCGCAAAGCGTAAAAACGAAGCGGCGGACGCGGGGCGCCGAGCCGCCGCTACTGCGGTCCGCCAGGACCGCGCAAGGTGAAGGTTGCGAGCTCTCGCTGCCGTTCATTGAGGTAGTCGCGGAGGCGTTCGCGCTCGGGTGCTGTGAGGCGTTCGTTCAACCACGCTTCTGCGTTCGGTCGACGGGTGAAGGTGCGGCGCTGCGGGCTCGCGGATCATGCGTTGGAATTGCAGAGTGAACATTGGCAGGGCTTCGTTGATCCAGAAAGCCGCGCGATCGATGTACGGCGTATCGCCCCGCATGATTTGCAGCAATTTGTCCGACACCTCCGGCGCAAAGAGCTGCACCTGGGTCATGTCGACCACGACCACCGCTTTGAACCCTGCGGCTGCGAGCCCGTTGACACACGTTCGCGTGTCGACGAACTGGCGATTCGCCTCGTCGAGCGACACGGGAGTCGAGATCCACGCCTCCACGAGGCGGCCCACTCGATTCGAAACGGAGTACACTCGATAGGCCCCTTCATCCTCAGGGAATCAGATCGACCGGATCCGCGCAAGCGCCGCGCATTTTTCCATCTCCATCGTCGCGCCTGCATGTGACGAACGCGGTCACCGTCGCGGCAATCCGCAGTACCGAGCGCCGCCCCTGCGAATGGCCCAGCCGCGTCGATCCCCATACGAATTTCCAGTGCGCCGTACTAGTCTGTGCGGTTGAATGGAGCGCAGGTTCGAGAGCAGTCGGCCCCGGCACACCGACCGGGTACTGGCGGTCGACGGAGAGCTTGGACCCGCCGAACAGGCTCGACTCATCAGCCGATATGGGCGCCGAGTCTCCGCGGGCGAGACGATTTTTCGCGAGGGCGAGCCTGCTTCGGAAGCCTTCCTCGTGCAAGAAGGGCGCATCCGGCTCCTCAAACGGGTGCGAATGGTCGAGCGGAGTTTGCTTTTGCTCAAGCCGGGCGACCTTTTCGGCGAGGCGGCACTTCTCGGGGAAGCGGGCGGTTCGCTCCGCCCGTCGCAATCCATGCATTTTGCCGAGGCGGCGCCGAGCGATGGCGGGGAGGTGGCGCGCAATTCGACTGCCGTCGCGCTGACGGACGCCACCCTCTTGGTGCTCGGTCGCAACGCGTTTCGCGGCCTGTTCGAGAACTACCCCGGAATCGCCACGCGCGTCATCGAGCAGCTCATTTTCCGCGTGCGCGATGCGGAAGATCAAATTGAAATCATGTTGCTTCGCGACACGCAACTCAAGGTGGTGAGCGCGCTGCTCAAACTCGCGCAGCGCGCCGTCGGGTCGGCGGAGATCGCCATGTCGCCGGTGGAACTTGCGTCGCGGGTCGGCCTCGACGTGGACACCGTCAAGCGAACGGTCCAGCGCCTGCGCGAGCAACAGTACCTGCGCATCGTTGGCGAGCGGATCGAGATCCCCGATGTGGAAGCGTTGCGACGTCTGTATGTGTTACTGGGTACGAAAGACGAGATTCACGGTGAAAGTACCCCTCGGTGAGTACGTTCACTGCGAAGTCGCAGAGCCACTCATCTTTGAAGAGATATCGCGCGCCGGTGGTCTATGGTCGGGTATTTTGCGCGCTGCCAGTCGGTTATCCTTCACGCATGTAAGGTGAACGCTAATCCAGAATCGGCCCTCACCTTTCGGTGTGCTCCGAGGATGCTCCGAGGACCTGAAACCATCAATTTGTCTTGTAAATTCAACAATCTCCGTGAAAATTCACCCGGAGTTTTCGCGATTGACGCGCCGTGGCCGCTCGACTAATCCGGAACCCGCGAAAAACAAGGGAGCACCCCAGCGGAATGAGAGCGCTTTTCGTTATTTCCAGATTGTGTCCGAAGTACCGGAGGTTGGTGTGACCACGGAATCGATCGGCAATTTTCTCAAGCGTCAACGCGAGCTCAAAGCCATGAGCATCGCCGAGGTATCACGCGTGACGCGTATCCCCGCTGCCACACTTTCCGCGATCGAGAGCGACCACTTCGACGACCTACCGGGAGAGGTTTTCGTCCGCGGATTTTTGAGATCGTATGCGCAAGCGGTGGGCGTCGTTCCGAACGAAGTGCTCGCTCGGTACACCTCGAGCCGGCGCGTCGTGTTCGTGACCCCGCTTCCCACGCCCAGCCCGGTCCATGCCGCACGCGAGGGCCAGGGGCGGCGCTTCGGAGTCGCCATCGCCTTCGTTTTGCTGCTCATCCTGTTCACGTTGGCCCTGTCCATTGTGCTCAAGCCCCGCGGCCACGACATGCCGAAGGGAGCTCTCGTTTTGGACGGTAATCCGGTTCAGACGATGCAGCCAAGAAACGCGTAAACTACGCGTTGTGAAGTCGATTCAAAGTGAGGCGTTGCTCCTTCGGTCCGTGCCCTACGGCGAGAGCGATGTCATTGCTACGTTCTTCACCCGTGCCGAGGGGAAGTTGTCGGCGCTTTCGCGCGGCGGGCGAAAAAGTACGCGCCGGGTCGGCGGTGCACTGGAGCCGGTCCATACCTTGCACGTCTCGCTCGAAGATCGCGGTCGCGAGCTTGCGACGCTCAAGGAAGCGCGCATCGTGACGGAGCGACCCGGGATCGTCGGCGACTTGGACGCACTCGATGCGGCAGGGACAGCGCTGCGCTGGCTTCGTCACGTCTGCCCGCCGCGAACGCCCGAACCGCGCGCGTGGGACACGATGAATACGCTGCTCGATGCGCTCGACGCGCGCCGGCACCCGCCGAGGTCCTCCCTTGCCGCGGCCGCGCTGCGTCTGCTCGGCGATGTCGGCTACGCACTCGAATTGGAGCGGTGCGTGCGATGCGGAAGGCCATGCCCGTCTGGCAGGGCCGCGTTCGTCGATGCCTCGCGAGGAGGGATCGTCTGCCAATCGTGCGGCGGCGCTCATGCTCGCATCGGTGGCGAGCTTCGCACGCGCGCGCTGGAGATCGCCGAAGGCGAGAACCCGGAGCTCACGAAGGACGAGGCGGAAGAGCTGCTCACTTTGGTGGACGCCGCCATGGTCGCGCATGCTCCGGGGGGTGGATGAACGCACCGTTCGACGTCGTTACCTTTGGCGAAGTGCTCTGGGATTTCTTTCAGGTGAGCGACGGCGCGGCGGAGAGGAGCGGCGTTGACACGTACCTTCGCTTCGTGGGCGGCGCCTCCGGGAACGTCGCCGTACGGCTCGCCAGACAAGGGCTTCGCGTGGCGCCTGTCGCGGGCATCGGGCGCGATCGATTCGGCGATGAACTCGCGCAGCGCCTCGAGAGCGTGGGGGTCGATACGCGATTTCTCGTCCGGCTTCCCGAGCGCACCGCCGTCACGTTCATCTCGCGCGACGCGGACGGCGAGCCGTTTTTCATGAACTATCGACACGGGTCCGCCAACATGGCGCTTTCCGCGCATCACGTCGCGCCGGCGATGGCCAACGCGACATGGGTTCACTTCGGGGCGAGCACGCTTGGCGTTGAGAATCGCGCGCCGCTCGGCGAGGCGACACGCGCCTTCGATGCGCACGCGCTCGAGCATCGCGCGCTGAAGTCGATCGATCTGAACGCGCGCCCACACCTCTGGGCGAGTCCTGTGGCCGCGGTCGAGGAGCTGCGGCAAATTGCGCCTGGCAGCGCACTGGTCAAGGCATCCTTGGCCGATCTGGCCGCACTCGACATCGACGTGGCCGATTTGCTGGAACTTGCACCGGGCTGCGTGGTGATCGTGACACGCGGCGCCGGCGAAGCGACGGCCTACGGGGCCCACGGCGAGGCATCGCTCGCGCCAGAGGCCGTGGCGTGCGTGGATGCGACCGGGGCGGGCGACGCCTTCACCGCGGGCGTTCTCGCGTGCCTCATCGCCAAACGCCTCACCCCGAGTTCGCCGCAGTGGCGCGACGCGAGTCTTTGGATGGACGTGCTCGCACGAGGGCATAGCCTCGGTGCGCGCGCCGTTTCCCAACTTGGAGGAACCTAACGTGGTGGACCCGACAATCAAGTGCCTCAAAGTGCGTTCGCCGCGCGGCGCGACGGTAACCGAGATCGACTGGGGTGATGGTCACACGGGGATCTATCCGCACGAAGTCTTGCGCGGGTATTGTCCGTGCGCCGGCTGCCAGGGGCACTCGGGGAGCATCCGCTTCATCGAGTGCCACGGGGCGCAACTCGAACTCGATGGCATCGAGCCGGTCGGAAACTACGCGCTCGCCCTGAAGTGGTTCGACGGCCATAGCACCGGTCTTTATTCGTACCGATACCTCCGCTCGCTCTGCCACTGCGGACAGTGCCAACCAAACGGCGCCAAAAATGAGCGGCCGGAGCGTCCGCGCATGTAGAACGCGATCTCTTCATGCACGAGGACACGAATCGTCAGGACGCCGCGAGCGCCAATGAAGGGGAGGGGGAGCGAAGGAAGCTCGTGGCGCGCGCCGGCATCGTCGGGGCGGGGACGCTGCTCTCACGGCTTCTCGGCTTGGGGCGCGACATGGCGCTTGCCGCGCTGTTTCGCGTGCAGGAGACCGACGCATTTTTCGTGGCGTTCACCATTCCGAACGCGCTTCGGCAATTGCTCGGCGAGGGTGCGGTGTCGAGCGCCGTCGTCCCCGTCTTGAGCGGAAAGCTGGCGACGGAAGGAGAGACCAAGGCGCGCGCCTTCTTCGCCAACGTGCGCGGCGTATCGCTGCTCGCGCTCGTCGCGACGACGGCGCTCGGCATCCTCTTCGCCCGCCCGCTGACCGAGCTTTTCGCCGGAGGGTATCGCGCCCGCCCGGTCGATTTCGAACGGACCGTGCAGTTTACACGCGTCGTGTTCCCCTACATCTTCTTCATGGGGACGGCGGCGCTCGGCATGGCCGCGCTCAATGCCAAACGGCGCTTCGCGGTCGCTGCCTTTGCCCCTGGCCTGCTCAACGTCGCGTTCCTGGGCGCCGCCTTCTTGCTCCCCGGGCCGCTCGAGCGCGCGGGCATCGATCGCGCCCACGCCATGGTCCTTGGCGCCCTGCTCGGAGGCTTCCTCCAAGTCGCCGCGCAGTGGCCCGCGCTTCGCGCCATCGGTTACGCGGGCTGGCCGCGATTCGACTTTTCCGACCCGGGGGTGCGCGACGTGCTGCGGCGCATCGTCCCGATGACATTCGGCATTGGCGTCTATTACATCGACCTGATCTTGTCGCGTCGCTTCTTGTCCGAGCTCGGCCCGGGCGCGCAGAGTTATTTCTCTTGGGCCATGCGCCTCTGCGATTTCCCTCAAGGGATCTTCGTGATGGCGCTCTCCACCGCCGCATTGCCCTCGCTCTCCACCTTCGCGGCGCGCGGGGATCTCACCGAGCTCGGAAAGACGTACGCGCAAGGGATGCGGCTCTCGCTTTTCGTTGCCATTCCCGCGAGCTCCGCGCTCGTACTGCTCGCCGAGCCCATCGTGATGGCGCTCTTTCAACGCGGCGAGTTCGACGCCGTCTCCGCCCACGAGACGGCGCGTGCGCTCGTGTTTCAAGGCGGCGCGATCTGGACGGTCGCTGCGGTCCGCCAGCTCGTGCCGGTCTTCTACGCCCTCGGGAACACGCGCACGCCCGTCATCGTCAGCGCCGTCGATCTTCTCGCGTTCATCGCGCTCGCCGTCTCGCTGCGCGCCCCGTTGGGGCATGCGGGGATCAGTGCGGCCGTGGCCGGTTCGAGCGCCGTCCAGATGGCGCTCCTCTTCGCGGCGCTGAAATTCCAGCTTCCCGATCTTCACCTCCGGGAGATCGCGAGCTCCGCGCTTCGCGCCCTGGCGGCCTCACTGGTTGCGGCGGCATCGGGTTGGCTCGCCGCACATGAGGTGGCCATTTTCGCGCCGAATTGGCCCTTTCGCGCCGCCTTGCCCGGGGTCTTTGCGATGACCGTCTTTCTCGCCGTCTTTCTGATCGCGGCGAATGCGTTTCGGTCGCCCGAGCTGGTGCCGCTCGTGTTGGGGCTCCGCCGCCGGCTCGCTCGTGGTAAGGCTCCCCGATGACCGAGCCACGGATCGCCTCGCCCGCCGCGCCTGCTCCACGAATCGTCGCGGCCGCATTCGTGGGGGCGTCGAACGACGCGACCAAACTGCCGGCGCCCACGCTCCCCGAGATCGCCTTCGCGGGGCGCTCCAATGTCGGAAAATCCAGCCTGCTCAACGCGATGATGCAGCGCAAAAGCCTGGCGCGAACGAGCCGCACGCCGGGTTGCACGCGCCAAGTCAACCTCTTCGAGGTCGCATGGAGCGACGAACTGCGCGTTCATCTGGTGGATCTGCCTGGCTACGGTTACGCGAAGCGGTCGCGCAGCGAAAAGGCGACCTGGGGTCCTCTCCTCGAAAGCTACCTCGCGAGCCGCAATGTCCTTCGTGCCGTCACGTTGCTCGTCGACGTGCGTCGCGGCCCCGAAGACGATGACCTCGCACTCATCGACTTCCTGAACGCGCTCGAGCACCCGCCACAGGTCTTTGTCGCGGCGACGAAGCTCGACAAGCTGCCGCGTTCTCAGCAGAAACCCGCGCTCGAGAAAGTGAAGCGGCAGTTCAAAGGGCCCGTGATTGGTTTCAGCTCGGTGACGGGCGACGGTCGCGATCTCCTCTGGCAACGCCTGCGCGCGGCGATCGCCGAGATCGGTTGGCGGCCTTCCTCGTAGAGCTCGGAACCCTCCGCGAGTGGTGACATCGCAAAGCTGAAGTGGTGGATCTCACTATTGGAAGAGGTGTGGCTCTCTTACATCGGGATTTCTCGAGCAAATCGTCACCGGCGGACTGGCACCATCCTAGCACTCAGCTGACGTGGGCATCGCGCAGTTGGCTCTCCCCCCCCGGGCCGCTGAGTGATGCCCACTTTTCTTTTGTGGTGCCTTTTATTTTGTCGTACGTGGTGCGTCTCACGTCGCTAGGGGGAGCGCCGTCGATTGCGACTCGGACTCCGACTTGATCGCGTGGCGCTTTTCGCGCGAGAAGCGATCCATGTACAGGTAGATGACCGGCGTCGTGAAGAGGGTCAGCATCTGCGAAATGAGCAGCCCTCCGACGATGGCGATGCCGAGAGGCCGCCGAAGTTCAGAGCCCATTCCGTGACCCAACGCGAGCGGGAGGCCCCCCAGCAGCGCGGCGAGCGTCGTCATCATGATGGGGCGAAATCGGAGAACGCACGCCTTGTAGATCGCGTCATGGGGGGTGAGTTTTTCATCGCGCTCGGCCTCGATGGCAAAGTCGATCATCATGATGGCGTTCTTCTTCACAATGCCGATGAGAAGGATGATGCCGATGAGCGCGATCACGTTCAACTCCGTCTTGAACGCCAGGAGTGCGAGCAGCGCCCCTACGCCGGCCGATGGCAGAGTCGAGAGAATCGTGACCGGGTGGACCAGGCTTTCGTAGAGGACACCGAGAACGATGTACACGGTGAAGAGCGCCATCAAGATCAGTATCGGCTGGCTCGAGAGCGACGCCTTGAAAGCCTGCGCCGTTCCTTGGAAATCGGCGTGCACGCTCGCCGGCAGACCGATTTCGGCCTCCACGCGGTGGATGGCATCCACCGCTTGGCCGAGAGCCACCCCGGGCGCCAAGTTGAATGAGAGCGTCGTCGCCGGAAATTGGCCCTGGTGGGGAATCGACAGCGCCGTCGGACGCGCGGTCTGTTTGGTCAACGCGCTCAGCGGAACCTGGCTTCCGTCGCTGGCGCGCACGTAGATGGACTGCAGACCGTCCATGTTTTTCTGCAGTTCCGGCTTTATCTCGAGCACGACGCGATTCTGATTCAACTGCGTATACGTGGTCGCGACCTGCCGCTGTCCGAACGCATCGTAGAGCGTATCGTCGATGTTTTGCGGCGAGATGCCCATGCGCGATGCGGTATCGCGATCGATTGTGAACCCGAGCTCGATTCCGGACGTTTGCTGGTCGGTCGCAACGTCGCGCAGCTCGGGTAGCTTTTTCAGCCGATCGACCATCTTCGGGCCCCACAGGCGCAGCTCTTCAATATTGGCGTCTTGGAGCGAGTATTGATACTGGGTGCGCGTGGAACGCCCGCCGATGCGAATGTCTTGGTTCGATTGCAAATAGAGAACGAGCCCCGGGATCTGGGCGAGCTTCGGGCGCAGACGCGCAATGACTTCGTCCGCGGTCGATTTGCGGACACCGAGCGGCTTGAGATCGACGAATGCAGAGCCCGTATTGACGGTGCCTCCGCCCCCGATGAAGGAGATCGCCTGAGCAACGTCCGGATCGGCCTTGAGAATGGCGTTGACCTCCGCCTGACGTTCGCGCATCGCCGGAAACGAGATGTCTTGTGCGGCCTCCGAGAAGCCGCCCAGTGAACCGGTGTCTTGTTGCGGAAAGAGCCCCTTGGGGACGATGATGTAGAGTGCAATCGTCAACGCGAACGTCACGAAGATGACGAACAGGGTGAGCCTGTGGTGCCCGAGCACCCAGCGCAAGCCGCGCGAGTAGCCGCTGATCATTCCCTCGAAGATGCGCTCAGACGCGCGGTACATCGGACCGTGTTGGTCCTCGCCTTTACCGCGCAAGAGGCGAGAGCACATCATGGGCGTCAAGGTCAGTGACACCGCCGCCGATACCGCGATGGCGACGCTCAAGGTCACCGCGAACTCGCGAAAGAGACGCCCGATGATTCCGCCCATGAGCAAAATGGGGATGAACACCGCGATCAGCGATACGGTAATCGATATGATCGTGAAGCCGATTTGCTTCGCGCCTTTGAGCGCGGCCACCATTGGCTTGTCGCCGAGTTCGATGTAACGGGTCACGTTTTCGGTGACCACGATGGCGTCGTCGACCACGAAGCCGGTGGAGATGGTGAGGGCCATCAGCGACAGGTTGTCGAGACTGTAGCCAAGCAGATACATGACGCCGAACGTCGCCACGATGGATAGCGGAACGGCGACGACGGGGATGGCGGTGGCGCGAACATCGCGCAAAAATGCGAAGACGACCAGAACCACCAACCCGACGCTCAGAAGGAGCGTCCGCTCCACGTCGTGCACGGACGCGCGAATGGTTTGACTGCGATCGAGTACCACGCTGACGTTGACCGCGGGTGAGATCGAGTCGGAAAGCCGCGGGAGGATCGCGCGGACCCTTTCGATGACCTCGATGATGTTCGCGCCCGGTTGCCGCCGGATGATCATCACGACCGTCCGCTCGTTGTTGGCCCACGCGGCCAGACGATTGTTCTCGACGTCGTCGACGACCCGCGCGACGTCTTTGAGCCGCACCGTTGCGCCGTCTCGGTAGGCCACGACCAACGATTCGAATTGTTTGGCACCAAAGAGTTGATCATTGGCGGCCAGAGAGTGCGATTGGTCCGAGCCGCTGAGACCACCTTTGGGCTGGTCGACGGTGGCCTGCGAAAGGACGGTGCGAATGTCCTCGACGCCGAGCCCCATGGCGGCGAGGGCCGCCGGGTCGGCTTGTACGCGGACGGCAGGTTGCTGTCCGCCACCGACGAAGACCTGGCCCACGCCGGGCACTTGGGAAATCTTTTGGGCCAGAATGCTATTGGCCGAGTCGAAGATCTGCGAGAGCGGGATCGTGTCGCTCTTCAGCGAGATGATCAAAATGGGCGCGTCGGAGGGGTTGATCTTTCGGTAATTGGGCCGGAAGGGGAGATTCGTCGGTAGCTCGCCGCTGGCGGCGTTGATGGCGGCTTGAACGTCGCGCGCCGCCGCGTCGACATCGCGGTCCAAGTCGAACTGCAACTGAATCGACGTCGTGCCGAGCGAGCTCGTCGAGGTGATCTCGCTGATGCCCGCAATGCGTCCGAACCGGCGTTCGAGCGGGGTCGCGACCGCCGATGCCATCGTGTCCGGGCTCGCACCGGGGAGCGACGCCGACACGTTGATGCTCGGGAAGTCGACGCGAGGAAGCGGCGCCACCGGCAAGAACAAATAGGCGACGATCCCGGAGATCAACACCGCGGCCGCGAGAAGCGACGTCGCGATCGGACGCTCAATGAACGGGGCGGAGACATTCATCGCCAGGCCCCTCTTATTCCGCGCCCGAGGATGCCGGTACGACCTCTGCGGGGCGCGCCTTGCGCCCGCGCATGAAGCGGGCGAAGCGCTCCATGTAGAGGTAGAT
>Ga0193753_10003457_pt1 | contig 11636 bp, 11 predicted proteins | sample H1c2metaG_FD_144925 | JGI IMG/M metagenome (GOLD analysis project Ga0193753, IMG submission 144925) | Soil microbial communities from a riparian zone of the East river system, Colorado, United States - H1c2 | ecosystem: Environmental > Terrestrial > Soil > Riparian zone | place: USA: East... | reverse complement strand
GAGATCTATTCGACGAGCGCGGCCACCTACGATGCGGCCGCCGTCGCGCTCGAGATCGCCGACGAGGCCGACGCTCCCGCACTCAGCGCCACTGCGGCGCAGATGACCGAGGGCGTCCGGCCGACATGGCGGGTCGCTGCCGGCCTGGTGCCGGTCCGCGCGCTCCCGCCGGGCCGCTACGTCGCCCGGGCGCGCATCACGCGCGACGGGAAGGCGGTGGGCGTTCTCACGCGCCCCTTCATTCTCGAACGTCCGGCAGAGGGCACGACGATCTCGTATGCTGAGCGCGCGGCGGCGTCGCGCGCGTTCGCGTCCACGCTGCCGAAATTCGATCGCAACGCCGCGCTCGCGCGCGATTTGCTGGGCCCCATGCTCGACGCGGTCGAGCAGCGGTCGCCGGCTCTGAAAGATGCGCTCGTCGAGGCCCGCGCCGGGCGTTACGGCGCCGCCGCGCTCGAGGCGCTTGGCGCCGGCGACCAGACGGCAGCGGCGTTCCTGCGCGGCGTGGACCTGTACTCGAAAGGGCAGCTCGATCAAGCCGCCACGCAGCTGGGAATCGCGGCCGGCCCTCGCCGCGAGTTCTTTCCCGCGGCCTTCTTTCTGGGCGCCACCTACGCCTCGGTTGGACGCGATCGCGATGCGGCCGGCGTCTGGCAGCTGGCGCTCGGCCAGGAGTCGAGGCCGGGCGTGGTCTACACCATGATCGCCGACGCCCGCCTGCGCGACGGCATCCCCGACGCCGCCATCGACGTCCTCAAGCCGGCCTACGATGCGCAACCCGTGAACGACGAGATTGCGAGCCGCCTGGCGATCGCCTACGTGATGACGTCCCGCTATGCCGACGCCCTTCCCGTGCTCGACGCCTACCTCACTCGCCATCCCACGGAGCAGCTGACGCTGCTTGCCGCGATCGTCTCGCAGTACGAGCTGGCGCAGGCCGGCCAGGTGCTCTCAGTGGCCGATCGCGCGAAGATGCGCCAGTACGCGGGCGCCTACAAGGGGCCCGAAGGCGCGCTCGTCCAGAAGTACCTGGAGTCGATGCAGGCGAAGTGACCAACCAGGGGTTTGCCCACGGGTGTAACTACCCGTGGTCCACCGACGGCCAGACCGTCTTCTACGGATTGGACTTCGGCAGCAACATCTGGGGATCGCATCTCGGCGTCTCGACGCGGCGCCCCGCCATCGAACGCGATTTCGCCGAGCTGGCGGGCCTCGGATTCACGGTCGTCCGCTGGTTTGTGTTCTGCGACGGGCGCGCCGGCATCGTCTACGACGACCGCGGATTCCCCGCGGGCCTGGATCCCTATTTTTTCGGCGACCTCGACACCGCGCTCGAGATTGCGGCGGCGTCAGGTATCGGTCTCGACCTGGTGCTCTTCGATCACCCCTGGATGTTTGCCGGCGTTCGTGACGTGCTCTCCGACCCTGCGACGGGCCACGCCTTCGAGGCCCGGCTCCCGCACGGCCGCGCCCACGTGCTGCAGTCCGAGCGCGGGCGCCGCCTGCTGTTTGATCGCGTGATCGAGCCCCTGGTGTGCCGCTACGCGCCCGGTGGCGATCGATCGGACCTTGCGTCGAGCATCTCCGCCTACGAGTTCATGAACGAGCCCGACTTCGTGATCGAGGAGTGGGAAGGGGATGTGAGCCGTCTCGTCGCTCGGCCGCTGCGATTCGAGGTCATGGCCGATCTCGTCGCGCGCCTCAGCGAGGTTGTGCACGCCCACAGTGCCGCGCTCACGACCCTCGGCTGCGCGCGCGTCCGCAACCTGTGGGCGTGGGAGGATCGCGGCATCGGCCTCGATCTCCTGCAGGTGCATACCTATCCCGACACGAAGCATCCAGGGCGCGACCTCGACCTGTTTGGGCTCGCGCCGGCTGCGCTCGGCGTCTCACGCCCGGTGATCATCGGCGAGTTTCCGGGTGGCGCGCCCCGGCAGCACCCGCCCGGCGCCTCGCCGCCGGCCACCACTGCCGATCAGTATCTCGAGTTTGCACTCGAGCGCGGGTACGCTGGGGCATGGCCCTGGAGCTTCAGCGGCACCGATGGTTACGGCCGCGTGCCTCAGGAGCCGCTGCTTCGCTTTGCTCGCCGGCATCCGGAACTCATGAATCCACGATGCCGCCTGTCATGAAGCCGCGCCTGTGAGCCGCCCGTCGTTGTCGGCGCTCGCACGGCTCGTGGCGCGCGACGTCAATGGCTCGTTTGGCGGCGGCATGGCCGCGATGGAGCTGATGCGCCGGTCGCTCGTGCGCCGTCAGTGGCTGGACGAGGCCGGTCACGCCATGCTCGTGGCGGTGTCGCGCTTCACCCCCGGCACGAACCTGCTGGCCTACTGTGCCGCACTCGGGTGGATGCACTTTCGTGGAGTGGGTGCCGCGGTCGCAGTCGTGGCGGGATCGCTGCCCGCCGCGTTGATGGTTGCGGCGATGACCGCCGCCGTCGCGCGCATCGATCGGTCGCCATCCGTCCGCACGGCCCTGGCTGTCGCGACGCTGGTTGCGGGCGCGCTGGTGCTGTCGAGCGCGTGGGCGCTGCTGCGGCCGCACCTCTTCGGATCCCGGCGGAGGTGGGCGATCGTGGCGATCGCCCTTGCAGCCGCCCTCTACCTGGCTGGGGCCACTCCCGTTCGCGTGCTGCTCGCGCTCGCGGTCTTGGGCGCGGCCACACCAACCCGTGAGGCCGCATGAGTCTTGGCCTGCTCTACCTGCTGCTGCTCAAGGCGACGGTGACCTCGTTCAGCGGCATGGGCGGGTTGCCACAAATCCGGCAGGACCTGGTAAGCACATATCAGGTGGTGAGCGACGAGCAATTGAGCCGTGCGGTGCTTCTTGGCCGCTCGACGCCCGGTCCGCTTGGCATCTACGTGGTGTCGGTGGGCTACGTCGTGCGCGGCTGGCCCGGCGCCGCCGTCGGGTGGCTCGCGCTCATCTCGCCCGCCTTCGTGGCGGTGCCGCTGCTCCTGGTGCTTCGGCGATGGATTCACCTGGCGCGCATGCGGTCGGCAGTGGACGCGGTCGTGATCGCCGGCGGCACGCTCCTCGTCCCTGCCGGATTGTTGCTCGCACGGGACGCGGCCTTTCAGCTAAGAGAGCTCTTGGGCGGGTAGGGCCGCGCGCCAGGCGCGCGGTGGGGCGGGTAGGGCGGGTGGGTCTGTTCGCTACACCCGTGTGAGCCGAGAGGATCCGCTTTCGCACACGAAGGCTGCGGCGCGCGATTCCTGCGGCGAGCGGGCGTCGACCCCCGGCACGTGGTACCACTCCGACTGCAGACGTTCCTTCGTCACGTCGAGCAGCACGTACCCGCGGCTCTCTCCCTCCAGGAACTTCAGGTGCGGCGCAAAGAGTTGCAGCACGGCCGTGGCCTCACGCATCTCCCGGCTGGCGAAGAACGGCGGCGAACTGATGGCGGGCGTGACGAGCTCGACCGCCAGGGAGCCCGCGCCGGTGCGCGCGGTATAGCCGTTGAGCGGGCTTCGTGGCACGTCGAGGGCCCACGAGCTGTGGATGTCGCCCGTGAGGATGGCCACGTTCGAGAGCCGATCGTGTTCCAGCAGGTCGAGCACGCGGCCACGCGCGGCGGGATACCCGTCCCACACATCGGTGTTCTGCACGGTCACGCCCGGAGGCGCGAGCGGAGAAAACATCGTCTGCTGGCCCACGAGCCGCCAGGTCGTGCCGTCGCGCTGCGAATTGCGGAGCGCCGAGGCGAACCAGTCCTCTTGCGTCTTGCCCATGAGGGTGCGGGATGGATCGGCCAGCGTTGCCGTGTCGCGCGGCGCGGCCTGCTTGTCGCGGAAGCTGCGCGTGTCGAGCATCAGCAGATCCGCGAGCCGCCCAAACCGGAAGCTGCGATAGAGGTGAAAGCCGCCCGCTGGCGCCTCTCGCACCGGCATCCACTCCAGGTACGCTTGAACGCCGCCGGCCTGGCGCACCGCCCACTCGCCACTGCGCGGTCCGTGATTGACGGCCCCGCCTCGCCACCAGTCGTTGGCAATTTCGTGGTCGTCCCACACCGCGATGAAGGGATGCGTCTGGTGCGCCGACTGCAGGTCGACGTCGCTGCGATAGGTGGCGTAGCGCATCCGGTAGTCGGCCAGTGTCGACGCTTCGCCTGCCGGCAGGGGCACCCGGCCCGATCCTGAGCCATCGCCATACACGCCGTTGGCGAACTCGTAGACGTAGTCGCCGAGGTGAATCACCGCGTCGAGATCGCGGCGATTGGCCAGGCACCGGTAGACGTTGAAGTAGCCGGCGGGGTAGTTGGCGCACGACACCGACGCGACCCGGAGCCGGGCAACGTCCCCTTCCGGCAGCGTCCGCGTGCGGCCCACCGGCGACTGCTCGCCGTCGGCGTCGAACGCGTAGTAGTAGGTTCGGCCCGGCCGCAGATTCCCGGCGTCGATCTTGACGGTGAAGTCGCGCGCGGCCGACGTCTCGACCGAGCCATTGGCGACGACCTGCACGAGCCCCTCGTCGGTCGCGATGCGCCACCTGACGGGGGTCGTGCTCGTGGCACCCCGGCTGGCGGGCGGCGTCGCGCGCGTCCAGAGGATCACGCGATCGGTAAGCGGGTCGCCGCTGGCCACGCCGTGGCGGAAGACGCGGCCCGCGTCCACATTCTGGCGCGCCGCGTGCGCGAGCGCCGGCCATGCCACCACCGCTCCGAGAGCGCCGCCGATGAACCGCCGTCGTGAGTACTCCATCCTGATCGCGATCGTAGCTGAGTTCGCGCCAGGCGAGGTTCTCTTGCCAGCCTGCCGCGTGACGCGCTACGCTCGGGCCGATGCTGCACTGGTCCCGGAGCCACTTGCGCGCGCTCGCGGTTGCCGTGCTGGTGTCGCTCTCGACGCTCGCGACCTGGTCGCTGGCCGTCCACGAGCTGGACTGCTACGACCGGGACGGTGCGCCCGTGTTCGTGGTGCACGATGCCTCGGCGCACGCCTTCCGCGACGCGGCGCCGGCCCCCGGCGACCATCCCGTTCACTGCGTTCTCTGTCACTGGACGCGCTCGTTCGCGCCGCGTGTTCATTCCGTTACGCTCGCGCCATACGTTGTCCGCTCGACCGTCGCGGCCCCCGCGCTGTCGGTGCGCCTGGCCTCGGTCTTTGCGGGTACACAGCCCCCGCTTCGCGGTCCGCCCGCCACACCCTTCGTCGACGTTCTCGCGTAGCTCCTCCGTCGACCGCTCCTGAGCGCGGCCAGCGGCGCGAGCCGCGCGTCCCGTGGTCGGTTCTTCAGGCGGAGTGTTTCCATGAGCGTCCATATACGTGCCGGTATTCGTGTCGGCGCGGCTCTCGCAGCCGTGCTCGTGTTCGTCGGTGTCCATTTGCAGGCGCAGGCCGGTGTTCCGTTGTCCGGGCGTCTGCTCAACTCGCTTTCCGGCGATCCGATTGCCGGTGCCGTCGTCGTGATTGAGGAACTGCGACGGCAGGCCAGCTCCGGCGCCGACGGCAGCTTCTCGTTCTCCAATGTCCCGCCCGGCAACTATCACCTGATGGTCCGGGCCGACGGCTATTCGTCTCGACGCACCGAGGTGGCGGTGGCCGGATCGACCGTGCCCGTCACCCTCCAGGTCGATCCCGAGCTGCACTTCGAAGAAGTGATCTCGGTTGGTCCAGACGCTCGCAGTCAGTTCGAATCGTTTCAGCCCACGTCGGTGCTCTCGGGCCAGGAGCTCGCAAAGGAGCTCGGTGGATCGCTCGGCCAGACGCTGGAGAACCAGCCTGGCGTTACCTCGCGAAGCTTTGGTCCGGCCCCCTCGCGGCCTGTGATTCGTGGGCTCGATGGCGACCGCGTACTGATCCTGCAGGACGGCCAACGCATGGGCGATCTGTCGAGCCAGTCCGGTGACCACGGTGTCGCCATCAACCCCGCCTCCGCGCAGCGGATCGAGGTGGTTCGCGGCCCGGCGACGCTGCTTTACGGCGCCAACGCGATCGGCGGCCTGGTGAACGTGATCACCAACGACATTCCTACGCAGGCGACCAACGGCGTGCACGGCAACTCCACTTTCGATCTTGGGAGCGCGGCGTCCGAGGGTGGCGCCGCGGCGGACGTCACGGCCGGCAACGGCCGCTTCGCGCTGCACCTGGGTGGCGGCGGCCGGCGCTCGGGCGACGTCGATACGCCGCTCGGCTCCGTTGAGAACTCGCAGTCGCGCAACGGGTTCGGCAACGTGGGTCTCGCGTGGACCGGCGCCCGAGGCTACTTCGGCGGGAGCTATGGCTACGACGACACGAAGTACGGCATTCCCGTGGTGGAGGACGGACAAGTGCAGCTCACGCCGAGACGCCATGCGTTCTCGCTGCGCGGCGGCGGACAGAACCTGACCGGCGCGTTCGACTCCTTCCGGGCCACGTTGGCGGCGCGGCGCTACAAGCACGAAGAGCTCGCAGGGGGCGAGGTCGACACCGCCTTCACGAACGATTCGAACGAGCTCGAGATCATGGGGTCGCACCGGGCGATCGGCCGGCTCAAAGGCAGCATCGGCGCTTGGTATCTCGATCGCGCCTTCGATGCACGCGGTGAGGAGGCCCTCTCACCCGCGGTTGATCAGCGCGGGTCGGCGGCCTTCATCTACGAAGAGCTGACCTGGCCGCACGTTACGGTGCAGTTTGGCGGCCGGGTGGATCACACTCGCTATTCGCCCGACGGCGAATCGGAGCGCGACTTCACCAGCGGGTCGGGTTCGCTTGGCCTGCTGCTGCGGCCCGCCGGCGCCAACGATCGACTGACGGTGGCGCTCAGCCTGGCGCGGGCAGCCCGCAATCCCGCGCTCGAGGAGCTGTTCTACTTCGGTCCCCACGCCGGCAATTTCGCCTTCGAGGTGGGCAACCCGGATCTGCGGCCCGAGCACGCGCTCGGCTTCGACGCCTCGCTGCGCTGGCGCGGGCCGCGCGCCTCCGGCGAGGTGACGTTCTTCCGCAACGATGTCCGCGACTTCGTCTTCCGCCGTCAGATGAGCACGGACGAATTCGAGGCGCGGCTGGGCGAGTTCGACGCGCGGTTCCCTGGGCGCGGAGTGGAAGGCGGAGCCGCGGCGGAAGAGTTCCCGATCGTCGAGAACGTCGCCGCCGATAGCGTCTTGCAGGGATTCGAGGCCCACGCTGACCTCCAGGTGTCCTCTCGCGTTGCCGCCGAGCTCGGCCTCGACTACGTGCGCGGCACCGTGCAGGACGCCGGCGAGTTTCTGCCGCGCATCCCGCCGCTGCGGGCCCGGGGTGGCCTGCGCTACCACTACAACGCGTTTCAGGCCGGCGGCGAGGTCGTGGGCGTGGCCCGCCAGGAGCGCGTGTCGGGTCTCGAGACCCCGACCGACGGCTACGGGATGCTGAAGCTGTATGCCGCGTACTCGAAGCAGGCCGGCGGAGTGCTCCACACGATCACTGTCCGGCTCGACAACGCGACCAACGAGCTGTATCGCAACCATCTGTCCCTCATCAAGGAGCTCGTGCCGGAGATGGGACGGAACTTCAAGCTGCTGTACGGCGTGAAGTTCTGAGCCTGGCCAGGTCAGATGGGGCAGGTAGGCAGGTAGGCAGGTAGGCAGGTAGGCAGGTAGGCAGGTGGGCAGGTGGGAAAGAACATTCCCCAAAGCACCGCCGGCCCTTGGGTAGAGTTGCAAGTGTTCTTACCTACCAGACCTACCTGACTTACCCGACCCACCTGACCCAATGAGCGCCGCGATGTCGTCGGGAAGGGGCGCTTCGATCACGAGCGGCTCGCGCGTCACCGGGTGCGGGAGCGCGATGCGCCACGCGTGCAGAGCCTGACGGAGGATCTGTGCGTGTGGCGCACCGTAAACCCGATCGCCAACGATGGGCCACCCCTGCGCTGACAGGTGCACGCGAATCTGATGCGTCCGGCCGGTGACCAGCTCGCACCGCACGAGCGATGTGGCCGGCCGCAATCTGCCCGGTGGCGAGACGACCTCGTAGCGGGTTTCGCTGGCGGCACCGCCCGGGGTCGTGATGACCCGGCGGCGATCGGCTGGGTCTCGCGCGATCGGCAGCGTGATCCGCCCCGACCGCGGCTTCGGCACACCGGCCACCAGCGCCAGGTACTGTTTCGTGACACGCCCGGCGGCGGCGTCTCGCTGCAGTGTCGCGTGCACACCGGGTGTCAACGCCACCAGCACGATGCCGGAGGTGTCCTTGTCGAGGCGCGTCAGGATGCCGGGCGTGAGTCCGGCGCGGCCCCGCACGTGCCAGAGCACCGCATTGAGCAGCGTGCCCGCGGCCTGCTTGTAGCTTGGATGGACGACGGTGCCCGGCGGCTTGTTGATGGCGAGCAGCGACTCGTCTTCGTACAAGATCGCGAGGGCACCTGCTTCCGCCGCCGGTCGTGTTCGCATCCGCGCCGTGGAGGGCACCGCGATCGCGACGGCAGAGCCTTCGCGCACCGTCGCCGACGCACGCGTCGCTACCCGGCCGTCCAGCTCGACCGCGCCGGCGTCGATCCACTGTTGCGCCACGTTGCGCGACAATCGTGCGAGAGGAGACACCCGCCGCACGAGCACCTGGTCGAGCCGCAACCGCGCATCCCCGCGGTCGGCGACGAAGTGAAACCTTTCGGGGGTCGGCGGCATCTATTCAGAGCGTTTCGTTTACGATCGGCTCTGCAAGCGTACTCTTAGGGTGCTTTTCGCAAGCCCCAAAGCCCAAGGCCCAAGGCCTAAGGCCCGGAGCCGAGTGAGCTCTTTCAAAAGCGAGGGTCCCGACAATGGCTATTTTCGGCGGTGCAACCGCTTTTCGCCTTCCCCGCCCGGAACAGTCGCTCCCGGGGCGCAGCACCGAGATACCGGTGCCGGCGAGCCACTTCGTCAACGGCAACCCGATTGCGCCTCCGTTTCCCGACGGTCTCGAGCGTGTCGTGTTCGGGATGGGCTGTTTCTGGGGTGCCGAAAAGAAGTTCTGGCAGGCTCCAGGCGTCTACACCACGGCTGTCGGTTACGCAGGAGGCTACACGCCCAATGCCACCTACCGCGAGGTGTGTTCGGGTATGACGGGTCACACCGAGGTCGTGCTCGTGGTGTTCGACCCGACGGTGACCTCGTTTGACGCGATCCTCAAGCTGTTCTGGGAGAATCACGACCCGACGCAGGGGATGCAGCAGGGCAACGACGTCGGCACGCAGTACCGCTCGGCGATCTACACGTCCTCGCCGCAACAGCTCCAGGCGGCGCTGGCGTCCCGCGACCTCTTCCAGGGCCGGCTCACAGCCTCCGGCTTCGGTGCGATCACGAGCGAAATCAGCGACGCCCCGCCCTTTTACTACGCCGAGGACTACCACCAGCAGTACCTGGCCAAGAACCCCAACGGCTACTGCGGGTTGGGTGGCACCGGCGTCTCGTGTCCGGTTGGCGTTGGCGCCTAGAGAGGGCACCGCTATAATCGCCGCATGAGTCGAGTTACCTACACGAACATCGTCGATACGCCAGAGCAGGAGGGCCTGCGGGCCGCGCATCAGGTTCGGCTCGTCTCCACCGACGAGGAGGGCACTGGCCTCAAAGCCCTCCCAGGCGGAGTGTACGGCTTCACCTATTCCCCGGCGCTCGAGGGCGCTCCGCTGTTTGGCACCCGCGCGTTTCGTAGCTACGAGACGCATAAGCTGCCGAGCGGCGAGGTGACCTTGATCGGGTTCACGTCGGCCGACGCTGCCCGTCAGCTCACCACCGCGGACCACGACGTGACGGTGCAGGTGCAGCCGCATCCGGAGCCCGAGCACGACACGCTCGTCGAGATTCCGTACTCGCGGATCCGAACGCACCGGCAGTATGCGGCGCCCAATCAGCACGGGTTCACCGCCACCGTGGCGCCGCTGATGGCCCACGCGGGGGCGTAGACACTCAAAAAAGGCGGACCTGGAGGTCCGCCTCTACGTACCCAAAGCGACGGCGGCTAGTGGGCCTACCCGCCAGGCCTCCACGCTGTTAGCCTTGTCGGCGATGAGCCCAATCGCCATGACCATTGCCTTGTTGGCGTGCTCGAACGTCTTCATGACGTTCGCGTGGTACGCCCACCTCCGCGACCTGCGCACGGCTCCGCTCCTCACGGCCGTGGCCGTGAGCTGGGGCCTTGCGTTCTTCGAGTACGTCCTGCAGGTACCCGCCAACCGGATCGGCTCTACGGTGCTGCAGCTGTCGCAGCTCAAGATCCTCCAAGAGGTGATCACGCTCACGGTGTTCGTGCCGTTTGCGGTGCTTTACATGAAGCAGCCGATCACGCTCAACTTCCTCTGGGCGGGCCTGTGCCTCATGGGGGCCGTCTTCTTCACGTTTCGCGGGTGACACGACCGGGCGGCTCGCCCGGCTTCATTCGGAGGTGTCTGCGTGCGTCCGACGAAATCGCATTCGGTGTTTACTCGCTGCGCGAAGGCCACGTCGCGCGCGACGGGACGGCCCTGGGCCTTCATGCTGGCGTCTGGCCTCATCGTCGTGTGGCTCCTGTCGGGCCCGTTGTTCCACTACAGCGACACCTGGCAGCTCGTGATCAACACCTCCACGACCATCATCACGTTCCTGATGGTGTTTCTGATCCAGAGCACGCAGAACCGTGACGCCGAGGCGTTGCAAGTGAAGCTCGACGAGCTGTTGCGCGTGACGGCCGGCGCGCACAACGCGCTGCTGGATCTCGAGGAGCTCGAAGAGCACGAGCTGACGCGCATTCGCGCGGGTTATACGCGGCTTGCGGAGCGCGCCCGCACGCGCCTGGGCCAGGGAGAGGTCGATACCGATGTGACCGACACCGACGGGGCCGACAGGGACGACGAGGGCTGAGGGCCGGAGACAGAAACGTGCCCCAAGGGGCCTCTTGGATACAGGCTTGTGGAGACGCTCGTCGGCCCGCCGCCCGGCCAGCGAGCCGGCCGCTCGCATTCTGCCTGGATTCGCGCGCCATTTCCTGATTCCTCATCGGCGCCTCCACGTGGTGCGCGCCTTGCACTGAGAGATCGCGGTTCTCCACGAAGAGTGCGTGGCCCTCGAGGCCCGCAAGTCACATACACGTAACGGACGTCCATGACGACGGTTCCAGCGCACGCAGGTGCGCCGCGCCGCTCCGCGGCTCGAACAGGAGACTCGTCATGGATACGGAAGATCACGCATCACCATCGCACGCCCGTCTCTCACCGCGGCTCGCTCGCGCACTTGCGGCGCTGCTGGCCGTGGCCTTCACGATGATCGCCGGCGCAAACGTCAGTGCTCGTCCCGGCGGGCCGCCGTGGCTGCGTACCGACGACGACGTGCTCACGTCGGCGCTGGATCGGGGGCGCGAGCGCTCGGCGACGTTCCGCGGGCTGCTGGAGCGGCTCGATCAATCGGATCTGATCGTGTACTTCAAGCGAGGGCGGCTCACCGGCGGGGCCGCGGCGGCCACGCAGCTCGTGGCCGTCTCGGGCGGGTACCGATTCCTGCATGTGACCGTCAACCCCAACCCCGCGCCCGACACGGGCGTCGCCTTGCTGGGCCACGAGCTCCGGCACGTTGTGGAGCTTGCGGATGCGCCCTGGGTCGTGGACCCCTCAACCATGCTGGCGCTGTATCGCACCATCGGGTTCACGACCTGCGAAGGGCTGCATCGTTGCTACGACACGCACGCCGCCGTCGACGCCGGCCGTCAGGTGTTCGCCGAGCTCCG
>Ga0193753_10003456_pt1 | contig 11638 bp, 8 predicted proteins | sample H1c2metaG_FD_144925 | JGI IMG/M metagenome (GOLD analysis project Ga0193753, IMG submission 144925) | Soil microbial communities from a riparian zone of the East river system, Colorado, United States - H1c2 | ecosystem: Environmental > Terrestrial > Soil > Riparian zone | place: USA: East River... | reverse complement strand
AGCTTGGGATCATGTCGCGGCGTCTCGTCTCCGAGCCATCGTTGCCGGACGTCGCAGTCGTGGTGCTCGACGAGTTCCATGAACGTCACATCCACGGCGACGTCGGGCTCGCGCTGTTGCGCCGCCTGCAGCGAACCTCGCGCCCGGACCTCAAGCTAGTCGTGATGAGTGCAACGCTCGCAGCGGATGCACTCTCGAAGTTTCTCGACGCGCCGATCTTCGAGGTTCCGGGGCGACCGTATCCCGTCGCGATCGAATACGCCGACAAGCCTTCGGAACAGCACCTCGACCAGCGTGTGGCTGCAGCGGTGCGCCGCGCCGTGAACGAGGGGCTGACCGGCGACATGCTCGTGTTCCTGCCGGGCGCGGCCGAGATTCGCCGTGCGGCCGAAGCGTGTGCCACAGTCGCGCGCGATGCCGATCTCGAGATCGCGCTCTTACACGGCGATCTTCCGGCGCGCGATCAAGATCGCGCGGTGACGCGCGGCTCCCGACGCAAGTTGATCCTGTCCACGAACGTCGCCGAGACTTCGCTCACGATCGAAGGCGTAGCGTGGGTGATCGACAGCGGACTCGCGCGAGCGGCCGGTCACTCACCATTTTCGAGTCTGCCGACGCTCGCGACCGCGCCGATCTCACGTGCCTCGGCGCTACAGCGCGCAGGTCGAGCCGGTCGTACCGGCCCAGGGCGTTGCACGCGCTTGTACACGAAGCCGGATCACGATCAGCGCCCGGAGTACGATTCGCCCGAGCTGATGCGCGCCGACCTCGCGGAGACGCTCCTAACCGTGACTGCGAGCGGGCGAGTGCTCGAAAACTCCGACTGGCTCGACGCGCCGCCAACCGCTGCATGGACGGCCGCGCGAGAGTTGCTGACCGGGCTCGAGGCGCTCGCGCCCGACGGCGCGCTCACCGAGCTCGGCCGTTCGCTCGCGAAACTTCCACTTCACCCACGCCTGTCGCGGCTTGCGGTGCACGCGCAGAGTAGCGGGCTCGGGGACTCGGGCTGTCTGCTCGCGGCGCTGCTCTCCGAGCGAGACATTTCACTCGCCGCGCGCGCCCGCTTCGATGGCTCACGCGGCGGTGGTCAGAGCGCGCGCTCGGATCTCCAGCATCGTTTGGAGCTCCTCGAGGCAGCTGGAAGCGGCGCGAACCCGGGCAAGTTACGCGCGTTCGACCTCGATCCGAGCGCTGTGTCCTCGGTGCTTCGCACACACGAGCGCCTCGTGCGCATGCTCGGCGACGCCTACGACGATCACGCGCGCAGCGAGGACGAACGCGAAGAGGCGCTCGCGCGAGCGGTGTTGGTTGCGTTCTTCGATCGGGTCGCCCGCCGCCGTACGCGGCAAGGCAAAGACGTCGTCTTCGCGCGCGGCGGCTCCGCGACGATCGCGGACAGTTCGGTCGTGCAAAACGCCGAATACCTGGTGGTGGTAGATGCCCAGGAGCGCAAACAAGGCATGCAGCGCGGTGTGATCGCACAACTGTGTAGCGCGATCGAGCCGGAGTGGTTGCTCGAGCTCTTCCCAGAGCGCGTGCAAGACCGGACCGAGCTCGCCTTCGACCCTAAGACCCAGCGTGTACAGTCGGTTCAGACACTGTCTTACGACGGTTTAGTCCTGGACCAAGTCACGCGCACCGACGTCACTGGACCTGAGGTTTCGAGTGTCCTCGCGCGCGCGGCGATCGAAGCTGGACTATCAGCGTTCATCGACCTGGATAGTCTGAGCGAGCTACGCGAACGTGTGGGATTCATCGCGAGCATGGACGCCGAGTTTTCTCCGCTGGACGACGCTGCGCTCGCTCGTGCACTGACGCTCGCCTGCGAGGGCAAACGTAGTTTCTCCGAGCTTCGCGACGATTCCCTCATCGAGTACGTGTACGCTCAGCTGCCGTCGTCCGGTCGCGCCAAGCTTGCGAAGCTCGCACCAGAGTTCGTCGAGCTACCACACGGCCGCCGTCTGCGGGTTCACTACGAGCGAGACAAGCCGCCGTGGGTCGAGTCGCGGCTTCAGGACTTCTTCGGGCAAGCGGATGGTCCTCGGTTGGGTAGCCGACCGCTGGTCTTACACTTACTGGCGCCCAACCAACGGGCGGTCCAGGTGACGAGTGATTTGACTGGCTTCTGGCAACGTCACTATCCAGAAATCCGTCGTGAGCTGATGCGTCGCTATCCGCGCCATGCGTGGCCTGACGACCCACGCACTGCTGTACCGAGCGGGCCGCGCCGCCGCTGAGGGCGGCCAGAACGGCGCTCGATTGCGCTGATTGGCGGGAGCACGAGCTCGCGCCTAGCCGATTCTCTGCATGGGAAAGTCGACACGAATTCGCGACCGGCTCGTCGCAGGCGCGCCACATCGTAGTACCATCGGCCCCGTTGCGACTTCGGTCGCGGCCGGCCAGGCGGGGTGACGCACTATGAGTGAAGCTCTGATCGAGACGCAATTGGACGAGTTCGATGCATTGCGTTCGAGGGAGCGCGAGTCGTTCGTCGTGCCGCGCCGGAGCGACGACGAGTTGTTGCAGCGCGTGCTCGGCGATCGCGTCGTGCTCGAGAGCATGCCTGAAGTCGTGGCCGTGCTCGATCAGCGCTTGGCCCTGCTCTACCTCAACCGAAGTATTCCCGAACGCGAGCTGTCGGATGTGATCGGCACGAGCGTGCTCGACTACCTGCCGCTCGATACGCGCGCGTTGTATCGGCAGACGTTCGAACACGCCTGGTCGACCGGCGTGGTGGAGAGCCTCGAGTTCAGCAGTGTCAGTGGCTACAGCTGGCACAGTCGCTTCGTGCCGGTGCGTGAAGAAGGTTCGGTCGTGTTGATGCTCGTGACGAGCTCCGACGTGTCTGAACGCATCGCGGCCGAGCGCGCGCTCCGGGAGAGCGAAAGTCGCTTGCGTCACGCGATCGACGTCGTGGGCATGGGCACGTGGTCGCACGACTGGTGTACCGACACGCTCACGTGGGATGCCGCGCTCTGCGTGATCTACGGCATTCGCCAGCAAGACGTGCCGCGCGGCTACGAGCAGTTTCTCGCGGGCGTACATCCGGAGGATCGGCATCGCGTGCATCAAGCGTTCACGCGTAGTCGCGCGACCGGCGTGTACGAAGATCTCGAGCATCGCATCGTGCGGCCGACCGGCGAAGTCCGGCATGTCCTCGCAAAGGGCAGCACCACGTACGACAAGAACGGGAAGCCGGTCGGGTCGCTCGGCGCGGCGTTCGACATGACTGCACGCAAGCGGATGGAAGAGCAGTTGTATCAGGGGCAAAAGATGGAGGCGGTCGGTCAGCTCACCGCCGGCATTGCGCACAACTTCAACAACGTGCTCAGCATCATCTTGCCCAACGTCGCGCTGTGCCGGCGAGACGCCGCGCCGCCGATGGCTTCGAGGCTCGCCGACATCGAACACGCGGCGGAACGCGCAGCCGACCTCGTCCGGCAGCTGATGTTGTTCGCGCGGCGCGAGGTCGAAGCCAAGAAGCAACCGATGGATCCGCTCGACACGGTGCGTCGGACGCTGGAGATCTGTCGTACTACGTTCGATCGCGGCATTCGGATCGAGCTGTTGACCGGTGCCGACGTGCCGCGCGTGTTTGCAAACGCGGGGCAGCTCGAGCAGGTGATGCTGAACATTTGCATCAACGCGCGGGATGCGCTCGAGCACGGGAACACCCAAGCGCCGTACATTCGGATCAGCGTCGAGCGCACGCTGCACGGTGACGTGCGTATTCGCGTTTCGGACAACGGTCCGGGCATGGATGAGGGCACGCGTTCGCGCGTGTTCGAGCCGTTTTTTACGACGAAGGAAGTCGGGCGCGGGACCGGCCTCGGGCTCGCGAGCGCATATGCGATCGTGAATGACCATCGCGGTACGATTCTCTGCGACAGTCGGGTGGGCGAGGGCACGGCGTTCGAGATCGACCTGCCGGGCATGCAACACCGCGACCTCGTGCAGCCAAACGTCCAGCGGGCGGATGAGCTGCCGTGTGGCTCCGAGACGATCGTCATCGTCGACGACGAGCCACTCGTGCGGCGTGCGACGCGCGGGCTGCTCGAGCAGGGTGGCTACCGTGTACTCGAGTGCTGCGACGGCGACGAGGCGTTGCGAGTGGTCGAGCGCGAACGTGGCGCGATCGACCTCGTGATCCTCGATCGGTCGATGCCCGGTCTCTCGGGTGAAGAGGTGTTTGACCGGCTTGAGAGCCTCGCGCACGGCGTGCCGGTCGTGCTGCTCACAGGGCAACCCGCGACGAGCTCGGCAGCAAATCGCGCAGCGGCGGTGCTGAGTAAGCCTGTGGAGCTGTCGATGTTGCTCACGACGCTCCGCAACGTGCTAGACGGCAAACCCAGCTAGCGCGGCGTGATGCGGGCACTCAGAGGGCTCGTAGCGCCCACTGTGCGGCACAAGTGGTGTCGCCACCGACTCTTGTGATCGCGGTGAAACTGCGGCACGACCCGATCGATGAGTCGTTTCGATTTCGACGACGCCGAGCGGCGCGCGGTGTATCGGGTGATCGCAGGCCGGCGCGACGTGCGGAGCTATCGGCCCGATCCCGTGCCGGACGAGGTGTTGTGGCGCGTGCTCGATGCAGCACACCACGCACCTTCGGTCGGGTTCATGCAGCCCTGGAGCTTCGTGCTCCTGCGCGACATGGACCTGCGCCAGAAGATTTACGAGCACTTCGTGGCCGTGAACTCGCGCGCAGCCGACGTGTTTCGAGACGAGGAGAAGCGCAAGTATCAAGCGCTGAAGCTGCAAGGAATCTTGGATGCGCCGCTGAACTTGCTCGTGACGTGCGATCCAGAGCGCGCGGGCGAGCACGTACTCGGCCGGTTCACGATGCCCGAGACCGACGTCTACAGCACGTGTCTCGCCGTGCAGAACCTGTGGCTCGCAGCGCGCGCCGAAGGCCTCGGCGTCGGTTGGATGAGCATCATGGAGCCGAAGGTCGTGCGCGAGCTCTTGGGCGTGCCCGAGCGCGTCGTGCCGGTTGCGTATCTCACGATCGGCTATCCGGTGTTGTTCTCGGACAAGCCATTGTTGTCCGAAGTCGGCTGGCGCAAGCGCCTTCCACTCTCGGAGTTGGTGTTTCAAGACGGTTGGGGAAAGGTCGCGCCACTCGCTACGGACGGCGCCGCTCACGAGCGGCAAAGCTCGTTCGAGTTCTCGCCGGCCGGTGGGAAGCCAGCTCCGGAGCCGCAGCCATACGCTGCAAACCCGGCGCCGGCGCAAGCGGTCGAGCGAAATCGCGAGCTGATCAAGCCGCGCGGCAGCTTGGGGCGGCTCGAGGGCCTCGCGATGCAGCTGTGCGCGTTGCAGGGCACGGCCTATCCGCGCTGCGCCGCGACGCACCTCGTGCTCTTCGCGGGAGATCACGGCGTGACCGACGAACGTGTGAGCGCCTACAAGCCCGACACGACGTTGAAGATGGTCTACAGCTACTTGAGCGAAGGCGCGGTCGTGAACGCGTTCGCCCGCTTGTACGGCGTGCCGGTTCACGTCGTCGACGTGGGCGTCGATCACGAGTTCGGCCAACCCGAGCGTCTGATCCAAAGGAAAGTCAGGCGCGGCACGCGCAACTTGATGCGCGAAGCGGCGATGGCACGTTCGGAGTGCGAGGCGGCGATCACCGCGGGCTTCGAGGTCGTGAACAGCTTGACCTCGCTCGAAGTGCTCGCGGTGGGCGAGATGGGCATCGGCAACAGCACGAGCGCAGCGGCTCTGGCAGCGTCGCTACTCGAGCTCACTCCGGAGCAAGTCACGGGCCGCGGCACGGGCATCGATGCCGAGCGGCACGCACACAAGCAGCAAGTGATCTCGCGGGCGCTCGCGCTGCACGCGACGACCGATCCGAACGAAGCGCTCGCGCGGCTCGGTGGGTTCGAGCTCGCAGCCCTCGTCGGTGCGATCGAAGCCGGCTACAAGCGCGGCGCGCTCGTGCTTCTCGACGGCGTCATTACGGCGGCTGCAGCGCTCGTCGCAGCGCGGCGCAACCCGCGCATCGTCACGCACCTCGTGGCAGCGCACGAGAGCGTGGAGCCGGCGCATCCTTACATCCTGGCAGAGCTCGGCTTGAAGCCACTTCTCAAGCTCGACATGTCGCTCGGCGAAGGTTCGGGCGCGGTGCTCGCAGTGGGCTTGGTACGTGCGGCGTGCGCGACGATGCACGAAGTGCGCACGTACAAAGAAGCCAATCTAGAACACCCGGACGAGTAGTGCTCGGAGCACTAGACGCAAAAACGGCCGCGGTGGTTACCAACCCGCGGCCGTTCCGGTGTGGTTCGCTTAGGCGAGCTCGCTCACCACGCATGCCGGCGTCCGCGACCGACGAGAGCGAGGAGCAACATCGCGCCGAGGATGCTGCCGATCCAGCCTGCCGTATTGGGATGATCCCAACGACCGCCGAAGAGCATGTTGCCGAGAATACCGCCGATGAGTGAGCCACCGACACCCAAGAGGGTCGTCATCAACAACCCGAGACGTTGAGTGCCCGGGAAGATTGCACGCGCGATCAAGCCCACGACGAAACCGAAGATCAAAAACGCCAAAAGATACATGACACGCTCCTTGTTTGGTTGGTTTGGCGGCCTAGCCTTACCGTTCAGTCATCATCCGAGTCGTCGTCAGCTCCGCCTCGCTGACGTCCGGCTTTCAAGTTCTTTTCGAGGTGGTCCAAGTCGTCGTCGTCCAAGTCTTCGATCTTGACGAACTCGTTGCGCGCCGCGCGCGTCGCCAAGATCAACTCGTCCAACTTGAGTCGGAGTGCTTCTGTGTCGCGGTTCTGGGTGTTCTGAATCAAGAACACCATCAAGAACGTGACGATCGTAGTGGTCGTGTTGATGACCAGTTGCCACGTATCGGAAAAGCCGAAGACGGGCCCCGACACGCCCCACACGATGATCAACAACACTGCCGCCATGAAGGTCCACGGCCGTCCGGCCGCAGTCGAGACGGCTTGGGCGAAGCGACGAAACGGGTTCGAGCTTGCGTTCTTGGTCTCGCGCACACGACCGACATGTTGTTCGAACACATCGTGCTGACGCTTCGCCATACGTTCGGCCTGCTCTTCGCGCTTACTTTGAACATCGCGAAGCCTGCGCTGGCGTGCGTTGCCACGCTTGAGAGCAGTACGATGTTGATGAAGCTCGCTCATGTCGTAACTTCCTGTTGCAGCGACCATCGCTGCGAACCGACGGAAAGTGACATTGCATCGACCGTGCCGAGGTTCGTCGGAGCACTGCGCATCGAATCGCGATCGCGGCGGTAAGTGCCCTTTCTGCGTGGCGTTTCGAGTTTCAACGCCTGCGCGGCGCGGTCTGCGGCGGAGTGGCCGTCTCGAGTTGAGCGTTGCAAGGCCGCCTCGCTTGACAGATGTGCCACATACAGTACGTGGCGTCAGTGCTCTTTTCTCCGCAGTACGCTTTGGCCTGTGACTTGCACACGCGCCTCGCAAACTGCGGAACCAATCGAATCAACCTGGGAAACGGTCATGAAGCTATTCACCTGCGCCTGCGGAAACGTGATCTTCTACGAGAGCAAGGTCTGCACTGTTTGCAGCCGCAAGCTTGCGTTCCTACCTGAACAGCGCGTTTTGAGCGCGCTCGAGCCCGATCCCGAGCACGAAGGTGGTTGGAGGGCGCTCAATCCCAGGGCCTCGCAGGGCAACTATCGCCTATGCCAGAACGAACTCGTGCACGGCGTGTGCTCATGGGCCGTCGCGCCCGGCGATGACAACACGCTCTGTTCTTCGTGCCGTCTCAATCAGACGATTCCGGACTTGAGCAAAAAGCCAGCGAAGGCAGCCTGGGAAGCGCTCGAACTCGCGAAGCGTCGGATGATGTTCACGTTGCTCGAGCTCGGCTTGCCGATTCAATCGCACGAGGAGAAGCCGGAAGGCGGTCTCGCGTTCGCATTCATGGAGTCGCGCAAGAACAAGAAGGTGTTTACGGGCCAAGCCAACGGGCTAATCACGATCAATACCGACGAAGCGGACGACCCGCGTCGCGAGAAGATTCGCAAAGAGATGGGCGAGGCATACCGCACGCTCCTCGGACACTTCCGACACGAGATCGGTCACTACTACTGGGACCAACTGATCCAGAACAGTCCGCGCATCGAAGCGTTCCGAACACTGTTCGGCGATGAGACGTTCAGCTATCAGAAAGCGCTCGACCGACACTACAAGAACGGACCGCCGGCGGATTGGCACGCGAACTTCGTAAGTCAGTACGCAACCATGCATCCGTGGGAAGACTGGGCCGAGACTTGGGCCCACTACCTTCACATGGTGGATACGCTCGACACCGCGCGCAGCTACGGGTTGGTCGTCGCGCAGCAGCCGCTCGATGGTGAGCCGCTGCCGTCGATCAGCATTCCGCACACGGACTTCTCGGACTTCGACAGCTTGATCGTCAGCTGGTTACCCATGACGGTCGCGCTCAATAGTTTGGATCGCAGCATGGGACACCCGGATTCGTATCCGTTCGTACTGCCCGAGCCCGCGCTGAAGAAGCTGCGTTTCGTGCACGACACGATCGCGGAGACGCGTCAGCCTGTGAGCTACACGAAGGACGCACCGAGGCAAAATGACGCAGCCGTCGCTGCACCGGTGAACCCGCCTGCTCCGGCGAACTGACGCGACTAGATGCGCACTGCTTTCCTGACAAAGGGCGCTCGGTGTTGCACCGGGCGCCCTTGTTCGTGTGGTTACTAACAGCGAGTGTTCAGCGGTTCTTTGAGCTTAGTGTTGGAGTGCAACGGCCTTTGCCGCTTCGCGACAGAGCGCTTCGCAATGGCTGCAGGCATGCGCGCACATCACGCAATGGCTATGGGCGATCGCCATTTTCCGGCATTCCGCTTCGCAGGCCGCACACAAACTCGCGCAGATTTCGAGTTGCGCCTGAACGAGCTTCGGTTCTGCCGCAAACGCGCGCGAAACGAGGTGGCCTGTGAGGGCGCATACGTCGGCACAGTCGAGATTGAGGCCCACGCAGTCGCGCGCTGCTGCGGACGGGCTTTCACCCAAACACGCGTCCGCGCATGTCACGCACGCGAATTCTGCCAGCGCGCACGCCTCGATGCATTCACCGAGCACATCTCGCCTGATGTGGACCAGCAGTTGTTTGATCGACTGCACCTGTTGCATTCCAAACCTCCGCCCGGACCCTCAGCAAGCCGTGTGCCAAGTCGGAGTAGGTGCAGCAGCTAGTACAGAGATGTCAGTCGGCGCGCGGTCGCGATGGCTTCGAAGCCATCAGCTTCAAGCCGATCAAGCCCACCAAAACCGTGGTCCCGAGAGCGCAGCTGTAACTCACGAATGTAAACACCGAGCCGGCTTTCAGAACGAGGTTCTCCGGGAAGAACATCGCGAGGCCGCAGTACGCGCCCAGCTGATAGGTGCCGAAAAACCCCGGCCCACTCGGAAGCAGCGTGCCGAGGCCGAGCACGCCCATGATCACTGCGGCTTGTGCGGGGCTCGCCGCGATGCCGCAGCCGCGCAGCAAGACCAAGTAACCGAGGCAGCTGAAGCCCCAATAGAGCACGGAGTCGCGGATGAATGCGCCGCCATACTTTCGCGACGAGAGAACCGATAGACCGTCCGCGACGCGCTCGAGCTGGGCGATCACCCAGTTCGCGAACTTCTCTGAGACGACTGAGAGGATGCGGTGCGTGATCCGCCGCACGACATCGCGAAAGAAGTAGAACGCCGCCATGCCGGCGAACGCGACTGCGAACATCGTGAGTGCGCTCGAGGCGATCGTGGGCACGAGCGCGACTGGAACTTGGAGGTCGCCGATGCGATTGGGTGCGGGTGACAGGGGTGTCGCGAAGACTAGGCCCGCCGCCAACAGCGACATGAGCAAGAGCCCGTCGACGATGCGTTCGGCGCCGACGCTGCCGACTGCTTGGAGGAACCGCACTTCGCCGCCGCGGGAGATCAGCCAGGGTCGGACCATCTCGCCCATGCGCAGCGGTGCGAACACGACTGCTGCGAAGCCGGCGAGGCTCGCGCCCCAGGCGAAGCGTGTGGTGAGGGTGGGCTCGATCGCGCGCAATAGGTGCAGCCAGCGATACGTGCGGAAGCCCGTCGAGACGCAGTAGATCCCGAAGTAGGCCGGGATCGCCCAAGGTGCGAGCTCGCTCCACGCCGCTGAGGGCGGCAGCATCGGCAGCCCGCCGCGCTGCATGAGCCAGACGAAACCGGCGGCGATCAGCAGCGAGACGACGAGGCGCGTCGCGAAATTACGCCAGCGCGCGGGCGACGCGAGTGGGGGTTGTACGGGGACTGACGGGGTGGATTCGGACAACAATCGGCGGACTATAGCGGCGGCTGCGGCGCGGGGGAAGGTATCCGCGCAGGCACCTCAGGCCGCGTTTTTCACGGCTCGCGCACGCCTTCGCGAGCGAATGCGCAACAGCGCTGCAGCGGCGATGAGTGCGAGCGGTGTGAATGCGAGCGACGTCTTTTGACCGACGGGAGCGGCGCTGCGTGTGCCGAGCGTGCGGCAACTGCAGGACTTCGTCTCAGGCCGCGAGCGATAGACTGGCGGTACGTCGCAAGTACACTTGGTGCCGGTGCACTCGAACTCGGGGAGATCGAGCGCGCAGTAGCCCATCTTGTCGTCGGTCTCGAGCGAGCGTTTTTCGGTCTCGGCGCCGATCGCGGTCGTGGTCATCGTGGCGCCGCGAACTGTCGTGTGGCCGAGGCCGAGCAAGTGTCCCGCTTCGTGGGTCACGGTGTTCGCGAGATCGACCATGTTGCTCGAGCAGCGTGTGGCGACGCAGTCGGCGAAGCGGCCGGCGCCGGCGTTGAGCTCCATGTCGACGTCGAGAATCTCGCCGGTGTTTTTGTCGTGCCAGAGCAGCGTGAACGCGAGGGCAGTCGGGTCGTGATTCGGCAGCGCGCTCCAGTCGGCGCGATTGCGCGTGACGATGACGGATTCGTTTGGCTCGTCGTAGACGAACTCGGCTTTGCTGGTGGCGGTAGTGCCGGCTGCTTGTTCGACGAAGAAGGGGCTGCGGTTGTCGCCGCAATCTACGTCGGCCCAGGTCTCGAATGCGGTTTTGAACGTGCTGCGAACTTGAGCTTCGGTCAGGAGGGGTGCGACGAGGCCGAACATCTCGTCGTTGAACACGTACGTGAGGCAGTCGCGGGTCCAATGGAGCAGTGGCACGCCTGCTTCTTCGACGCACGGCCCCGACGGTTCCGACATGACGGTTTCGCGGCAGAACGCGTGGGCAGATTCGGGAACGAGTGCGGCGAGCAACAGCGTTGCGAAAGCGAGTCCGCGAATCACGGAGGGTCCTGCCATTGGTTCGCTTATACCGTGGTTCGACTGGGTGTGCACAAGTGCTGCTGGAGGCTGGTCGGGTGAGTGAGTGACCGTGCTGCAGCGGGCGGCGGCGGAGTGTGAGTGTGGCAGGTCGTTGTCGTGAATTCTGCGTCGCATCGACGGTGGTGCCCGAAGTCGAGTGATGATGTGCATCATCAATAAGGAAGTGGCGCGTCCCGTCTCACGTGTGAGCGTCCGAGGTCGGCGGCGTCGGCGTCGGCGGCGCGTCGTGCACTAACGCGTGATCGCTCTGGTGCTCGTTCGTGTCTGTTTGTCGCTCTCGACCACGTTCTCGTGTTCCT
>Ga0193753_10003455_pt1 | contig 11640 bp, 8 predicted proteins | sample H1c2metaG_FD_144925 | JGI IMG/M metagenome (GOLD analysis project Ga0193753, IMG submission 144925) | Soil microbial communities from a riparian zone of the East river system, Colorado, United States - H1c2 | ecosystem: Environmental > Terrestrial > Soil > Riparian zone | place: USA: East River... | reverse complement strand
TCAATGTCTGGCTGTTCGGAATCACTGCGTTCGGCGCTGCGTTGCATCTGGCCGTGCATACCATCTGGCTGTCGGTCGTTACCACGTTCTTTCCGGCGCTCGGCGCGTCACTTCACGGAGCGCTTGCCCAATCGGAAGCGCATCGACTGGGCATGGCCTCGGAGCGGCTGGCCAGGGAGCTGCAAAGCGCGCTCACCGCCATCGAAGCCGGATTGATCGAATCGCGAGCATCGGGAGACGTGACTCCGCTCACAACGGCGATAGAGAGCGCGATAGCACTGTTGCTCGATGAGCATCAGGACTGGAACCTCATGGTGCGCCCGCATCATTTGCCGCTGGCTTGAGCGGACTGCCGGATCAGCAGTGTTTATGCTGATCTTCTAAAAGGAAACTCAACGGGCGTAATATCCGCCGCTATCAGCGGTCTTCGGCTGATCAATTCGCGCACCGAGATTGATCCGCTCCGCCGCGGAGGACTCCGACTCGTGACACGTTCCCTGATCAGAACAATCGTAACGCCTGCCGCGATGCTCCTGGCATTACAGGTATCCGCGTCGCCGCCCGAATCCCAGGACCCAGACACTCGCGCGTGGTGGGGCATCACCGCCGAACTCTCCAATGACGCCATGGAGGGACGCGACACAGGTGCGCCTGGCTATGATCGCGCGGCGCAAGTCGTGGCTGCCAAATTCGCGGCAGCGGGGCTGAAACCCCTCGGCGAGAAGGGTGGTTGGCTTCAGCCGGTAGCACTGAACGAAATACGATTCGATCGCGTGACGGTCGCCGTGGGCGATCGACCGCTGAAGTTTCTATACGACTTCGCGCTCAAGCCGAGCGGTTCGATGGCGACGGCACTCGAGGCCGGACTGGCCTATCGTGGCTATTGCGACTCGGCGACGATGGGAGATGTGAAAGGCAAGCTGGTCATCTGCCACGGCACGCATCGCGCCGGACTACCGAGCGCCAAGGAGCGCGAGGTAGCAGTCAAGGCTGCGGGCGGAGCAGGCATACTTACGATCGCGGATCCCGGCTTCGTAGTCGAGCCGCCGCGCTGGCCGTTTCCCTATACTCGCACCGTCTCCTGCCTTCGATGTTGCGGAGCGCTTCCATGCGGCGTTCACAGTGAGCAGCCGTCAGATTGCTTCGTCCAATGTCGTGGGTATGCTGCCGGGCAGCGACCAGACCAAAGCCGGCGAAGCAATCGTCGTGTCCGCGCATCTGGACGGTTATGGACGCGGTGAATCGATCGCGGGGGACGACATCTACAACGGGACTCTTGATGACGCCGCCTACGTCGCGCTCCTGGTTCGCCTGGCGCAGCGACGGCAAGGCAAGGGATTTCCTCGTCCCTTGATCTTCGCAGTGTTCACGGGCGAGGAGAAAGGACTGTTCGGATCGCAACAGTTTCTCGCTGACCCGCCGGTCCCGAAGAATCAAATGGCGGCGAACATCAACCTGGACCAGTTGCGCCCGATTTTTCCGCTCGACCTGCTCACCGTTCATGCTCTGGATGAGACAAGTCTTGGCGATGACGCCAGGGCGGTAGCCAGGCGGCTGGGAATCGCCGTCCAGCGCGACCCTGAGCCTGAGCGCAATCTCCTGCAGCGGTCGGATCAGTGGAATTTCATCGAGGCTGGGATTCCGGCGACCGCCTTCGTGTTTGGCTATCGGCCGGGCACTGAGAGCGAGCGCATCTACCGGCGCTGGTACACAACGGGATATCACACACCGCAGGATGATCTGAAGCAGTCAATCGATTGGCAGGCGGCTGCAGACTTCAATGCGTTCTTTTATGCGTTGGTGGAGCAGGTCGCTGGGAAGGAGACGGGACCAGTTTGGAAGGAAGGCAGCAAGTTGAGGCCGAAGCCGCACTGAGTCCCTGAAGGAACAGACCCAATGCCCTCGTCGGAACCGAACAGAGTGAGAGCGCACCTGCCGGCGTTGCTAGCGCTGCTCTGCTTGTGCGTTTTGGTCGGCACTGCACGTTCTGCGGAGCACACCCCCGATCACCTGAGCTGGAGCACGGATGCCACGCAGCCGGCGCGATTCATCGCGGTCCATGGACGCCGCTCCGCCTTCTTCGGATATTCCGCCGACGGCCTGGAGGCTTGGGCTTATCCGCTCCAGATCCTGAGCTCGTTCAGTGTAGCTTTCGCTCATCAAGGCGCGACCACGGAAATCGACGGGCGTGCCGTGCTGCGCCGAGTGATCTATGAGCCGGAGCGCGTAACACGCATCTATGCAGGGCCTGACTTCGTCGTGCGCGAAAAGCTGTTCGTGCCACTCGACGCACCAGGCGCGATCGTGACGTATGAAGTCGAAGGTGTGCGCGCCGTCGACGTCGTAGTTCGTTTCCTTCCGGTGCTGGATCTGATGTGGCCCGGCGGCATGGGCGGGCAGGAGACAACATGGGATCCGGCCGCCTCCGCATACGTGATCTCAGAGCCCACGCATCGATTCACCGCCCTCGTGGGTTCGCCCGACACGGTGGCGCACGACGAAACGCCGAACGCCAACCGGCGTGTGGCCCGCTCGGCCGCCACCGCCTTCACGATTCGTGCCGGCAAGGATCGCGCGGCCAGAGTTGTCATCGCGACGGCTGATGGCACCGAAGACGCCGCGACGGTCGCGAGGCGCCTGCTGAACGCGAGTGCCTCGTTGGAGAGAGCCGCGGCTGATCATTACGCAAAGGTGCTGAATAGCGCCTTGCAGATCGAAACGCCTGACCCGGAAGTCAATCGTGCACTCGCCTGGTCCGAAGTCGCGCTGGAACAGGCGTGGGTTTGTAATCCTGATATCGGCTGCGGCGTGGTCGCTGGCTACGGGCCATCGCGCAAGGCGCGGCGTCCGCAGTACGACTGGTTCTTTGCTGGTGATGGCATGGTCGCCACGCGTGCCCTGCTCGCAGCCGGGCGTTACGAACGGGCGCGTGAGGAGCTGGAGTTCATCCTCAAGTATCGGAATAAAGATACCGGCATGATCTGGCACGAGATGTCGCAGAGTGCCGGAGTTCTCGACTGGAAGCGATATCCGTACATGTTCGTGCATGTCGACCTGACGTACGACTTTCTCGACATCGCCGCCGAATATTATTCGGTCACGGGCGATGTCAGCTTCGTGAAGAAAAACTGGGCGGCGTTCGAATCCGCCTATCGCTACTGCCGTTCCCTGCTGGATGCAAAAGACGGGCTCCCGCGCATTCCCAGTGACAAGCAGGGCCTTCGCGAGCAGGACGCACTCAGCGATGAACTGACGCTGTCAGCGGCCTGGGTGTCGGCGGCGGAGGGTTTCTCGCGCCTTGCTCCGGCAACGGGGCACAACGCAGCCGCGAAGTCCGCGCGGGACGTCGCCCAACGCGCTCGCAAAGCTCTGAGCCGCAGGTACTGGGACGAAGGCCGCAACTTCTGGATCAGCGGCCACACTCGTTCGGGGGCGCCCCTGATGGATCGCGACATCCGTCCAGCAGGCATCATCGAGAAATCGTTGTTGTCCCCGGAGCAGCGCCGTTCCGTGCTCGATCAGCTCGCCTCACACGAATTCCAGACGGATTGGGGGACACGCGGCAAGGCGTCGAGCGACAGCGCCTACGATCCGAACTCCTATGCAAGCGGCAGCGTCTGGGCTGTGGCGACATCCGCGGTCGCTGGGGCGTTCTGGTTCGATCACCGGCCCGCGACCGCATGGCCGATCTGGAGTGCGCTCGTGCCGTGGAGCTCGCTGGACTCGCTCGGACACATGCATGAAACGCTAGCCGGCGATTTCTACCACGAAGAACTGGAATCCGTGCCTGAGCAGACCTGGTCTTCGGCATCGTTCTTCACCACTGCGGTGAACGGACTGCTGGGTCTGAAGATCGACGGCGTGTCACGCCGCCTCACCTTCGCGCCACATCTGCCGCCGCAGTGGAACGGAATTACCCTGCGCCATGTGCGCGTGAACGGATCCGACGTCACGCTCGAGATGACTCAGTCCGCGGATGAATTACGGTTGAAGATCGAGAACGCAGGCGAAGCTGTCGCCATGCAGTTCGCGCCGCAACTTCCGTATTCCGCAAAGCTGCGTGATGTACAGATCGGTAGCCGTAAGGTCCCTGCCTCTCTCGATGCGCACGCTCAAGACACTCACGCGCTGGTGGACTTCACCGTGCCCCATGGCAGCACATCGGTGACGATCGGTTACGAGGGCGGCGTTGCGATTATCCCCGTCATCTCGCAACCCATGGTCGGCGACCCGAGCAACGCAGTGAAGTTCGTGACATGGAGCCTGCACGGCCCAACGCTGACCATCGAACTCGATCACCTGGCTGCCAATGGCGCGAATTTTGAGTTGCGCACGCCGTGGAAGGTCGCCGAGGTGGGCGGTGCGGACTTTCAGCCTATGGCGCCGTCGCGTTACCGTTTCACGATCAAGCCATCCGCCAGTGAGGGATCTGGCGCGTTCAAGCGATCCAGGGTGACTGTGACGCTCCCCGAAGCGCTTTAGTGCTTCTCTTCGTGCCCGAAAACGGCGGATTGCCCGGGCAGCCATGGATCGTGCGTGTCGGTGCGAAACTTCGTCATCTCTGCACGCATGCGCTGGAGAACCTCGCGATGTGCAGGGTCGGTCGCCAGATTCTGTACTTCTGAAGGATCCTTCCGGAGATCGTAGAGCTCTTCAGGCGGGCGGTGCAGAAGCGCCTGCATCGTGCGCGCGCCCAGGCCCGCGTTCGGCTGCGCAGTAATCGCCAGCCATGTCGGCGAGGACGCAATATCCCCGGCTATCGGAAACTCCAGCGGTGAGGCCAGATTGGCGATGTACTTGTACTGTCGTGTGCGCAACGCACGCATCGGGTAGTACTGCTGGATTTCATGGAAACCGTGCGATGCGAATACGCGATCCCAACCCTGCGGATCGGGCTGCTGCAGGATCGGCAGAATCGACCTGCCGGCGAACTGCTGCGTGGTTGGCAGCGAAACACGTGCCCAGTCCAGGATCGTCGGCGTGATGTCGACCCAGCTCACCATCGCGTTGTTGCGGATGCCACGCCTGGTTTGCGCAGGTGACGAGACGATCAGTGGGAGATGAATACCCTCATCGTAGAGGGTCGTCTTGGCACCAGGGAAGGCTCGCCCGTTGTCGCTCAGGTAGATCACCAGCGTGTCGTCGCTGTGTCCAGTTTCCCGAAGGCTAGCGAGCAGCAGCCCGACGCCGCTGTCGAGCCGGCTGATGGATTCATAGTAATCAGCCAGGTCGCGGCGCACTCCGGGCAGGTCCGGCAGGTGTGCCGGCACAATGACTTTGGCGGGGTCGTACGTCTCGCGCGCGATGCCCGGCCACGCCTGCGTGTTGCCGAAATTCTGTTCGGCGCGATGCGGATCGCTGTAGCCGACGATCAGGAAAAAGGGCCGGCCGCCATTGGCTGCGATGAACTTGCGAGCCTCGCCCGCCATGAAAGCGACGTCGCGGTTACCGGAACGCTCCGGCGCCAACTCTTCATCGAACGGCAGCGACGACTCGGGAAGAATGTGTTTCTTGCCGACCAGTCCCGTCCGATAGCCCGCGGCCTTCAGGAACTGCGGCAGAGTGTGAACCGAGGGCAGAAGATGCTGGTTGTGGACGTCATGCGCCAGGCCGTACATCCCATTGGAGTGGGAAAACAGGCCGGTGTAGATTACCGAGCGACTGGGACTGCACGACGACACAGTCGCAAACGCGTTGGTGAACAGCGTGCCGCGGGCAGCGAGCTGATCGAGATTCGGTGTCCGCAGGATTGGATTGCCGTAAACGCCGAGATCGAGGCCTTGGTCGTCAGCAATAATGAGTAATACGTTGCGCGAATCTGCAAGGGCCGCCGAGGAGAGACTCAGCAGGATCAGCAGGGCGCCGATCAGGGCGCGTCCAGGGTGTGCGCTGTTGTAGCTCATGAAGGTGGCCTGGCGGATCCGGACTCATATCGCGTGCGGGCGCCCATGTTACCTCGCCCGCGGCGTACATGATCGAGGGTTACGCCCACGCCTTCATCAGGATTCTGCGAACGCTTTCCACGCCATCTGGCAGATCCTGCGTCAAACCCAGCGACCTGGACGCTTCGAAGCTGGATCGTGCCACAGCGTCAATGGCTTCGATGCTGCCGCCCGCCGCAGAAATCGTCGTCGGCAAGCCCATCTCCCCAATCATTGCCTCCAGTCGATCCGCGGCCGCATCAGCGAACTCCCGATCACCTCTGCCTGCGCGATCAACACCCATGGCGTGCGCTATCCGGATCTGTGCATCCAGTGTGTCATCCCGGAGGTAGCGCATCACCACGGGCAGGAGCACGCACGACGTGATGCCATGCGGCATGTGCATCTGTGCGCCGATCTGATGCCCCAGGAAATGACTCAAGCGCATGCCTGCAGCACCTACTCCCGCAATCGACATCCACGCAGCCATCTGACAGGCGGCCCGCGCCTCAAGGTTGGACGCATTGCGTGTCTGCGGCAGGTAGGTGACTAACAGTCGGACCGCCTCGAGCGCCAGCGCATCGACGTATGGGTGTGGTTTGCGCGACCAGATCGCTTCCATCGCGTGGTCGATCGCCTTGATGCCGCTCGACAACCATAGTGACTCTGGCGTATCCATGGTGACCGTTGGGTCCAGAATCACGTACTGCGGAGAGACGCGCAGATCGAGCAGCAATTGCTTGGCGCCTGCCTTACCCTCCGTAAACCCTGCACCCGGTGAGAATTCGCCGGCCGACAGCGTCGTCGGGATGGCGATGTGCGCAATGGGATCGGTTCCGTGGGAGTTTGCGCTGCGACTGAGTGCCACCTTGACGGCGTCAAAGACACTGCTGCCGCCGATTGAGACGACAGCATCCGCTGCGTGGGCATGCAGCGTCTCGATGATTTCATGAATATCGGGCTCGGGCGCGTGCGCACGGCATCCTGTGTACTCGGCCACGATCGCGTTACCCAGCAAGTCTCGAACGCGTTGCGCATTGGGTGTCCTGGTCGCGACGCTTGTCGAGGTAACCAGCAACAGACGCCTGGCATCCAGGTACCCGACGATCTTGGGCAATTTCTCAATTGCGTTTGCGCCCGAGTCGACTCGATCCGGGCCAAGAACGCGAAACGCACGATACTGCGCGAAATCTGTACTCACAGGCGGCGTCTCAGCATTTCGCGTCGTTTACTGACCATTCTCGACGCAGTTCGCCAGGAACCGATGAATTCGCTTGTTGGCAACCTCTGCCATCTGCGTGTCGAGGCCATTGAAACCATGGTACGTCTCCGGGTAGACGTAGAGTTCCGTGCGGTTTCCCGCAGCCCGCCAACGCGCTGCCATGAACAACGTATCGTCGAGCAGCGGGTCGAGTTCGCCGACGCTGAACACGCACCCAGGCATATTTGCGAGGTCCCGATAGAGCGGCGACAGGACAGGGTCGCGGCGCTCTTCGGCGCTGCACCCCGGTAACGCGAGGCTGTAGAACCATTCCAGGTACGGCTTTGACAGTCCGGCAAACGTATCTCCAGCTCGTCGTTGGGACGGTGACATCGACAGATCATAGAGGCCGTAGCAAAGGTTTAGTCCGCGCAGTTTTGCCGCGTGCTCCTGCCCGCGCGCCAGATCCAAAGCCACTGCAACCGCGATGTGTGCTCCGGCCGACTCTCCGCCGAGGCACACATTCTGATATCCGTACGTCTCGATGACCGCCTGCGCCGAAGCTTTGGCACGAACCAGTGCTTCTTCCAGCCCATGCTCGGGTGCGAGCGGGTAGTCGATGGTGGCCACCGTCAGGCGAGTCGCCTTGGCCAACGCATCCAACAGTTCGTCTTGCTCATAGATCGACCCCAGCACCCAGCCACCTCCATGGAAGTGCAGGTAGAGGCCAATGCTATCGTCGACCGGGAACACACGGACCATGAACTGTCCTTGCGACGACGCCAGCTCCCGATCGATTGCGTGATCAACCACCGACGCCTTCTGGCTGCCATCGGGGTTGAATCGCTTCGCGCGGCGTAAACGATCCACCGATACAGTTCCTGGCGCGGGCATTCGTTGGCCGTCCTGTATCAACCGTTCATTGGCACGCCGCTGTTCAGCGACAAGCCCGGTCAGGTCTTCGTCTTTATCGAGCGTCATCAACCGATTCGGGCGGATTGACCGCCATCGACCGGTAGAACGACGCCGGTAATGAACTTCGCCTCGTCCGAAGCCAGGAACAGCGACGCATAAGCAGTATCCCAGGCCGTGCCTTGCTTGCTGTTGAGTGGGACCAGCGCGTCTCGCTCCCTGCGCAATGTTTCCTTGTCCACGCCCCTGGCTGTCGAGTGACCTTCCATGGCCATCGGAGTATCCAGAAGTCCTGGCATCACCACGTTGGCACGGATGCCGAAGCGTGCGTTCGACATCGCAATGCTATGCGTCAGTGCATTTGCTCCGGCCTTCGCAACTTTGTAGCCAACGTAGCCCACGGACCCGACGGCTGCGCCTGACGTGACGTTGACGATGCTCCCCGCCTTGCGTTGCCGCATGTATGGCAGCGCGTACTTGCACGTGAAGAACACGCTCTTGGTGTTGATGTCCATCAGGAAGTCCCAGGCCTCCTCCGTCAGCGACGTCGGTCCGCGATCGCCAGTACCGGACCCGACTACGTTCTCCAGAACATCGATACGCTGGTATCTCTCCATGCACGTATCAGCGATGGCCCGACAATCGCTTTCGATCGTGACGTCCGCCTGCAGAACACTGCACACGCCTCCCTCATCCTGGATCATCTTTTGAGTTTCTTGCGCAGACTCGAGGTTGCGATCGACAAGCAGCACTGTCGCGCCCTCCCGCGCAAACAATATGGAGATGGCGCGCCCGTTGCCGATGGAGTCACCGGGCGTTTGTCCCGCACCAACCACGATCGCCACTTTGCCTTTCAGTCGCATGTGCTTTCCCGCCCGATTGATTCTGGCGCGGCCTGCCCAAGCACGGACGTTCCTGGAACAGCGCACCGCTTGCGTTGCCGTCTTTAATGCAACACATATGATCGATATAATAGTGAAAGTCAACCGCCGCCATCAGATCCGGAAGATACTCACGGCGCAAAGGCGACCGCGCTACAATTCAAATGCTTGGTTTTATGTCCTTTGCGCGAATCCCGACTGAGCGTGGGCCGGGGAATGCGGACTGTGGCCAACAATGTTATTCGATCCACTGGCGCCGCTACGACGCTACAATCGCGGTCGACATGGAGGATGCATGCCCAAGAAAGCAAAAGTGAAGCCAACCCGTGCGCCGAAGCACGGCCAGTTAGCGCGGACCCGGCAACTGGTGCTCGACACGACAGCCGAGATGCTGGCCTCGCACGGCTATTCCAGTCTCACTACTGAGGGCATCGCCGCGAAATGCGGCGTGGCGCGCTCCACGATCTACCGCCACTGGGAATCCGTCGGCGATATCGCCATGGAAGCGTTTCTGCAAATCATTGGCCCGCCACCTCCCATCCCGCAAACCGGGAACGTGAGAACCGACTTGGCCGTGAACTACCGCCGCCTGGTGGATGGCCTGGCCAACTCGCGTTGGGGGAAACTGCTGCCGGCAATGCTGGAGGCGTCGATCCGGGACAAGAATTTTGCTCAATTGCTCTACAAGGCATTCGACAGCCGTCGCGAGTTGGGCCGTCAATCCTTGAAGAAGGCCCTGGATCGGGGTGAGATGCCTGCGGATACCAATTTCGAATGGCTCCTCGATTCGATCACGGGCCCTATCTACCATCGATTGTTCTTTACCAATCGATCGCTGGACGAACCCGGCATGATCGAATACTGGGTGAACAGTGCTGTCGATGGCGCGCTGAATCTCAGAAAGGACTAACGGCCGGCAGACACGAGCAGCTCCAGCGCGGCCACATCACCAGCGGTCATCTTTTGCCCTCCAGCTGGACACCACAACTCTTCAGGCCCATCGCCAGCGCCGTATAGGCACCGACGGTGAATACGACGTCCATCGTGTATTCAAGGCCAAATCGATCAACCATCTGCTGCCATACCGAATCGCTCAACCTGGCGTCCTTCGCCAGGTCATCGGCACAGTGCGCCATGAGGTTCTGGTCATCTGAGTCGAGAGCCCTGCGGCCACGGATGCGATCCACGAGGTCGTCGCTCAAGCCCACTGCGAATGCGAGCCGTTGGTGATGGTGCCACTCATACTCGCAGTCCAGATTCGCGGCTGTGCGTAGCACCAGAACCTCCCGCAGTCTGGCATCGATACGCGAACCCGACATCGTGTACGTGCCGAAGCCTGCCCACGCTTCGAACAGTTCCATGTTACGCAGCAAGGTGCCAAAGATATTGGGAAAGTGACCTTTCGGAGTCATGAAAGGTTGCACATGACTGCGTTGTCTCGCAGTCAGCTCCGATGATTTCAACGGCTCAACGCGCGGTGCAGGCATAGCTGGTCCTCTGTTGCCAATATGGTTATCCGCTACTAAATAGTATCTTATAACGACGGCCAAGTTGGCCGTTACCCTTCTATATAAAGCTCTGCTGTCTTCTTTAGTTGACTTCCGATACTAAATACGGCATAAATGACCGGAATAACTAAACGACGCCATGGCCAGCGAATGGGCATGCGTATCGATGCAACTCGCCAACAGGCAGCCGACGGGGGAATGACGCATGAAACGGCCAAGAAACCTCGAACCCTTCTCGCGTGCGGCAAGCGCACTCGCCACGCTGCTGCCGTTGGTTTGCTACGCGCAGCAGGGCGGGGTGCTCGAAGAGGTGATGGTCACGGCCGAGAAGAAGGAACAATCGATCCTGGACGTCGGCATGAGCGTGCAGGCCTTTACAGGCGACGACCTTACGGCTGCGGGCGTAGCAAAGCTGTCTGAGCTGAACGGCTTCGTACCAGGCCTCAACGTCAAAGAGAACATACCTGGTGCGTCGCCGATATTCACGATCCGCGGCGTCGGTCTGAATAACTTTGCGGCAAACAACAATCCGACGGTCGGGGTCTACATCGACGAAGTCTTCCTGACGTCTACCGCCATGATGACCTTCTCGCTATACGATGTTGCACGCGTAGAAGTTCTCAAGGGTCCTCAGGGAACGCTCTACGGCCGCAACACGACAGCGGGTGCCATCGGCTTCTTTACCAACAGGCCCGAGCACGAGTTCGGCGGGAACCTCAGCGTCACCTACGGCAACTACGACCGCTTTGAAACCGAAGGAGCGGTAAACATTCCGCTGAGCGATTCGACTGCGATGCGTTTCTCCGGCCAGGTCATCGAGCAGGGCGAAGGCTACTGGAAAGATCGCCAGGGACGAAGCCTGGGCGATCAAAGCGTCAGCTCCGGTCGCGTGCAGGTCGCCTTCGACCCGACAAGCGCTGTGTCGGCCAACCTGAAGATCGAGTACACCGACGTGGACAGCCAGGCGGGTCAGTTCGAACTGTTCGGGACGCAGAATCCGGCGAATCCATTTGCGCCTTGCGCTCCCGTGCTCAATGACCGGATCGACCGTTCGCAATGCTCCGATTTCTTTGGCAACCAGAACAATGACGGCGATCCTTTCAAGGGCGACTGGGATCCGGACCCGTACGTGATGCAGCAAAGCAGCCTCACCTTCTCGCTCAAAGCCGACATTGGCGATCTGCAGCTGGACTCGATCTCTGGTTACCAGGGATCGA
>Ga0193753_10003454_pt1 | contig 11641 bp, 8 predicted proteins | sample H1c2metaG_FD_144925 | JGI IMG/M metagenome (GOLD analysis project Ga0193753, IMG submission 144925) | Soil microbial communities from a riparian zone of the East river system, Colorado, United States - H1c2 | ecosystem: Environmental > Terrestrial > Soil > Riparian zone | place: USA: East River... | reverse complement strand
AAAGCTTGGCGCAGACCGGCGGAGCGAAGATCCTGACGAAACACGTCGTCAGGCCTGGGGAGCAGGAGGTTTTAGAAAATCCAGCGTCACGCAGCGCTAAATTGCGGGCACTCGAACGGGCTTAAGAAGGGAAAACTGAAACATGGCGTCATTGGCAACTTTCGTAAATCGTTTCGTCGGCGTCAGGGAGCTGGCCGAAGCTCCGCCGGCAGTCTGGACACGCGCGGACAACGCGCGCTTACGCCCGCTCGCGAACGAAGACGTGTATCTCTTCGTGAAGCGAATTGATAACAGCAGCGTGATTCGCGCTATCGACCCCGCCGCCCGCCGGGCTCGCAGCAACTCGATGGCTACCGGGTTCGTCGCGGCCTTGCTCGTGATTGCCGGTCTGGTGCCGACCGCGTACAACATCACGGCCGGGTTTACGCTGCAGAACCTGCGCGAAGAACGCGTGCAGCTTGAGCAGCAACGCGCCAAGCTCGCGACCGCCGAAGCGAAATTGGTGAGCCCCGAGCGGCTTCGCCAATTGGCCAAAGGCTTGAAGATGGCCGAGCCCGAGCCGCAGCAGCTTGAGACTCTCCAAGGCGCGACCAACGCCGAAGCGCGCAATAGCTTGCCGAGCGTGCGCTAGATATAACCGAGCGGTCGTTAGACATGGAACTGCCGCCGCTTCCGCCGCTCACCAAGACACAAGAGCGAGCGTTGATTCTTGGGCTCATCCTGACGGGATGGGCCTTCGTCGTTGTGGCGCGCCTTTTCGGCCTGCAAATTCTCGGCCACGACGATTTCGCGCGGCTTGCCCGGCGCCAGCAGGAAACCGTCCGCCTGATCGGCACGTCGCGCGGGTCCATATTCGATCGCAACGGAAACATACTCGCCATCAGCTCCGGCTCGCACAAAGTCGTAGTCAATCCGAAGCGCATTCCGAATAAAGAAATCGGCGCCGCGCTGCTCGCCCGGATACTCGGGTTAGAGGCCAACAAGCTCCAGAGCTATCTCGAAATTGCGGCCCAATCCAAAACCGGCAGCGGCTATTACATGGTCGACGACCAGGTGACCGACGAACAGGTCGCGGCCCTGAAGGGAATGAACCTCGACTGGCTCGAGATTCGAGAGGGCAGCGTTCGCACCTACCCGAACGGGCCTCTCGCCGCTCACGTCATCGGTAATGTCGACGGGCATGGGAACGGTGTCGCGGGAATTGAATTGAAGTTGAATCGGGATCTGGCTGGAACACCTGGTTCTCTGCGCATCGAACGCGATGGCAAAGCAGTCTCCTATGAGTCGGAGGTCGTCAAGACCGCCAGCATGGGCAAGAACGTCGGTCTCACGATCGACCGGGAATTGCAATATGTCGCCCAAGAAGCGCTCAAGACGGCGGTGATCAAGAATCACGCCGACTGGGGCAGCATGGTCGCAATGGACCCACGTACCGGAGAAATCCTGGCGCTTGAAAATTATCCGACCTACGATCCCAATGCCCGCCTGCTGCCGGGCGAAAAGGCTTCCGGCCGCCAGGATCTCGCCGTGGTCGCGCCCTTCGAGCCGGGATCGGTGTTCAAGGTCGTGACCTTGTCGGCGGCGCTCGAAACCACGAATCTCACGCCTTTCAGCATTATTAATTGCGGCGGTGGAATCCTTCGCATGTTCGGCCGCGTGATCCACGACACCCACCAGAATGGCGCTCTATCCATGCAAGACGTCCTCGCGCGGTCGAGCAACATTGGTGCGATTCGCATCGGTATGCAAGTCGGCAACGAAAAATTGTACGATTACATCCGCCGTCTTGGCTTCGGTACGCGCACTGGCGTCGAGCTTCCCGCCGAAGCGCCCGGCCTGGTGCGGCCCCTGAAAAAATGGCAGCCGACTTCGATCGGCTCCGTGCCCATGGGCCACGAAATCAGCGTGACCTCGCTGCAACTGGCGCAGCTCGGAAGTATCTTCGCAAACGGCGGATTTCTGGTCCATCCTCATTTGATTGCCTGGGAGCAAACGCCGGGCGAGCCCAAGCTCGAGATCGATCGTCCCGATCCGGTGCGCGTGCTCCGCGCCGATACCGTCATGACCATGCGCAGAATGATGCGGCGTGTCGTCGAAGAGCCGTTTGGAACCGCCCATCGCTTGCATGTGATCGGCTACAGCATCGCCGGTAAAACTGGCACCGCTCAGATTTACGACTACGCGCACCGCGTGTACACACACCGCTACAACGCTTCCTTCCTCGGCTATGGACCGGCCGCGAACCCGTCGGTAGTTGTCGTGGTGACGATCAGCGGCACGACCGGTATCGCAGGCTTCGGCGGCACGGCCTCCGGAGCTGTATTTACCCGCGTCCTTTCGACCGCATTGGGCCGCATGGGTGTGATGCGCGACGCGCCGGGGGACATCGAAGAAATCATTGCAAAACAGAAGAGCAAGGATCACGACAAGAACAAGATGTCGGAGACCGACTCCGACGAAGTAGCCGATGTGACCAATCCTTTGACGCTTGCGGAATTGAAGGACGCAACCGGGGATATTCCCGCGCCTGTGGAATCTCCCGATGTCGATCCCGACGCGCCCAAAGCGCCAAACTTCGTCGGTAAGACGGTGAAGGATGTGATCGCCGAAGCGGCCGCGCAAGGCGTCGAGATCGACATGCTGGGCAACGGTCTCGCGCGCACTCAGATTCCTCTTCCCGGGGCGTCGCTGATTCCCGGCGAGCGGGTTCGCGTGAGGTTCGCACGTTGAGAGCCGTACGAGCAAAACGGGGACTGGCGAGTATTCGGCCTGGTTTTAGAAATGTGATGCCGAATCCGAAGCCTGTCCCCGGTTTGCGGAGCCTCTAGATGGAACTCTCCCAAGTCCTGGAAGGCGTTCCGTTGATTCGTGGAACAGTCGCCGCGGCTGACGTACGCGGTATCGCCTACGACAGCCGCAAAGCAGGCCCAGGCTATCTCTTCTTCGCGTTCGCCGGCGCCAAAGCGGATGGCGCACAATTTGTCGACGCCGCCATTCAAAAGGGCGCCCTCGCGGTGGTCGCCGATCGTCCTTCTCCCGGCGGATTCCGCGGGACTTGGTTACAGGTCCCGCACGGCCGCGAAGCGCTCGCGCAAGCCGCGCGGAACTTCTACGGAAAGCCCGACGAACGCCTCGCTCTAACCGCGATCACCGGAACCAACGGCAAAACCACCAGCAGCATGCTGCTCGATTCGATGCTGCGGGCCGCCGGCAAGGTCACGGCGTTGATCGGCACCATCGAGTATCACCTCGCCGGACGTGTTCTGCCGGCCGTGAATACCACGCCCGAATCGTTAGACCTGTTCCGTATGTTCGCCGACCTGCTCCAAGCCGGTGGTACGCACGCCACCCTCGAAGCCTCGTCGCACGCGCTCGATCTTGGGCGTATCTATGCGATGAACGTCCATACCGCCGGTTACACGAATTTCACGCGCGACCATCTGGATTATCACCACACGATGGAAGCGTATTTCGACGCCAAGCAGTTGTTGTTCACTCCGCGGAGCGGTCCTCCCCCCCGCTTCGCGGTTTTGAATAGCGATGACGAAGCGCTGCGCCGTCTCAAGATCTCGAAAGAAACGGAGATCTTGCGGTACGGCGTGAAACAGCAGCCCGCTGCAGGAAAGTGGCTGCAGGCCCGCGATGTCGAATCGACCTTCGGTGGCCTGCGTTTTATCGCCGCTTCCGAAGACGTGGAGTTCGTGGTCGCGTCGCCGCTGGTTGGGCACATCAATGTGTACAACATTCTGCTCGCCTGCGGCGCGGCTCTGACGCTTGGTGTGAGCGTCGAGCATATTCAGAAGGGATTGAAAGACATGCAAAGAGTTCCGGGGAGATTTGAAAGAGTGGAAGAGGGCCAGCCGTTCGCGGTGGTCGTCGACTACGCGCATACGGACGACGCGTTGCGCAACGTAATATCGGTGGCGCGCGCGATGCAGCCCAAACGCGTGATTACGCTGTTCGGCTGTGGCGGCGATCGCGATCGCTCGAAGCGGCCGCTGATGGGAATGGCGGCGGCGGAGTTGAGCGACTACGTTGTTCTTACCTCCGACAATCCGCGCAGCGAAGATCCGCTCGCCATCATGAACGATGCGATGGTCGGTTTGCGGCGCTACGATACGCCCCACACGGCGGAGCCGGACCGCGAGCGCGCCATCCGCAAAGCCATTCAAAACGCCGCCCCCGGAGATGTTGTAATCCTCGCCGGTAAAGGGCACGAGACATATCAGATTCTGAAGGATGGTCCGATTCCATTCGACGACCGCGAGGTCGCCCGCCGCGTGCTGCGCGGCTTCGGATACGGCCGCGGCAAACAGAACGCGCAGGCCTAGGATGGAACTCTCCCTCGCCGAGGTACAGCAAGCGACCGGCGCCCAATGGCTGGGCGTTCGCGAAAGCATCGCTGCGCACGCGGCTGGCTGGAGCATCGACACCCGCACCCTGGCTCCCGGCGACGTGTTCTTCGCTATTCGAGGCGATCGATTCGACGGTCATGGGTTTACGAAAACCGCATTCGAGCGAGGCGCCGCCGCCGCCGTGGTCAGCGAACCCAGCGACGAGCGCCCACTACTCAAAGTGAGCGATACCTTAGACGCGCTGCAGCGTTTGTCGCACTGGGCGCGCCGCCGTTGGGGCAAACCGGTGGTCGCGATCACCGGCAGCGCCGGCAAGACCACCACCAAAGACATCGTCAGCGAGCTTCTCGCGGTGCGGCTGCGCGTCGGAAAGACCAGCGGCAATCTCAACAATCACATTGGCCTTCCACTTACACTGCTGCGGATTCCGGACGACGCGGAGGTGGCCGTCGTCGAGATGGGCATGAACCACGCCGGCGAAATTCGCCAGTTAGCGGCGCTGGCCGAGCCGCAATTCGGACTAGTTACTAACGTTGGCTACGCGCACGTCGAGAGTTTCGATTCCATTGACGGCGTGGCGGCGGCAAAGCGCGAACTCATTGAATCGCTGCCTCCGGCCGGCGTCGCCATCTTGAACGCCGATGACGAGCTGGTTCGAAAGTTCCGCGGAATCCACACCGGGCGCACGCTAACCTACGGCTTCGCCGAAGACGCCGACATTCGTGCGATCGAGGTAGAAATACATGCCGAGGGTGTCGCGTTCACGGTCCATAACGTTCGCTTCCAAACCCGTCTGACCGGCCGCCATAGCATCTCGAACGTGCTGGCCGGACTCGCGGTAGCCAGCCTTTTCGGCATCGCGTTGTCCGAATTGACAAACGCCGTCGGCGGTCTAACCCCTGGGAAAATGCGCGGCGAGCGGAGCCTTTGGCGTGGGATTACGATCTTGAACGACTCCTACAATTCGAACCCCGAAGCGGCGCGCCAAATGATCGATGTACTGGCGAGTGAAGCTGCTACGCGTAGAGTCGCAGTCTTAGGAGAGATGCTGGAACTAGGGTCCATGTCGGAAACACTGCACCGCCGCTTGGGAAGCTATGCCGCGCGAGCCGGGGTGAACGCATTGATCGGCATCCGCGGCGCAGCGGCTTTTCTGGTCGATGAAGCCAAGCGCGCCGGCATGTCCGAGCGCGATGTCTACTTTTTTGACGACCCGGATGCCGCGGGCGATTTTCTGCGTGGCTGGGTACGGCCGGGCGATGCCGTCTTATTTAAAGGTTCGCGTGGCACGCAAGTAGAACGGGCGCTCGCGAAAATGGAGCAATAAGCGATGCTCTATTGGCTGTTCGTCCATGTATTACAGAAATATGTCCCCACGTTCCGCGTCTTCGGCTTCATCACAACGCGTGTCGCGCTCGCGAGCCTAACCGCTTTAGCCCTAGGTCTCGCACTCGGGCCCTTCATGATTCGCAAACTGCGCGAATGGAGCTTCGGCCAGCATATACGCGAGGATGGCCCGCAATCGCATCGGAAAAAAGCCGGCACCCCGACCATGGGCGGCCTGCTCATCGTTATCTCGATCGTCATCCCGACTCTCCTGTGGGCAGACCTGCGCAACCCCTACATCTGGCTGGCGCTGCTCGGCATTCTCGCCTTTGGGGCCATAGGCTTCATCGACGACTACGCCAAAGTGTCGAAGAAGCGCAACCTAGGTCTTACCGTACGGCAAAAATTCTGGGCGCAGGTGTTTTGCGCCATGGTGGTCGGCTTCTTCCTGCTGCTGCTGCACGCCAACCAAGCCTACTCGACCGCCGTAAATTTTCCGTTCTTCAAGCAATTCAAGCCCGAATTGCTGATCGACCCTTTGACCAAAAGCTTCTGGACGTACCCGTTGGCTTTTGTTCCGTTTTACTTTTTCATCGTTTTCATCATGGTCGGCTCCTCGAATGCGGTGAACGTGACCGATGGGTTGGATGGATTGGCGATCGGGCTCATGGTGATCGCCTCCGGTGCGATGACTATGCTTACCTACATCACGAGCCACGCCAGCCTCTCGAACTATCTCGATCTCGCGCACTTGCCCCGGTCCCAGGAGTTGACCATCCTCTGCGGGTCCATGGTGGGCGCGAGTCTGGCGTTTCTCTGGTATAACTGCCATCCGGCACAGGTATTCATGGGAGACGTCGGCTCGCTCGCCCTCGGCGGCGGTTTGGGTATTCTTGCCGTTCTGATCAAACAGGAAGTTTTGCTGATCTTCATCGGCGGCGTATTCGTGATCGAAGCCCTTTCGGTCATCCTGCAAGTCGGAAGCTACAAGCTGCGCGGCGGCAAACGCATTTTCAAGATGGCGCCCATTCACCATCATTTTGAAGCGCTGGGATGGCCCGAATCGAAAGTCATCGTGCGTTTCTGGATCGCTGGCCTGATCATGGCGCTGTTCGCCTTGACGACGTTGAAGTTGAGGTAGCGGTGCGGTTCCAGGGCAAACATTTCGTGGTGATCGGCGCTAAGCGTTCCGGCCTCGCGGCTATTGAGCTGCTGAAAAAGCAAGGCGCGCGTGTCACCGCCATGGACTCCGAGCCATCCGATCTTGCCAACGTGACTGTCGTCGCCCAAAAGGAAGAAAATCTTCGCGACGCCGACGCCGTCGTGCTCTCTCCCGGCGTTCCTTACGATTTGCCGATGCTCGAAAACGTTCGCGCGCGCGGCATCCCCACCATCGGCGAGGTCGAACTCGCGTCCTATTTCCTCCAGGGACCCGTAATCGGAATTACGGGATCGAACGGCAAAACAACCACAACCGCTCTCACCGGCCATGTGCTGAAGCAGTGCGGCATCCCGTGCCAGGTGGGCGGAAACATCGGAACGGCCGTGGCCTCGCTGGTCGCGTCTTCCTCTCCGAAGCAATGGAATGTCCTTGAGCTTTCCAGTTTTCAGCTTGAATCGATCGTAGATTTCCGCGCTTCCATCGCCGCTTGCCTCAACGTCACGCCGGATCATTTGGACCGCCATCACACATTCGAGATCTACGCCAACGCCAAAGGCCGGTTGTTCGACACGCAGCAGGCGAGCGATTTTGCCGTGCTCAACTACGACGACCCCACCTGCCGGGCGTTTGCCTCGCGCACAAAAGCACGTATTGTCTGGTTCGGCTCGCCGGAGGGCGTTTCTTTGAAGGGCGATTCAATCGAGTTCAACGGCTCCGGGTTCATGACGCGTTCCCAAATCAAGTTGCGCGGCATGCACAACGTGGAAAACGTCATGGCGGCGGCCGCCATCGCGCATCTCACCGGAGCGAAGCTCGAAGAGATCGGTGCGGCCGTTGCCTCTTTTCCGGGCGTCGAACATCGCATCGAGTTCGTCAGAAACCTCGCGGGCGTCGAATACTACAACGATTCCAAAGCAACGAATGTCGATGCCGCCCTGAAAGCCATCGACGCATTTCCCGGCGGGTTGTGGATCATTCTAGGCGGCAAAGATAAGAACAGCGACTACGCTCCTCTGCGGGCGCCGCTCGCCGAGCGCGCCAAAGGCGTTCTGCTGATCGGGATGGCCGCTCCGCTGATTCGAAAAGCGCTCGCCGGCGCGGTTGCGTTAACCGATTGTGAAACACTCGAACGCGCCGTGTCCTATGCGCGCGAACATGCGGCTTCGGGCGACACCGTTCTGCTCGCCCCCGCCTGCGCCAGCTTCGACCAATTTGAAAATTACGAGCGACGCGGCGAACGTTTCAAACATTTAGTGGCAGAATTGTCCTAAGCAAATGGCGCAGCGTCTAAAAACGGATTGGATCCTCTTCCTCACGGTTCTCACCCTGGTCTGTTTCGGCCTGGTGATGGTGTACAGCTCGTCGTCGATCGTCGCCGAGCTCAAGTACCACGTCAGCAGCACGCACTTTTTTCTGCGGCAGCTCGGCTGGGCCGTATTTTCGTTTCTGGTGCTGCTCTATTGCATGAAGCGCGACTATCGCGGCTGGAATAATCCAAAGATCGCGTTCGCCGGCCTCGGAATCGTCCTGCTGCTGCTACTGGCGGTCTACGTTACCGATAGCGGCAGCCATCGCTGGCTGCGCGCCGGCCCGTTTTCGCTGCAGCCGTCGGAGCTCGCCAAGCCGGCGCTCGCGCTCTTTCTCGCCTTCTTCCTCTGCCGCCGATTGGGCGCAGTGAATGAGAAATACACGCTCGGACCCATCGCGATTTCGATTTCGATCATGGCGCTGGCCGTAGCCGTTGCCGATCTGGGAACCGCCGTCGTATTGGTGACAACGACAGTCGCGGTCATCTTCGTCGCCGGCGTCGACTATCGCTATTTGGCCGTTTGCGCCGTGCTGGGTGGGCTGCTCGGATTCGGCTTCATCGTCATGAAACCCTATCGCCTCGCGCGCTTCATCGACTTCGTGGACAAGAATCACAAAGTGCTCACGAAGATCGATCCCAACGGCCACATCCTCGATTACGCGCACAAAACAGCTTCGACCAGCGACCCCGGTTATCAGCAATTGCAATCGAAAATCGCCGTCGGTTCGGGTGGTGCCCTGGGTGTGGGCCTCATGCAAAGCAAACAGAAGATGTTGTTTCTTCCCGAAGCTCATACGGATTTCATCTATGCGGTAGTGGGAGAAGAAACCGGCTTCTTTGGCGCGATCCTGGTCGTCGGCGCGTTTCTCGTCATCTTGTGGCGAGGGTTCCGCACCTCTCTACGCGCCGGTGACAACTTCGGCCGCTATCTCGCCTTGAGCGTAACGGTTTGTGTGATCGTGCAAGCCCTGATCAACATCAGCGTGGTGCTCGATCTCCTCCCGAACAAGGGAATTCCGTTACCGTTCATCAGTAACGGCGGCAGTTCCTTCCTGAGCACTCTGCTGTTGATGGGCATGTTGTTGAGCGTCAGCGAGAACACCCCCTAGCGCCGATGCAGTTTCCTTTTGTACTCACGGGCGGCGGCTCCGGAGGGCATGTGTTCCCGGCGCTGGCGGTCGCGCGAGTGCTGCGCGAGCGGGGCCACAAGCTTTTGTTCATCGGGACGCACCAAGGAATGGAAGCGCGCCTGGTTCCCGAAGCGGGCTTCGAATTGGAGTTCATTCGCATTGGCGCGCTCAATCGCGTTGGCCGTCGAAAACAAATCCGGACTGTGGCGCAATTGCCGCTAAGCATCGTCTCAGCCTGGCACCTGCTGCGCCGCTTCCGGGCCCGCGCCGTTTTTAGCACCGGAGGCTATGTAGCGGGTCCCGTGATGCTCGCAGCGGCGCTCGCCCGCATTCCGCTGATCGTGATGGAACCGAACGCGATACCCGGACTGGCAAATCGCAAAATCGCCCGGCGCGTCCATCGCGCGTTAGTCGCTTTTGAAGCGACCTGCGCATGGTTTCCCGCCGGACGCAGCGAAGTCACCGGGCTCCCGGTGCGCCGCGAATTTTTCGAACTCACGCCCAAGCCCGCCGGAACCTTCACCTTATTGATTACCGGTGGAAGCCAGGGAGCCCGCACGCTGAACCGCGCCGCGCGCGAGAGTTGGGCCCTGTTTCGAGAAAACAAATCGTCCACACGGATTGTTCACCAATGCGGCGTCGCCGAACACGAAAGCCTGGCGCGTGAGTTCGCCGCCTCGGGGCTGGAAGGAGAAGTAGTCCCGTTCATCCGCAACATGGCGGAAGCGTTCGGTGCCGCCGATCTGGTATTGAGCCGCTCGGGCGCCGGAACATTCAGCGAAATCGCGGCCGCGGCCGTGCCTTCGATTCTCGTTCCATTGCCCTACGCCGCCGACGATCATCAGCGCCGCAATGCGGAGAAGTTAGTCGAAGCCGCCGCCGCGCGCATGGTGCTCGATAGCGAGATGAACGGCGAACGTCTCTTCCGCGAGGTCGAAGCACTGCGTCTTAGCCCAGAGACCCTCGCGGCCATGCGCCAGCGAGTCCGCGCGTTTGCCAAGCCTGGCGCTGCCGAGCGCGCCGCCGAAGTGCTCGAACAGGCTGCCCGAGGATCACAATAAAATGGGTGTTTTACGTTGACAGGGCGGATGAAAGCCGAAACAATATCTTTAAGAAATGTTTTTTAAGCCCCAACATGTCCACTTCGTTGGAATCGGGGGCATCGGGATGAGTGGAATTGCGGAGGTCCTGCTCACGTTAGGCTACGAGGTCTCGGGTTCGGACGTCAAACCGAGCGCCATCACGGAACGGCTGTCCAAGCTCGGCGCCAAAATTTACGTCGGCCATCAGGCCGCAAACGTCGTTGGCGCCAAGGCCGTGGTTGTGACGTCGGCCCTCGATTCGTCCAACCCGGAAGTTGCCGAAGCCCGCCGTTCACAAATTCCTGTCATCCCGCGCGGTGAGCTGCTGGCTGAGCTCATGCGACTGAAGTTCGGCATCGCCATCGCCGGCAGCCACGGCAAAACTACAACCACGTCGATGGTCGCCTCCATTTTTAATGCCGCCGATCTCGATCCAACCGTAGTGGTGGGTGGTAAGGTTGCCGCCATGCATGGCTCGAATGCGCGCGTCGGCAAAAGCACGCTTTTGGTAGTTGAATCCGACGAGAGCGATGGCTCGTTTCTGAAACTTGCGCCCATTGTCGCGGTCGTCACCAACATCGATCGGGAACATCTCGACCACTACGCTTCGCTCGAAGGCGTGCAAAAAGCCTTCACCGAGTTCGTCAACCGCGTCCCGTTCTATGGCGCGGTCATTCTCTGCATGGAAGACGAAAATATCCAGCAGATTTTTCCCAACGTCAACCGCCGCACGATTACCTACGGACGCTCGGCGCAGGTCGATTTGCAGATCGAAAATATTTCCCTCGGCGCTTCGGGCAGCGATTTCGAAGTACGCCGCGCCAATGGCGGCTTAGGTAGATTTCATTTGAATGTGCCCGGTCTGCACAATGTATTGAACGCTACCGCGGCAATCGGCGTCGGCCTTGAAATGGAAGTCAAGGTGCCGCAAATTCGCGACGGCCTGGAGGCGTTTACCGGTGTAGATCGTCGCTTTTCCATACGCGGAGTGGCGCGCGGCGTAACGGTCGTCGACGACTATGGCCATCACCCGACCGAAATTCGCGCTACGCTCGCCGCCGCCAAACTTGCCCCCTACCGCCGCATTCACGTGTTGTTTCAACCGCATCGCTTCTCGCGCACGAAATTTCTGCTCGAAGACTTCGGCACGGCGTTTCATCAGGCCGACGATCTCTTTCTGCTCGATATCTATGGCGCATCGGAACAGCCGATCCCAGGCGTCAGCTCCGAAGCGCTGGTCGAAAAAATTCGCTCCTACGGCCATCGAGCGGCGCACT
>Ga0193753_10003453_pt1 | contig 11641 bp, 15 predicted proteins | sample H1c2metaG_FD_144925 | JGI IMG/M metagenome (GOLD analysis project Ga0193753, IMG submission 144925) | Soil microbial communities from a riparian zone of the East river system, Colorado, United States - H1c2 | ecosystem: Environmental > Terrestrial > Soil > Riparian zone | place: USA: East... | reverse complement strand
CACGATGACCGGCGCGTTCTCTTCGACGGTGTTGAGCCCCTCGAACCGCAGCCAGCTGTCGTTCAGCGCCTGCGTCAACGAGTCCACGAGGTACTGCGCGGCGAAGTTGTAGTCCACCGTCAGCTCATCACCAGACGACTCGGGCGACGTCGGCACGTAGTTGTCGTAGTCCACCGCCACGCCGTCGTTCAGCATGATGCTGCCCGCTTCAGCATTCAGCTTGTAGTCCCACGGCTCGATGCCGTCCGTGTACGCCGTCAATAGGGTCGCCCCCTGTGACACGCCCACGCCAGAGACCTTGATGTAGCGGAACGCACTGACGAGCCCCGGATACGCCATCACCGCTTCGTTCGCCACCGCCCCGGACGGGAACAGCTCCGCGTCACCCCGCAGCGCCTTGGCGAGGTTGACGGCGATCCAGTTCTCGATGGTGATGGTGACGTTCACCTTCACTTCGGTCTGGAGTCGGGCGTCGGTCGCCCGCTGGCCATCCTGCGATCCCTTGTGATCCACGACCGTCGTGCCGATGCTGATCTTCATGTCGGGCACGTTCCCGACCGGACGGAGACCAATCGCGTTGCCCGTCACCGGGTCGCGTCGGCCAATCATCACTACTCCCTGTCCAGAGAAGTAGTGGTTTACCGCGTCAAAAGTTGGCATTCTGATTCTCCTAAGCCTGATTTACTGGTGAATCGTGGACTACTGCTTGTTGAACCAGACCAGCAGGATTTTCTTGCTCGACGTGTCGCCGCTGAACTTCACGCCGTTGGTTGCCGTGCCCCCGGAGAGGGTCGCACCGGAGACGACGACGTGCGCGCCGCTCGTCACCAATGTCTTGGCGTTTCCGACCGTACCCGCCACGCGCCACGTCACCGTGACCACCGCGCCGACCGCGACGGCGGAGAGGGCGGAGTCGTTGGACATGAGCACCTTGGCGAGACGAGCCGCCACAACCGCTTCATCCGAGCCCGACACGTCATAGTCGAACGGAATGATGGCTGGGGCCGCGTTGTAGCTGGGGGATTCTACGACGTCACGGAACGTGTAGACCTTCCCGTTGACCGTGACCGTATCACCGTCTGCGATGCCGTCGCCCACGGTCAGCGTGCCGGTCGCCTGCCGGTTTCCGACCGTCAACGTGGCGAGACTGATCTCGGTGAGATCGGTCAGATTGAGAGCCTTGATCACTGTGTCTTCGGCTTCGATGCCCGTCACGGCAATGGCCGTATCGGCGGCTGCGCCAGCCACGAGACTAAATGTCAGACCCTGTAGTTCGGCAACAATCTTGGGCAGATCCTGCCCCGGATTACGAACGCTTACTAAGCTCATGCTACGTTCTCCCTTTGTACCTGACTAGCGGGTGTGTGCAACCCTTCGGCTGCACCACTCACTCTGACAGTCACGGTACTCAATTACAAGGAGATTCGAGGGGAGCAATGTCATCGAAGTCCTTCACCCAGCGACGTAGCACCGAGGGGTTCGAGAGCACATGTTTGATGGTGGCATACCGCTTTTCGAGCCCGCCCGTGGGTCGTTGACTGTGCATGCGATGATACCCATACCACCCGACATGTTGGCACACTGGCTCATCTGCCCAAATCACCGTGTTACCCATTAGAACGCGGGCAATTAACCCATCCTGTTCACAATCAAACGGCGACTTCCCAAACTCCCGCTGGCAATACTCCCGCATGTCACTGAAGTACGCGTGCTGGCAGTGCGGCAGGAGGAGAGACAACAGACTGCGGCTGAAGCACACGCCAATGGACGCATAGACGCCGTGCGCGGGACGCGGTGCGCCGATGCTCACGACAGGCCACCGCTCGGCCTGCACCAGCCGGTGCCATGTGAAGAAGTTAGACTTCACCATCACGTCGTCTTCGATCAGGAACACCAGTGTGGAGCCGGACTCGTAGGCGTCCTTGTACCCCATGAGCAGGTTGTAGCTATTCCCCGCGTAGTCATGGGTCCGGCGCACATGGAGGCTCGTGTGCAGCTGTGGAAAGTGTTCCAACACTTCGAGGATATCGGACATCGGCGGCTGATGGTGATGATGTGCGTCCACATGCACGCGAATGTCCAGTTCTTTGTGCTCCGCGCACGCCGCGATATGATCCAGACAGAGCCACAAAAACTCCGGCCGGTCGAACGTCGGGAGCACTACAACATCTTGCATAGGATGAACCGCAGATCCTTCACTTCGGGCTGGACTGACTGCTGCATCCACCATTTCGCGTACCCCTGCCCAAAATAGTAACGGCCGAAATCTCTCCATACCGTGCCCTCCGCGTCCGGGCACCAGTAAAGGAAGGACTCCCGATGGAAGACCCGCTGATGCGTCGGGTCACGCCAGCTATATGGGTTATCCCACGCGGGCAGCCGCATGTTCAACTCACCGCCGTCCACCAGCACCCGCCAACACTCATCGAGCCACGTCTGCACGTCACACTTCAGATGCTCGAAGACGTCGGTGGCTTTGATGATCTGCACGGTGCTATCCGGCAGCGGCCACGGAAACACTTCTAAGTCCCACGCGAGCTGCACATGGTCCGAGTGCTTCCACCGATCATGATGCACAAACCCCACCGAGGGGTGGTTGCCGCACCCAAGTTCCAAGCGGAGTGGCGGCTTACCTTCGATCACAACCAGTACCCCCCTTTCGGGAGCTTGATGTCATCAGCGCCGAAGGAGATGAGCGCCTGTCGCCCGCCGAGACTCGCCACCTTCTTCCCTTCCATGCGCGCGTAGGGCACGGTTACCAGCCCACGATTGGCGTTGCGCGGATCGAAGACATCATCAATCACGATGAGTCCCGGCTCCCGCATCCACTTCTCCGCCCGCCGATATTGAGAGAGGTTCTCCACCGGAGAGGCTCCGGCATCGAGATAGCAGAAGTCTATCGGCAGGGCGAAGTGTTCAAGGAGGATGTCGGCATCACCGAGCCCGAAGGACACGTACTGATCCAGTCGGCCATGGTCACGGAGAAACTGCTTACTCGCTTGCAGTGTCCCGTGACTCAACTCGAACGAATAGAACTCGTGTTCCACCGCAATAGACGCCATCATCCACTTCGCAATGTGATAGGTGGCAAGTCCGTCTTCGTGCCCCTCGAACGTGGGGTTCCGAATGGTGCCGCACTCTACCACGCGGAGGGGATGGTCCTTCTTCGCCGCCAGCCACACGAGTAACTCCACCACCTGTTGCCCTGTACTCTTCACAATTCCTCCAATAACGCGTTCAAATTCGTGTGGAAGGTCTGCTTCTCTTGTAAAAATCGTTGACGTGCCCAGTCTGACTGCGACCGCACCACGTCTGCACTCAATTGCAACGCCTGAGCAATCGCCGCCGCGACACCCTCAGCCGACACAGTGTGCAGCTGTCCGGCATGGTGAAACTTCTGACTGACGGACGGGATGAGCAGCACCGGATACAGCTCATTCATCGGCGGCGCATCGGTGGTGATCACGATCTGCCCACACCCCATCGCTTCATGGAGCACCTGTCCGTAGCCCTCATAGGCAGAGGGCATCAGATGGAACTGGTGACTGTTCAACAGCCCCGCAATCACGTCGTTGGTCTCCCGTCGATGCGGCCCATAGTGCTCGGCCACCAGCGTGAGATGCACCCCGGCTAACTTGCACCCGGCGATCACCGCGTAGGTGTTTTTGAACTTTGACTTCCCGGCCACATGCAGGAACAACGCCTGCCGCATGATGATGGGATTGTAGAGGTCACGTGCTTCCCACCCAAGATAGAAACAGCGGTCGCCCACCTTCTCGGTGAAGATGCGCTGGCAATCCCGTGTCTTCGCTAAGATTTTGTCCCACACATAGGCGTCCCACCCGACAAACCACCACTCGGGATTCGGGATGGCCCACTGCTTATCAGCCAGTGTAAAGAGCCCCGGCACCACCACTTCAAGGAAGATATTGACGTCAGCATTCTGGAGGTTGCGCGGGGCGTTGAACTGGATGCCGTGGACATGGTGCCCACGCCCCTCCAGTGCTTCCCGCAATAACTCGTAGTCTCGCTGGAGCCCCACCCCGTTGTTTAGATTCGAGATGATGTTCACGCGCACAAAAAGGCTTTCGGGAGCTTCGAGAGTGACACCGGCTGATACCGGAGGGACTTCAGATTCTTCGGACTGGTCGAACCGGGGTGGATGCGCGCCACCATCAACTGCCCCGCAGGCACGGCCAGCACCTGTCGATCATGATGCCGGATGGCGGTCTGCACGAAGCGGAAGTCTTCACCCACCTGCATCAAGGGAAAGGGATGGTCTTCCCACCACGCCTTCCGATAACAGAGGGAGGTGCCGAGGTGGTAGCGGCACTTCCCATTGCTCCACTCGTAGGCTTTGCCGTCCCGGTCATCATAGAAATACATCGAGCTGTAGCCGGTGAGGATGCGCCCGATGCCCAGCCGCTTCACCTGATCAGCGACGCGATCCGGCGCACTCCAATCATCGGAGTCGAAGTGGACGATGATACTCCCCCGCGCCTGCTCAACGCACAGGTTCCGCATCTCCCCGGTGGTCCGCTTGCCTGTCACCTTCAAATAGATGACCGTCATGCAGTCAGGGATGTGTGCTTCGGTATCGTCGTCGCCGTTGTCGAGGATGATGAGTTCGAGACGGGAGTAGGTCTGGGACAGGTAGCTACGCACCGCTTGCCCGATGTAGTGGGCTCGGTTTTTGGTCGGCAGAATACAGGAGACTAGGGTCTCTTCGGAGGGAGTTGCACCGGCAGTGACCATCGCTGTACCCACACCACCATCCCGGCTTTGAGTTCAGCCGGAGACTCCACGAGAAAATGCCAGAGGTGATTCGTCACCGTACTGCGCTTCCCCATGAATTGGTCGCGCATCGCGTCGAGATAGTCAATCGCGCGCGTCTTCTTCTGATTCGTGTTGATGATGGCGTTGCCTTGCTCGATGAGCACGAACGACAACATCACTTCAGCGGACACGCCCGCCTTCATGGTAGACCCGGACTCCGGCATCGACCGCATGCCCTCGTAGACGATCCCCACGGCGGGGTACGACTTGACTCCCTTCAGGACATCCAGTAGATCGTTCTCGTTGTACGCGATCACGACCCGTCCTGTCAAGACGAGTGATGGTGGTGATGTCTCCAGCTCGGTGAGCGCCAGTTTGGCCTCGGCCTCCGCCATGATGTCGTTCAGTTTGCTCATTGCGCCAGCGCCTCAGTGATCCGTCGAATAATCATGCGCGTCATGGACCCGACGTCATCTTGATTGAAACCGAGAAACTGTCGCTTCGGAAACCCGAGCCCGAAGTTATGCACGAGTGGATAGGGGAAGCCTTTGGGACTGGTCGCGTTGGTGCCAATGCCCCGAGAGTCTGGCCCCTCGGCGGAGACTTGCAAGCTCCGGAACATCTTCCCCACGTCGAACAGTGTGCCTCCACCCCGGCCTGATGCCGCCCGCCTAATGGCCGCTTTACTCACCGGCCACTTCACGCCATCCGGCGACGTCTCCGCGAGAAAGCGAGACCGCGTGCGGTTGAACATGAGGGCCGCGCCTTCATCGAGAATCTGCTGAGTGTTGAGAGCTTGGCCGAGCGCGCGGAGTTTCTTTTCGAGGTCAGGTTGGCCGACGACTTCGGTGAAGAGTCTCATATGGGCCTGAAGCTGAAGCCTCGTGTCCGCACATAGGATTGGAGCAGCATGGCCGCGTGGTCCGTCACCGTGCGGTACTGCTGCACGGCTTCCTCACTCCGATTGGTCGCCTGTGAGGAGTTGAACACGAGCGGCACGAGGGAGATGATGGCTTCGGTCAACTCGGCGGGGATTTGCTCCATCGGCACATAGGCGTAGCGCCAATTCTCCGGGGTGAGCGTCGCTTCACTGTTGGCGATGTAGCACTTGTACACCCGCCCGCCGAACTGCACCAGATCCCCAATCACGTAGCTCTGACTCGGCACGAAGTCGGGGATGTCAATGGTGGAGAGCGGGCTCGTGCCGTCCTCATACCCGGTGTCGCAGATCACCCGGATATACGCGTTGCCATAGGTCGCCGCATCCAGATAGATGTAGCCACGCCCATGGTCCGTCCGGACGAGGGTGATATCCGCGTTCTCGAAGATCCCGAAGGGGCCATTGCTGGCCGTCACCACGACGTCGGTGTCCGTCCGAATCAGCCCACTCGGAACTTCGATTTTGTACAAGCCTCCGGGCGCGATGCCCGAGAAGGACTCCGCGTCCAGAAAATAGTTGCGGTCCTGTGTTTGCCGGGACAGCTGGCCGTCGATGATGCGCTGCACATGCAGCTGCGCCCCGATGATGCCCGAGGACACCACGTCCTCAATGCCGGAGAGGTCGCTGCTCAACTGCATCCGGAGAATGACATCCGCTGGACTCACGAACAGCGGCATCGACAAACTGGGCACGGGGAACCTCTTACAGCGTTACGTCGCCTTCACCACGATTCAGCACGTCCGCGATTTCTTCGTCGGTGCCGACGTCGATGCGCTTCGCCGGGTTCACGCCGCCATCCAGATGCTCCCGCGTTCTTACGGCGGTGACGTCAGTGGCGTCGATGACGAGATTCTTCGGTTGCTGTTTTGGACGTGGAGCCCGGTGCATGCGCCAGATCGGGCGTCCATGATCCAGATCGCCAAGGAGCTGCATCGCGGTCTCCCGGCTGAATCGGTAGGCTTGTCCGCCTTCGTAGGTTTGGTTCTGCCACGTGTAATGCGTGTACATCGACAGCTCCAACAAGACAGTCTCGTTGGCCTGCTGTCCTTGATTCGCTGCATCGGCCACCACCGGGGGAGCCTGATCCGTTGCGACGACTTTTGTATTCAACGCCATGTTTCACTCCTTGACGAGGTGCAATCAGTTGCACGGAAACGAGGAGGCAGAGCCAAGACCCTGCCCCCTCTCTCCCAGACTTCCCGAAGCGACGCCGACGACGATTACCGGCTGCCCGTGATGCCGGTGTACTTCACGACGGCGTTGACTTCCTCGATAGCGAAGTCGATCCGCGCCGTCAGGACGATCACGAAGACCCGCGCGCGGATGTCCTTCGTGTACTCGATCATGATGTTGCGCTGGATGCCGAAGATGAGGTTCATCGAGTCGGTGAAGAGCCCGGACGTGCCGAGCATCAGTGCGACCGGCGTGACCTTGCTCCCGTAGATGTAGACGGGGAGCATGCCCTGCACCTGCTGGTCGCCCAGCGCGGTCTGACGCGAGCCGTACTGGTCGCGCGCCTCGGTCTCGTTGTCCACCGAGACGTAGTGGGACATCGCCGACCGATTGCGCAGGTAGCGGGTGGGCATGGTCTTCAATGCCGCTTTGACCGCCGCCTTGTCGAAGGCCCCTGCGACGTTCACGACGTTCGCCGTCGCGAGCTTCAGGTAGCCGTCCTGCAACGCGAGATACGCGTCGGCGACGTTCGTCGTGTCGCCCTGAATCGCCAGCTCTTCGAGGTCGAGCGCGGCGCGTTCCGCGATCAGGTCCACGATGGTCTGGTGAATACCACCCGCACCGGTCTGGAGAGGCGTGTTGACGTTCCCCTTCTCGATGTTGTCTTCGATGACGTCGTACGGGATGTTGATCTCGGCGATCACTTCCTTCGTCTCCAGCGTCACCTGCCCAAGGTCGGGCTTCGAGCGGTTGGCATCGGCCAACGGGGTCGAACTGACCGCAGGATGCAGAATGCGGCTCCCGAATCCGATCTTGTTGATCTTCATCTGGGGTCCGCCCATGGCGACCGTGCGGACGGCGGCGAGCAGGGTCGGCTGGTCGATCAGCGTGCGGATGAATCGATCCGTCTGCTCGGGGTTCAGCTTACCTGCGGTGGCCAGATCGCTCAGAGCAATGTCTGCCTTCTGGATCAATTCCTGATTCGTGCTCATGTCTTCTCCTGTTGGCTTCAGTCGGTGAATGCTCTGCGCCTAGTTACGTTTCCGCCGCAGGAACGCGGTGTCGAAGTTGCCGGTGCGGGGGTCATCGTCCGCTTTCCGTGTGACGGTCGTTTCGCCGACCGGGCGATCTTCGCGCGTCGCCGGGGCAATCACGGTCCCTTTCAGCGTGTTCTCCAGAGTGTCAGCCTTCGTGACCACCCCGTCAACCACTTTCTTCTGCGCGGCGAGGTCGGTGGCGATGGTCTCCACCTTCGTGGCGAGGTCGGTGAGGCTGAGCGCCGTCTTGTCTTCGCTGGCCTTCAGCGCATCGAGCACCTGCTGAAGATCCGACTTCTGCACGGCGGTCTTCTCGGCAGGAATCGTCTCGGTCGTCACGGTCTTCTCTTCGGTGGTGACGGTCTTCGCGGGCACCGCCTCCTTCGTCTTGTCGTCGGGCACGGTGGCCTCCTGTTTTTCCGTCACTACGGTCGTGCCGTTGGCCTCCAAGCCGGGGACTTCTTTGGTCACCACGACGTCGGTCTCGGGCTTGGGGATGGGCGGCTTGGCCGCATCGTCGGCTTCCTGTTGCTTCTTGGCGGCGGCCAGCGTGGTCGCCTGCACAGCAGTGTCGGCCTTGAAGCACGCGGCCGGGAGCGATGCGAGCAGGTGCAGGTAGTCGCCGAGTCCGGCGAGCGCGTTCTTGGTGTCCCCGTGCGGGTTGTCGGACTTCTCGACAATCTGCGCGATCTGTCCGTGGAAGGCTTCCAAGGCCATCGTCAGGCCGGGGAAGAATCCATGCTCCTCCACCATATCATTGAAGAGCCCCGTGGGCGCAGGCAACCCGTTGACCGCCACGATCATCTGGTCACTCAGCCGGACCATGACCATGTTCTCGTCAGACATGTCGGCCTGCCCGTACACAGTGGTTTCGCCTTCGTCAGACTTCTGCACCTTGTCTGTGATGAATCCGGCGTCTGCAATTGATTGCCGCACCGCTTCCGCCACGGTGGCGTCCGGGTTGGCAAACACGATCACAGCGGCGACTTCGGGCTTCGCCTTCTCTGCCTTGAACACGCTCATCAGGTCGATGCCCATCTCGCTCTCCTTGTCCCTCTTCAGGACTCTGAACGGTAGCCGTGATGCCGCACGATCCACCAGCGAGATGAACCGCACGTCGGCATCCCGCAATTCCCGTAGTCTGGCTCGAATTGTTGCCATGAATGCTTTCACCCTAGTCCAAAATGCGAACATTGTCCACCGAGGAAAAGCGGTGAGTGTGCCCGTCCGCCTCTTGAGTGTGGGTACCGGCGACGATTTTGTGGTAGTGACCGTTGACCACATCGGTCACGCCACCTTTGAACAGCCCGCTCTGGTCATACGTGACGTAGAACTTGTGCTGATGCTCGTCGCTCTTGCTCGTCAAGCCGGAGACAACGGGAGGAATTTCGATGTTGACGTCTTGGGCATGCCGGGACACGAGGGCCTCCATGCTGAAGCCGTTGATTTCACCTTTTTTGATGGAGCCCCACAAGCCTTCGTCGGCGACATGCACCCCCACCACCCACGCTCCCGGCAGGTAGCGCGTATCGTCCTCGTCGGCCACGAAGCTCTCCACGACACAGCAGTCCTTCACGACCTTGTTGCCGTGCATGACGTCGATCTGCGCCATCCGTCCGGTACGTAAGAAGTCGTGCGCCATCTTCCGGATGTGGACCGCCGTCATGAACTCACCCTGCGCGTCCGGCCGATTGGGCGCGTAGACTTCGCCGTACACGATCTGCTGGTCCGCCGCTTTGATCACGAGAGGCATGGTTATTTCCGGAATCCCAGTGAACCGGTATCCCGCTTGAGGGACAGGAATTTCGTAAACTTCCCGAACATCGAGGGGGGCACGACGCCTTTACCGGTAAAGTCCGCCCGGTTGGGGAGCGGTCCTCCACCGTCAATGTCGGTGCTCCACATGCGCTTCCGCATCTCGTGATGGAACGCTTCATCGTCGGCTTTTGTCTGGTGCGTCGAGATCCCTTGCGCTTTGAACTTGCTCCCCGCGATGGCGTCAGCACGCGCTCGGAAGATAGAGCCCACTTCGGGGAGGCTCTCGAAGTCGGCCGCGTTGGCGCGACGATGCGCCTTGTCATAGTCCGTGATGGCATTGGCCATCTGCTGAGACTTCGCCTTGACCTTGTTCCAGTCCGGCACCCCGTCCGTGTTGGCGGACTTCTTCAGGATGTCGTGGATGCGCATGGCATCCTTCGAGTCGAAGCCCCCATCCTGTCCGGTGGTCTTCAGCTGATCGAGCTGCCAGCCGGGGCCACCCATCATGGACGCGGGCGGGTACTTGCCGTGCATCTCCCGGTAGTTCGCGATCTTCTCGTCGTTCGAGAAGGTGAACTTCCCCGTCTGCGGCTTGTCGGCGGGTCCACCAGCGGTGGCCTTGCCCCCTACGGGCTCGGAGAGCTGCCAGCCCGGTCCACCCATACCCTCGGGTGGGGTGCTGTGCTTGTTGTCGCCGTGCTGGGGCGGCTTGATGTCCGCCAAGAAGTAACCTGGGCCACCCATATACGTGGGCTCCTTGAAGATAGCCTTCGGCCCCTCGTGTCCCGGTCGTGGGTCTAAGTCGTATCCCGGCCCGCCCATATAGGAGGGGTCTGCGTGCGCGCGGCGACGCGTCTCCCCGGCGATGCGGTTCCGCGTGATCGCGGCGATGCGCGCCTCGTGCGCGTCACTCGCCTCGTTAGGGTTCGCCGCTGATGTTCCGCCATCCTTACTGGAGAACAATCCCCCCTTGCCGTGGTAAGGATTGAACTTCAACACGAGACTGTACGCCGTGGGTGGGGCCGCGACGATGACCACCTTCCGCACCATGTCACTGCGTGACGAGAAACCAGAGTATTCAATGGGCATGGGGATCTTTCTTCTCGGCTTTGAAGATAGCCTTGGCACGGAGCTTCAGGGGCGGCTCCGGCACAATCGGCTCGGCGACGTCCGTCGCATAAGGATTCTCGGCGTCCAGCGCGAAGGCCGCATCTACGAGATCATCCCATTGCCGATTCGCGTCTGCTTTGCGCATGCTTAGTTGGTGACGTGGTGCTCTGTCGAGTGTGCCACAGTTGGCCGTACTCGGGAGAAATAATCAATGGCACTCCGAGCCGCGATGGCTCCTTCGCCGAGGGCCACGCCGATACGCGGCAATCCTTTCGGGCTCGTGCCATCACGGATATCCCCTACCGCGAACACTCCCGGCATACTGGTCTCGAAGTCAGGGTTGGTCTGCACACGGGGAGCTTCCGTGGGGTTGGCGCGCGAGAGCTTGATCTCTTTCGGCAGCCACGCGGTGTCCGGCCGAGAGCCAATGAAGATCCCCACCATGTCCATATCGAGATGCTTGCCGCCGCGCGTCACCACCGTGTCGGTGTTCCCGGCTGCATCCTTCTCCACGGCAGCTACTTCGTCGCCTTCAATGACCGTAATCTTTTTGTGTGTGCGCACCGCATCGATCTGGTACTGGGACATGCCCTTCTCCAGCTCCGAGCGAGCAAGGAGGGTCACGTGCTTGGCCTTTTGAGCCGCGCCGAGCGCCGCTTGGGCCGCACCATTTGATCCGCCCAGCACCACGACGTTCTTGTCTTCGCACTCACGGGTAAGCCGCTCACCATCGGCGGTGATGACGCCTCCCGCATCCGACCCCGGAAACTGCATCTTGTTGAACGTCACACCTCCGGCCAAGATCACCGCCCGCGTGGTGACCGTGGTGCCGTCTGAGAGGGTGAGC
>Ga0193753_10003452_pt1 | contig 11642 bp, 12 predicted proteins | sample H1c2metaG_FD_144925 | JGI IMG/M metagenome (GOLD analysis project Ga0193753, IMG submission 144925) | Soil microbial communities from a riparian zone of the East river system, Colorado, United States - H1c2 | ecosystem: Environmental > Terrestrial > Soil > Riparian zone | place: USA: East... | reverse complement strand
TAATTTTTTTAGTCTGACCCGACGAAAGGAATAGCAGGGGTAGGCCGGGCAACTATGAAGGTGTTGATAGCCGACGACAGCGCGACCTCCCGCGCCATGCTCCGGAGCGCGCTCACCCGCTGGGGTTATGACGTAGTCATGGCCGAGAACGGGAAGGAAGCCTTGGACATTCTGGCGAAGGACGATCCGCCGCCGATGGCAGTCCTCGACTGGGTGATGCCCGAGTTGACCGGGCCGGAAGTGTGCCGGCGTGTGCGTGAAACTCTGCGCGAGCCCTACACCTACATCCTGCTGCTCACCTCAAAGAACACCAAGGGCGAAACGGTGGAAGGCATGGAGGCCGGCGCCGACGATTACATCGTCAAGCCGTTCGATCAGCACGAACTCCAAGTCCGGCTGCGCGCCGGGCAGCGCATTATCGATCTGCAATTGAACCTGCTGCAGGCGCGAGAGGAATTGCGCGAGCGGGCGAGTAAGGATCTGCTGACGATGCTGCCGAACAGGTCCGCCATCGCGCACACGCTCGAGAACGAAATTTCGCGCTGCCATCGCGACCATCGCACGGTCGGCATCATTCTGCTCGACCTCGATCACTTCAAGAAAGTCAACGATACGATGGGGCATTTCGCGGGCGATGCGGTATTGCGCGAGACCGCCTTGCGCCTGCGCAGCAACATGCGCCCCTACGATCAGGTGGGCCGCTACGGCGGCGAGGAATTCCTGGTCGTTTTACCCAATTGCGACCTGGAACAAGCCGCCAACCAGGCAGAGCGGATGCGTCATCGGCTGCACGCGACAGGCATGCTGGTGGATGGATGCGAGCTGCAAGTCTCGGCGAGCTTCGGCGTCACCATCTCCGACGGTTCCGAGCGCAGTCCGGACGTATTCGTGCGCGTCGCGGACGAGGCCCTGTACCGGGCAAAAGCGAACGGCCGCAACCGCATCTGGAGCCTCACGCTCGACCAATCCGCACTGCATTCGGCTTGATCGGCCGGGCGCGTACCGCTGTTATACTGTCTTCTGTTGCGCCCGTAGCTCAGCTGGATAGAGCGTCTGGCTACGAACCAGAAGGCCGGCAGTTCGAATCTGTCCGGGCGCACCAAATTCTGCCGAACCCCGCGCGACTCCTCGACATTCGAAACGTTTCTCCACAGCGGGCAGAACGGGCATGGCGTTCGCGATCAAAGCCGAGATTTGCGATCCGCGCGTGAAGACGTTCGTGTTCACAGCGCAAAAGACGATGTATGGCGGTAAGCATATCGCCGAAGGCGACACAGTTTTCGTATTCGCGAGCGAGAACGAGGGCGGCCAAGGTCTCATCGCGCGCGGTGTTGTCACTTCCGCCCAGGCGATCGCAAAGAAGCGCGGCATCGCCCGGCAAACGCCGCGTGTGAGCCTCTCCATCAGACGCACAGCGTTTGCAAAGCGGCCGCTGGGGCGCAGCGAGCTCAAACATCTCACCGAGTGGAATGACGGCCAGCCCGGGACTGAGCTCAATTTCAAACTCTATCGTCAGGCAACGAACAAGATCGTCGGCATCTCGGATGAAGTGGCGGCGCTCCTCAGCGCATTCTTCTAGACTAGAGCGTGCCGTCTACCCCTCGCATCGCACGCCGAGGGATTGGGGAGGAATCCATGAAGGTTAAATGCTTCGGGTGTGATGCGCTGATCGGGGCGCACGACCCCGACGCCGTCGCCGACGCTTTCGTGGCCCACGGGCAGGAGAGCCATACCTGGTCGTACCCCGAGGAGGCGATCCGGAACTACGCCCGCAACTACGCCGAGGCGGCCGAGCGGCTCACCGGGGCCACAGAACGACTGTCCGAGATCGCCGGCGTAACGGTGCATCCTATGACCAAGGACCGCGTCGACGACTGGCTCTGGTTCTTCGATCACGACGCCTTCTCCGGCAACCCCGATTGGGCTTCGTGCTATTGCCTCGAACCCCACGTACCGGCGACGCCCGAGCAACCTGAGCGCCTATGGCGCGAGACACGGGCGACCATGGCCGAGCGACTTAGCGGCGGCAGGACCTTCGGATATCTCGCGTATGTCGACGACCAACCCGCGGGCTGGGTCAACGCCTCATTGCGCTCCGACTACGGTCTCTACCGCCTTGTCGACCCCGGCGGACCCGAGCCGTCATCCGTGATCGGCGTCTCGTGCTTCGTCATAGCCCCGCCATTCCGGCGGCACGGGATCGCCGCGGCGCTGCTCGATCGCGTGATCGCGGACGCCTCCGCCCGCGGTGCATCGTGGATCGAGGGGTATCCCCACAACAAACCCGAACAGAGCGACGCAGGCCATTTCCGCGGCCCGCGGTCCATGTACGACGCACGCGGATTCGAGCCGATCGAGGTGCGGGAACAGGACACGGTGATGCGCTTGTCGACTATTTCCGCTGTCCGACGAAGAACGTCTTGAATGGGCCCACGCCGTGGATCTGCACGACGGTCTCTCCGCTTGCCCAAGCGAAGTGGCGGACTTCTTTGGGCATCAAGGCGTAGGCTCCGGCGATCATCGCGACAGCGGCAGATTCGTCGACCGTCTCTCCGGTACCCATGTAAAACGTGCCGCTGATTACCGTGACGTGTTCGTCGATGGGATGCCAGTGCGGGGGCACCTTTGCGCCATCCGCCAGCTTGAGCCGGATTACGAATGAGGATCCTTCCGTGTCTGGGGCGCCCGACAGCACCGCTATGGAAATCGCCGGGCCTATCGGCTTCCACTGGAATGAGCTGGGCGCGCCCATGGCGTGCTCCTTGTGGACAGCGCCTTCCGGATGTTTCGCGCCCTCCTGCGCTCCCACGGTGAATGGGGCAAACAAGGCGATCGTCATTGCCAGCGCCAGCCGGCGCGTTGTGCTCGGAACGGTGGATGTCATATGTGCCTTCCTTTCAGCAACCGCTTGATCCTTTGGTGTGGAGTAGGCGCTTTCGCCTGCTTGCCAGGTGTGTGGTAACTGGTCACTTTCGGACGGCGCTGAAGACGCAATCCTTCTGTCTTGAGTGACAGGAATGGCATGTAGCGCGAGCGCTTGCCGACAGCAGCCCGGTCTCATTGTCCCGGTCGAAGTGTTCGAATCCCCAGCCTCCGGTTTCCGTGTAGAGTGGATCGTTCTTCACCATCACATCCAAGGCGCGGCGATCCCCCTCGAGCAGTATCCCTTTGGCTGGACCCTCTCCCTCCTTCGTAAACACGGCCTCGTCGACTATGACTGAACCGTTCGGAAACTTCCCGGTCCGATAGCCCTCCATCGCTTTGTCGTTCGCGTAGTAGTGGTGTATCCCTCCTCGGATTGCGAAAGATTTGTGTTCCGGTCCAACAACAATGGACTTGACGTGCTGCCAGGAACGGAAGCCGGCCGGATACGGAACATCCGGCTTGTCTTCGGCCCACAACAGGACCGCAGCGGTTAAGAAGAACACTGGAAGACGCATGGTGGATTCGATTGTGCAGCCGCTCGAAGCCGGCCCAAAACTGTTTTTTGACTAGCTGACCCTTCGAGGCGGCGAACGGGTACTTCCTTGAGGACCAACGCAACTCGTCACCACGATCGTCCTGTTCGTCAAAGCGCGTTTTTGCTTCGCCTTTCGCCAGTACAAGATAGAAGAGATGATCCGCAAGTACGCGATGATCTGGCTTGCGTGGACGGCGGCGGGGCTGTTCTACTTTACGCAGGACTTCATTCCGCGGCTCTATCGCAACGAAGCCGGCTCCTGGCGATATGTCTTCGCGGGTTGGATGGTAGCGATATATATTTGTGCGGCGTTTACTCCCGCGTTGTTATGGCTGGGCCGGCGTTGGCCCGTGGAGCAGGGCAACCGCTGGCGCCGGGTGGCGCTTCATTTCGGTTTCGCCGCGGTTTTCTCGGTGCTCGAGAATGCCATCGAAGCACCCGTGCTGGTTTGGCTTGGACTATTCCGTGGCGCCGCTAAGCCAGGGCAGGCCTTTGCGCTGCTCCTCGTCTATGGCTTTCATGGAAACGTGATCCGCTATTGGGCGGTGCTCGGCTTGCAGGCGGTCTTCCGGTCTCACCGCCGAGCGCAACAGCGGGAACGCGAAGCGCTTCGTCTCGAGGTGCATTCTTCAGAGCTTGCGGCGCAGTTGTCCGCCGCTCAATTGAGCGCGTTGAAGATGCAACTGGAGCCGCATTTTCTATTCAACACGCTCGGCGCAATCATGGTGCTGGTGCGGCAACAAAAGGGGGAGCAGGCCGAAGTCATGCTGGCCCGCTTGAGCGATCTGCTTCGGCTGGTGCTCGAAGACGTGGAGGCGCACGAAGTGCCGCTTTGGCGCGAGCTGGAATTCCTGCGCCTTTACCTCTCGATTGAACAGGTGCGTTTCGAGGACCGCCTGCGCGTTCAGATCGCCGCCGATGCGGAAGTGTCGGAGGCATTCGTTCCGCATATGGCCCTTCAGCCCATCGTGGAGAATGCCGTGCGCCACGGTCTCGGCCAAAGCGAGCAAGCTGTCTTTATCCAGGTGAAGGCAAGCAGAATCGAAAGCAGCCTTGTGCTGACCGTCACCGACGACGGGCCTGGAAGTCCATCGTCCGGATTCGAAGGGAAGGGCATCGGGCTGAAGAACACCAGGGATCGTCTGCGGGGACTCTACGGCCCAGGGTCGACGCTGCTCGCCGAGAACCTGAGCCCGCGGGGAGTGCAAGTAACCATGACGTTGCCTTTTCACATCGGCCGCCTGGAGGACGAATGCGCTTGAAGGTGCTGGTCGCGGACGACGAGCCACTCGCTCGCGAGTGCCTCAAAATGCTGCTCGCGGGCGATCCGCAAGTGGACGCGGTGTGCGAGGCCCGAAACGGAAGAGAGGCGGTCACAATGATTCGCGACCGGCGCCCGGATCTCGTGTTGCTGGATGTGCAAATGCCAAGGATGGATGGACTGGCAGTGGTCGAGGCCGTTGGAGCCGAAAAGATGCCCGCAGTCATCTTTGTAACTGCTCATGACCGGTACGCGATTCGCGCGTTCGAAATCAGCGCTGTGGACTATCTGTTGAAGCCCGTGACAGAAGAACGCTTTCGGCTCGCTTTCGAGAGAGCGAAGCATCGCATGCAGGCGGCGCCCGACGACGAATCCGCGCGGCAGATGCTCTCCGTACTCGAAGCCATCGCGAACCGGCGGCGGCATCTGACACGGCTGGCGATTCGATCGGGCGAGCGAACCATTTTTCTGCGAGTTGATGAAGTGGACTGGATTGAAGCGTCGCAGAACTACGTCCGGCTTCACTGCGGGCCAACGACTCATTTCTTGCACGTGCCTATGAACACGATTGAAGCCTCGCTCGATCCGGAGTCTTTCGTGCGGATTCACCGGTCGCACATCGTGAATCTGAGGCATATTAAACAGTTGTGGTCGTCCGCGCATGGACAATATGTCGTGGAGCTGGTTTCCGGCGAACGGCTTCCCTCGGGCCGCACGTTCGCTGAAAGGATTCGGGCCCTCCTATTGAATCCTTTCTGAGCGGAAGTCCTGTTCTAGAATCAAGTCTTGCCTCGAACAGCCTTCTTTCGGGTAACGATCTGTTCGCTCGTTGCCGCGCTTGCGCTCCCTCTTACCGGTGCTCCGCTTCCCGCCACCCAGCGGATGGTCATCGTGATCAGCCTGGACGGATTCCCTGCCTACGCCCTCGACGATCCCAAGCTGCCCGTGCCCAATCTGCGGCGGCTCATGGACGAGGGCGCGAGCGCGAGCCGCATGCGTGCCGTGAACCCAACGGTTACCTGGCCCAACCACACGACCATGGTTACCGGTGTGCTTCCGCCCGAGCACGGCCTGATCTACAACGGGACGGCTGTTCGCACCGGCGCCTGGCCGCCCGTGAAACTCGACTTTTCCATCGAAAAACAAAAGATGGTTCACGCCGTCACGGTTTATGATTTGGCGCACCAGGCGGGGCTAACCACCGCGCAAATGGATTGGGTCGCCATCAACAACGCGCCTACTATCACTTGGGAATTTCCGGAGCGGGCCACCTCGAACGATCCGTTGGTTCGCGAAATGATTGGGCGCGGACTCATCACCGCGAGCGATGTCGACCAGCCGCCCAAGGCGACGATCTTATGGCGCGATCAACTTTGGACCAAGGCGGCGGAGTATGTCATTCGGGAACACAAACCGAATCTACTGCTGCTCCACCTTCTCAGTCTCGATTCCACACAACACAGCTATGGCCCGAAGACCCTGGCCGCCTATGACGGCATCGCTTTCCTGGATAGCTGTGTAGGCCGTGTCCTGGACGCAATTCAAGCCGCCGGCATGCAAAACCGGACGACCATAATCGTGGTATCCGATCACGGTTTCAAGCCATTTCATAAGCAGATTCGGCCCGCGCTGGCGCTGGCGTCCACCGGGCTCGCGAAGCGCGTGTTTGTCATTCCCGAAGGGGGGAGCGCGATGGTGTATTTGGACAAGTCCGCAACCGATGAATTAGCTCCGCAAGTGCGCAAAGTTTTTGAGGGATCCGAAGGAATTGCCCGCATCGCCGGCCCCACCGATTTCGCGGAATTGGGGCTGCCCGATCCCTCTAAAGAGCCTCAGGCGCCCGATCTTGTCCTCTACGCGAAGGACGATTACGCCTTTGGCAATTCGCCGGAGGGCGACGGACCGGTGGTAGTCACAAAAGAAGCGGCCAGCGGCGCGCACGGCTACCTCAACACCGATCCTGATATGGATGCCATCTTCATTGCGTCGGGCTACAACATCCGCCATGCGTCTCTAGGCGCCATCAAGAATCTGCAGGTTGCCCCCATTCTCGCGACGCTCCTGCAAGTCCACTTGCCACACGCCAATGGCGCCGCGCCTAAGGACCTCTTTACTCAATGAACCGAATTCACAAAGCTGTTCTTTTAGCCTTGGTGTTCGCGCATGCGGCGATCTGTGCACCCGCCACGCCAATCAAGCACCTGGTCATAATCTTCCCGGAAAATATCTCGTTCGATCACTACTTCGGCACGTATCCTCATGCGAAGAATCCGCCTGGCGAGCCGAAGTTTATTGGGTCGCCGCGCACTCCCGTAGTGAACGGGCTGAGCACGGCGCTTCTCACGCGCAATGCGAACGCATCGAACCCCGCCAACGGCGAAGGCGCGATTAATCCTTTTCGCCTGGAGCGAAGCCAGGCTGCGACCGCCGATCAGTCGCATGATTACACCCCGGAGCAGATGGCATTTCATTCCGGCCTCATGGACCTTTTTCCCAAGTCGGTCGGCCGCGGCAACACTCCGATAACGGGCCCGCATACTCCCTTAAACACAACCGGACTCACGATGGGCTATTTCGACGGAAACACCGTCACCGCGCTATGGAACTACGCACAGCGCTTCGCTTTGAGCGACAATTCGTTCGGTTCGACGTTTGGACCGTCAACGCCCGGTGCCATTAATCTCGTCTCGGGCCAGACGAACGGCGTGGTGGATATCCGGAATGGCAAGGGAGGCTTGGCGGATGGCGGCGACGGCTCGTTCACGCTGATCAGCGATCCCGATCCGGTCGGCGATGTTTGTTCCGCGCCGACTCGCATGCTTGTCTCAATGTCCGGCAACAACATCGGCGATTTGCTCAATGAGGCAAATATCACCTGGGGATGGTTCAGCGGCGGGTTCGACCGAACCATAACCAACACCAACGGCACGACGGATTGCAAACGATCGTCAAAATCTCCTGTGTCGGCAAAAACCATTGCGGACTACATACCGCACCATGAGCCGTTTCAATACTACGCGTCCACGGCCAATCCGGAGCATGTTCGCCCCGCCGCGGCGAAGCTAATCGGGCATGCAGGCGATGCCGCGAATCATCAGTACGATATGCATGATTTCTACGACGCGCTCAAGGTTGGTAACTTTCCCGCTGTGAGCTTTCTGAAGGCGCCCGCTTACCAGGACGGTCACGCCGGATACTCCAATCCATTAGATGAGCAAACATTTGCTGTCCAGGTGATCAATTTTTTGCAACGCAGACCCGAATGGAAAGATACAGCCGTAGTCATCGCCTATGACGATTCCGACGGCTGGTACGACCATCAAATGAGCCCGATCGTGAACCAATCGAGTGGCAGCACCGATGCGCTAACAGGCCCCGGCAGTTGCGGCGACGGGGCCAGCGCATTGCCCGGCGTGGATGCCGCGAATGCCCACGCGCAAGGCCGCTGCGGATTTGGCCCTCGTTTGCCCATGCTCGCGATATCGCCATGGGCACGAGTAAATTTCGTGGATCATTCGCTCACCAATCAGGCGTCGATCCTTACCTTCATCGAAGACAATTGGCTGCACGGCAAACGGCTGGGAAAAGGTTCGTTCGACGGTATTTCAAACTCCATCACCGGCATGTTTGATTTTCAAAGCGCGCCGCGGCCGGGCAAGCTCTTCTTGAACGAGACGACGGGACAAATACAATCGGCGCATTAGCCCGCGCGGAATGACACGTCGAGAGTTCCTCCAGACGAGCTTGGCGAGCGGCATACTCGTCCCAAGCCGGCTGCCTAAATTTGTCGACCGCCTGACGATTCCACCGCTCGCTCGTAGTGTTGGGATGAAAAGCGACGCTCCGCTGTATCGGCTTGCGATGCGGCAAATTGAGAGAAAAATCCATCGAGACCTGCCGCCGACAAGGATGTGGGGCTTCGGATCGACGTCGCCCGGCCCCACGATTGAAGCGCGGCGTGGTGAGCCGCTGTTCGTCGAGTGGGCAAACGAGCTACCGAATAAACATTTCTTACCTATTGACCATTCCATTCACGGCGCGGGCCCCGGAATACCGGACGTGCGGACGATTATCCATCTGCACGGCGGCCGCGTGCCGCCGGAGAGCGACGGATATCCCGAAAACTGGTATACGCCAGGTAAATCCGTCGTCAGCTTTTATCCCAATCAGCAAGATGGCGCCACGCTTTGGTACCACGACCACGCCATGGGGATCACCCGCTTGAACATGTTTGCCGGTCTTTTCGGGCTCTATCTAGTGCGCGATGAGGGAGAAGATGCGCTGGATCTTCCGAAAGGCAAATACGAAGTTCCCCTGATTCTTTACGACCGAAGCTTTCATGCCGATGGTCAACTCTACTATCCCGTCTCCGCGGATCCCGCCAAGCCATGGGTATCGGAATTCTTCGGCGAGGCAATTCTGGCCAATGGGACGCTTTTCCCGTTCGTCGATGTCGAGCCGCGAAAGTATCGTTTTCGTTTGCTGAATGCCTCCAATAGCCGGTTTTACTACCTGACACTGTCCGGCAAACAGACGTTATGTCAGATCGGTTCGGACCAAGGACTTCTTTCGGCGCCGGTGGAATTGCAGCGTCTGACACTCGCGCCCGGCGAGCGCGCGGACATTATCGTCGACTTCAGAGAACGGCGCGGCCAAAAAATCTGGTTGCAGAACGATCGCTATACGATTCTCGAGTTCCGAGTTTCGGATACGTCCAGCGTGGATGCGGCGGCGATTCCCCGCCGCCTCCGAACCATACAAAAAACAGCAGAGAAAGACGCCGTAAGGACGCGCCTGCTGACGCTCGAAAGCCCGGGCGATCCCGACGACCCCTCCATGCTCGAGCCCATGCTGCTAAACGGCGCGTACTGGCATGAACCGGTGACTGAGAATCCGACACTCGACACGGTCGAGATCTGGAGCCTGATCAATTTGACCGAGGATTCCCATCCCATCCATCTCCACCTGGTGCGATTCCAGATCCTCGATCGCCGCCCGTTCGATGTTTTCACGTATCTGAACGACCGCCAATTGCGGTATACCGCCGAGGCCATTCCTCCGGATGCAAACGAAGCCGGCTGGAAGGACACGGTGCGGGCCGATCCGGGAATGGTTACCCGGATCATCATCCACTTTGAGGGATTCTCCGGCCGCTACGTCTGGCATTGCCATGTCCTCGAACACGAGGATTACGAGATGATGCGGCCTTACGAGGTCGTCCGTCCACACTGAAGGATTTTCTCGAGTGTTTGATACCTCGCGAGAAGCGTGGATCGGCGCTGCGCTATGCGGAACTTATTTGCGAAAACCGCAAATAGGTCAGATACAAGCCCAAGATACCAAGGCCCACCAATCCGGTCATTCCAGGCTCAGGCAATTCCGTCCCGAGAACTCTTACAGCCCCGAACGCAAGGGAATGCGACGCACCCTCCGGACTCACAAACCCAGCCATGAAGGATGTGGCGTGGTAATTCGGCGCGACCTGCAGAAGATAGCCGCCATCCGCCAATTGGCCCCCTATCATCGCATAGTAAGTGCCGGGCGGTAGCGTCAATTCCGGATCGACAGACTCATATGCAATCAGGAGCGGATCTGGATTTATTGGCAGTGAAAAGATCCCAAAAACTGTCGTAAGGTCGGGATCTCCCGTCGAATTGATGGCGACGACCTGCACAAGGAATGGGAATCGATTGGGACACTCAGCGATGCCACTAATGATTTTGTCGCAGTGCTCGACAAATCCGCCGATTTGGGTTATCAGCGTTGTGTTTGCGAGCGTGAATTGCGGCCCAATTAAGCTCGGCGCAGAGATGGATCTCCCACCCGTTCCAAAAACCGAAAAAGTCTGACCGGGATCAGCATTCAGAGTATCGACGATTGTCGCCCCAGACACGAGGGGCATCCAGCAAAGGAGAGCGGTTAATGATCGAAGCATACAATCTCCCGGCGAGAGTCTACCATGCCCACTGCGTACAAAAAATCACCGCGAAGATTTCTTGGCAGCCTTCCGGCGCTTTCTCTTCGGAGTAACCGGCTTCGGTGGAGTGCCGAGCATCTTGGTTAGGATCGCGTCGGACGGCGTAATTGCTCAACGCAGGCGACCGCGTTTCAGGAGGTCCGCTTTGATTTTTTCAAACGGTATCCCCTTTTCCTTTCGACGCGATTCTGAAATCAGGCCGTCCCAGAAATCCTCCAAAACCGCGCCGTGTTTTTTTAGGTCGATTTGAACGGCAACCTTGCGGCCTTTCTCGTCGGTTACAAACTGGATTCCGGTCATGGCTCTATTTTCCTCCATCTCGCGAAAATACTTCGTCCTGCGTCGTCAATCACTTACCGGAGGAGCACGTCTCCAGCCGGCCCCGGCTGGAACTACACTCGGTCCCATTACTAAGCTCTCCTCAGGAATTGGGTTCGTTTCGTAAAATGACACAAGACCGCTATGCATGGCCATTCTGTTTCGTAAAAAACGCTATTTCTTCGCCCGGTAGCCTAGCGTTTCCGGTCAAAAAAGCGTTTCAACATCTCGGCAGCCTCAACCGCAAACAGGCCTTCCTCTACCCGAAGACGATGGTTCAGCAACTCCGAATCGCCCAAACGAAAAATACTACGCAGCGCGCCAAACCGAATATCGCGCGCGGCAAAAACCACTCGCTCGACGCGTGCATTCACAAGCGCGCCGGCACACATCGCGCAAGGCTCCAGCGTGACGTACAGAGTGCTGCCGGGAAGACGATAATTCCGGGCGGCCCGGGCGGCCATCCGAATGGCTTCGATTTCGGCGTGGGCGGTCGGATCGCTCGCGGCGATGGGCCGATTCCATCCTTCGCCGGCAACGGCGCCGTCGAGAACCAACACGGCGCCTACCGGAATCTCGCCTTCCGCTTCGGCTTTTCTCGCCAAGTGGAGCGCCATTTGCATCCG
>Ga0193753_10003451_pt1 | contig 11645 bp, 7 predicted proteins | sample H1c2metaG_FD_144925 | JGI IMG/M metagenome (GOLD analysis project Ga0193753, IMG submission 144925) | Soil microbial communities from a riparian zone of the East river system, Colorado, United States - H1c2 | ecosystem: Environmental > Terrestrial > Soil > Riparian zone | place: USA: East River... | reverse complement strand
GTACCACCGCGCGGCACGGTGATGAAGCGATGCAGTTTCCGGCTCCAGTTCGGTCTCCAGGCGCTGACGAAGATACTCGGCCAGCAGCGTATGATAACGATACCACAGACTCTCCTGATCAAGAGGGACAAGGAGCAACTGTGAGCCTGCAATAGATTCGAGACACTGTTGAGCCGATGTGTATTGAGTCACGGCTTGGCACAACGGTGCGGAAAAGCGGTCCAGGATGGCCGTGCGCAGCATGAAGATCACCATATCCCGCGGGAGGCGATCAATCATTTCAGCGAGGTAGGCTTTGATTGGGCGTAGTGTCCCTGACAGCCGTCGAGCATATTCCCCTATAGTCTCCTCCGATTGAGAAACTGTTGAAGCAACAATCCGAAGGACTGCCGGCCATCCTTCGGCCCGTTCATGCAAAAGCCTAAGTTCTGTCGGCGCCAACCGACCAAGACCCTCACGCTCGAAAAACTGTCGTGTTTCCTCCAAAGTGAATCGCAGCGCTGCGGCGTCGATTTCCAACAATTTGTTCTGTGCCCGCAATTCCACCACCGGGAGGGGTGGCTCCATTCGCGTGACAATTATGAGATGGAAATGAGATGGAGCGCGCTGCAGCAAGAACCCGATCGCGTCATGAATCGCTGGATCTGTTACCCAATGATAATCCTCAAGGAACAAACAGATCTCGTCGTCGACCTCTGCCAAGTCGTTAATGAGAGACGATAGGACCGCATGTGGGTTGATCAACGAGGTCTCGTGCAAGAGTTCGAGCGCCGGCTGACCTGTATCCCCGCAGGCGTGCCGCAGCGCATGACAGAGATAGAAAAGAAATTGCGATGGTTCATCGTCGTCCTTATCAATCGAGAACCACGCAACGCGGTGACCAGCTTGTTCAAGGCTGGTTGCCCATGTGATCGCCAGTGAGGTTTTCCCGAAGCCCGAGGGCGCCTTGATAAGCGACAGGCGCTTCTCCTGGACCTGCGCAACTAGCTCAAGCAACCGTGGACGATCGATAAGCGAAGCGTCACGCGGTGGCAGCATTTTGGTCGCGATAGGGTATTTGCCTGGTCTCATTCCCGGTCCCTATTCACCTGTCCCCCCTTTGAGGCCCTTGCGATCCCCCTTTTGGGGGATGATCGGCGACTGAGTGTAATAGTAATCTAAACAAAAGAAAGTTGATGGGACATGGGTACGGCGATCGAGCACCCTGACAAGATATTCAAAAATCACCAATGCGCCGGTACGTCCCCGTTCCCGCGAAAAAATCGATGGCAGATGGCGGCATAGAGACGAGCTGCGTCATATCGTTCGGGCCTTTCCGTGTCATCCGAGCACGCAGGATCATAGAGCGGAACGGTGAGGCTATTCATATCGGAGGCCGAGCTTTCGATGTCCTTTCCTACTTGCTGGAGCATGCCGGGCACGTGGTGAGCCATCGTGCGTTGCTGGAAGCGGTTTGGCCGGGCACCTATGTTGAGGAGGGCAACCTCCGATTCCAAGTCGCGATGTTGCGAAAGGCGTTGGGCAATAGCGATTCCAGTTACATCATCAATGTACCGGGCCGTGGATACTGTTTCACGGCTCCGATTGTAAGACTGGACGAAGTAAAGCAACCACCGCCGCTTTCCGGTACCATGTTCAAGTTGCCGACTCCTCTTCCACGGCACGTACGCCTCTTTGGCCGCGGCCAGGAGATTGCCAATATCGTTGGCCTTGGCCGGGTCAACCGGATCGTAAGTATTGTCGCGCCGGGGGGAATGGGAAAGACTTCGGTAGCCATTGCGGCAGCCGATCAACTTCGACTGGAATTCAGCGATGGCGTTTGTTTTGTCGAGCTAGGCCTGATCGAGGATCCGGCTCGGGTAAAAGATGCACTCGCGGCGGCGCTAGGCCTGCCGGTGCGGAGTGCCGATCCGTTCGTAGACATTATCGACTTTCTGAAGGACAGGCGCATTCTGATCCTGATGGATGGCTGTGAGCACGTGATCGACGCCAGCGCGTCGGTCCTGGAGCAAGTCGTCGCAAAGACCTCCGGCACTCATGTCCTTGTAACCAGCCGCGAAGCGTTGCGGATCGAATATGAACAAGTCTTCCATTTGGAGCCGCTGGCGTCACCCCCTGTGGGCAAGGAGCTGTCGGCCGGCGCTATTTTGTCCTATCCGGCGTCGCAATTGTTCATGGAACGGGCACGCGCGGCCGCAGGCGCCTTGGCACCAGATGCGGAGGCAAGATTTGTAGCAGAAATCTGCAGCAAGCTCGACGGTCTGGCACTGGCGATAGAGCTGGTGGCGTCCCAGGTCCATGCCTTTGGCTTTGACAAGCTGCCCAGCCTTCTGGAAGAACGTTTGTCTCTTGCATGGCCTGGCCGGCGCACAGCTCACCCAAGACATCAGACTCTCACTGCGATGCTGGATTGGAGCTATCGGCTTCTGACAGAGGAAGAAAAGCGGGTTTTACGATTCCTTTCCGTGTTTTCCGGCCCGTTCGATCTGGAGGCGGCAAGCGCTATCGGCCATGAGGTTGTAACCGGGGGCGAGACCGCATCTATTCTCGCCGAGCTCGCCTCAAAATCCCTGTTGTCGGTCAGCTGGTCGGAGGCCGGAACCCGGTATCGGCTTCTCGATACCACCAAAACTTATGGGCGGGCTAAGTTAGCCGAGGCTCATGAGCTCGAAGCTGCACGGCGCCGGCATGCTGAGTATTTTTTGCAGGCCCTCGAGAACCTGAAGGCAAGTGATCTCGATGAAGACCTGTTGAAGCTTCTCTCCAGTGAAATCGAAGACATTCGGAACGCTGTTGATTGGGCATTCTCGTCTAAAGGAGAAACGGCGCTGGCAGTAACCCTGGTGGTCGGGTCCATCCCGATATGGAACTATCTTCATCTGTTTCAGGAGGAAAAGCTTTGGACGACGAAAGCTCTTTCCTTAGCCCAGCGCGAAAATGTTGGCGTCGAAATTGAATTGGCCCTGCAGGAGGGGCTGGCGCGGGCAAGTGAATTCACAACCGGCCTGAGTCAGGAATTCGGTGTCGCCTGGTCTCGAGTCTTGGAACTTGCAACCTCTGTCCGGCAGACCGATCGGCAACTCGTCGCCTTTATCCACCTGTGTTCTTTTCACATACGTCAATCGAATGTCCGAGAATCCCTCGAATATCTTGAAAGCTTCCAGCACCTCGTCCAGTCGGCAGGGGCTTCCTCCTGGATGGGAATGGTCGACTATCTCCGGGGATGTATTTTGCATAACGTTCCGAACTATTCTGAAGCTCGCGAACATCTTAACAGAGCATCCACCGAAGGCCGCGCGACGGCGCTTGCTGCACAATACAGACTTGCTGGCTTTGATTGCCGCTGGACGGCGATGGCTTATTTGGCCAACAATTATTTGATGGAAGGTGACATACGCAAAGCGATAGAGACCTCTGAACGGGCTCTCAAATATTCGCTGGCACAAGGTCGAGATGTTTCCATTTCTGTGGCCCAATCAAGGGCGGTAATTTGTTCGATCTTGATAGGAGATCAGGCCAACGCAAGCCGTGTGTCAGACGAATTGTTCCGAAGATGTAAAGAGAGATCGCTTGGCGATTTCTTGAGCGTCGCCAAGGCATATGTATCGTTGCTTGGGGCCTGGCGCGGAAACGAGGATAGTATAGAGCAACTCAACGAAGATATCGCCGAAGTGCGGAGTCAAGGTTATCGCCTTTATTCGCGGTTTTTCACCACAGAACGGTTGAGGCTCTTTATCGAAAGAAGAAAGCGAGGTCTTTGCACTCCCGAGCTAGAACCACTTAGTACAACGGAGTCGAATATGGGCTCGTGGTATTTGCCGGAGGTAGTTCGCATGAATGGCCGGTTAAGCGCGTTGGAAGGGCACATGGCCGCGGCCGAACTGCAATTTCTCGCAGCCCTGGAATCTGCCCGAGGTCAGCATTCGCCCTTCTGGGAGTTGCGCGTTGCCAATGATCTCGCGCAACTTTGGGTTGGTAAGGGCAAGCCCGATTTGGCGCAATCCCTCCTCGAGGGAGCATTGGCGAAATTGTCCAGCCGACAAGGTACCGAGGATTTAGCGCTCGCGAGTTCGCTTCTTGAAGAACTTCAACAGTCAAAACATTGGTGCCTGACGTCAGAAAAGTCCAAGTTGCCGCACTCTATTTCAAGCGGAATTTAAAAAAACTGGGCAGCTTAGGTGCGTTTCCCGATATGGCGATTTAGAGGCCGACATGCTGCACGGATTTTCTCTCCCACTCTCGCCACTCGGAAAGTCAAATGTGGTTGGAGCGCCGCCCTGGTACTATTCCGGAGACGTCATCGCATTGGAATACTGGACGGACCCAGATGCTGCCGCTGCAACACTGCCACCGGGACTGACGCCAGATCCGGACAGTAGTGGACGCGCAATCGCGCTTTTTGTCGACTGGCAATATACCGGCAAGAATGACGAGCTTCTTGAGCCGGCACGCTATCAAAGTCGAGAGTTTTACATGCTGCTTAATGCATGCTGGAAGGATACACCTGTTTATTGGACTCCCTACGTTTATGTGGACAACGATTCTTCGATGGCGAGGGGATGGATACAGGGCTATCCCAAGCGGCTTGGCAGTATCTTCCAGACCCGGACATTCGCAGCTCCCGGTCCGGCAGCCGCCCCCATAGCACCCGGTACGAGATTCGGCGCCAGCTTGTCGGTGCATGGCCAACGGCTCGCCAATGGCCGGCTCACTCTGCGACAGGAACTCGCAGACGGTTCTGGCGCATTCGGACGCCCGGCCATCAATCGCCGGTATTTCCCGAGTCTCTCCGCTGGCCAACATAGTGACCCGGTTGTGGATGAACTCGTTATGGCCGTAAACGACGACCTGACCATCATCGATTTATGGTCTGGTGATGCCGAGATCGAGCTTCCCGCGGCAATCGGTGAGGAGCTTCATGAACTCTCGCCTGTAAAAATGGGTACAGGATATCGCTTCACTATGTCCTGCTCGATCAGCGGCCTTAGGGTGCTTCAGGATTTTACGAAATAGTGCATCGGCTTTGCGATAGAGAGATGCGGAAATATCTAATCACGGACGACCAGCCCCCCAAAAGCCGCGGATGCTGGCGGCGCCGGCCGAGACCGCCGTGTGCCGGGCGGTCGATCTCCCAGGATGTCTGACAATTTTTTAGGCACCTATAACATCATAACGCGAGCTAACAGGTGCTAACGCCAAGAGAAGACTGACATCGCCCATGATATGGCCCGGGCGGAGAGACCCGCTCCCTAAAGCATAGGCGGTCACATGCAATGCCAGGCAAACGCGAAGAATAGCGTCACCGCTCACGTGGAGACCGACATTTTACCAAGCCTCGCCAAGCTCTTGGAGAGCGTCCGCAAGGAATTTGACGCCGACCGTGAAATCGCCAAGGCGCTCCTGGTTCGAGCTGCGTCGCTACTGCGAGTGGAGATCGATCGCCAAGCGACCGACATTGACCCCCAGAATAAAACCGGAGGATTGACGGGATGGCAGGTGCGCCGCCTTAACGTCTTCATTGAAGCGCGACTGGATCAGCCTATCCGCCTTAAAGAACTCAGCGCTATTTCAAAGCTCAGCACGGCCTATTTCAGCAGGGCGTTCAAACTGACGTTTCGGGAAACGCCGCACGCCTACATCGTGCGCCGCCGCCTCGAAAGGGCTGAGTCTCTCATGCTGACGACAGGTCTTTTGTTAAGCGATATCGCCGCGCGCTGTGGATTTGCAGATCAGGCGCACCTCTGCAGGCTCTTTCGCCAGCGATACGCTAAGAGCCCGGCTGCATGGCGCCGCGAGCGCACTGATATCCGCGGTCATGGGTCCGATAGGGACTTGCGCATGGCTGATATGGTCGGGGCCAATGATGCCGACTATAGCTGAGAGGTTCACTTATTGCGTCGCCAATGTGGCAGCCGTCCTGGCTGCCCTCTACACGCTTTTCGGTATGGCTGGGCGGTGTGATGGGCCATCGAGAATCATATGGTGTCGAGCATTGCCGGTCGCGCTTTTGGCTTGCGCGCTGGAAGGATGCGGCGCAGCTCCTTCCTTTTCCCTTGTTGGAGCTTATTTCCCGGTTTGGCTGGCCAGCGCGGTGATTGGGGCGCTGGCCGCCCTTATCGCGCGCCTGGCCTTCGTAGCGACCGGGCTTTCGACCGAACTGCCATTCCAGCTCTTTGTCTGTGCCGCGATCGGAACCCTTGTGGGCATCCTGCTCTGGCTGTTGTGGGTCGGGGGCTAAGGATGGAGGCGGGCGGGCAACACAAACCGGACCGGCGCGGCCTCTTGATTTCGGCGGCCATCATCGTGCTGGCGATGCTGGCAATGGCGGCCGTTGCGCTGTTCAGCCGGCCCACCACAGATGACGCCACGATCGATGCCGACATTGTGCATATCGCGCCCGCCGTCGGAGGGCGCATCGTCACGCTGGCGGTGCGGGAAAACGCACTGGTGCACAAAGGCGATTTTCTGTTTCAGATCGATCCGGTGCCCTATCGTCTAGCGCTGGAGCAGGCAGCAGCCAATCTCGATGTCGCCCGGGCCACCCTGGAAACGCAGCGCCGGTTTGTCGCGACCCAGCGGTCCAACGCCCAGATCGCCGGCGAGCAGACGGGTCGCGCCCGGACCAATTACGATCTGGCGACACGAACGGCCGGGCGTCTTAGCCCGCTCACCGACAAGGGCTATGTCCCGCAGCAGCAGTTTGACCAAGCAGAGGTCGCGGCGCACGACGCCGCAACCTCCCTCAGGCAGACCCGCGAACAGGCCGACGCCGCGACTCAGGCAATCGACACGGTGGCGGCGACCGAAGCCTCGGTGCGCGCCGCCACCGCGGCGCTGGCGCTGGCGCAGCGCGCGCTGGACGATACCACAGTGCGCGCGCCGCATGATGGCAGGATCGTGGGCCTCACCATCTCCACGGGTGAGATGGTCATTCTGTCCCAGGCCCTGTTCACGTTGGTCAACACGGAAGAATGGTTTGCCGTAGCCAATTTCCGGGAGACGGAGCTTGATGAAATCGTAGTGGGGAACTGTGCCACCGTCTACTCCATGATCGATCGCCGCCAGCCGCTGAAGGGCGTGGTCGATGGTATCGGCACGGGCGTGCTGGCCGAAGATCGCATCGATCTACCGCGCTCCGTGCCCTATGTGCAGCCTTCACTCAATTGGGTGCGGGTGTCGCATCGCTTTCCCGTGCGCGTCAAGCTGGAAAACCCGCCGAACAGCCTGGTCCGGCTGGGGGCCAGCGCGATCGTGGAGGTCCGGCATGGCGCTGCGTGCCATTGAACGCCATGGCGGGCTTGCCCGCATTGGCAGCTTGCTTGCGCCGGCGCCGGGCCGTTTGACTTTCGCTGTCCGGCTGGCCTTTCTCTGCGCCATCACCGTGCTGGTGGCGGAAACCTACACGACACTAGATGTTGCACTGACGGCCTATGTTGTCTTCTTCCTGAATAAGCCGGATCGGATGAGCAGCATCATCACCCCGGTGGCCCTGACCATCGTGATCACGGTGCTGATCGGGCTGGTGTTTCTCCTGGCTCAGTTCGTGCTCGAAGAACCCGGGCTGCGGGTGTTGAGCATGGCGCTGATGTCCTTCGGTTTTCTGTTCCTGGTTTCGACCAGCAAGCTCAGGCCGCTCGGACAGATCTTCGCGCTGATCGTGGCCTATGCGCTCGACCTTTTGGGCTCGATCCCCGGCGAGCTGGCGACGCGCGGCCTTCTTTACGTCTGGCTGTTCGTGGGCATTCCGGCGGGTGTTTCGATCCTTTTCAATCTCCTGGGGGCGACGCCGCCGCGCCGCCTGGTGCAGGCTGCACTAACCAGGCGCGTCCGGCTCGCTGCACGGCTGCTGCGCGCCCAGGACTCGCAGGCGCGCGACGAACTCGCCGAAGCACTGCGGGATGCAAATGGGGAGGTCGACGAATGGCTGGGCCGTGCTGCGGCCGAGAAATCCTCGCCCGCGGCGGATATCGCCGCCCTTCGCCAGGCCGCACGCGCCAGCATCGCGCTGCTTCTGACCCTGGATTTCGTGGAGCGCACGCCCGACGCCGTCCTGCCTGCGCCATTGGCCCAGGCGCTGGGCCGCACCCTGGAAGAGATGGCGGCGATCCTGGAGCAGGGCGGTTATCCGCTTCATGTGATCGTGCCGCTGCCGCCATCCCTGCCGCCTCTGGCACAGGCGGCCTATGGCGAAATCGCCGATTGCCTGGAACGCTTTGCCGAGAAGCCGGACGCCGAACCGCCTGCGCCGAAAAAGACCGGCTTCTTCCTGCCCGATGCCTTCACCAATCCTCATCATGTGCGCTATGCGCTAAAGACCACGGCAGCTGCGATGATCTGCTACCTTACCTATTCCTTGCTGAATTGGCCGAGCATCCATACCTGCCTGATCACCTGCTATATCGTCTCGCTCCCTACCGTGGCGGAAAGCGTCGAAAAGCTGGCGCTGCGCATCGCCGGCTGTCTGATCGGCGCGGCTACGGGACTCTTTGTGCTGATCTTCCTGATTCCGGCCTATGATTCCATTACCGCGCTGCTGGTGACGATTTTCCTGGGCACCTTCGCCGCAGCGTGGGTGTCGGCGGGCAAACCGCGCATCGCCTATGTCGGTTTCCAGTTCGCCTTCGCCTTTTTCCTTTGTGTGCTTCAGGGTTCTGGACCCGCCTTCGACATGGTGGTGGCACGCGACCGTGTAATTGGCATCCTGTTTGGCAATCTTGTTGTCTATCTGGTCTTCACCCAGGTTTGGCCGTTCAGTCTGAAAGAGCATATCGAGGGCGGGGTGGCGAACCTGCTGCAACGGCTGGCCGAATTGAAGCGGGCACCGGATCGTTCCTCGCGTCGAGCCGCGGCCGTTCAGCTCTTGGCCGTGCGGGCGGCGGTTGAAGACGATCTGGATGTTGTCCGCTACGAACCTGCGGAGATCCGGCCGGCCGCTGGCTGGCTTGCCCTGTGCCGGGAACTGCTGGATCGCACCGCGGCCCTGCAAGCGCCGCTCGCCCTGGCCGACGAGCAGCCGGCTTTGCGAATTGTCGTGTCGGGGCGGGTCGCCGAAGTGGAGAGGGTGCTGACCCAGATAGGAGAGGCTCATGCGACGTTGTAAGACCATTCTGTCCGCGCTTTTGCCGCTGGTCCTGGCGGGCTGTGCCACCTCCGCACTGAAATTGGCGCCCGCCCATCCCAACCGGCCCTGGAAGCCCGTCACCGATACAGCCGGCGAGATCCAGCCCGGCGAACCCGCGTCGGAAAGCGGCGACAGCTATGTCTTGCCGTCCAACACAGCGTTGTCGGCGCTGCCGCCTCCGCCGCCCGCACTTAGCAGCGACCATCCCTATAGCCTGGCGGAATTGATCGATATCGCCGAAAGCAATAATCCTGATACCCGCGTCGCCTGGGACAGTGCGCGCAATGCCGCGCTGGCTGCCGGCATCGCCGAAAGCGCCTATCTGCCCCATGTCACCGCCAGCCTGGTGGCGGGCTACCAGGTCAGTCACGGCCGCAATTCCGCCCTGGGCTTCAGCGCGGGCGGCAGCAATTCCTCAAGCGGAACGATTTCGGCGATTTCGGCGGAATGGCTGCTGTTCGATTTCGGACAGCGCGCCGCCGTGGTCGAAGCGGCGCAGCAGGTTTCCATCGGGGCCAATATCGCCTTCTCCGCGGCGCATCAGCAGGTCATCTACAATGTGAGCCTGGCCTATTTCGCCTACGCCGCCGCGCAATTCCGTGTCGGGATCGCGGCCCGGTCCCTGAAGAATGCCGAAACCGTCGAGGCGGCAGCCCAAGAGCGTTTCAAGCATGGTATCGGCACGGTGATCGAGACGGCGCAGGCCCGTCAGGCCACCGCGCAGGCCCGCCTGGCTCAGGTGCAGGCCGAAGGCGCGGCCCAGAATAGCCATGTTGCCCTGCTCGCGGCGATGGGCATCTCACCGCTTGTATCCCTCAAGGCCGCGCCGCTAGCCCGTCAGGCCCTGGCGCCGTCGGCCGTCGGCTCGGTGGACAAGATCGTTTCTGACGCGTTGGCGCGACGGCCGGACATGCTTGCGGCCCATGCGACGCAGAAAGCCAGCGCCGCCAACATTCGGGCCGCGGAAGCCGACTTCTTGCCCAAGGCCTTCATCACCACCACCGGCAGTTACAGCAGCGCAGGCTTTGGCCTCACCGCGCTGCCGCCCGTCGGGCCGCAGCCGCCGACCTTCAATCTTTCCGGCAGTCAGTTGGGCGCGACGGTGATTGCCGGTATCACCATTCCCATCTACGACGGCGGTGTGCGCAACGCGGTATTGGGACAGGCGCGGGCCGATGCCGACAAGGCGGACGCTCTATTGATGCAGACTCGCAACCAGGCGATACGTCAAATCGTAGCTGCCCAGAATGCTCTTAAAACCAGTGTTTCAGCCTATGAAGCCGCTAGCGCACTGGAAAAAGCATCGCAGACGAGTTTCGACGCAGCCTTGGCGGCCTATCGTAATGGAGTCGGCTCGATCACCGATCTGACGGTGGCCGAAACACAATTACTGCAGGCCGGCAATGCAGCCGCTGATGCCTATACCGGTGCGCGTTCTGCCGCAGTTACAGTCGCCTTCTTTGCGGGCGGTTTGGGCTCGGCATCCGAATGACTGCCATACGCGATTTGCCGCCAGAATCTGAAGGGTCTGGTTCTGACAGCGCCAGACCACGGTAGTAGGCCGCCCTGGCCGCAAATCTCTCGGAATGTCGCAAATACGAGTACTCCAATCAACCTGCAAGCATTGGGCGGCTAGAGCGTGATTCCCGCTTTGAGGCCAATGATGCCCACATCCTGCGCACTTTTGATCCCGCCAGGATTGTGAATCAGCTGCAAGTTGGGGCGCATTTCGATCCAGCTGAACGGATGCAGGCTGAAATATATTTCCGCGACATACTCGGCGTCCGGAAGCGACCGGGCGCCCGTCAGACTGTCGCCAAAAGCTACCAACGAATTGACATGCGTGCGGGCGACGCCGATTCCCAACACATCGTCGGGCAGGGCAGGTATGACGCCTTTCCACCAGAAGCCCGCTGCCACCTGGTCATCGATCGCCGAAGTGCGGTGGTCGGTGATTGTGGCATTGAAAAAGAATGCTCCGCCATTGAGGAATTTGCCGTTCGCCGCCTCTCCAAAGATCTGCTGTTGCATGCTGAACCAAGCGCCATAGCGATCCCGCCGCTGCAGGGCCGGTGCGCCGGTCAGGATGCGCGGCTTTCCGTCGATACCAAGTACCAGATCATCGCCTGGCGCGTTACTGTACCAGCCGCCGATCTTGTAAATGCCAATACCGCCGGTCGCGGTGGGGTCTGGGTCCCATCCGATTTCGAACGGAACCAACACGCCAGTTGCGCCGCTGTAGTGGCCAAAGGAAAAGCTGTTCTCCAGATTTCTGGGATTGGCCTCGTATACCGCGCCTTGGATATACCGGTTGCCATCATTGTAGCGCAGCCGCCCACTCCATTGGCTGACCGGCCAGTTGTACCAGTAGGATCCCGCGAGATTGCCCGGCACCGATCCACACAGGCTAAGATTCATGAAGTAGCAGGGGAAGTTGTCGAAGTCCTCGCCGACCGTGGTGCGGCCCAGCTTGAGCGCCCAAGTGTCCTGGTCAAACCGCTGTTCGTACCAGAGCTGCGTCAGG
>Ga0193753_10003450_pt1 | contig 11645 bp, 9 predicted proteins | sample H1c2metaG_FD_144925 | JGI IMG/M metagenome (GOLD analysis project Ga0193753, IMG submission 144925) | Soil microbial communities from a riparian zone of the East river system, Colorado, United States - H1c2 | ecosystem: Environmental > Terrestrial > Soil > Riparian zone | place: USA: East River... | reverse complement strand
TGCGGTTGGTCGTGGCGGCGGCGGAGCTCATTTTGCTGGACCCAGTCATTTTTCGGGACCGGGACATTTTGCCGGCTCAGGTCATGTGGGCGGATACCGTGGCGGCGCGGGCTGGCATGGCGGCGCAGGTTGGCATGGCGGCGCAGGCTGGCATGGCGGTGGGTGGGGAGGCTGGCGCGGCGCCGGTTGGCGCGGTGGGTATTGGCATGGCGGCTTCTGGCCCCGTGCGTTCTATGGCTCAGGGTTTTCGTGGTTCCTGCCCATCCTGCCGTTGGCCTATGCCACGTACTGGTACTCAGGCGTTCCGTACTACTACGCCAATGACGTCTATTACACTTGGAACCCCACTTACGATGGCTATGTCGCCACCGATCCGCCTCCCGTAGGGGATTCAAACGGCTCAGCTGACGCCGGGGCACCGCCGCCGAGCGATGCCGACAACGCGGACAACCAGAATCCCGGTCCGGGACCTGGTGGCCCGATCGCCGGTCAGATCTTCATGTATCCCAAGAATGGCCAGAGCACGGAACAGCAGGCAACGGACCGCGCCGAATGCCAGAAGTGGGCGACGGACCAGGCCGGGCAGGTTGCGCAAAATGGCTCCGACTACAATCGCGCGATGGTGGCGTGCGTAGAAGGACGGGGCTACAGCGCTCGTTAGAATCAAAAGTGCAGATGAAGATGAAAAGCCGCGCACTTGCGCGGCTTTTTTTTTGGTGCGCCCGGCAGGGCGCAATCGCTGCGTGTTCCTTTACTCCACCGTCGGTATTTCGCGCCAGTTCAAAATCCGGGTGGCGAGCGTGCTGGTAAGGTTCGCGGATACCCTTTCAGGAGCTCCCTGCGTGAAGCCAACGACTATCTCGGGAGTGCCGTTGGCGCCGGTAAACCGAAGATTGATCGCCGCGACTCCGTAATGAACAAAGGATGGAATCGGATCGCCAACATTCGTCGGCAGCAATACCGAGTCAACCGTTGCATAGTCAATCGCGTATACCCGGCTTGAACCCTGCGGGCTGCAAGGATCGGTGGCCGTTGTCAGCGACGTCGCAAAGGTCACGATGCCATTGAACGCCTGAGGATTGAGTATCACGCGCCACCCGATCATCGGCGGACCCGAATCGATGCCGAGGTCGGTGTACCAGCCGACCGTACCGGCAACCAGCGTGTTGGGAACGACGGAGCCGGTGCTGTTGACGAGGTTGAGTTGTGCGTCGGATATCGCCGTCAGGTTCGTGCGCGTGATGGGCGTGCTGACGACGTTGAAGCCGCTGGCCGTGCCGTCCACGATGGCATAGAACGATTGCATCTGTGAATTGGCGACGTCAGTGACCGCCAGCAATACGCCGGTGCCAAACAGGACGTATCGCTTGCGGGTGACCGGGTGGACCTCGATCAGCGGTGCGGTGGTGATGGGTTGTGCGACGCCGCTCCCGTCCGTCACGGTGGCCAGCAGCGTCGGTTGCGGATACGAACCGGTGGTCCCTGTCAGATCGAAGCGCCACACTTGGCCATTCAAGTCACCCACGTACACCGAATCGGCGGTTTCGTCGCTGAAATCCTTGACGAACGCGGAGGCTTGGGTGAGTCCGGCTGAGTTGCTCGGTGTTTTAACTTTCTCCAGCAACGCGCCGGTTTTCGGGTTGATGAAATAAAGGTATCCGAATGGATCGGTTGGGTTGGCGTTGTTGTAGCCCGAGGTCACGATGGCGACCCAGCCATACTTGAGGGTTTTGACGACCACCGGGACGCCATAACTGTATCCCAGGGTGCCACTTGGGTCAGGGTTTGCGGTGTTAGGGAATTCCCATAACACTTTATTCGCCACCGCGGACTCCGACGTCATATTCGCAGGATCGGTGATATCAAGCGCGTAAAAGCTCTTGCCGCCCTTGCCGAGACCGCCAATCAACACGGTGTGCCAATCGGGTAATCCGGTAGCACCCTGCGTGTGGTTAAAGTCGATATCGAAGGCGGCGGGCGTGGCATCGACGTAGTTGTGGTGGACGTAGTTCGGATTACCGAGCGCCGCGAGGCCGTCCACCTGCGGTGTGCCGTTGGGTCCTTGGAAGACTGCACTCGGCACGTAGGCAAACTGCTCAACGCCCGTCGCACCGACGAAAGCGTGCAGCATGCCGTCGTTGGCGCCGGCATAGACCATGGTGGGCCGCGGTACGGGGACGGCCGGCAGGGCGGGCGTGTTCGTCCACAGTGTCTTGAAGGCGGCATAGCCCGGATTGTTGACCTCCGAAAAGGTTTGGACCGGGGTCGACACGGGCGTCAAGGCGGCGTCGACGATATCGCCCAGCAACAGTCGGCGGTTACGCAGCGAGTGGGTGCTGCCCGAAACCAGTGAGGAAACTTCGTTCGTTTGGTCGCCGCGCAGATAATTGAGGTACGGACAGGAGCTTGTGGTGCAAGCGAGCGAGGGCGAGTAGCTGAGGGTATTGAGCGCGGCCAGCTGTCCCGAGGTCCCAGCGGTGAGATTCGTCGCCCGAAACGCTTTGCCGATGGCGCCATTATATGTGGCGATGAGACGCGGCGGCGTGCCCGTGCTGATCTGCGTCTGCAACGTGGTCGTGGTATCCCACGCCGGGGTCAGACTCGGGTCGCCGGTGACGGGGTCGAAGGTCAGATTGGAGGCGCTCACAGTGCCGGTCCAACCGCCGGAGTCGAATTTCGCCCCGAAGGACAACGTGCCGCCGCTCGAGACATTAGGCAGCGAGAACGAGAATGAGGTGCTCTGTTGAGCAATGGAACCGGCGATGCTGGTGAACGCTGATTGCAAACCGCTCACCATCCTAGCGGCACTGCCGGCGTCGAAATAGTTGTCCGGCTGCAACTGCGTAGTGCCATTCATGCTGACGGTGGCGCCGGTCGCGTCGAACTGTCCCGTCGAGATGGCCGTGTGCAACATGTCGTACGCCGGGTTGGCGGCGGTGTAAAAAGGAGCCGTGGGGCTTGCGGCGTTGATAGTCGGTGTGTTGAATCCGCCGTACTTGGCGGCAAGGTAATAGGGATTCAGGTTCTCGAGACGCTGGTTTTCCTTGACGTCCATCCAATAGGTGGAAATCGTCTGCGTATTGGTAAGGTCCGGACGGATGTCGTTGACGTGCACGCCGTAGGCCAAGCCCGCAATGAAATAGGTTGCATCCGTCAGTCCCAACGTCCACCTGGGGTTTACGGTGATGCCCTCGAGTGTTTGCAGATCCATGGTCCAGGTCGCGGCCTGATTGATGGGGTCCGAGGCTACGAGGCTGGGAACCGGCCTGGACAGGCCGCTAGGGGAATACCTATTGGGGCCGCTGTTGCCGCCCACGTTGTAGTCATACCAGGTATGGTCGTCGCCGATACCGAGGACGAAATTTTTCTGGCAGCTATACAGAATGGAAGCGCGCGGGTTCACCACACCCGGTGCGGCAAGATCGGTGGGCCAGACACTCACAGCCGGAAATCCGTCCAACTCCGTGGCGCTCGGGTTGTTGGTCCATTCGGGTACGTTGCCTAAATTCTCAAAGTACCGTACCGCCGCGTAATAGAGCTCGCCGACGTTGTCGAACGTATTATAGGTGTGCCCGAACTCGCCAAACTTGTTCAAGTAATTCATGACACCGCTTTGCGACACGCTGCTGCCGGTGGCCGATGTAGTGTCGGGATTCGTGCTCATGGTGCCGTCGGTTGGACTCCACTCGGGTTGGGGGTTGGTGAAGAGCGTGGTCGAAAGCGGGTCCGGAATCTTCGGGCCGATGAAACCCATTGGCGCGCGCAATGCGCCGCCCTGGCGAACGTCGCCGCCATGGCCGCCGCCCGGATTGAGATATCCAAAAGCGCTGAAACGAATTTTCTGGGAATACTGCTGCATCAAGCCCTCAGGCTTGTAGTTGCTGCCGTACCGCACGCAGTTGGGCTCCAACGCTCCCGGAACGCATACCGCGACCCGGATATATACGCGGTAGGCGGTGCCTGAGCCGGCGCTCGTATTGGCGGTTGCCAAGTTGCTCAAGTCGACGACCGAGGTAGAGGTAGTAAGCTGTTGGTACGTGGCGGCGGTGCCGTTGCCCGAGAACACCATCGCGTTACCGTTACCCCAGATGCCCAAGTCGAATTTGCTCCAGGAATTGAAGGGTGTGAGGTTGGCGATCAAACTGCCCGAGGTACTCAGCTTGTTGCCGGTGCCTGCACTGGGATTATTGCCGGTGGGTTGACTGGTTCCCCGATACGGAAAGTTTGCACTCGCGCCGCCCTGGGTGGATGCCCAAGCCTTTTCCAAAATGGTCTGCGTGGCGTTATCAACGCTGCGAAATCCGCCCGTCAATGCCCAGCGAAAGGGATCGATGGTCTGCATCGTCGCCCAGTTCATGAAATTGCCGCTCCACTGCCCTGCAGTTCCGTGGCAGTCGTGGCCGTTGCCGCCGGCGCCGGCGCCGTTTGGCGAGAAGTAGCTGCTCGAAGGGGTCGTCGAGTTGTAATTGTAGAGATAGCACTTCAGCGGGTCGAAATAGCCCAGGTACTGCGTTGAGTCTGCGTAGTCGCCGACGTTTGCGATGCTGATTGCGGTCGGGAATTCCACCGAAAGCGTCAGCGCCAGGTTGCCGGGCACGTCCGCACCGGCGGCAATCGGCTTGTCTGCGAGAAGGGTTTGCGCGCGCGTCGGTGCCATGGAAACGAGGCCGAGCAGCAGCGTCAATGAGACTGCGACACTGCGCGAAAATGGGCTGTTCATGGGTTTAGTCCGGTTTGGTAAAGGTGGTTTGCAGGAACGACTGCGTGCCGCGAGGTCCATTGACGCGCACGCTGATGCGATAGACCGTCGCGGACGGCGGCGCTACCGCGGTATTTCGGTTCGCGGTGCCGCCGGTGGGCAAGCCGCTCGACTGCACGCAAGCAGAGCTGCTGGCGATGACGGTGAGCGGCGTCGCGGTGCACAGCCGGTCAATGACGTAGCGGATTTTCACGTCCGACGTCCTGCCGACTAGGTCCGGGGCGGTACCGATCAGTGCAAATGCGGCGTCGTTGAGCAGCACGAGGGGCACGCCCTGACTGTTCGTGGGCAGCGCCGTGGCACTGTAATTCGCCGTCTGCATGCTGCCGGTCGTTGCGCCTCCGAGCGGCGGCCCATTGGTTTTGAATTCCGTCATGACGTTGGCAACCGCCTGCTCGCCTTGATTGACCAAGTCGCGATGAAAGGCGAGATTGCCGGCACTCAGCAGCGAGGTGTCCACCGAACGCAGCAGAGCGACCGCGCCGATGGCCAAAATCAACAGCACGATCAACGAGAAGATCAGAACCACGCCCTGCTGGCGCACCGCTGAAGCGAACTTGAATCGATTCATCACGCCCCCGCCAGCAACAGCATGTTGCGCAAGGGCACGGTGAATTCGAACACGCGATAGCGGAACTGTTGCTCGGTTGGGCTCAAGTTAATGGGCTGCGACAGCGAGGCGCCGCCGCCATTCACCAGGTTGTTGAAAATCGTGAGCGTTGCCGGGGAAACCGGGATGGGGGTACCGTCGGGTTTTCGCTTCGTATCGTAGTATTCGCCGCGCATCACCAGAGCGATCCGCACCGAAACGATCTGTCTCATTTTCGTGGGAGAAGTCATGACGGTGTTGGCATCCCAGGTAGGATCAGTGGTTCCGCCCGGTGCCGCCCATGCGTCCTGAATACCGTCGCCATTGGTATCGAGGCCGTACAGAGCATTCATTTGCACGACGCCATCGGCAATGGCCTGCGCCGAATCGCCGCCGGTGCTGAGATACTTTTCCATGTTCCGCAGCAAATCGTAGCTATAGAGCGTGCGGTTGAGGTCGATGCCAAACAGCATGAATTGGACACTGTTCGCGTCGGCATTGCCGAGCGGCGTGACATAACTCGCCGTGCTGCCGGCGAGAGTAGCCATGCTCGTGGTGCCTCCGGTCGCCGTGTAGTAGATGTCTGTGGCTGCGAAGCCCAGCGTCGGTGTAGTGAAAGTGTGAACTTGCTCCAGCAGGCAATCAGCCACACCGCCTTGACTCACCAATAGCAAGTCGTTTTGGGCGAAGCCCACGGTGTTGTCGAGTGTCGCGTTGGTGGCGGTGCCGCCGCCGGTGATCTGGCGCGACACGCCGCCGGCGGAGCCCGAGCCGCCCATGACCATGATGACGTCCGAGACGCCGTCTTGCGACTGTTGCCTGCCGATGAGCACCGGGGCCACGTTCAGAGGGTTGGTTGCGCCCAGCAAGAAATTCGCGAAGGGCTGTGGGAATGGCGTGGTGCGCGGGAATATCACCGTGCCGGCCGCGCTGGCGTTGAGGTGGCAGCCGAGCACACCCACATCGATCGGGAACGCTGATCCCGCGAGTGCCGAGCCCGCGCCGCGCAGCACCTTGTCGAGCGCATAGTAGGCATAGGTGCCGGTCTGCTGCGCATCATTGGTCGAAGTCGTCGTGCGCTTGTGATTCTCGCTGGCGATCAGCACGCTGGTAATGGCGAGCGTGATCCCTAAGCCGATCGTCATCGCCACCATCAACTCGATCAGGGTCATGCCTTTGTGCTTCATGGCAAAATCACCCGTGTGGTCAGCTGGTTAGCCGGAGCGTTGACCTCTTGCCAGGTGACCGTAATGTTGGCCGCGTTAGTGGTGCCGATCTGCGTGACTGTCACGACGCCACCCGGTAGGCCGCCCAGGGTCTGGTCAGCGACTCTCGCCAGCAACGCCGTGTAGTCGGGCGTGGCAGGGGGGGTCACCGTATTGTTCAGCCACATTTGGCTGGCCACTTCGCTCGCGAGCATCGCCGCCCGATTTCGATTCTCCGAATTCGTCGAGATATTCATGACGCGCGCCTCCAGGCCCATAAGTCCGAGCAGGCCCACGGAAAAAATGAGCAGTGCCATCAAACATTCGAGCAGCGCGACGCCGCATTGGGCGCGCGCAACGCGCGGACATTGCAAGGATCGCTTCATGGCGAGCATCCCTCGGGGTGTGCGGCGGAAATAGGCACGACGGGATCGCACATGTGGACCTGGCCGCCCAAGCCGAGATTGACCTGCAGCGGCCGATCCGATCCGGGTGTCGATATGCCGAATGCATACCCCGGAGATGTACCCGGCGGTAGAACCGCGGTGGGCTGGGCGCAAGTGTCTCCGCCGGTGATTGCGGTGACATTGGCGTTGGCTGTTAGGCGGCCCATGGAATTGAAACAGACAGCGGCCACGCCATTGCTGTTGATGTTCACGTTGGCGCTGACGTTGGACAACATGCCGGACTGTATGAACGTCGGCGACTCACCCGACGCCATCGAGGGCAGCGTGTAGATGGCCCATGAGGTGCCATTGGCGACGGCCGGCAACGGAAGAACCGTGTCGGGGGTGGTGCTGTTCGTCAGTGAGAACACCACTTGACGGCTGCGGCGCAGAGATTCAGCCTGCGCCAGCCGCAAACCCGTTTGCAGCGCGTCCGACACGGCGCGAACCTTGTTGTTCTTGATCCAAGTGCTCATCGTGGGAACACCAAGCGCCACCAGAATGGCGAAGACCATCATGGTCACCGCCATCTCGATCATGGTGAACCCGGAAGCGCGCCGCGAGCGTGGCATCAGCATCCGCCGGTCTTCGTAACCCACGCGGTCGGGCAGCTTGCAAATGCCGAAGGGGCCGGCGGTGCGACCGTCGTCGTTTGCACGTCGTTTTGATCGACCGTGAACGTAAAACCCGCAGCATTAGTGCCGCCATTGCCAATCGCTGTCGCAGTAAAGACGTCGGGCGCGGCGCCTGCAACGCAGGTGATCGTGAAGTTTCCGGCCACAATCGGAGCCACGGCGGGAGCGGTTCCGCAGGGAGGCGCAGTAGGACCCGCGATATAACTGCGGTTGTCCTGATAATACCGTTCCATATTCGCGCGGACTGCGGACAAGCCCTGCGTCGCATCCACCAGCTGCCCGCGAATGACGTAGTTGCGGTAACTGGGGTACGCAATGGCGGAGAGAATGGCCACGATAGTGACCACAATCATGAGTTCAATGAGCGTAAAGCCCTTAGAGCGGCCGTGGCGCATCCGGGAGAGTGCAGAGGATTTAGTGTTCATGGCGTGCAGATTACTGCAGCTGTCTTGCTCGAAACTTGCGACGCCGAGGCCGGCCGCCAAAGTGAGATCTGGTTCGCAGTTTTGCGGGAATCCCGCAGCGCGCGCTTTTACGGAAATTGCACGGTAATCCGAGCGCCGCCGCCGGCCGCTGCGCCGATTGACAGCGTCGCACCATAGAGCCGGGCAATTTCATCCACGATTGCCAGCCCAAGCCCGCTGCCATGGCCGGGGGAGTTCGGCAACCGATAGAAGCGCTGCAGCACCCGATGACGTTCGTTCTCCGGGATACCGGGTCCCGAATCCTCCACGGCAATCAGCGCTTTGTGATTCGGCGCCGCAACGCTCACCGTCACTCGACCCCCGGCGGGCGTATATTTCAAGGCATTGTCGAGCAAATTACTGAGCAAATCATCGATCAGCGACGGATCGGCGCTGATCGAGACGCTCGAGGTCTCCACCCCTAAATCAATGTTCGCACGCAGCGCGCGGTCGAAATAGCGCGCCGCGATATCGCCCGCCAATGCGCCGAGATCCACCGCTTGGGTTTTTGCGGCAAGGTTCGCGGAAGGATCGGCCCGCGCCAGGGTCAGCAGCTGGTTCGAGGCATGGGCCAGCTGTCTGATCCCCTCCTGCAGCAGATGGACACGGTCTCGGATCGGCTGCGCCGCGGGCTCCGCGGCCAGCACGTCGAGCTGCGCCTGCATGCCCGTGATCGGCGTGCGCAGCTGATGCGCGGTATTGGCAATGAATTGCTGTTGCGATTGCACCCCCGCGCGCAGCGCGGCGAACAAGCGATTCAATACGACCACCACGGGCGCGATCTCGCGCGGCGCCGTGGTTTCGACGATGGGACGCAAATCCAGAGGTGAGCGCTGCGCAATTTCGTCGCGCAATCGCCGCACGGGCCGCAGCCCCAATTGAATCCCGATCCATACCAACACCAACGTCACGTCGAGCTGCACGAAATCCCACAACAGTGTGCGGATGAAGCTGTAGCGCGCCTCGGAGTTCTGTCCGGAATGCGTATCCGCCACCGAAATGAAGGCGATTCCGGCGCGCGTGTCGAAGCGGGTCGTCAGCATGCGGAAACTGCGATGCTCGATTTGTGCCACGGAGAACAGCTGGCTGGTTTCACCATCCATCGGCGGGGTGGGAATTTCGGCGGAGCCGGCCAGCAGCCGGCCTTGAGGGTCGCGAACGGCGAATTTGAAGTCAGCCCGGCCGGTCAGCTCGGCTTCATTCAAACCGACAGCGCCATCCTTGACGACCAGGTGCGAAATGATGGAATTGGAGGCTTCCTTGAGCCGCCGGTCACTGCTCAAGACGCTGGGTGCAACGCTGTTGAAATATTGGACCAGGGCGCCGCAAAGAGCCATCAACATGAGCGGGATGGCCAGCCAGAAAATCAGTTGCCTGCTAATCGAGGTCACAGCCGACTCTGCGTGCTCATGCGGTTCTCACTTCTTCGAGCCGGTAGCCCAAACCCCGCAGACTGCGAATGATGGCCGCATTTCCAAGCTTGGTGCGCAGCCGTGAGATATGCACTTCCACTGCATTGGCGCTCGCGTCATGGTCTGGACTGGCGACCGCTTGCTGCAGCTTTTCCTTCGGCACGATCAAGTTTATGCGCCGCACCAGGCATTCCAGCAACAGCCATTCGCGCGCGGTGAGTTCCACCTCCCCATCATCCACCCACAATCGCTTGCCGAGAAGGTCGACGCTCATGCGTTGAAGTTTAATGGTGCCGTTCAGCGCACCGCTGGAGCGGCGCATCAGTGCGCGGCAACGCGCCGCGAGCTCGGCCGCTTCAAAGGGTTTGCTCAGGAAATCATCGGCGCCGAGATCGAGCGCCTTGACCTTGTCCGCGAGCGTGCAGCGCGCCGTGAGAATCAGTGTCGGCAGCATTTTTCCGGCAGTGCGTAGGCGGCGCACGAGGGTGAGTCCATCGGCGCCGGGCAGGCCCACATCGATGATGGCGAGGGCAAACTCCTCGTTGAGCAGTGCTGCCAGTGCAGTCTCCGCGCTGCTCACGCGGTGTACGGCGTAGCTTGCAGCCGTCAAACCGCGCAGGATGGCGTCGGCAACGATGTCATCATCTTCTACTAATAAAAGCCGCACGCGTCACTTTACTACGGGCAAGGCTGTTACTTAAGGGCTTAAGGTTCGCCGACCGCGTGACCGCCTGGATCGTTCGGCTCATCGCGATCCGCCCCAAAGGCGCTGCGTTTTGGTGGGATCAATTTACGCAGCCGCGCTTCAAAAGCCTTCACAAAGGTTTCCATGAACAGGTGCGGAAACCCATCGGGAGGACGCTGCACGAGACCTCCGAACAATTCCGTATACAGGTCCCAGTACTTGGCTTTGCTCTGGCCGCCGAAAACACCGCGCTTGCCCGCGCGCTCGAAGCGTTCTTCCAGCTCCTTCGGGTTTACGCGGTTCAAGAATTCCTCGAATGCGTCGCGCACGGCCGTCATGGCGGCGGTATTTTGCGCCTTGAGCTCGCGAAAGTTGTCGCGGATCGCCTCGACCGATCCGGCTCGGGTCGACAAGTTGGTCAGCAATCTCACCAGCGCTTCGTCGACACCCTTGGACAGGTTCAAGGGAGACTCGGCTCCCGCCGCCGGGGGGGCGGGAATTCTAAATTTATTGCGGAACTCATTGCGGCCCTGATTCAGGTCCATCAAGCCCAATACCGCTTCGCGCAGCAGTTGACCGGCGAGTTGCAGCGCCACAGCGCGTGCCTCGGTGGTGACTGAACGAGGATCAATGCCCGCGCCGCGGCAAAACGCCGACAACCCGACATCGAAGTCGCCCTCATACAGAGCAACACTCTGCGCGGCAACGCTCTGCGCGCCAATACTCACCGAGCGCGATAGATTCGGGTTCGGCGCGTTTTCAATCACCGAAGAAACTTTGGGGGTATCGACCTTCAGCGGCCGCGTCATCATGTGCCACGGAGTGACGCCTGCGGCTTCCGCGGAGTTCGGCTGTTCGAGCGGCGGCAGCGATTGACCATACAGATCGCGCGGCCTCGATCCTGACCCGGAGATCGAAAGACCGCTGGGTTCCAACAGCTGGCTTAGGTCAAGATCCGCACCCAGGTCGTTGGCGGTGGATTTCTTGATCGCCGAGGACGGCGCCTGGCCGTCGTAGGCAATGATCGCGCTTTCATCCGGCGGGAAGTCATTCGTCTGGTCGATGCTGACCAGCAGCTCGTACTCGCCCAAGCGTATGTAGTCGCCGTCCTTGAGTGCGTAGTCGTGGTACTTGCCCAAGGGCACCTGGGCGCCGTTGATGTACGTGCCGTTGGAACTGGTATCGACCAGAATGTAGGCGCCGGCCCGAAAATCCACCCGGACGTGTTTGCCCGAGAGGTAGCGCTCAGGGTCGGGTAGAATCCATTCGTTGTCAGTCGCGCGTCCAATACTGCCGCCGTGCACGCCAAAGACCTTTGTGGCCAGCGTTCCGAGGCGGGTTGAGTGTTCACTGACGACGCGCAAGCGCAGGGCCATATTTCAATCCCTCCAGCGGGTCGCAAGGGCCGGGCTAAGTGCCGGTATAATATGGTGAAATACTAGCAATGCTG
>Ga0193753_10003449_pt1 | contig 11646 bp, 19 predicted proteins | sample H1c2metaG_FD_144925 | JGI IMG/M metagenome (GOLD analysis project Ga0193753, IMG submission 144925) | Soil microbial communities from a riparian zone of the East river system, Colorado, United States - H1c2 | ecosystem: Environmental > Terrestrial > Soil > Riparian zone | place: USA: East... | reverse complement strand
TGAGCTTGAAGTCGACGCCCTTCGGAAGCGGAATCGGCTTCTTTCCGACGCGCGACTGCGTAACCGCAGTGGCTTCTGATTGTGGTTGGGCAGTCATCACCAAACCTCACACAAGATTTCGCCGCCGATGCTCTGCTTGCGCGCATCGCGATCGGTCACGACCCCGTGTGAGGTCGAGATGATCGAGATACCCATGCCGTTGAGCACGGCCGGAATGTTGGTATGACGAACGTACACGCGCCGGCCTGGGCGGCTGGTGCGGCGCAGCCCGATGATCGCCGGGCGACGGCCTTCACCGTACTTGAGTTGCACGCGAAGCTGCGCGGGGCGCTCTTCCTGCACCGTGAAATCGCTGATGTAACCCTCTTGCTTGAGGATCTCCGCGATCTTGGTCTTCAGTTTCGAGTGCGGGATCTCCACGTTTTCGTGGTGGGCGAGGAGCGCGTTACGAATGCGCGCGAGCATGTCTGCGACGGGATCGGTATTCATCTGAGGCTCCCTCTACCAGCTCGACTTCGTCACGCCGGGCACTTCGCCCGCGAGCGACAACATCCGCAGGCAGATGCGGCACAGTTGGAACTTGCGATAGAACGAGCGCGAACGACCGCAGCTGCGGCAGCGGTTCTTGTAACGCACCGCGAACTTCGGCTTCTTCTCCATCTTCGCGAAAGCTTGAGCACGTGCCATGGTGATCCTTATTTCCTGGCCCCGAAAGTCGGAGACTGTTCGGGGTTACTTCCTAAAAGGGAGGCCGAGCGCGGTGAGCAAAGCGCGGCCGCGCTCGTCAGTGCCGGCAGTGGTGGTGAACGTGATGCTCATGCCTTTGATCTTGTCGATCTTCTCGTAGTCGATCTCCGAGAAGATGATCTGCTCGCGGATGCCCATCGTGTAGTTGCCGCGACCGTCGAACGACTTGGTCGGCAGACCGCGGAAGTCACGGACGCGCGGGAGCGCGAGCGTGAACAAGCGATCGACGAACTCCCACATGCGATCTTTGCGCAGCGTCACAGCTACGCCGATCGGCGAGCCCTGACGAAGCTTGAACGTGGCGATCGACTTCTTCGCTTTCGTCACGACCGGCTTCTGTCCGACGATCGTAGCGAGCTCGACCGCGGCGGACTCGATGATCTTCGGGTTCTGGGTCGCGATTCCGAGACCCATGTTCACGGAGACCTTGAGCAAGCGGGGCGCCTCGAGCTGATTCTGGAGCTTGAACTCCTTCATCAACTGCGGGACCACCGTCTGCTGATACTTCTGTTGCAAGCGTGGGATGTATTCGGCCATTCTCAGATCCTCAGCTGTTCTCAGCTATCGAGCGTGGTCCCGGACTTAACCGTTACACGCACTTTGTTCCCGTCGGAGTCTTTGCCAGCACGCACGCGCGTCGGCTTGTCGAGCTTCGTGTCGAGCAGCATGACCTTCGATGCGTGGATCGGAAGGTCCTTCTCGATGATTCCGCCCTGAGGGTTCTGCTGAGTCGGCTTCTGGTGCTTCTTCACCCGACCGACGCCCTCGACGATCACTTTGCCTGCTTCGCGAAGAACCTTGAGGACACGACCCTTCGTGCCCTTGTCGCGACCCGAGATCACGATGACCTGGTCGTCTTTTTTGATCCGGCTTCCCATCACACCACCTCGGGCGCGAGCGAAATGATCTTCATGAAGCGCTTGCCGCGCAGCTCGCGCGCGACGGGCCCGAAGATGCGCGTACCGATCGGCTCGCGCTGATCATTGATCAACACCGCGCTGTTCGTGTCGAACTTGATGTACGACCCATCGGCCCGCTGATATTCGCGCTTGGTGCGAACGACGACCGCCTTCGCGACGTCGCCCTTCTTCACCTTCGCGTTCGGCAAGGCTTCCTTGATCGACACCACGATGACGTCGCCGAGCGCGGCATAACGCCGGCGCGTGCCGCCCAAGACGCGAATACACATCACGCGCTTGGCACCACTGTTATCGGCTACGTCTAAAACGCTTTCTTGCTGGATCACGGCTACACCTCTTCCGGGCGCGTAACGAGCCGAATCACGACCCAGCGCTTGGTGGCCGAGAGCGGACGGCTCTCTTCGATCTCCACGACGTCGTTCGTGCGGTAGGTCTCTTTTTCGTCGTGTGCGTGGTACTTCTTGCGGGCCTTCACGTACTTGCCGTAGACGGGGTCACGGTAGCGACGCTGAACCTCGACCGTGACGGTCTTCTTCGCGCGACCCGCTGCGTGCGTGTCGTTCACGATGCGACCCTGCAGCCGGCGGCGGCTGCCGCGTTCATGCGCGTGCTCTGCAGTTTGCTCTGGTGTGGTCTCGGCCATGATCAGCTCTTCGCTTCCTGATTCGACTTCTGGGTACGGACGGTCTTCACGCGCGCGATCTCACGACGGAGGCGGCGCAGCTTGGCCGTGTCATCCAGTTGATTGGTGAAGTTCGAGAACCGCGCCTTCCACAGATCACGGTTGAGCTCGTCCTCGAGCTGAGCCAAGTCACCCAGCGAACGCTCATGGAGTTCGGCGGTTTTCATAGCTGTTCACTCCGCGACAAGATCTTGCAGGTCAGCGGCAACTTGTTGCTCGCGAGCTGGAAAGCCTTGAACGCCAATTCCTTCGTCACGCCCTCGAGCTCGAAGAGCACGCGACCCGGCAACACCACCGCGACGTACTCTTCGACCGCACCCTTGCCGGTGCCCATCCGAGTTTCGAGCGGCTTGCGAGTCAGCGGCTTATCCGGGAACACCCGGATGAACAGCTTGCCGAGACGCTTGGTCTCGCGCTGAATCGCCATACGACCGGCTTCGATCTGACGCGAGGTCAAGTAGCCGCGATCGATCGCTTGCAGGGCGTAGTCGCCGAACGACACGTCGCTGCCCCGATAGGCTAGCCCGCGGCGTTTGCCTTTCTGCTGCTTGCGGTACTTGGTTCGTTTGGGTTGAAGCATGGGACTTTCTCGAGATCTAGAGCGACGAGCGCGTCAGTAGTTTCGCCAGTTTCAGCAATTATCAGCGTGGAGCGTTGGCGCGATCGGCAGCGGCGCCGGCAGGGCCGCGACGACGTTGCGGCATGATCTCACCCTTGAAGATCCAGCACTTGATGCCGATCGAGCCGGCAGTGGTGCGGGCGATCGCGGTGCCGTATTCGATGTCCGCACGCAACGTGTGCAGCGGCACTCGGCCTTCGCGATACATTTCCTCGCGCGCGATTTCCGCACCGCCGAGGCGACCGCCGGCGTGGACACGGATGCCCTTCGCGCCGAATTTCATCGCGATCGTGACGGCCTTCTTCATCGCGCGGCGGAATGCGACGCGGCGTTCGAGCTGCGTCGCGATGTTCTCCGCGACCAGCTGAGCGTTCGTCTCGGCCTTGCGAACTTCCTGGATGTCGATGAAGAGCTCGTTGTCGGTCAGGCTGGCGAGCTCGGCTTTGAGCTGCTCCACGCCTGCACCGCGACGGCCGATGATGATGCCGGGGCGCGACGTCGCGATGACGACCTTCGCCTTGTTCGCGGCGCGCTCGATCTGAATCGATGCGATGCCGGCGTTCGCGAACTTCGAGCGGATCGCCTTACGCAGCTTGAGGTCTTCGTGCAGCCACTTGGCGTAGTGCTTGTCCTCGTACCACTTGGAGCTCCAGCCCCGAATGATCTTCAGTCTGAAGCCGTATGGATGTGTCTTCTGTCCCATCTACGCTTCCGTCCTTTCGTCGAGCACCAGGTGCAGGTGACTCACGCCCTTTACGATCCGGGTGGCGCGACCCTGTGCACGTGGCCGGAAGCGGCGCATGAAACGATCCGGCGCCTTATCCGCAAATGCGAGTTTGATGTAGAGGTTGTCGAGATCGACTTCGGCGTTCTTCTGCTGCGCGTTTGCAATCGCGCTGTCGAGCAGCTTAGCGACCAACGGAGCTGCCGCCTTATGCAAGAACTTGAGCTCGTTGATGGCGTTCGCGACGTTCTTGCCGCGCACCATCTTGAGCACCATGCGCGCTTTGCGGATCGAAATCCGAGCGAATCTGAGGCTGGCTTTAGCTTCCATGATCAAACCGTTGTCTTCTTGCCCGCCCAAAGGGGGCGCGGTGTGTAGCACACGCGATGTCGCGTCTCAAGTCTCACACCGAACCCCGCAAGCGGTTCGGTGGGTACGTTGCTAGGGATCAGCGCTTACCGGGGGGTTTCTGGGAGGGCTTGGGCGGTGCGCCGCTCGGGCCCGAAGTCTTCTTGTCGCCGGAGTGGCCTTGGAACGTCCGCGTCGGCGCGAACTCGCCGAGCTTGTGTCCCACCATGTTCTCGGTGACGAACACGGTCACGAACTTGTGGCCGTTGTGCACAGCGAGCGACAAACCGACGAACTCGGGCGTAACCGTCGAACGGCGCGACCAAGTCTTGATCAGCTTGCGATCGTTGCTCGCGATCGCGGCGGTCACCTTCTTCTGGAGATGATCGTCGACGAACGGACCCTTTTTTATAGAACGCGCCATGTCTTATCTCGTTTACTTGGCGCTGCGCGCCTTGATGATGAACTTGTTGGTGCGTTTGTTGACGCGCGTCTTCTTGCCCTTGGCGAGCTGCCCCCAAGGCGAGCACGGGTGCCGGCCACCGGACGTACGACCCTCGCCACCACCCATGGGGTGATCGACCGGGTTCATGCTGACGCCGCGGTTGTGCGGACGACGACCGAGCCACCGCGAACGACCGGCTTTGCCGAGCGAAACGCGCGCGTGCAGCTGGTTGCTGACCTGACCCACCGTCGCGCGGCAGTTCAGGTGCACGAGGCGAACCTCGGTCGACGGCAAACGGATGTGGGCGTAGTCGCCTTCCTTCGCCATCAGCTGGGCTGCGGTACCGGCCGAACGCACGAGCTGTGCGCCTTTGCCGATCTTGATCTCGACCGCGTGAATCATCGTGCCGGCCGGGATGAACCGGAGCGGCAACGAGTTACCAGGCTTGATGTCGGCATTGCGCGACGACAACACCTGATCGCCAACCTTCACGCCGTCCGGCGCGAGGATGTAGAACTTCTCGCCGTCTGCGTAGTGCAGAAGCGCGATGCGCGCGGTGCGGTTCGGATCGTATTGGATCGAAGCCACCTTCGCCGGCACGCCGACCTTGCTCCGCTTCCAATCGACCAAGCGGTAACGCTGCTTGTGGCCGCCGCCGCGAAACCGCGAGGTGATGCGACCCCAGTGGTTACGACCGCCGGTGGACTTCTGCACGTCGAGCAACTTGCGCTCGACCTTGTAGCCCTTGGTCAGATCGCCGACGAGCGTCTCGTAGTAGCGACGCGAGGGCGAGGTAGGTTTGAAACGTTTGATCGGCATGATCAGCTACCTTCGAAGAAGTCGATGCTGTCGCCCGCTTTGAGCGAGACGATCGCCTTCTTCCAGTTCTGGGTCTTTGCGTGTCCGCGGCCCATGCGACGCATGCGGCCACGCACGTTCAGCGTGTGCACCTTGAGAACGCTGACTTTCCACAGCTTCTCGATCGCACCGCGGATCTCGTGCTTGTTCGCGCCGCGAGCGACCTCGAACAAGTACTGATTGAAAGTCTCACGCAGGCTATTGCCCTTCTCAGTGAGAATCAGCGGACGCTTGATGATCTCTTCGGGACGCATGATCAGCTCTCCAACCGTTTCTGGAGCTCGGTCACGGCGTCCTTCGTCAGGATCAGGTGCTCGTGCCGAAGGATGTCGTACAAGTTCACGCCTTCAGGCGGCAGGAACTGACTCTTCTCGAGGTTGCGCGCCGACAAGCGCAGCTTGTCGTTCGCCTTCGCGTCGACGATGAGCGAGCTGCCCGCATCGAACGCCTTCAAGATCGAAGCGAGTTGCTTCGTCTTCACGTCGTCCAGCGCGAAGCCGTCGACGATGAAGAGGGCGCCCTCTTTCAGACGCAGCGACAGCGCGCTCGCGAGCGCGCCCGCGCGCATCTTGCGCGGCGGACGGTAGTCGTAGTCGTGCGGACGGGGACCGTGCGCCTTACCACCACCGACGTACTGAGACGCGCGGATACCGCCGTGACGCGCAGCGCCGGTGCCCTTCTGGCGATACAGCTTGCGCGTCGAACCCGAGACTTCTGGACGAAGCTTCGTCTTCGCGTTGCCTGAACGACGGCTCGCGAGTTGTGCCTTGAGCACGTCGTACATCAGCGCTTCGTTCACCTCGGCGCCGAATACGGCGTCCGAGAGCTCGAGCTCTCCCACCTGGGTTTTCTGCAAGTTGTAGACGGAGACTTTGGCCATCTGAGTTGCTCTACTGTTGCCGGCTTTGGATGCCGCAGGGAAAGGCGCGACCTACGCCAAACGCCGCAGGCGGTTTGGCGGGTGTCATTAGCTCTTGATCTCGACGTCCACGCCCGCCGAAAGGTCGAGCTTCATCAGGGCGTCGAGGGTCTGCTGCGTGGGCTCGAGGATGTCGAGCAGGCGTTTGTGCGTGCGGATTTCGAACTGCTCGCGCGACTTCTTGTCGACGTGCGGTCCGCGCAGCACCGTGTACTTGTTGATGCGCGTGGGAAGCGGGATTGGCCCCGCTACCCGCGCGCCGGTCCGCTTCGCCGTATCGACGATTTCACTCGTCGATTGGTCGAGCAATCGGTGGTCGTAAGCCTTCAGGCGAATGCGGATCTTCGTGGTTTGCATAGGATCACTCGATGATCTTCGTAACGACGCCCGCGCCGACGGTCTTGCCGCCTTCACGGATTGCGAAGCGCTGCTGCGCTTCGAGCGCGACTGGCGTGATGAGCTCGACAACGATCTTCACGTTGTCGCCCGGCATGACCATCTTCACTTCTTCGGGAAGCTGGATCGTCCCGGTCACGTCCGTCGTGCGCATGTAGAACTGCGGGCGGTAGTTCGTGAAGAACGGCTTGTGACGGCCGCCTTCTGCCTGCTTGAGAACGTAGACCTCGCCCTCGAACTTCTTGTGCGTCTTCATCGAACCGGGCTTGCAGAGAACCTGCCCGCGCTCGACGTCGTCTTTTTCAATGCCGCGCAAGAGACAGCCGACGTTGTCGCCAGCCTGGCCCTCGTCGAGCAACTTGCGGAACATCTCGACGCCCGTCACGACGCTCTTCTTCGGATCCCGGAAACCCAAGATCTCGATCTCGTCGTTCACGTGGACTTTGCCGCGCTCGATCCGACCGGTGACCACGGTGCCGCGGCCCTTGATCGAGAACACGTCTTCGACGGCCATCAAGAACGGCTTGTCGACATCGCGCACCGGCAGCGGAATCGCTTCGTCGACCGCGTCCATCAGGGTCTGGATCGACTTGACCCACTGCGGGTCACCCTGGAGCGCCTTGAGCGCACTCACGCGCTCAACCTTCGCGTCGTCGCCACCGAAGTTGTACTTGGTGAGGAGCTCGCGCACTTCCATCTCGACCAAGTCGAGAAGGTCGGGATCTTCGACCGCGTCGGTCTTGTTCAAGGCGCACACGATCTTCGGCACGCCGACCTGACCGGCGAGGAGCACGTGTTCCTTCGTCTGCGGCATCGGGCCGTCGAGCGCGCTCACCACGAGGATCGCGCCGTCCATCTGCGCCGCGCCCGTGATCATGTTCTTGATGTAGTCGGCGTGCCCCGGGCAGTCGACGTGCGCGTAGTGACGCGTCTTCGTCTCGTACTCCACGTGGCTGACCGCGATCGTCACGATCTTGCTCGCATCACGCACCGTGCCGCCCTTGGCGATGTCGGCATAGGAGACGGCCGCGCCACCGTACGTGTCCGCCATCACCTTCGTGATTGCAGCCGTCAGCGTCGTCTTGCCGTGGTCGATGTGGCCGATCGTGCCGATGTTCACGTGCGGCTTGGATCTTACGAACTTTTCCTTACCCATGAGTCTCTCCCTTAGTCCTTTTAATCTTTTACGTTCGCGCGGCTTGAGCGCTCACCCACCGAGCGTCTTAAAGCGATTCGGTGGGTTTCTCAGTTAGTTGCCCTTCACCTTGGCGATGATTTGATCGGCAATGTGGTTGGGCACGGGTTCGTAGCGGTGGAACTGCATCGTGTAAGTCGCGCGACCTTGGGTCTTACTGCGTAGGTCAGTCGAGTAGCCGAACATCGTGGCGAGCGGCACTTCCGCCGTCACGACCTGCACGTTGCCGCGCGGGTTCATGCCGGTGATACGCCCACGGCGACTGTTCAAGTCGCCGATCACGTCGCCCATGTAGTCCTCTGGCACGACGACTTCAACTGCCATGACCGGTTCGAGCAGCTGAATCCCTGCTTTTACTGCGGCTTCCTGGAAAGCCATCGAGGCCGCGACCTCGAATGCGGGGCCTGAAGAGTCGACGTCGTGGTAGCTGCCGTCGAACAAGGAGGCTTTGACGTCGATCACCGGATAGCCGGCGAGCACGCCGCGGGAGAGCGCTTCACGCACGCCCTTTTCGATCGACGAGATGAATTCCTTCGGGATTACGCCACCGACGGTGTCGTTCTCGAAGATGTAGCCGGAGCCCGGCGCACTGGGCCCGATCTCCAGCCAGACGTGCCCGTACATGCCGTGCCCGCCCGACTGCTTGATGTACTTGCCCTCTTGCTTGACCGTCTTCGTGATCGCTTCGCGGTAGGCGACCTCGGGCTTACCGACGTTGCACTCCACTTTGTACTCGCGCCGCATCCGGTCGACGAGGATCTCGAGGTGCAGCTCGCCCATGCCACTGATGATGGTTTGGCCGGTCTCTTCGTCGGTGTGCGCGCGGAAAGACGGGTCCTCGAGCGCGAGCTTTTGAAGCGTCTCGCCGAGCTTCTGCTGTTCCGCCTTCGTCTTCGGTTCGACGGCGACTGAGATCACCGGTTCCGGGAACTCCATCCGCTCGAGGATGATCGGATGCGCTTCGTCGCACAGCGTGTCGCCGGTCGTCGCGGTCTTGAGACCGAGCGCCGCGCAGATGTTGCCGGCCTGGATGTCTTTGATGTCCTCGCGCTTGTTCGCGTGCATCATCAACAAGCGACCGATGCGCTCGCGCCGGCGCTTGGTCGTATTCATCACGGCGGTGCCGGTCGAGACCTGGCCCGAGTACACGCGTAAAAACGTCAGCTGACCGACGAACGGGTCGTTCAAGATCTTGAACGCGAGCGCGGAGAACGGCGCCGAGTCCGAAGCTTCGCGCGTCTCTTGCAGCTTCGTGTCGGGGTTCTCGCCGTCGACCGGCGGGATATCCATCGGTGAGGGCAAGTAGTTGATCACGGCGTCGAGCAACTGCTGAACGCCCTTGTTCTTGAACGCGGCGCCGCACGTCACGAGCACCAACTTGAAAGTCAGCGCCGCGCGGCGAAGTGCGGTGATGATGGTGTCTTCATCGAAGTTGGTGTCGCCTTCGAGGTAGCGCTCCATCAGCGTGTCGTCTTGTTCGGCGACGGCTTCGAGCAAAGCGTCCCGATACACTTGCGCTTCGGCTTTGAGATCCGCTGGGATCTCCACGTAGCTGTACTTCGAGCCCTTGCCTTCTTCTTCGAAGACGATGCCCTGCATCTTGATGATGTCGACGATGCCCTTGTGCTGGTCTTCGAGACCGAGTGGCATCTGGATGCAGATCGGGCGAACGCCCAAGCGCTCTTTGATCGAGTCGACCGAGCGCGTGAAGTTCGCGCCTGCGCGGTCCATCTTGTTGATGAAGCAGATCCGCGGCACATGGTACTTGTCGGCCTGCCGCCAGACAGTTTCGGACTGCGGCTCTACGCCGGCGACGCCGTCGAAAACGCACACGGCGCCGTCGAGCACCCGCAGGGATCGTTCGACTTCGATCGTGAAGTCGACGTGGCCCGGCGTGTCGATGATGTTGATGCGGTAGGGGTGCTTCGAGTACGGACCGACGTGGGGTTGCCACGTGCAGGTCGTCGCTGCGCTCGTGATCGTGATGCCGCGCTCTTGCTCCTGCTCCATGTAGTCCATGGTTGCAGCGCCGTCGTGGACTTCGCCGATCTTATAGTTGACGCCTGTGTAGTAGAGAATGCGTTCGGTCGTCGTGGTCTTGCCCGCATCGATGTGGGCCATGATCCCGATGTTGCGCGTTCTCTCTAGTGGGTAATCGCGGGGCACTGGTGATTCTCCGTGAGAAGACACGTACGAACTGAAGCGAAGTTCGCTACAGGCCAAACACAAGAAAACCCCTTCCAAGCCCACCCGACCTCCATCGGGTCGCGGTGTGCGGGCAGCAGCTTGAGACAAGCGTGCCCGCGTTTCGGAAAGGGCTTCGAGAACAGCGCGTTGCGGCAGCCTGCTAGAGGCTTTGCCGCGATTTGTTTCCCAAACTTCGGGAAGAGCGCGGGTCTCGTCTATGTGTTGGACAACATGTAAGTGTCGATTCTCTCCTAGCCGAGTGGTTTCGCCTCCGTGCCTCGTAGTAGGCGGAGGGACCTTCTCGATAGTTGGCGTTACCAGCGATAGTGCGCGAAAGCTCGGTTGGCCTCAGCCATGCGGTGAACGTCTTCGCGCTTCTTGACGGCGGCTCCGCGACCTTGCGCGGCGTCCATCAGCTCAGCGGCGAGACGTTCGATCATCGTCTTTTCCCCGCGATCGCGCGAGTAGTTCGTCAGCCAGCGCATTGCCAGGGCAGTGCGGCGGTCGGGACGAACTTCGACAGGAACCTGATACGTGGCACCGCCAACGCGGCGGCTCTTAACTTCGAGTTTGGGCTTCACGGCGTCGAGCGCTTTGCGGAACGTGTCCAGCGGATCGGCCTTGTAGCGCTCTTGAATGACGTCGAACGCGCCGTACACGATCGACTCAGCGGTCGAGCGCTTGCCGTCGTACATCAGGATGTTCGTGAACTTAGCAACCAGACGATCGCGGAACTTCGCGTCGGGAAGAATCTTGCGCTTCGGTATGTCGCGGCGGCGTGCCATGGCGAGTCCTTACCTGATTACTTCTTGGGGCGCTTCACGCCGTACTTGGATCGACCTTGCGTGCGCTCGGCCTTATTCGTGTTGCTGGGACCCACTGCGCCGGTCGCATCGAGTGTGCCGCGGACGACGTGGTAGCGAACGCCCGGCAGATCCTTGACGCGGCCACCGCGGATGAGGACGACCGAGTGCTCTTGCAGATTGTGGCCTTCGCCGGGGATATAAGTGGTCACTTCCATCCCGTTGCTGAGACGAACGCGAGCGACTTTGCGAAGCGCCGAGTTCGGCTTCTTCGGTGTGGTCGTATACACGCGAACGCAGACGCCGCGCTTCTGCGGGCAATCTTGGAGTGCCGGCGAGTCGGTCTTCTTGACCTTGGCGTGTCGGCCTTTACGGATGAGCTGATTAATCGTCGGCATGCAGGCCAGAAACCTCGAAAACCCCGAGTGAAACTAAACAACGGGAGGTTGGGGGCGGCAAAGATACGTGGGAACCGGTCCCTGTCAAGGAGCCGATGCGCAAAAGCGTTGAAATGGATCAGCTTTTGGCTGCAGCACGCGAAGCGGTCTGAGCCCGAAGTAATCGGCGAGCGGCAGCAAGCGCACCGCGAACTCAACCAACCAGGGCGACGCTACACGTATCAACTTCGAACCTTTTCCAGACACAGTCGATCTGTAATCTCCCTAACAACCAAGCCGCGTCCCGAACGAAAAGGCCCCAACCACGCCACCCGAGTACCCGCGGCAGCGGTTGGAGCCACAACGGCATCAGCCGCCGATCCCCGGTTGGCGGCGAAAACTCAACAGGGGTCCAAAGGCCAGTAC